>VFSW01016574.1_pt1 | contig 10046 bp, 6 predicted proteins | sample 5358111 | NCBI WGS metagenome assembly VFSW01 (sample SAMN11554181, study PRJNA540505) | mine drainage metagenome | isolation source: sediment from site ElyBrook_90M | place: USA: Ely Copper Mine, Vershire, VT | collected 2017
GGGGGGGGCCCCGGCGCGGGCGCCCCCCGGCGTCGGGGCCGGGGGGGGGCCGGCTATCTCCCCCGCGGGCGCGGCGGGCCCGGGGGGCCCCGCGACCGCCGTCGGGGCGGGGGCCGCGGCCGGCTTGCTCGCGCTGACGCGGCCCGAGACCATGGCGCTCGCCCCGATGCTCGCCATGTTCGGTCGCCCCTTCGCGCGGAGCCGCCGCGACGTGGCCGCGATGCTAGCCCCTTGGGCGATCGCGGTGGCCGGGTACTTCGCGGCAAATATCCTCTGCAGCGGCGCGCCCCTTCCGGCCACGCTCGGCGGGCGCAAGTGGGTGTGGTTCGGGCAAACCGCGGGCCTGTCCCGCGCGTACGTCGACGGCGACTTCGCGTTCACGTGGCTCCTTCGCCTTCGCAACTATTCGCTCGGGACCTCGTCGAACCTCGCGCTGTGGATCTCGCTCGGGTTGGCGGCGGCCGGCGTCGCGCGCCTCGTCCACGCGCGCAGCGTCTCGCTTCTCTGCATTTTGGCGTGGGGCGCCGTGCACGTCGCCATTTACGCGGTGCTCCTGCCGAGCCCCGGCCACGGAGGCCGTTACCAGCCGCTGCTCCCGTTCGGATATCTGCTGACCGTCGGCATCGGTTCGGTCGCGTTCGTCGAGGACGGGCAGAAGATCCTGGCGCGAGTCGCGGGACGCCCGGTCTCCGTCCCGGCTGCGCTGGCGGGGGCGGCAGCGGCGATCGCGCCCTGGGCCGGACTCGTGGCGGTCGGCGTGCGAGACTGGAGCGTCGACGACGGCAAGGCGGTGGCGCACATCCAGGCGACCGAGATCGGCCTCGGGAGGATCGTCGACCGCCTGCCCCCGAGCGCTACGGTTGCCAGCTTCGACATCGGAGGGATCGGATATGCGTCTCACCGGCCGATCCTCGACCTCGGGGGCCTCTCCGATCCTCGCACCGCGCGCATGCTCGCCTCCGGAACTATCTGGGAATTCCTACGAGAGCAGAAGGTCGACTACGTCGTCGTCCCGGAGGAATACGACACGACCTATCCCGGGATGCTCAATTTCGGGCGGCGGCTGCAGCTTCTGGACAACCCGGCCGTCCATCTGGAGCTCGTGCGCACGCTCGAGTCGCCGCCGTTCGTCTGGGCGCCCGCGGTGAACGCGACCTGGGGGAGCGCGCCCAGGCAGGCCGTGTACAAGGTCGAGGTCTCGGACAAACCGGGCTTCCGGGCGACGACGACGCTGGGCGATGCGCCGCCCATCGAAGATCCCGACGGTGTGCTCGACGGCCGCGCCCGTGCCCTCGTGAGGCGTCAGCTAAGCCTGCTCGCCGGTGCGGGCGTTCGCGTTCGACTCTCGCTCACCCGCCCCGCAGCGGACTCTCCCGCGAACTCGGCGAGCGACGTCTGGCGTGCTTGGCTCTGGCGCTCGGGAGCCCTCGTCGCCCTCCCGCGCGGCGTGCCGATCGAGCGCGAAGCGATCACCGCGCTCATGATCGACCGAACGAAACCGGTGCTCGTCGAGTCGGGCCTCGTGGTGGCCGCGGAGCTCGCGCCTCACGTCTTGGTCGACGCCGTCCGCCGCTGGGTCGACCCCACTTTCGACCCTCTCCTGAACCCGCCCGAGGCCGGAGGCGAGCACGATTCGCGAGAGGTGCTCGGGATTTTGCCCGGCGGGACGCCTCTCGTCGTGCTCGTATTTGCGATCGCATATGCGGCCGAGTGGCGTGCCCGAAGCCGGCGGCGCGCCTCGCAAGCGCGTGTCGAGTCCTCGCCGGGCGCAGAAAGGACGGCCGGTCTCGATGCAGCGTGACGCGGCCGCGCGGGTGCTTCTGGCTTCGGCAGGCTTGGCGCTCGCTTCTTGCACCGGCTCCCGCAGTCTTCCGGACTGCGTGGACGAGGGCGCCGTCGCGGTGCACGAGATGCTTCGTGCGTCCGTGGATCCCGACGCCATCGACGGCCACGGGCGCGCTGCTCTGCACGTGGCTGCGCGTCGCAAGGACGCCGACACGATCGACGTCCTGCTCGCGGGCGGCGCTCGCGTGGACCAGCGCGACGCGCAAGGAAGAACTGCTCTCGACGTCGCGAGCGAGGCGGGGTGCGAGCCGTGCGTGTACGCGCTCCTTCGGGCGCACGCCGATCCGAGTGCGTCGAGCGCACCGTACGGGGACCGTCCGCTGCACATCGCGTCCCGCCACGGGCGGGCGCACGTCGTCGAGATGCTGCTCGAGGGCGGCGCGGATCCCAACGCGGCCAATGTGTGGGGCGAGACCCCCCTCCACGTGCTCGCCGAATCGTCCGAGGGGCAGGTGCTCGAGACCGCTCGGGTCCTCCTCGCGAAGGGAGCGGACACGAAGCACACGGACGCGCGGGGCGATACGCCGGTTCACGCCGCTGCGTTGCACGACGTGGCGACACTCATCGCGTACTACGCGAGCGTACACGCCGACCTCGACGCGGCGAACGCTTGGGGGGCGACACCGCTCGACCGCGCTCTCGAGCGGCGGCGCGATCGCGCGGCCGACCTGCTCTATCGACTCGGCGCCAGGACGCGGATCACCGAGGGCTTCGAGCCTCCGCTATTCGCGGCCGCCCGTATCGACGACGCGGGCCGAGCACGCGATCTCCTCGCATGGGGAGCGGATCCTACGCGGACCTTCGCTGGTTTCACGCCGTTCGAGGTCGCACGCACCCATGGCAGCGACGCCGTCGCAGCGCTCCTGGCCCAGGCGACGCGACCGGCTGCCGCCGCGCCATGAAGGGCTGGCTGCGCCGGTCGGCTTGCATCGCGGCGGTAGCCATCGTCTTCCCGGCCATCGTTTGGACGGCGCTGGCGACCTACCGCGCGACGTTCGAGCCCTTCGGGCGTGATCAAGGGATCTTTCAGTACATCGCCTGGGCCATCGCGCGCGGAGACCGGGCGTACGTCCAAGTGCACGACATCAACGGGCCGCTCGTGCCGATGATCCACCTTCTTTTCCTGAAGCTGGGCGGTGCGGATGAGCACGTGTTCCGGGCTCTCGACTTCACGCTCTTCGGCGTCTCCGCGCTCGCCGCCGGGGCAATGCTGCCGGGCATCGGCGAGCGCCGCGGAGAGCCTGCCACGGCCGTGAACGCGGGGCAGCGCGCCGCGTGGGCGCTTGCCGCGTGGGTCGTGCTCAGCGCGGGGTACTTGGTGTTCGGCTGGTGGGAGCACGCTCAGCGCGAAAGCTTTTTCGACGACCTCCTCGTCCCGGCCGTCGCGCTCGAGCTGTGGGCGCTGCGCCCGTCGACGCCGCCGCGGGCACGGCATCGAATGTTCGCGATCGTCGGGGCGCTCGCCGCGCTCACGTGGTTCGGAAAGCCGTCGTGCCTGCTCTACGGCGCGGGTCTCGTGCTGGTCATCGCCGTCGACGACGAGCTGCCCGAACGGCCGTTGCCGAGCGTTCGCGCGTTTGCGCTCGGTTGCGCCGCCGGCTGCCTTCCGGGGTTGCTCTTCCTCCTCACGTACGGCGACGCGCGGGCGTTCGCGCGGACGATGGTCCTCGACGTCACGCGCCTGCATCGGTACATCTGGCACAAGTCAATCGCCGAGGCGTACGTCGCCTGGGGAAACGCGCCAAAGCTCAACTGGGCGCTCGGAACGTTGCTCGTCGGAGGAGTGGCCATCGCCTTCCGTGCGCTCCCCAGGCGTTTTCTCGCAGTCCTTGCCTTGCTCGCCGGCGGCCTGGCCAACTTTGCGCTGCAGGGGAAAGGCTTTCCTTACCACCTGCACCCCGCCGTCGCCGGCGCCCACCTGCTGTGGCTCGCGTCGGCCGCATATGCGTCCGAACGCGTCGCGCGCTCCGTCGCCGGCCCCGGGAGAGGCGCGCTGCTCGTGGGAGCCGGCGTCCTGCTGCTCGGGTACCAATCCCTCACCGAGGCGCGGCTGTCGCCCGCGATGCAGAACGACTGGTACGACGACCGGCGCGCGGGCGGCGCCGAGTCCGAGCTCTTCCTGCGCCACTTCAACTCGGGAGACTACTTCGCCTGGGACATGCACCGCGCCGCCGACTACCTGCGCAGCGTCACACGCGAGGACGACCGCGTGCAGACCTACGCCATGGATCCGTACCTCCTCTTTCTGGCGAAGCGGCGCAGCGCCACTCCGTACATTTACAATTTCGAGCTGAACGTCGACTCGGCGCTCGAAGGGCGGCCGACGGAGCGAGACCGGGCCTGGATGATCGAAACGGCGAAGCGTAACGCCCACGATCTCTTCGTGCGCGTGGAGAACGCGCCTCCGGCGGCCTTCGTGGCCATAGACAAGGTCCCGTACACGTTCCCGGAGGACGCCGGCGCCGACTTTGCGACTCACTGTCCGGAGGCTGCGCAGTGGATGCGCTCTCGCTACCGGCTCGCGAAGCGGTTCGGGAACGTGCGTGTGTGGCTTCGCAACGACCGCTGAGGGGAGCGTCCTGGTGACCCGCGCGCGCTCACTTGTTCGGTCCCCGCCTGGACAGCTGCTGCTTCGCGGCCTGCACCACGCTCCCCCCCACGTTCTTGCTCTTGGCGAGCGCCTTGAGCTCGTGCTCGCGCAGGTGGGGGATGAGCTTCGCGGCAAAGGCGAACGGCGTGCGCGGGTTCTGTACGAGGTTGAGCTTGATCTGGTGCGATCGGGTCCACTCGCGATCGAGCGAGATGATGCGCAGGACGTCCTCGCTGACGGAGCGGCTCGCGCTGATCCGCACGACCTCGTTCTCCTGGATGCTCGGGCTCTTGATCGCGGCCTGAGCGACGAGGCGGTTCGTGTCCCTCACTAGGAGCAGCCGCTCGCCTGCGGTGCCGAGCATCGCCCGCCGGATCCGCTGCGAGATGGTCATTTGCGCCAGCTTGGCGTGGAGTGGGAGAAACTTCGGTTGGACCTTTTCTTCGCCCGTCTCCTCGTCGAGGTGGTGGGTGTCCTCGACCAACGGGTCCAGCGACACCTCCGTCGCCGACCGTTCGGTCTCGCGAAAGAGGATGTCGTCGGGCGTCGGCTCCGGGGTCGGCTCGACGATGAGCTCCTGGCCGACGGCCGCCGCGGCCTCCTTGTACGCCGGGATCCCCTTGAGCTCGATGCCGTTTCGCACGGCGAGCTCCAGCACGCGATCGGCCGTCGACATGCGCGCGGCCTTGTTCATATAGAGCTTCTCGATGATCTCGGGGTGGGCGAGGAGACGCTCTTCGTTGGTCGCCACGAGCTCGGCGACCGCCTCGTTGGCGAGACCGGCCACCGCCGCGACGGCGTGTGGCGGGATCGCGCGGTGCGCGAGGATCTTCTCCGCGGCGGCGGAGTCGTGCGCGTACACCGGTGCGATGAGCGCGAGGACGCCCGGCGGCAGGTCCCCCCCGAGGGCGCCGTTGAGGAGCGGCGCGGGGAGTTTGCCGAGGGTCGCCTTCGCGGTCGGTGCGCTGCCGTCGGGGGGCGCCTCCGAGAGGTGCGGGACGATGGTGAGCGGTTCCCCGGGCTTGACGCCGGGCACGACGCCTTTGGCCGCCATTTGCCGCATCGGGGCGGGGGAGGCCGGGTCGAGCACGCGGCGCACCGCGGGGGGCAGGATCGCGACGTCTACGGCGGGATCCATGTTGGAAGAAGGATAGCGCGGCCCTATGCTCCTCCACGAGCGGCGCGCGTCGCGCCGCCCTTTCGCCGTGCCGGCTCGAGAAGGGGTTTTTCATGGGCGTCTTCGATTTCGTGAAGAACGGCGTGCGCGAGATGATGATCGCGCGCCCGGACAACCTGAAGCAGCTCATCGTCTACAAGCATCCGGATCAGAACATCCCGATGTACTCGCAGCTCACCGTCGACAGCGACGAGTGCGCGGTGTTCTTCAGGGACGGGCGAGTCCAGGGCATCCTCCCGCCGGGCCGCATCACGCTCCAATCGCAGAACATCCCCTTCTTGAACGGCCTCGTCACCAACTACACGGGGGGTCAGGTCTTCCTCGCGGAGGTCTATTTCGTGAAGACCGCGCCGGTGCGGAACCTGCCTTTCGGGGGGCCTATCGGCGACATGCTCGACCCTTTGACCGGCGAGCAGGTGCAGCCGCGCATCTTCGGCGAGATGAGCGTGGTCGTGGTGGACCCGGTCCGCTTCGTCGTCGGCTACTCGGGCCAGGCGGCGACGGGAGACAACGACTACGTCCTCAACTGGATCAAGGGCCTCTTCATGAACGGGGTCAAGACGACGCTCGGAGAGCTCTGCGAGAACGAGGGCAAGAGCCTTCTCCAGGCTGTGTCGCTCACGAGCAAGCTCGCCGCGGCCTTCGTGGCCCACGCGCCCGACCTCAACGACATCGGCGTCAAGATCCTGCAGGTCGGCCAGTTCAACATCAACTTCGGCGAGGAGGACCGTCAGCGCCTCGTCGCCGCGAACGCGGAGATCGCCAAAGCGCAGCGCGAGGTCCGCGTAAAGCAGATCGGGGTGGCGGGGGCGGCGGCGGACGCGCAGGCCGGCCAGTTCGCGCTCGACCAGAAGTTTCAGCAGGACGCACGCTACGTGAAGGATCTCGCGGGGAGCTATCAAGGGTACGCCGCCGGCCAAGCGGTGATCGGCGCGGGGCAAGGCATGGCGGCCCACGGCGTCGGTGGCGGGGTCGCGGGCATCGGTGCGCAGATGGCCATCGGGATGGGGATGGGCAACGCCATGGCGGGAGAGCTCGCGGCCCAGGCGACGGCTCCGGCACCGACGTTCTCTCCGGGCGGGACGGTCGTGACGTGCGGCAAATGCGGGTCCAAACAGCCGGGAGGAAAGTTCTGCGCCGACTGCGGGTCGCCCCTCGTAGCGCAAAAAAAGTTCTGCGCCGGATGTGGTGTCGAGCTCGCTGGAGGGGCGAGGTTCTGCGCGAATTGTGGTACGGCGGTCGCCGGCCCCGCGGCACCTTCCGCAGGGTGACCTCGACACGGTAAGCTCTGTGGCGTGACTTGCGCCACGATGCTGCTCGTCGCCTCCACGGCCGGTCTGCTCCTGGCGTGTTCGTCCGAGGATTCGATCGCGGCCGGCGTCAACGCAGCGTGTACGCGCACAAAAGACTGCCAGGCGGGGCTCTTTTGCACGGGCGGGGTCTGCACGCCGTCGGACGGCGGCACGGAGGGAGGGTCCGACGCGACGGGCCCCGTAGACGCAAGTGGCCAGCAATAACGAGACGATCGACATGCGCCTCGCGTCTCGGGAGTGCCCCGAGTGCGGCCAGCGTTTCTCGCGGGACGGCGTTTTCTGTCCCTTCGACGGCTCGCGGCTCGAGTCTCTCAGCGTGAGCGGCTCGATCGACCCCCTCATGGGCGTGACGATCGACAGTCGCTACGAAGTCCTCGAGCTCCTCGGAGAGGGGGGCATGGGGCGCGTGTACAGCGTCCTTCACAGGGGGCTCGGGCGCCTGTTCGCGCTCAAGGCGCTCCGCCGCGAGCTGGCGCGCGACGAGGAGCTGTCGCAGCGCTTCATGCGCGAGGCAAAGGCGATGGCGAGCGTGCGCCACCGGCACATCGTCGAGATTACGGACTTCGGGCGCCTGCCCGACGGGGTGCCGTATTTCGTCATGGAGATGCTCGTCGGCGAGACGCTGGCGCAGGTGATCAAGACCAACGGATCGGTGGCGATTGCGAGGGGGACCGCGATCCTCGAGCAAGTGGCGAGCGCGCTCGCGGCGGCGCACGAGGCGGGGGTCGTGCATCGCGACCTCAAGCCCGAAAACGTCTTTCTCGTGGGGAGCGCACCAGGGCACTCGGGGCCGGACGACGTGCGCGTCGTTGACTTCGGCGCCGCCAAGATCATCGGCGCGAGCCAGGTAACGCGGAACGGCGTGGTGTTCGGAACGCCCTATTACATGTCGCCGGAGCAGGCGAGCGGGTCACCGGTCGACACGCGGACCGACATCTATTCGCTCGGCATCATCATGTACGAGATGTTCACCGGTAAGGTCCCGTTCGAGGGGGATACGTACATGAACGTGCTCACACAGCACATGTTCGCGGAGCCGGAGCCTCCCAGCCTGCGAAGCGCGCACGGCACGTGGCTCGGAGCGCTCGACGAGGTGACCCTCACCTGCATGGCGAAGAAACCAGAAAGGCGGTACGCGTCGATGCACGAGGTGCTCGTTGCGCTGAAGGCCGCCGCCAAGGGGGACGTGGAAGCGCTTCGGAGGCAAGCGGCGCTCGCGCAAGAGGCCTTTGCGCCCATGCATTTCGAGGTGGCCGGAGACGGCGCCGGGCAGCCGAGCCTGGAGGACATACGTCGCGCCGTGGACGGAGGGAGGCCGCCCGCGCGTTCGGTGCCATGGGCGTGGGTCGCCATCGCTGCCGTGGGGGTCGGATCGGCGGGGGGGGCGATCGCGTGGGCCTTGATGCATCCTTCTCCCAGCGCCGCTCCGGTGCCCACGACGGTTCCGTCCGCAGCGGTGGCTCGGTCGCCGCCTTCCACGCCCCTCACGGCGGAGCGTCTCGCCGCCACGGCATTGCCGCCATCGAGCGTCCCCGTCGATTCGGCTTCTGCCGTGGGCGGCGCGAGCCGTAGCGCTCCGGACCCTCGCCCCTCGGCTTTCATCCGCGGCCATGTCCACGCGGGCGCAGCCGCGGCGCCCGCGTCGAAGGCGCCTACCCCCGCGAGCGCCATCGACGACGTCTCGGACCCGTTCGGAAAGCACTGAGGAGCGTCCGGCTTGACACCCCACATGTCGGCAACCCATGCTGCCGGAAACCGCCTGTGGCCAAGCAGAAACTGCTTCTCGTCGATGCGGACCCGCGGAGCGTTCGCGTGCTCGAGGTCAGCCTCAAGAAGGCCGGCTACAGCGTCACCACGGCGACCGACGGCCTCGACGCGCTCGCAAAAATCGAGTCGCTGACGCCCGACCTGGTGCTCAGCGACACGCGCCTGCCGAAGCTGGACGGGTACTCGCTCGTCCGAAAGCTCAAGGAACGCATCGAGTGGGCGACGATCCCCATCGTCCTTCTCACGAGCCAGAAGTCGATCGAGGACAAGATCCGGGGCCTCGAGCTCGGCGTGGAGGACTACCTGACGAAGCCGATCTTCGTCCGCGAACTCATCGCGCGCGTCAACCTCCTCCTCGCGAAGCGCACGCAGGAGAACATCACCGCGAGTCGATCCGGGCCGATGAGCGGGAGCGGGCGTACGCGCTTCTCCGGCTCGACGCAGGACATGGCCGTCGTCGATCTGCTGCAGACCTTCGAGGTTTCGCGCAAGGGCGGCGTCGTGCACCTGCGGAGCGGTGCGCACGAGGGGCACATCTACTTCCGCGACGGAAAGGTCATCGACGCGCAGCTCGGCCGGCTGCGCGGAGAAGAGGCGATTTACCGCACGCTCATCTGGAACGAAGCGACCTTCGAGGTCGAGTTCAAGGCGACCCCCAACGAGGACGTCATCGGCGGGTCGACGCAGGCCATCCTCATGGAGGGCATGCGCCGGGTGGACGAGTGGGGGAGGCTCTGCGAGCAGATCCCGCCGCTGACGACCGTCTTCGAGATCGACCATGCGCAGCTGCTCGAACGGCTGAACGAGATCCCCGACGAGCTCAATGGCATCCTCCGCCTCTTCGACGGCAAGCGGACGTTGACGGACGTGGTGGACGACTCGCCGTTCGAGGACCTTTCGACCCTGTCGACGATCACGAAGCTCTTCTTCGAGGGGCTGCTCCTGCCCCGCGAGGAAGACGCCGTCGTCCCGACGCAAGAGGAGCCTCACGTGCCGGCGGCGTCGGCGTCCGCATTGGCGTCCGCGTCGACGTCGCAGGGGGAGATGGAAGTCGTTCCCGCGTCGTACGAGTCGGGGACGTTTCGACCGTTGCCCTCCGCGTCCTCGGCCGAGCAGAGCGAGCCTGTGGCCGCTCTCCCGCTGACCGCGACGCTCCCTCATTTCCGTGCGCCCTCCACTGGGCCGGTGCCCGTCTCCCCGACGAAGCCCGCGGCGACCCTCCCCGTCCTCGAGCCTGCGCCGTCGCGGCTCGGCGTTCCCCCCGCACCGCTCCACCCTCCCGTAGCGCCTGTCGCAGCCATCGCCAACGGCGCCACGAAGGTGTCCGAGATGGCGGCGTCGCTCGGGCCCGTTC
>VFSW01016575.1_pt1 | contig 10046 bp, 9 predicted proteins | sample 5358111 | NCBI WGS metagenome assembly VFSW01 (sample SAMN11554181, study PRJNA540505) | mine drainage metagenome | isolation source: sediment from site ElyBrook_90M | place: USA: Ely Copper Mine, Vershire, VT | collected 2017
CCCGTGCCGCATCAGCGTTCCGGCGACCTCGGTTCCAAAGAACTCCTCCACCACCTCGATGCCTTTTTCACGGCAAGCCCGTGCCGTGCTTGCCGTAGGTTCTATCCCAACGCAGTGCATCCCCTTATCTCGCACGTATTGCAGAAGGTAACCATCATTTGATGCAACCTCAATCACTGTAGAATTCGAGCCCAGCGCAAACCGCTTGGCCATGTCGTTCACGTACTGCCGAGCGTGCTGCAGCCACGTCTCGGAGAATGAGCTGAAATATGCGTAATTCTCCGAGAACAACTCAAATCGGCTCGCATAGTCCGCCGTCTGCGCAAGCCAGCATTTACCGCAGATCAGCACCTTGAGCGGGTACCATCTTTCGGCCTTCGACAAATCGGCAGGGAGGAGATAGGCGTTGGACGGCGGAGCAGTGCCTAAATCGATCAAGCACAGATCTAGGGCCGCCCCGCAATGTCTGCAATTCATACCGTCACGCCCGCGAATTCCCCCGCAATGAAGGCATGAGAGGCATCGCGCGCAGAAATGTCCGTGATCTCCAATGGCCAACGAATTTTTAGCGCCGGATCGTTTACATTCAATGCCCTCTCGGCCTCAGCAACGTAGGGCGCGGAATGCAGATAGAGCATTTCACAGTCGTCTACCAGAGCCTGAAAGCCGTGCGCGAATCCCCGCGGAATAACCAGACTGCAAGCATTCTTCGCAGATAGCACCTCTGCATGCCAGCGCAGAAACGTTGGAGAATCCGGTCGCAGGTCGACAGCCACGTCAATTATCTCCCCCCTCAATACGCTGACATATTTTATCTCGCAATGCGGCGACTCCTGATAATGCAGCCCCCGCACCGCACCACGTCGGCGTGTAAACGTGTGATTGATCTGCACAATCTTCGCGTCGAAGCCCGCAGCTTTCAGTTCCTCCGCGCAGAACAGTCGGCTGAAGAACCCGCGCTGGTCGTCGACTCGCGCTCGTTCAACGAGGGTTAGTCCCGGCAGCGCGCATGCGCGAATTTGAAAATGCCGCATTGTTATTCGACATCTGACAAATAGTATTCTTCGATCTGCCTTTCGCAAAACTCTCTCATCTCTTCACCCGCCATCCAGCGTTGGTACCATTCAGCGGTTTTGTCCAGTGCCGTGGCAAGCCGCCACCTGCTGTTCCAGTTCAAGTTAGCCCGCGCCTTGCTGCTGTCGAGCCACAGCTTGGTTGCCTCGTGCAGCTGCGGACCGTCTTGTTGTGCGTAGCGCGCCTCGGGAATGCACCTACACAAGTAGTCGAGCAACCAGCGCACCGATCGCACGTCTTCGCTGCGGGGGCCGAAATTCCAGGCGTCGGATGCGTCGGGGTCTCCGATGACCAAGCACTCCGCCAGCCGCAAGTAGCCGCTCAGCGCTTCCAGGACATGTTGCCACGGGCGCGTGGCATTAGGGTTTCTAACAAGCAGGCTGCTCTTGCTCTGCACAGCACGGAAGAAGTCTGGAATCAGACGGTCCGCCGCCCAATCTCCACCACCAATCACGTTTCCCGCCCTAGCCGTCGCGACCGCAACGCAACGCTCCTTCAGGTACGACGAACGGTAGGCGGTCGTCACCAATTCGGAGCAGGCCTTACTGCTTGAGTACGGGTCTCTTCCCCCGAGGCGGTCCGACTCGCTATACCCCCGCAGCGATTCGCTGTTTTCGTAACATTTATCGGTCGTAATGTTTACAAAGGCCCGCACACTGTTGCAGCTTCGCACCGCTTCAAGCACGTTGACGGTACCCAAGATATTCACTTGGAATGTTTCCACCGGGTGGCTATAAGACGTACGGACGAGCGACTGCGCCGCGAGATGGAACACTATCTCCGGAGCGGCGTCCCGCATAGCCCGCGTCAGTGAGTCCAGGTCTCGAATATCACCTGTTGTGTGAGATGCGAGAAGACACGGAACGTTCGCAATGGTGAAGAGGTTTGGATCCGTTGGCGGCTCCGCGGAATAGCCGTGAACCTTCGCACCCATGTGCTTCAGCCAAATCGATAGCCACGCGCCTTTGAAGCCTGTGTGGCCCGTTACCAAGACTGTCTTGTCTCGCCAAAATCTTGGATTCATTCTTTACATCTTACAGCGGCGGCGCTCCATTTTCTGGAGGGGTATCCACCAAATCTCTTATCTCGGCATATGGATTCGCGGCGCGAATGTTGCAGTTGTGCCCCTTCCGGGATCATCGAGTGCCGCGATCCTCACCAGCACTTGGATCTCGCACGCTGCTTCATCAATGCGTGTCTGCTTCAAGCACCCCAGAGCCAACTCGCGAAAAGGGCCTCACCCGCCGTCCTCAAAGCCATCGCTCAATTGTCTCAGCGGCAAGACGCGGAATGTTCCCCAGCCGACTAGGCGGGTCCGCCAATATCTTCGCTGCAATCACACTCGCATCAAATACGTCGTGAATTGGCACCTTGAGCGAGCCCTCTCGGAACGTGCTTATCAGCGTCAGAGCTCGCCTAGGCATTTTCCTGGTCCTGCTAATCACCTTTCGCAGCTTCGCTTTGGCCGCAATCGCCGGAAAGTTCAAGTTGTGCTGTCTCGCAAAGGCCCGCCCCCATTCATAGATTGACGAAGCGTGCCCTCCGGATTCTGCCAGGATCACCTCGAGCTGTCTCGAATGCATATTGGCCGGAGAATCAGTCTCGACACCGTGGAACTGCAGAAATGACTCGTAGACCATCGCCTGCAACGACGAAGGAATTCGTCCGTCAGCCAACAACGGCAAGGAGGCATGGAATGGGATGTTGTCCTCGGACGCAAACATTCTGGCGGGCGAGACGTCCGATATTCGCGTCGATGCAAAATGTGCTGTTCCAGTACTATGGCGCGAGGCACCGTTTATTGCCAGCGGCTCATGAGAATAGACGTACGACTCGACAGAGCTAGCTATTGCGATCGCGGAATACACGTCGGGAATGCATGAGCGATAAATCGATCCGGTTCGTTGCCGAAGTCCCCTGAGCACAGGCACGGAAACGAAGCCGCCGTTATATAACATCGGCAGGTCCACGTAACTGGCATTCCCAGCCAATACTTTGTGAAGCCACTTCCTCGAGTGCCTGATTTCACGACCGCTGTCGAGTGGCACAGTTAGGCGACCAAAGGGCCTCCCAGTTGCAGACGGCCATCGATATGAGCACACGTTCGACCGAATCGCCTCCACATTCGCTTCCCGAATGATTGCCGATACTTTAGTCACTGCCCCCGGGAGCAAGCCGTCGTCGTCCCCGATAACGGTTACCCAACCGCTGAGAATGTGTGACAAGGCGAATTCCCAATTGTGAGACATGCTCACGCGCCGATTGGTGTTCAGGTATCTCACCCGGCGGTCCCCCGTGCCTCGGACGATCTCCTCAGTGGAATCACCACTAAAATTGTCGCTGACGATGATCTCCAGGTTATCGTAATCCTGTGAGGTGACAGTCAGCAGGGCCTTTTGCAGTACATCGCACCGTGCACGCGTCGGAATGACCACCGATATCTTTGGTTCGCTCATGAACTAGCTCTGCGGATATCGAAGGTGGCTCACTTCAATTCGATGGTCAAATAGCGTCCTACCTCGGAGCGTATCAAGGGAGCGCCAACTCCAGCTGCGCACAGCACAATGCAGGAGATCAATGACAGCGCAATTCCTTCTGAAACTTTGCCCGGCGATTGCGGAATCATCCAGCGACAGGCGATGGCCACTGCGGCGGCAACCGCGAGCGGCGACAACGTATCATTGGTATACCAAGCCCATCTTTCCATCGGCAATATTCGCCTGTGCATAAAGTAGATCACGAATGCCACGTAGCCGGCATTCAATACGACCCATACCCACGCCGCGCCCAACCCCCCGTACCTCGGGGCCACCACAACTATCGCGGGCACCAAGACCGCGACGGCCACGGCGTTTACCTTGACCATCAAACTCGTCCAACCATAGGCGAGTTGCAGTTGGTACGGCATCCACATGAGTCCATTCAGAAGCGTGCCAAATGCCAGCACGGGCAGCAGCGCTACGACATGGCTCGTAAGCTCCGGGTTACCGGTCCACAGAAGCACGATTCTGTCTCCAAATACAATGAGGACGATCGCCGCAGCTCCTACCACGACGGCAATCAACTGAGCGCCCTTGTGTTAGGTGGCCCGCACGGCCGGGTCATCGCCAAGCGTCACTAGTTCAGTAAACCGTGGGTAGAACGCGGTAGCGATTGGTCCCGTAAGCGCATTGAGGGCACCGGCAACCGTCGCGGCCAGAGCATAATAGCCGAAATATTTTAGTGTCAGCAGATGCGTCAGCAGAATCTTGTCACTCTGCGTGAGTAACAGCGCCAGAAGAGTTATTCCCATCATTCCTGCCGAAAACACGCGAACTTTGCCTAGCGCGGCAAAGGAAAATCGAGACGCGCGCGGCGCTGACGGCAATAGCCCATGAAGAGTCCTCGCAAAGACCAGCGCCGTCATGACTGACACTATCATCTGCCAGGAGAAGAACACCACAACCGTCGGCGAGACCCAGGCCAATACACCAACCCCTCCCACCCCCCTGAGCGTCGCGGCCACCACGCTCACCGCATTTGGAAGCACTTGGCGCTGGAGTCCATAGATGCTGCCAACATATAAATCCTCGACAAACCGTAATGCGGCAACTATTCCCATGACGGCTATCGAATTAGCAACCACTCGTGTCGGCAGAGTAGATGACGACACCCAGGACGTCGCAAGCCAATGTGATCCTGTCGCTACACCGAAAGCGATGACTACAGCAATTGCAATGCCGATTATCTCAATGCTCCGCAGCAGATCGCGGATATTCTGAATATCGCATGCGCCGGCGGAGAACCGAGCCATTTCCCTAGCCAGAGTCGGCCGTAAACCCACGTCAAGAAGCGTTAACCAAGTTTGAAGTAAGGCGAAGATTCCAATCAACCCATACGCTTCCACTCCGAGATATTTGATATAGATCGGCACGAAGGCCACGCCCATCAGCACTCGCCAGGCCTGGCCGAAATAATTGATGGCAACGTTCGTTCTAAGGCTCAATTCTTCCTGCCACCTTTCGCCAACTTCCGTGATCGGTCACCTACTTATCTCACTTGTGCGGAAACGGACCCAGAATCTTATCGGTACGCACACGAGTGCGCCATTCACAAGGCGCTTGGCATCGCAATGCTCGGGAGTCCCCAAAACATCGGTGTACCTACGCCTCCCTACGCTTGCGTCGAACTGGCGCCGGCAGACGGAGGTTCGATTGCGCTACCCATTGGTGAACCAGACCGGCGACCCGCGCATCACGCAGAAAGATCCGCCATTAAAATGTTGCCGGCTACCTTCCCGCGGTCGAGTGCCAAAGTGCGATGCCCGGGTGAAAGAGAGGGCGTCTGATGAATGCAGAGGTGATGGAGCTCCAAAATAGGGCCCAGACCTCTATTGAGATTTCCGTCTTAGGAAGCCGTCCGGCGCCACACTCATCATCAGCTTATTGTACATGTCCCGATCAATCTCGAACTCCGGGTGGCTCTTGAGAAATTGCCACACCGCCGTCTTTGGATTGTTCCCTGGACCCCACGGACGCCCGAGAATGAGACTGCTAGGCATATCTTCAATTATCGTGTCAAATACCACGCAGTAGTTCCCCGCAGAAGTAAGAGGAGCATATGCCCTGAGCTCCGCCAGTACGTGATCGTGCGTGTGATTACTATCCAGACAAACCATTACGCTTTGCTTGCCAGCAGCTCTCGCTATAACCTGCGTGATAACGTCGGGCGCGACACTAGACCCTTGGATCATCTCAATCCGCTTGAACATGCAGTGATTTTCTATGGCCGCTCTATTGTGGGCTCGAATATCGATATCTATACCGAGTACCTTCGCGTCCGCAGGGCCGCCACAATTTGCGTTCAACTCCAGCATTGACGCTGAAAAGACGAGCGATCCCCCATGCGCAATCCCCGTCTCAATTATCAGGTCCGGTTTAGCCAGCCAAATAATCTCCTGCATACCGACGATATCTTGCGGGTATTGAATAATTGGCCGACCAAGCCACGAAAAATTATATGAGTATCCGGAAGCAATCGACGCGTCCATCAAGGCACTCGCCTTGGCTCGCAGTTCCGCGTTTCTTCCGTTTTCCGCGATGCGCCTTTCACGTTCTTCGTCAAATGACGCCATGATCCGCCTATTCAAAATTGCATTGGCATTCGCTGGACCGTTGCAGTCGCAGAAGACGCGCAACCGTTCGCAACCAAATATTGCATCAGCCTAGCGGGCTTCACATAGATGGCGATGCTTCAGAGGCCGCCCGCATCACATCCGACGACTCCACACGGACATTCAACACCAGGCACCTCAGTGCGGCAGCGCCTGTTGTGCACTTTTATCTCCGCAACATACAGGATAGCGCCCAGCGAACAATGACTGCGTCGACTTTATGACGGGCGTCACCATATCGGGCGAATGCATCAAGGCAGGCATATCGACATCGACACAGACAGGTAGATCGCCGAATAGGCACCCTGGTTCGAAGGGAATTTCCTGAGCTCGAACAAACCCCGACCGGCTAAATGATATAGATGCTGATGGAATATATCAAACGAAGCAAATGGGCATAAGCGTTTGCCTCAAGGCATCCGCTCAAACCTCGTCCACCCGCATACAATTGAGCGCATCGGATTATCGGCTGAGAACCAACAACGGTAAAACACAGTCGAAACCTCTCTCATTTATAGCCCCTCTCAGGAACCAGATGAGCGCCGTTCACCAGTCCTAGCCTCGATATGCGAACCGCCAGGGGTCGACTTCGCAACGGCAATCTGTCGATTCTTGAGCCAAGCAATATAGATGACGAACATGAAGCCGCCGAAACCCATGAAGCCTCCCGTTACATACGCAGGGTCTGGAAATTGCGGCTCCTTTGGGCTATCGGGACGAGCCACAAATTCCGCTGCAAAAGGTAAGGTTGAAAAGGAATAGATCTCGTCCGTCTCGGCTTTGGCTAGAGCCCTTCCCAACGCCGCGCGAGTCTCCTCAACGTTAGCCGCAGACATCGCGCTCTGAAGAAACGCAACTTTTGCTTGAAAGCGCTTCTGAGCCATCTGCTTGACCATGCTATCGGCACGTAAGCTTACCAATTCCAGCAATTCCTTCCCGACCTCCGGGTCCGTGTTCCAAGTGCTCAAGCTCAGCATCTTAGCGTCTTTCGCCGTCACGACAGTAACGTGCTTCTCAAGATACCGGGCCACCGTAAATCCGTCTGGCGCCGACCATGGCCGAAGCCCGAGAAGAGGGAAAACGACATTCTTCGTATGCTGCAGGAAGGTTTCGGGGGCGGCCCAGTGGTCTTTGTTCCACCATTTCGGAAAGATGCGGTGCACTACTGGGTCATCGATAATTCTGGTCCCCAGTTCAGGGGATGTCAGCAGCTGCGCGTAGAGTCGAAAGTCGGTTATTACCGGTAAGTCATTGGCGGAACCGCCCAGCAAGGCGCTGGCGGAAAACGACGGCGATTGATTGCTCGGGGTAATGTCGCTTTGGTACCGAGTGCCAATCACGGTTGCAGTCACGTGATACTCCTTCGGTACCAGAGCACAAGTAGCCATAGCAAGCAGAAACGACACCGCCAGTGCCAGCACGAGTAAATACCAACGACGCAAGGCTAGTCGCCACGTGCCCAAATTGACGACGTCATCAAGATTCATGTTGCATCGCCCCCTTCGACGACTCGCAAGCTGGTCATTCGCGGTCTTGCACGGAAATAGACAACCTACCACGCTGGGAAAAACAACCAACAATAAGCCAGCCCCCGGTAGCCGGACGTCAACAACGAGATGAACCATACGCAAATCGCGAATATCGCGACGAGAGGTGTGACACTCCTTGCTGCGGTAGCCGTGACTTTGGCAGCCCGGTAGCAGACGACCATCAATATGAGACTGATAATCCCCGGCAATGCACCCATTTCCGCCATCAGAGAGATTTGGAAGCTATCGATGCCGGGCTTGTTTATCAAATCGTGTGTCCAGGCGACGTAGATCAGTGCAATCGCGTCTGCAACGGTCTTATTCAATCCGAGACCGAGTCCAGTGATCCAATGCCGGAGCATCACTTCTACGCCGGCGATAATTGACGCGACGCGTATCAACATGCTGTAGGGTGAGTCGCCGCTCGACACACGCGCCTTATACTCGACAATATAGAAGAGTGTCAGTAATGCGAGGCCTGCCGCCATGTATTGCATCAGCCTTTTCCACGAGATGCCGCATAAGCGGAAGATCAGCAGGAGCAATGGCGGGAGAACCACGAATGCCGCGGTCGAAATCGTGGATGCGAGGCCGGCCGAGAGAGAGAGAAACGACCCGAGCCTGCCCGGCATATGCGGTTCGATTCGCGTGTACGAGTTATAAGCCGCCACGCAGATCGCGAGCACAAAAAGAGCTGCGAGAATCGACGATTCGGGGGTAAATATTTGCGCGCGATGAAGAGCATATTGCAGACTGAAATTCGTATTGTTTATCAGTGTTATCTGGAACGGCGAAAGAAACTGAATGGCCGCAACGGGACCGAGCCAAACGCCGGCTCTCACAAAGTTAGTGAGAAACACGCGGGCGGCTTGGTCGTCCTCGAAGATCTGCACGAATAGCAACATATGCGGAATGATGATCAATGCGTAATAGGCAAAGTAAAGCTCCGACGTGGAACGATCCAGACTATTCAAATAACTGATAGCGCAAATGCCGATTGCAACAACCCAGAAGGCCAGGCGTCGCGGGGCAACCGTGGTGAGAGCTATCGCTGGAAGGAATAGCAGAATTAGGAACTCATAGGGGGAGAGCATCTTGTCGCCATAGACCGGGATCCCAACTCCGGGGGCCCAAAGCAGGAATGCCGAAATAGCCGCAAGGCGCTGGAGCATATTAGCTGCCTCGCCGCCGGTCGGCGCTTCTATACTTGCGAACGGTCTGGAGATAGATACGTTGGAGCGCAGCGACCAATTGGGGTCCAACGAGCCGCTGTAGTCTATCTGAGCACACCCTCAGCATTTGCACCCAGAATTGACGGATCGTGTATTTCCAATATGCGCATTGCCCGTATTCACGTGCAATGACCTTTCCCGCTTCGGCTCTGCTGAGCTTGTAGCTGCTGTGCGATGCTCCACCGTGCCGAAATATGACAGTGGCCCGGACATTTGCCCTTAGAAGGCGTACGCCGGCTCGCTTGGCGCGCACCGTCCAATCATGGTCAGCTGCATAGCGGAAAGATGTATCGAACGGTCCCACGAGATCATAGGCACTACGGTCTACCAGCATAGCCTGATGGCACAGCGCAAATCCGCGCTCCAGGGCTGCATCTGCCTTCATTAGCATCGATCGGTCGAGCGACGGATAGTGCTTTATAAAATCCGAATAACAGATGGTTGGATCGCCCCCGACATACTGTTGACGAGCATCGACTAATGACTTTAGTGCATCCGGATGCGCGAAAGCATCGTCGGAATTTATGAATAGTATCTTGGATCCCGAACTGGCTAGCAGACCCTTATTCATGGCAAAGTATATGCCGTCGTCCTGCTCCGAAATGAGCCGGCTAATTCGATCTGCGTAGCTGCGGACTACCTCGACCGTCCCGTCATTCGAGCCGCCGTCGACCACAATATATTCGACCGATCGGTAACTCTGCGACAAAACGCTCTCTATCGCGCTTGCGATGGTAGACGCCGAATTTCGCGTCACGGTAATGACTGAAACAAGCGGATCCATTTACTCGATATGCTCCGGCCACGCAGCGCCCCGGTCCACTCCGACGAGTTGCGGGTAAAGTCTACCGGCTCTACCAATAAGCGTCATTCTAGTGGCAGTACCACTTGCGTATGGACGGCTTCGCAGAAGCTACAGCAATGTCAACAAGAAGCTGGCAGACCCTGATCGGCCGACGCCGCCCAGCAAGTTTCGCTTCCGAACGCGCGTTTGGCGCAGACCGTCGAGCATGGATCGTCCAAACCATATGTCATCGGCAACCGTGAGTTCAGCGCGCG
>VFSW01016576.1_pt1 | contig 10045 bp, 9 predicted proteins | sample 5358111 | NCBI WGS metagenome assembly VFSW01 (sample SAMN11554181, study PRJNA540505) | mine drainage metagenome | isolation source: sediment from site ElyBrook_90M | place: USA: Ely Copper Mine, Vershire, VT | collected 2017
CGGAGCTATCTATCTCGCCCATTCTGTCATTTGGGCTCAACTGCGTAACTCCTAATCACATAGTTTTATTGAAATAGAACTCTTACTTTTTGTTGAAATTTGATCATAGATCTATGAAAATAAAAAATGCACAATACCACCGTTCTTATTGCTTGACAGACATACAATACCGTGATAAACTGATGCTTTCTCTTGATTCAGACCCTCACATGAAGTGCGCTCGCTGTGGAAAGGATGCAGTGGTAACCGATGGTTCCACCGGAGAGAGGTTTTGTGGAATATGCGGGTTTGTCATTAACGAACGAATCGAAGATTCAGGCCCTGAGAGGCGTTCATTCTCAAAAGACGAACACGATGATAGGTCAAGAACAGGCGGACCATCATCTCTTGCAATCCACGACATGGGACTTGCAACAATGATAGGGCGAGACAATAAGGACGCAACTGGAAAGCCGCTTTCAACATCAATGAAGAGTACCATAACACGTCTTAGAACATGGGATGGTAGAAGCCAAGTCAACGAATCACAAGAGAGAAACTTTAGGCAGGCATTCAGCGAGCTTAGCAGAATGAAGGACAAACTTGCACTACCTGACGCCGTGGTTGAAAAGACTGCATATATTTACAGAAAAGCAGTGGAGAAAAACCTTGCAAGAGGAAGATCCATTCCCGGATTGATTTCTGCTGCAATGTACTTGGCATGTAGAGATACCGGCACCCCGAGAACATTGAACGAAGTGGCACGCCAAATCAACATAAAAAGAAAAGATGTGTCAAGATGTTACAGGTTACTGCTGAAAGAACTCGATCTGAAAATGCCAGTATTAGATCCCATAAAATGCATGTCACGAATATCAAGCCAAGCTGGTCTAAGCGAAAAAGTGAAACGACGGGCTCTTACAATTTTAGAAGATGCAAACAGGCTTGAAATTACAGCGGGAAAAGACCCTATGGGGCTAGCGGCAGCTGCATTGTATCTTTCATGTGTCATAAACAAAGAAGATACAACACAGAAAGTTATTGCCATGGCAGCTGGAGTTACAGAGGTTACAATAAGAAACAGGTGTAAAGGATTACGAGAATTACTAAACATAAAGATGCCATACAAATTGAATTTAAGACTAGACTGCCCTGAAAAATCCATGAATTCAATTATCCAAATGGCTACACCCAATAGTGCTCAATCTAAAAAAACATAGATGCAAAATATAATAAATAGGAAGACAGAGCACTTCAAAATATGGCTAAGATTCAAGCATCAATTGAGATCAACTCCCCACTCGATAAAGTCTGGAATATTGTATCAGATCTTGATTCAGAGCCAAAATTTTGGAAGGGAACCAAGGAAGTGCGAAACATATCAAAAGAAGGTAACACAGTAAATCGGGAAGTTACTATTGCCTTTAAGGACTCTAAATGTATGCAGACTGTTACCATTTATCCAAAGGAAAAAATCCACGTGCAATTTACAAAGGGAATCATCAACGGAACAAAAACTGTATCAGTATATTCACAGGGAGATAAAACAAAGATTGATGTTGTTTGGGACATCAAGCTTTCAGGCATGATGGGAATGTTTACTAGTATGATCAAAAAGCACATACAAAGCGGAACCGAACAGGCGCTTCAAAGTATCAAAGAAGAAATCGAGAGATAACTCCAAATGAATATTATTATAGATGTATTCAATTATGCCCTAGTCTTAATATTAGCAGGTGTCTCCCTGACATGGATTCTTTTGATCAGATCTATGTGTATTACCTTTCGCGACACTCCATTCTTGGACAGGTTTGAGCCAAAGCTGCATGATACCCCCAAAGTTTCCGTTATTTTACCTGCAAGAAATGAAGAAGGCTTCATCAGTAGATGCCTAAACTCGCTAATTGATCAAGACTATGAGAATTACGAGATAATTGCAATAGATGATAGATCAGATGATAAAACAGGTGAGATAATCAAGGAGATCTCTCAGGTCAGCCCAAAAATAAAGTATGTACTTGCGGCACCTAAACCTGACAAGTGGATGGGAAAGAATTGGGCTTGCGTAGAGGGCTTCAAGAAAGCTACAGGCGAACTGTTACTTTTCACAGATGCAGATACGATCCATTCACGAAATACCATTTCTCTTTCGGTGTCACATCTTCTAAGCTATGATTTGGATGCCTTGACCGTAATTCCAAAAATGGTCTGCCTTGACATATGGACAAAGATCACTTTGCCTGTGCTGTCAACATTTTTACATACAAGATTTTCCGCCCTTCGTGTAAATGATTCATCGAAAAAGACAGGTTATTTTTTTGGTAGTTTCTTCATCATAAAAAAATACACGTATGAAAAAGTTGGTACGCATGAAGGTGTAAAAGGTGACATAGTTGAAGATGGGGCACTCGGTAAAAAAGTAAAAGAAGCAGGGTTTAAGATGAAAATGGTTCGCGGTGAACATCTAGTTGAGGCGGTTTGGGCAAGAGACTGGTCAACATTATGGCATGCACTAAAACGACTGATGACCCCGTTATACATTCAAGCGAATGGTATTGCTGTTGGAATCTTTATTGCAGTACTATTTTTGTTATTCATGCCATTTCCAATTCTTGTCTATTCTGCAATCTTCGAACCCCGATCCTTGTCGTTTACCATATTGTTTGCAGTATCTTCCATTGCAGCAGGTCTTACATATCTTGCAAGCACGATAGATGCCACGAAGGGACTTGGGCTTTCTGCCAGGTATGCATTGTGTTCACCTCTTGGTGGCTCCATAATTGTTGGAGGATTTGCAAGTGGGATACTAAATGCAAAAAGTAACAAAGCTGTAACTTGGAGAGGTAGAACATATTCAATGATAGACACTGCTCAAAACTCCATCAATTTGTAAATGAATAGGTGTGAGAGAATAAAACTTGAGAAATGAGTGTCTAGTTTTGTCTTGACGAATAAGAAAGAGGTTTAGATAACGTTAGAGTTACCCTATATGGTCCAACCAAATATCAAATCCACTAGAATTGGATATGCGTCTGCTGTTTTGTGCGCCATTCTAGTAGGATCGATCTCTACTGCCTCCAAACCCGTACTTGCAAATACAAATCCTCTGATGTATGCAGCATTAGTGTACTTGTTGGCTTCACTTGCTTCTGTACCTTTATCCTACAAGATAAAGGGATTTCAGGTAAGATTAAGGGATTGGCCACTCATACTGGCAATAACCATATCAGGCGCAGTATTGGCGCCAAGTTTATTTTTCATTGGACTTGAACAAACTACTGCATCAGATACTGCAATCTTGTCAAATTCAGAGACCGTATTCACAGTTCTTTTTGCATTGATGTTTTTCAAAGAAAAGCTCAGACCGCGCGGTTATCTAGCTGTGGCATTGGTTTTGATTGGAGTGATTATTGTTACGACGAATCTACAGTTCTCAAACTTTCTTTCAAACCTAAAAAATGAAGGTAATTTGTTCATAATATCAGCAATGGCACTGTGGGCATTGGATAATAACATGAGCAAGATAGCGTCTCACCGTGTTGATATTTCAAGACTAGTACAACTCAAGGGATTCATTGGAGGAGGCATACTCTTTGTTTTTGTATTAGTTACCAAGATTCCGGTAAATATCACGCCCGTAGAAATTCCAAATATACTTCTAGTTGGAATTGTAGGTTTTGGTATCTCGCTTTACTTATTTTTACACAGTCTAAAAAGAATAGGTACCGTAAAAACCATGTTGATCTATTCAACTAGTACCGTGTTTGGTTTGATGTTCGCGTCGGTATTTTTACATGAAAAAATTGGATGGTATCAGATTTTGGCTATTGGGTTAATGTTAACAGGCATCTATCTTGTCACAAAGGAAAGTAAAAATGTTGAAAAAGTCCATCAAAATTAACGATTATGTTTCTTGGATCAAACTGTAGCATCGTAATATGATAAAACCCAACGATTTCAGCATTTTTGAGTTTTGTTGCGTGTGAAACAAAATATTATATGACTAACAACTATAATTCACATCCTTGGATAAGACTAGAATTGTTTTAGGTGGAATGTATTGTGTAGTAGTATTAGTTTTGATATCCATTTTTGTTGCATCTCCGCTCAAACTAGATGACTCGTATAAGATAGTTCAGACCAACCCGTTTGATCAAACTGCTAAAGAGCCACAGCTTAGCTTGGCTGATCTTTTTGCCCAGTCTGATCAAGGTGTAGTTCAGATAATAGTTGATAAATCAAACGGTTCTGCATATAACAGAGATCTTGGATCAGGAATTGTTTACGATACAAGCGGTCACATTATAACAAATAATCACGTAGTACAAGATGGCACCAAAATTCAAGTTGTTTTTCACGATGGTAAATCATTACCAGCTACAATAGTTGGCACAGATCCATATGCCGATCTAGCAGTTATCAAAGTAATACCCAACACATATGTTTTGCATCCATTACCGCTTGGAAATTCATCTAATCTTAGAATTGGAGACCAAGTAGCGGCAATTGGGAATCCTTTTGGTCTTAGCGGTTCAATAACATCAGGAATAGTAAGCCAGTTAGGTAGACTGCTTGATCCTCCAAATAGTTCCTTTTCCATACCAGACGTTATCCAGACAGATGCACCAATAAATCCCGGCAATTCAGGAGGTCCTCTTCTTAACATGCAAGGAGAAGTAATTGGCATAAACACTGCAATTCAGTCTGAAACAGGGGAGTTTTCCGGTGTAGGTTTTTCAATTCCGTCAAATACCATGAAGAAAATAGTCCCAGTCCTCATACAAACTGGCCACTATGAACACCCATGGCTTGGCATAACTGGGATAAGTGTAGACCAAGACTTGTCCAGTGTCTTACAATTGCCTGTCTCATCTGGTTTTATGATTAATACTGTGATACCAAACAGTTCTGCCGCAAAGGCAGGGCTTCATGGATACAAGGAAACAAAGACAATCAATGGTACACAGTATCAGATGGGAGGCGATATCATCATAGCGGCTGATGGTCACCCTATTCAAAAAATCGAAGATTTACTCAACTATCTACAGGATCAAAAGTCAGTGGGTGATAATATGACTCTGACAATAATTCGGGACGGTAAAACCATGCAGGTTACTCTTACCCTTCAGGAAAGACCAAGCCAGTTTTAGTACAAGAATAAATACAACCCCTCCAAGCTACAAAACTAGTTGAGCGAGATAATTCTAAATTCTGAATTATTAAACAAAGTATTTGATGGAAAAGAAATTACACATGACGATGCATGTCAGATTTATCAGGAATTAGAAAGCAACCCGTTTGAGATTTACAAAGCAGCACAGATAATCAGAAACAAAAACAAGGGAAGGATTGTCACATATTCTAGAAAGGTTTTTTTCAATTTGATCAATCTCTGTCGAGACACTTGTTCTTATTGTACTTACAAATCAGAGCCCGGTGAATATAAGATGTCCATGATGTCAAAGCAAGACATCTCAAGTCTTGCCATGGTAGGAAGCAATCACAGGTGCACCGAGGCATTATTTGTCACAGGTGAAAGACCAGAGCAAAAATACGAAGAGGCCAGAACGTGGCTCAAAGAAAACGGGTTTACAAGTACTGCAGAGTATCTCATTCATGCATCTGAAATAGCATTGAATGCGGGGCTATTCCCACACACCAACGCTGGAAATCTAACAAAACATGAGATGCGTCAGCTAAAGAACACCAACCCAAGCCTTGGAATAATGCTTGAAAATTCAAGCAACAGACTCGTGGGAAAAGACATGCCTCACGAATTTGCACCAAGCAAAAATCCAAGAGCCAGGATTCAGATATTAGAGAATGCTGGAGAGTTGTCAATACCAATGACAACTGGACTCTTGATAGGAATTGGTGAGACACCCTTTGAGATAATTGATTCCATCTTTGCCATAAAATCTATTCATCAGAGACACGGACACATTCAAGAAATAATATTACAAAACTTTCAACCAAAGCATAATACCGTGATGCAAAATGTACCTGGACCAGAAGAAAGATATTTCAAGACAATGGTTGCCTTGACTAGATTAATAATGCCAGAAATGAACATACAGATTCCTCCAAATCTATCTCCTGATTCCTACTCAGGTTTTCTTCAAACTGGCATAAATGACTGGGGAGGAATATCTCCAATAACCCCAGATTATGTGAATCCTGAATTTTCCTGGCCTTCAATTGATACCGTACAAAAAAAATGCGAGGATGCAGGATTTGAGATTAGGGCGCGATTTCCAGTCTATCCCGAGTTCTTTCCCATGGTAAATCCTGATTTGAGGGCCAAAATGCTAGAGATTGCAGATTCTGGACATCTTGTAAGTAAGGAATATCTGAAATGAATACACAGACGGCCCTCTTTGATTCACTGCTAAGACTTGCTGATCCCCTGATTGCAGATACACTAGACAGGGCCCTATCAGAAAAAGAAATAACTATACCAGAAGCCACAAGATTGTTTTCTGCAAATAGCATAGACTTTCATCTTGTGGTCATGGTAGCAAATGAGATTCGCAAGAGGCGTGTAGGCGACATAGTCACTTATGTTGTGAATAGAAACATCAACTTTACTAATGTCTGTATCAAACAGTGTGGTTTTTGTGCATTTAGTAGAGACTTTCGTGAAGAGGAAGGATATTTTTTGCCAATAGAGGAAATAGTAAAGAGAGCAAAGGAGGCAAGTGTGCTTGGCGCAACCGAGGTATGTGTACAGGCAGGACTCCCGCCAGACATGGATGGAAATACTTATGAGAATATATGCAAGTCAATAAAAAAAGAGATCAAGGATATTCACATACATGGCTTTTCACCAGAAGAGGTTCTCTATGGTGCAACTAGATCGAATCTCTCGATTCAAGAATATTTGCAAAGATTAAAGGACGCAGGAGTAAATTCACTTCCTGGCACCGCTGCAGAGATCTTGGACCAATCACTGCGTGATAAAATTTCACCTGGAAGAATTAGCGTAAAAAAATGGATCGAGATAATAAAAACAGCTCACAGATTAGGAATCCCGTCTACATCCACCATGATGTTCGGACACCTTGAAACACATGAAGATAGAGTGAAACACATGAGTGTTCTCCGAGACATACAAAAGGAAACAGGTGGTTTTACTGAATTCGTTCCATTAAATTTCATTCATAGCGAAGCTCCCATGTTTAAAGAAAAACTGCACAATGGGATAAAGAGTGGCGCTGATGGAAGCGATGTCATATTGACTCATGCTATTGCACGTATTATGTTAAACAACTGCATCAACAACATCCAGACATCATGGGTCAAAGAAGGCGCCAACATGTCACAATTATTACTCATATGTGGAGCCAATGATTTTGGAGGAACGCTCATCAATGAGAGCATCTCAACAGCTGCAGGGTCAGGTCATGGTCAGCTCATAAGACCGCGTAAAATAAGACATCTTGTAAGAGAGATAGGAAGAATCCCTGCCCAGAGAACAACAGGATACAAAATAATCAAAATGTTCGGTTTAGGCGAAGAAGAAGATGATATTCTTGACAAAATAGAAGATGCTAGCCAATTTGGCTCTTATCAAGAATTAATAAAACTGGACAGATACAGATATAGAAATAACAGGCGAAACTAGTTGTCAAATTGCGAACAGATTATTCGCAAAGCAGCAAGATTTCACGTTGACGAATGTGAGGCGGTATATGTCAGAAAAAAGATCATCACTGTCAGAATAACAGGCTCTGAAATAGCAGAGATAAAACAAAATGATGAACAGGGACTAGGAATAAGAATAATAAATGAAAAAAAGATCTTATCTGCAGTTACCAATGACATAGAAGAAACTAGTTTGGTTGAAAGGGCCCTTCAGCAAAAATCTTTCATGCAGCCAAAAAGTTTCTGGAAATCACTTTCCCATCCTTCAAAGTTTACAAGAGTTCAAAAAACCTTTGATAAAAAACTAGAGAATTTAACAGGATTTGAGGCAATAGAGATAGCAAACCTTATGATAAATTCTGCAACGCATAAAAAAATAACAGATATTTCTGGATCGTTAAATATCGTATATGAAGAATTTGAGATTGAAAATACCAACGGCCTGAGTTGTTCAGACAAGGCTACATACATAGCTGGAACCATCAATACTGATTCAGATTATGGAAATATTCCAGTAAGTGGTATTGGTGCACTATCTTCAAGAACTATGGATTCATTTTTCCCACAACAAGTTGGAATTGATGCAAGAGAAATGTGTATCAACTCAATTAATCCACAGAGTTGCAATCCAGAAGATTATTCCATAATTTTTGAACCCTATGCAATTGGAGAGATGCTCGCATTTGTTTTCGCGTCAAATTTCAATCTAAAGACATATTCTGAGAAAAGAAGCTGTTTTGCAGAAAAACTTGGAAAGAAAATTGCAGTGGATAAATTTAGCTTAATTGACGATCCTCATTTTCCAGATAGTATAGGAAGCAAGTCCTTTGATGACGAAGGCATCCCGACAAAAACAAGATATCTAATAGAGTCAGGAATTTTTTCAGACATATATTCTGACTCTTATCATGCCTTCAAAGATAACCTTCAACCAACTGGTAATGCCGGTAGAATGGGATCTCCAATGGGAAGAGCCCCAACACCCATCCCAAACCCAATGCCTCATAATCTAAGAATAAAAGAAGGTAAGACAAGTAGAGAAGAGATGATCAAAGAGACTAGAAAGGGTTTACTGGTAGGAAGACTATGGTACACATATGCAGTAAATCCAGAACATGGTGATTTTTCATGTACAGCTAGAAGTGGAGTCAGAATAATAAAAGACGGAAAAATAATAAGTTCTGGCAAGCCTGTAAGAATAATACATAATCTGCCCATACTGCTTCAAAACGTATCAGATATAGGAAATGACTCACAAAACGTGCTTCAATGGAATGCTCTTCCCTGCATCACACCTTCTGTCAAGGTAGATGGAATCAGAGTAAATATTATTTAATGGCCAGAAATGACAAATTGGAATCCAATGCCAACTACATAAAGTGCTAACAGCAATATGCCTGAACGTAGGCCTAACTTGTTTCTGAACATAGGTATCAACGCAATAATTGTTATAATAGTGATAAGTATCATTTGATTTTCTAAAAGTGGAGTGTTTGGGATCTTTGTACTCAATCCTTTGTAACTTACTGCAGCAAAAATAGCTACAGATAGCAATAATGTGTTATTTACAATCTTGGAGCCAAGTACGTTTGAAATTGCAAGTGATACACCTTTGTTTCCCTTCCTTGCCAAGATAATCATGGATATCTTCTCAGGCATCTCTCCAGCTATTGGACTTATAATTACAGCAAGCATTACAGCTGATACCCCCAAGTCATATGCCGATCCTTGTAATGTATGAACAAAAGGTCCAGCTCCAGCAAAGATTCCAACGGTTCCAACAACAAAGAAAATCATGGAACGGCCAAAATGCTTTTTCGCGGTTTCTTTGGAAAGAGATCGGTGGAGTTCATCCTCAGGTCCCTCTTGTTCTTTTTCTTTTTTCATCTCACGGTATGCAAGATAGATGTATGTTCCAAATAGCCCAGAAAATAATATTCCGTCTGCCATATCATATCCATTTACGAACGTTACGGCGCCGATAACTGCTGTAACAACGAGAAGTATTTTATCCATCTTAAACTCTTGGACATCGATAAATTTCTGAGGTGACTTTGAAAGACGAGTGGTTGCTATTATCAACATGACTGACAAACCTAATGTCATCATAAACAGATTGCTGCCAAGTGCAGAACCCAGCGCCACATCGTAGGATCCACTTTTTGCAGCAGCCACGACAATACCAATTTCAGGTAAGGTGGTAGCAACGCTGAGTAGAGTTCTGCCAACAAATCTCCCGCCCCATCGTTCCGACATATGTTCTGCTCCTTCTGAGAGCATCCAGCTTGATACAAGTAGTTCTCCCAACCATACCAGAAGCATGATAAAGTTGCTAGTCAATCTACCATATCCTGTTGGAGTGATTTCTATTAAATGATAGAAAATAATGGCATATTATTGATCTTTAACAATTATCATAGTG
>VFSW01016577.1_pt1 | contig 10045 bp, 7 predicted proteins | sample 5358111 | NCBI WGS metagenome assembly VFSW01 (sample SAMN11554181, study PRJNA540505) | mine drainage metagenome | isolation source: sediment from site ElyBrook_90M | place: USA: Ely Copper Mine, Vershire, VT | collected 2017
GTGAAGCGCATGATGCGGTTGTTACCGGCGTCACTCACCCATACGTGGCCCTCCGCATCGATGGCAATCCCGGATGGTAGGCCGAGCGTATCGGCTTGATCGCCGGTATCTCCCCAGCCGCGGATAATCTTGCCATCTGGGGTGAACTCCAACACCCGGTAGCCTTCGGGGTCGGTCACGTAGATGTCGCCGGCCTTATCCACAGCGATGAAGGGCTTGTTATCCAGGGACTGGCCAAACCAGCCGTTGATATCGAAGGTCAGTACCGGAGTGTAGTTTGTGCCGGTCGAGTCAGGAGCAAACACCTGCACGCGCTGATTCCAGGTATCGGCCACGTACACCTTCCCCGCATCATCCAGGGCAATCCCTACCGGCTCATCGAACTGGCCCGGGTCCAACCCGGCGCTGCCGAACTGGGTAATCGAATTGCCTTCGGAGTCAAATATGACAATACGTTTATTGCCCGTATCGGCCACGTAAACGTTGCCCTTTTTATCGACAACGATACCGCGCGGGCCCCAGAAAGCATCCGGTTTTTCACCCTGGCCGAAATAGCCCCACATCTTAACGAACTTTCCATCGGGGGTAAATTTCTGCACCCGGTAATTCCAGGTATCCGTCACATAAACCGCCGAACCATCCGGAGCGACCGCCACACCCCATGGCTCGTTGAACAGGCCGCCGGGAACAACACCCTTCGAGACGTCGCCAAAGCCGCCCCAGGCTTGCAGCACTTTACCATCTGCGGTCAGGTGCTGGATGCGGTTGTTACGTGAATCGGCCACGTAGATGGTGCCATCCGGCGCTACAGCCACGCCGCGTGGTGCATTGAACTGGCCGGCTTCGGCGCCCATCGTACCGAACGAAAGATCCTTTTTCAATTGGATCAGCTTGCCGGCATACGGGTCTACCTGCGTCGTCGCTGCAACTGCGGGAGCGGTGCCATAATTCCACATCTGGGCCACGATATCCTTGCGGATATACAGGCGCAACTTGCTGCTTGGCTGCCAGGTCTCCAGGGTCAGGTTAGGATTGTTGGTCAACTGGGCATACTGGGAATAATCCCGGTTAAGCCAGATCTGGAAAATCGCCTGGCGCATCTTGGGATCTTTGATCGCTCCCCAGACGCGGTCCCAGGTCAGGTCGAAGTAATCCTGCATGGGCCACCACAGGCGCATATACTCGAACTGGACAAAATTGGCCTTGACGATCGGGTCCAGCTTGGCCCAGGTACCCTCTCCGGCGATGATCACCGGCACATCCTGCAAATCTCGCGTCGGTTTGTCGGTGAACCATTTCTTATTCGGATAATCGCGCAGGTACCACCAGAAAGGATAAAGCGCATCGTTATCGTAGGCCACCACGAGATCTTTACCCTTGGTCAGGCGCTGCGAAATTTCCTCGACCTGCGCCAATACCTCTTTCGGCCCGCTGGCGGCGTGCGCATACACTAAAAATTCCAAAGCCGTATCGTAATTCACGTAGGAAGCCATGGCGGCTGCTCTGGCGGTTAACACCGCCGCCAGGACGAAGAACACCAGGGTAATCAGCCGCACCACGTGCACCATTTCCCAATCGAACAACAGGCGGATGATCCCGTAGCCGCTGCCGGCTAACGCCACCAGGGCAAACAGGAAGCTGCTGGTAGCGCTAAGCTGGTCGAGAGTGTTGCCCTGGAACGGAGGCGTGGCGCCTAACAAAGCGCCCAAAACTTGCGCTGCAGCTCCCAGGAAGACCGGCATCAACAGGATCGCCAGCAGGCCCTTCATATTAGCCACTTTAGCCCAGGGGGTAGAATCGATCAAAAAGCCCAGCCCCCAACCGCCCGCCAGCAGTAAGCCGAGGGCGATATGGACGGTCAGCCAGGGCATTTTCTCCCCGGCGACAGAATAAGCGACCAGGCTGGTGACCGACCAGAAGAGCAGGATGAACAAAACCGGGATGCTCCGGGGTCGATCCACTACAGGCTGGCTTACCTGTGACGCCGGTTCTCCTTCTTCAGTAAATTCCACATCTGCCGAGGTGGTTTGGTCATCGTTTACAGCGAGGGAAGAGTGCAGCAGTTGATCCGGAATTTCTGCATCAGTTGACGGCGCGGGTTCAGGAGTTTCAACATCAGTCTGCGGAACGGGTGCAGTATTTTCTGCAATGTCTTCCGGTTGGCGCGCCGGTGAAAAGCCTGGCAGGTGGGCAAAACGGCGGTGGCGGATGCCAAAGTAAACCGCCAGCAGCGTACCCAGGGCTCCCAGGTATTCATACATGGGGACCTGCACCAACGCGAAGTAATACCAGGGCTGGCTGCCGCGTTCCACTCCCTGCTGCGAAAGCCAGTAACCCAACGAACCGACGATGCCGGTGAAAAATCCCTGCCCGTTGGTGAAAAAGGTTGTAAAAAAGGTCACATAAATGGTGTAAAAAATGGCGGCAAAGATCAGCCACTTGCGCGGGTTCCACCACAAGCCGAGAGCCGCCGAAATGATAAATAAAATCAGCAAGACGATGCCAGTGTGGACCATGCCCGTCGCCGAATAATCCAGCGGGTCCCAACCAATCAGTTTGACCGGGAAAGCCGTCAACTGGGGCAGGATTAAAGACCCAACCATCATGAGCAGGTCGAACGTTCGTTGAGCGCGGATTTCAGCCCAACCCAGGCCGCGCACCAGGGTAAAGACTGCGCCGGCCCCCGCCAGAATCGCGGCTGCCAGAGAAAGCAGAGCGATGTAATGTTGAGGAGTAATTGGAGCAGCCGGCGAGGCTGCATTGACCGTTTGGGTAGCTGCGGCGGCATTCTTGGACAGGTCGGCATCCCAGGCGCCAAAAATTACCGCAGAAGTGATCAGAAATAATGCCAGCGCCATCAGCACTACAAACTGGTTGCGCCTCCGCTCGGTAAACCAATGCGCTTTGAGCACTTCATTTACAAACAAAACTGCCATCAGCAGCAGGTACTGGGCTGTGTAAATAAACGAAGTCTCTTTCGTGATGAAATGCAGCACAGTCGCCAGCATAACGATGAACAGAGACTTCGAATCGCCCTTTTCCAGGTAACGGAATATGCCATATAACAGCATACATCCATACAGGGCGATAAAGGATTCGTTGCGCACGTAGCGACCGTAAAACAACATGAAAGGTGAGATCAAAAACAAAACGCTGCCGATCAGCGCCCCGGTGCGGCCAAGGTAACGGCGGAAAGCAAACAGCACGAACGCTACGGTAGCAATGCTGAATAACACCGAAGGCAGGCGGGAGGTTAAATCGCTGGCCCCAAACAAGAAATAGGACAGGGCGAGCAAGTGGAATTGCAGCGGTCCATGCGTAACCGGGTCGTGCCGGTAACCGCGCCCCTGGTAAAGGTCATACGAAGGCACAACGTGATTGGTCTCGTCATGGCTCATCACGCGCAGGTCCACATGATAAAATCGGCTGGCCACCGCCAGGATGAGGATCACGGCAATGATGATCGTTTCTACGTTTATGTGCGGTACCCAGGTACTCAGCGGCCGCTCAAGTAAAGAAAGGTTTTTAGGGGTATCAGATTCCATATGTTGCGTTCAATTCGGAAAGTATCGTTCCATTTATAGGATTCATGCACAAATCAGGATGACTATACTTGAAAGTCGGTTTTCTGACAAGAAGGAAATTAAGGCATCATTTATCGGAATAACGGCGCCAGGAAAATGACTTCCAGCGCCTCGTAGATGGCTGCGACCAGCAACATCAAAATTACCAGGCTATACAACCAGCCAGTCTGTTTCAGCCCTTCTACATAACCACGCCAGTGACCTTCCACCCCTATACTCCCAGGCCATAAAAAAGCCTTTCCCTGCACATACACCGCCAGCAGCCCCATGATATAGCCCTGGCCCTCAAGGATGAGGGTAAGCGAATGCGGGATCATCAGAAGGCGCAGGGGCGGATAGGCGGGAGAGAGCAGCAGCCCCCACAATGCCGCCCGCAGGACACCCATGAACATTCCAATGAAGGGGACAACCAGGGATGGCAAAGTGATCTCCAGAAATGTGCCTACGAAAAAATTAATCACAAACGTGATCCCCATTGCACTCAATACCTGGCCGCTTCCATAAGTCTTTCCCACAAAAGCGAAAAACCCTGAGGTAAATCCCGCGCCGGCAGTTTTCAGCAGGGTTTCTTGTACAGACTGGTTGAAAGCCGCAACAAGCATAAAAATTGCCACCAGGCCGTAATAAACTACGTTGATGATAATGTAAGCTCGACGGTTTTCTTTGACAATTGCCCAGGCCTGCCGGATGAGGTTCATTTTACAACTCCTTTCGCAAGAAATACTTGATGTGATCGGGGGGAAAATCATCCAGTTGGGCAAACAGACTATAGCCTTGTTTCTGATAAAAACCCAGCGCCTGAAAATCGTGCGTTTCCAGTTGGCTGTGCCGGCAGCCGCGCCGCAAGGCTTCCTGTTCGGCCATATCCAGCAGCTTCCGCCCATAGCCCAGGCTGCGCACGTCTGCGCGGATCCACAATGTATTGACGTGCAGCCAGCGCCAGAAAGTTTCTCCCAGCAGCCCGCCAGCCAGTTGGCCCTGTTCATCGTGCAGCACCACCGCCAGCTCCTGGTGATTATCATCCTCGCAAAATTGATCGTTGAACTGCTTCAAGCCGGCATCGATTGCCCTGGCTTCTTCAGGAGCGGCCTTCACTTTAACTTCGATTGAGTAAGCATTTCTATCCAACTTACTTCCCAACTTATTTCCCTCCCAGCACAAAAATCAGAAAGGTCTACTTTTTTTTGTTGCGAAAACTACGTTTTCGCAACAAAAAAGTGATCTTCTTATTTTTCGAACAGGTTCATAATGATTATGACATAGATTGTATAAGGCGCCAGCCAGACCAGTGGAGTAAGCGCGTCCAGCCACGCCTTTCCGCCCGGTTTCTTTTTCATTACCGGGTGGGCTTTGTCTGCCCCGGGGCTGCCAGGTGCACTTTCGAGCACCCAGGCCGGCGCCAGCACCATCGAGGAGTATACCGGGATAAATTGCCAGAACGCCAATCCGACCAGCATCACCCACGACCCCACAAAATCGACAGGGAGTCCGCTGATCAAGGGAATGATCTGGCCGCCTACCAGGCCATCTGCCCCCACCTCATACAGAGCGCCCAGCAGCAGCACAGTCGCCAGCGAGAAATTTCGCCTGTGCTGTGCGCGCACGAAAAGAACCACCATACCGGCATACCAGGGCATGGTCAGCGCCAGGTCAACCAGTAAATTGGGATGGGCCGCCACATCCGTAGCGCCGAGGATTTTCTGGATTCCCCAAAACAGCGTCTCAATGAAAGCTGCATTGAAAATGCCCAACCAGCAGGCATTAGACAGCGGCCGTTTTACCACCCATGGCATCCAATAACCACGCAGCAGATATAAGATCAGCGCATATAACCCACTGGTCTGGATCGCCAGCATGAGGGTCAGGTTATGGGCAGTCGGCTCGCGGATCGCCGACGAAATCAGGATGATCTGCCCCCAGGTCACCCCGAAGATAACCAGCCAGTATGAAAAAGGTTTGTCCTTCACAGACCTGAATTATACTTGCTGTCCCTCCGCCTGGGCCATCCCAGAGTCAGGCTGGATAGACCCGGGTTCTTCCATTTCATCCGGCTGCAGGGGTTGGCTGTCTTCCAGAACCGGGCCGGCAGGGCGCCTTTTCACCCGGTATTTTTCAATTTTTGCTTTCCATTTTTCGGCTGCTTTGATCAGAAAGACGATCACCGAAAACAGGCGGATATACACGGCGTGGAAAGCCAAACCGGTCAGCAAACCGAAAAAGACCAGGCTGACCAGCAAGAAGTACACGAGCGCCTCATCGATCATGCTGGGGATGAGCGCCCCGAACAGCGTATAAACGGCCGTCAAGAGCATCGGTGCCAGCAGCCAGGTTGGGGTGGCCGACTTCCTGCGTTTCCACAGGATAAAGGTCAAAATGGCGCCAACCGCTACCACGACTGCGTCTTCGACCGGTCCTGGGATATAATCCGGCAGGAAGGGATACACGAGGGCGAGCAAGAATGGGAGGCTGGCCGGTACCATTGGGATATCTTCCATCAGGTAAAACGCGGCGCTGCCTGAAACCAACCAGAACATGAAAGTGAACAGGGCTGCTTTGACGCCGGTATAGACATCCCAGCCGATCCAACCGACATAAAAAGCGGCGATTGGGAAAACGACCATTGACACGTAAGCGACGAGGTAAATAATAATTTTCCCCTTCGTGGTAAATTTAAACATAGCACACTCCTTCTATTTTAGTCGCCGGTGAGGGTCATCTTTGCCTTACAAGCGCTACAGCAAAATCGCTGCCGGTATAGCGAGTATGGTTGCAAAAGCTGTGCCTGACCCTACAGTGTAAATGACCTTTTTAGGAATGTGTCAATGCAAAACTAAATGAATAATTGGTGTTTTAAGATAAAGACCTTTGTTTATGGAGAAAATTGATGACCCAAAGCCCGGTGAAGTCGTTCTTGCAGATCTGGTTGGAGCACATCCGAGTATTAGCGGCCGACATAGGCCCGCGCGGTTCAACTACCGAAGGCGAACGCAAGGGCGCTGAATACTGCCAGTCCGTATTTCACCGGCTGGGCTTGAACCCTGTACTGGAAAATTTCACCAGCGCTCGCTCCATCTTTTCTCCCCACCTGATTTGCAGCCTGGCCATGCTGGCGGCTTTCATGCTGTACTCGCAAGGCCAGGGGCGTTGGTGGATTGCCGCCCTGGCGGCCTGTGTCTCGATTGCTGCCCTGGTCTCCGAGCTGCAGGAGCTGGGTTTCCACAATAACTTGCTCCGCCGCCTGGTGCCGCGCGGGCAGAGCCAAAATGTTTTTACGGTCATTCCCCCTTCTGACGAACACCGCCAGGATCTGCTGTTGATCGGGCACATCGATACCCAGCGCACCCCGCTGATCTTCCGTTCATACCGGATGGTTGAATTTTACAAAACCTTCACCACGCTGGCCTTTGTGACTTTTGCTATCCAGTGTGTGTTATACGTGCTTGGGGCAATTTACCAGTGGGGTTGGATCTGGTACGCCACCTTCCCCACCGCCCTTTGCGCGCTGCTGCTGGCCGCCATTTGCATTGAAGCTGAGCGCTCTCCGTTCACCGCCGGGGCAAACGACAACGCCAGCTCGGTCGGCCTGGTGCTGTCCCTGGCCGAACAGGTCAGCCAGACGCCGCTGAAACACACCCGCCTTTTCTGCGTGTGTACCGGCTGCGAAGAAGTGCAGCATTACGGGGCGATCGACTTTTTTAATCGCCACCGTTCAGAAATGAAGCATCCTCAGGCGCTGGTGTTCGAGCTGCTGGGCTGCGCCGGGCCGGGCTGGCTGACCCGGGAAGGGATTATCGTGCCTTTCTATTCTGATCCGGTCCTGGTAGGCCTGGCGGAACAGTTAAGCAGCCGAAACCCACACTGGGGCGCCTACCCGGTGCAAATCAGCGGCGGCAACAGCGAGTTGGCCGACTGTGTCCGTTTCAATGTGCCGGCCATGACCCTGTTTGGCCTGACCCGCGACGGTAAAGCGCCTTATTGGCACCAGCCCAGCGACACGTTCGACCACATGGATCCGCTTGTCATGGAAAACACGCGCGCCATGGCCTGGGCCATGATCGAGGCGCTGGACCAGTAATATTGAGGAATCACTTTTTTATTATGAAAAAACCTGCGGTTTTTTCATAATAAAAAAGTGAACCTATCAATTTTTCAGGGTCTTCTCGATGGCCTGCAATTCGCTGTCACTGAACTGATTATGCTTCAGCGCCGCCACGTTATCCTCGATCTGCTGCGGACTGCTGGCCCCGACCAGCGCCGAGGTGACCGTCTTGCGCCGCAGCACCCACACCAGCGCCATCTCGGCCATGCTTTGCCCGCGCGCCTGCGCAATCTCGTTCAGTTTACGCACCCTGGCAATCTGATCCGTTTTAATCTCATCGGGAGTCAGGTAAGACAGCACCTTGGTCGCCCGCGAACCTTCGGGAATACCATCCAGATAGCGGTTGGTCAAAAGACCCTGCGCCAGCGGCGAGAAAACGATGCAGCCGATGCCTTCTTCGTCCAATGCATCCAGCAAACCGTCTTCCACCCAGCGGTCAAACATGTTGTAAACCGGCTGGTGGATCAGGCAGGGGACGCCCATCTGTTTTAGCAGCGCGGCGGCTTTACGCGTATCTTCGGGCTGGTACTGTGAAATCCCCACGTACAACGCCTTGCCGCTGTGAACTATCGAAGCCAGCGCCCCCATCGTCTCTTCCAAAGGTGTTTCGGGGTCGGGCCGGTGATGGTAAAAGATATCCACATACTCCAGCCCCATACGCTTGAGACTCTGGTCAAGGCTGGCAATCAGGTACTTGCGTGAACCGAAATCGCCGTAAGGGCCGGGCCACATGTCCCAGCCGGCCTTGCTCGAAATAACCAGCTCGTCCCGGTAAGGGCGCAAATCGTCGTGCATAATCCGGCCAAAGGTCTCTTCAGCCGAGCCGTACGGCGGCCCATAATTATTGGCCAGGTCGAAATGAGTGATACCCAGATCAAAAGCCTTGCGCGCCATAGCGCGACAGTTCTCGTACGGTTCCAAACCGCCGAAATTGTGCCACAGGCCCAGTGAAATGGCCGGCAGCTTCAACCCGCTGCGCCCGCAGCGGTTATAGATCATCGTATCGTAGCGTGATTTCTCTGGCACGTACTGTGGACTTACGGGGAAGACTGGCATATTACCTCCTGGTACTCCTGGTGATAAAAATATTACCTATATTACCGCATAATAGTTGAATTTTGGGTTGTTTCAAACGGTGTACACCGTTTGAAACAACCCAAAATTCATATCAGGACAAAACATCGCGTAAAATCAGGTACTTGGCGTGTGACCATAATAAGGGGTTGGCCGCCGGGCCCCAGCGCTGTTCCCATTCCGGCAAAAAGCCCGGCGACAGGGTGTGCAGGGAAACCTGTTCGGGCAGGCTGCCATCCTCCCCGGCTTGCGTTTCGATCCATTCCAGCAGTTGCCAGGCTTTGCCGGGCTGCCCCGTTTCGACGTAGTTCCAGCCCAACCAACCTGCCAGCAAAACCCATTCCCCACCGCCGTAATAGGTGTCGCCGAGGTAGCGGTACACCCCACCGCCGGGGCGGTGCAGGTCGTGCTCGATTTTTTCCAGGGTAGCCTGCCAGATTGGGTCGTGGGGCAGGAATAATCCGTAAGGTGTGCAGGCGCCCAGCAGGCTGGCATCTACCTCTTCTGATAAGTCATCGTGATCGTGTTCCCCGGCTTCCACCGGGCGAATATGTTTCATCAAGCACCCGTTTTTTACCCCATACTGGCGCACAAACTGGCTGACGGCCTGGCCAGTGGCAGTGATCTCCTCCAGGTCCAGTCCTTCGACCCCCATTTCGGCCAGCAGCAGAGCGGCTTGTAGCCCGCCATACACGGCTGCCAGGGAATATGGGTGCTGGTATTCGGGGTGTTCTTCCCAACAATCGCTGTTGGGAAGGCACCAGACGGCTGCCAGGTAACGCACGGTCAGGCGCACGCTTTCGGCCAGCTCAGACAAGAGGCTGTGCTGGCCAGTGCGGCTGACGTGCTCTGCCAGCCCCCACAGCCAGGTGCCGTACCCGTCGATCTGAAAATTGCTCCACTCCACCCCTGTCACTTCAGAACCGTCCAGGTTATAACGCGTGTGCAGGAATTCGTCGGTGTCCAGCGGCCGGCGGGTTTCCTGGTAGGCGACCACCTTTTCGACCTTGGCGGCATAGCGCCGGATCGTCTGGTCGACCCAGCGGAAAAAAGCCGCCGCGCTCTCCGGGTGGCCAACCCGGTCCATGGCGTGGGCGACATATGTGCCATCCCGCAGCCAGCAGTAGGCGTAAGTTGGGAAGGCCGGAGAAGCGATATACGCGCCCGAAGGCGCCTGGTTCTTGAGAATGATCTGAATGCTGCGGTTGAAAAGATCAATGGCCATATTTCCACCTCGTTAAATTTATTATACGTCGAAAAAGGCTCCAATTTTTTATAAGTAAAAAGC
>VFSW01016578.1_pt1 | contig 10045 bp, 6 predicted proteins | sample 5358111 | NCBI WGS metagenome assembly VFSW01 (sample SAMN11554181, study PRJNA540505) | mine drainage metagenome | isolation source: sediment from site ElyBrook_90M | place: USA: Ely Copper Mine, Vershire, VT | collected 2017
ACATCCGCTCGGGCAAGGAGATCAAAGAGCCGCGTGACGCCCCCCAAGGCGGGGGCCCCCCGGGCGGCGCAGCGGGAGGGGAGGGGCGAGCAGGGCGACAAGGGCCCACGCGCGAGGGACAAAACCAGAGCCGAGGGCCGGGCCCCACGCAATGGTTACTGTTGTGAAAAATGTCGTGTTCGAGCTCGAACCGAAAAACGATGTAGACGGCCCGCTCGCCGGGTGGTGCGGGAAATCTTTCGCCATGGCACTCGGCAATGTCAGCGCGAAAAGCACCGGCGCCACGATGCCGAGGGCAAGGGAGACGACCGAGAGCGCCAGGCCGGCTGCGACCCGACGGGAATCACCCCTGGAGGTCATTCCGAGGGCCGCCGCAAGGACTCCAATGGCCGAGGCGCCGATTACCACGAATAATGCGGATTCCGCGACAATTCCGGTGTTGTTCAGGTCCTCGGTAGAATACGAAGTCTGGCCGGTGCATGCCCCAAAGCCCCCAAAGCCACTGCAGTAGTGCCTGATCGTTCCGTTCATCGACGAGATACCCAAAAAGTAGACGGTAGTTTCGTTCAGCGGCCCTCCGCCTGATTCTTCGTGGATCGACACGGCGTACGAATACCACGGGGTTACCAGTGCTGCGATGAGCAGCGCCGCACCGACGAGCAGGAGGATTGGCCCAATCAGCCGACCCGCCGTGGACCTCCTCATGACAGATGCTCAGAGACCTGCATCCGAATCGCCCCTTAATAGCCTCCTGCGGATGAAGGGGCGAACTCACGCGAGCCGGAGCCCCGACCACCGTGAGCTAGCGGAAGGCCCTGCGTTCTCAGCGTAGCGTCGGAGGGAATCGCCGGTGCTGGGGGGCGCCCACGATAGGTGGCAGCGTGAATTCGTCGCACCGATAGAGGCGGTCACTCAGAAATCAGCCGTCGGCACCGAGTCAAAAACGGCCGGCCCATCTACCAACCCTGCGGACCGGGGGCCGGAGTCAGCTGCGGGCTTAGTCGGCAGAGCAGCGCGCCTTCACCCCTGAGCGGCAAGTTCGCCAGCCTCCTCCGAGGCAGGTCGGGTTTAAACCGAGCGAATCGGATATAGTCAGAGGGGGCCCGGTCGTGGGAGCGCATGGTCTTCGTCTCTTCGCCGTCGCGGTAACCCTCCTCGTTGTTCTGGCAAGTTTTGGCGCCGCGATCTCAACGCGGAGTGATGCCGGGAATCGGACGACTCGGACTCTCGGACCGGGTACCATCTCCGGCGTGGCTGCCCGGCACGGGGCCGTCCGTGGCTCGCCCGGAGTCGGGCCGAGAACCGGAACGCAACCCGGACCGACCCCGACACATTCCCGTTCTACTTCGCCGATTCGAGCTCCGGATCCTGCCTCCTGGCAGGTTGCCCGGACGCTCGTTCTACTCAACAATACCATGGTTCCCGGGAATTTTCTAACCATGAACGGACTCCAACCGACCTACGCAGCGTGCGATTCCGTTGACGGGCAAGTATTCGTCGCGAACTGGGCGTCGCACAGCGTGAGCGTGATTTCGGTGGCGACCAACACGGTCGTCGCCATGGTGCCCGTTGGCAGTAACCCCTACGGTATCGCCTTCGACGCGGGGAAGGGAGAGATGTTCGTCGCGGACTACAGCTCCGGGAGCGTCAGCGTGATTGCGGTTACAACGGATACGGTGGTGGCGACGGTGGCCGTCGGCCAGAACCCCCAGGGTGTGGCGTACGACTCGGGGACCGGGCAGGTCTTCGTGTCCAATGTCGGGTCGAACGACGTGAGCGTGATCTCGGATACCAACGACATCGTGGTCGCGACAGTGGCGGTCGGCGTTTCTCCCGAGAGCGTGGTGTACGATTCCGGGCGTGGAGAGATGTTCGTACCTAATATTATCTCGGACAACGTGAGCGTGATCTCGGATACGAACGACACTGTCGTTGCGAGCATTGCCGTCGGGGATGCCCCTGAGGGCGGCGCCTACGACCCCGCGAAGGGAGAGGTGTTTGTTCCGATCACCTTCAATCCGAACGCCTACTCGGGTAACGTGAGCGTGATCTCCGACGCGACCAATACGGTGGTCACAACCATCGTTGTGGCGAGCAGCCCTTGGGGTGCTGTCTATGACGCTGGGAAGGGGGAGGTCTTTGTCACCACCTTTCCCGCGAACGTGACCGTTATCTCCGATGCAACGGATTCGGTCGTCACGACCCTCGCGGTCGGCGACTACCCACGGAGCGAGGCCTACGACCCTAAGAACGGAGAACTCTTCGTTCCGAACTCGGGCTCGGACAACGTGAGCGTGATCTCCGACGCCACGAACACCGTGGTGGCGTCGGTGCCGACGGGGGGCGCTCCGGAGACGGCAGCCTTCGACTCGGGAACAGGGGAATTCTTCGTACCGGACTCGGAATTGAACACGGTGGATGTGATCTCGGATGTTACGGAAAAAGTCGTCGCACGGGTCCCAGTCGGGAGTGCACCCGACGAGGCGGTGTACGACGCGGGAAAGGGGGAGGTGTTCATCGTGGACCCCGGTCTCGACAACGTTAGCGTGATATCGGACAGGAATGACGCGGTCGTCGCGACAGTCGGCGTAGGTGGTTTGCCATGCGCCGCGACGTACGACGCCGCGAGGGGAGAGTTGTTCGTCGCGAGTTGTGATGGAACCTCTGTGAGCATCATCTCCGATGCGACAAACACCGCGATATCGACGGTAGCCGTAGGCGAGTTTCCCGACGGGCTGGCCTACGACGCCGGAACGGGACAGGTGTTCGTCGCGAATTCCGTCTCGGATAGCGTCAGTGTGATCTCGGATGCGACGGACATGGTGGTCGCGACGGTGGGGGCGGGCAACCAACCCGAGGGCGTTGCCTACGACCCCGGGGAGGCAGAGGTGTTTGTCACGAACTACTACTCGGGGACAGTGACCGTCATTTCGGACAGGAACGACACCGTGCTCGCGACGATGTTCGGGGTGGTCTATCCGACCGCTGCGGTCTATGACCCGGCGGCGGGGGATATCTTCGTTTCGGACTCCGGTTCAAGTTTCGGCTCTAACAACGTGAGCGTAATCTCGGACACCAACGACTCGGTAGTCACGACGGTGCCTGTGGGCGGCGGACCAGTCGGGGCAGCCATCGATGGAAGCACAGGGCTCGTATGGGTCTCCAATAGCCTGCAAGGGACGATGTCCCTCCTCGTGGGTCCTCCGTACTACACGGTGACGTTCACCGAGAGCGGACTGCCAGTTGGGGCGGTGTGGGACGTCACACTGGCAGGAGCCACCCAAACCACCACCGCCTCTGCCGTCCGGTTCTACGAGCCGAACGGAAGTTATCAGTTTGCCATCGGATCGGTGCCCGGGTACTCCGCATTTCCGGCCTCGGGGTCGGTGACGGTGCTTGCGAGCGCCGTTTCCCAACTCGTCGCCTTCTCCGAAGTTACGGGCGCCCGCCAGGGACCGTACAATCTCTTCGGCCCCGGGGGGCTCTTCCTGATCCTCGGCGCCGGACTCGCGATGGCCGTACTCGCTGTGCTGGTGACCCGGCAACGTGGCAAACCTCCCACCGGGGCGATTCAATCGTCAGGTACCGGACCGTTTGCGCGGTAGTGAGGGGGCGTCGTGGAGCCAGGGCCGAGTTCCGGGGTCGGGTCGCTCCGAAGAAGAGGGGACCGCGCGTGCTGGATTTTGCGTGTTCAAACAAGCTACGGGGTTTGTCTCCGATAAAGAGGGGGGCCGAAACTGTTCGCTGGGAGCTTCAGGCTAGGGGGCTCGGGAAATGGTTGGAGAGGGCGTCTGTGGAAGAACTTTGGACTGCCGGAACAGCAGTCCGGCGGCGATGACGAAGAGGGTTCCCGCCGTTAGCTCGGAATACCAACCGATGGAGGGCCCCCAATCGCTCGATACTGTGGAGTTGCCGCCAAAGCCACCACCAAAGCATCCCGAGCGAACAGGTCCGCAAGATCCCCAGAAAGTGGAATTGGGACCCGGGAACCCGGGCGCGCTTTGAGCGAGCGCTGTGGGTTGGTACGCCATCACACCAAAGACAGCCCCGAGGGCGACCACGCCCACGATGGCCAAGACGAGAGCCGCGACCACCAGTTTCCTCCGATCCGACGTTCGTCGCCAGGACACGTACCCCAACAGAGCGACCGCCGCGCCTCCGAGCACCCCGATGGTGATCGATACGGTCAAGATAGAGGAGTAGAGAGTTCCCAGAACCGTCGGCGCGGTGGGGAGCGGATACTTGCCGGCGAGGCTCGAGTAAGGCCGGAGCACACCGTACGGCCCCTGCGCCTGAATCCCGGTGCAGTCGCCCGGTGACGCGTTCGCCGGGTTGGTAGCGCAGTCGTATCGGAGGTCTGAACCCGGGAAGAAGTTCCACGTACTGCTCGCATCGACCGCGCCGCTCGCTCCGGGGAGGTTGTTGTAGTGCCAGTTCACGGTGTACCACGGCGCGATGGGAACGAAGAGTGCTAGTCCGAGTCCGATCACCGCTGGAACGACAAACATCCATGTCTTCACCGCGCGGCCCTGGCCTGGGACGGGGGGCGGGGAAACGAGCATCAGGATACGGCCCGGACGGCCGCTTCCTCTATGAATCCTCTCCAGAGCCGGGCCCCGGAGGGGGAGTTGCGATAGCGTGCCCCGCCACCGCTCCGCTACGTCCGTCGTGGAGGGAATCGCCCGTGCTGGGATTCGTATATAAAAACGGGCTGTAGGATTCGTCCTCCGAAGAGAAACGGGCCGACGCGCGCGGTTTTGGATAGGGGTCCCGACCTGGAATTTGCGACCCTAGGGCCGCGGCGGGGGCCCGTCTGAAAGGACTACCTCCGTAGTTCCAACCTCGAGAAAACCGCCCGTGTTGTGAATTTCGCCCCGAATGGCGTCCCACATGCCCGTCCAACACCGCCGATAGCCCTCCGCCATTTCCCAGGACCTTGACCAGCGTGGGATCGGATTATACACCTGTCCGTCTTCGAGGCCTCCCATAGATTGCCATGTCGCTCCAAGACCCTCCCCATGGGATGGGATGGGGGATTTGCCTCTTCGTCGCGGTGTCACTCCTGACCGTCGCCTACTCCGCCCCCAACGGGGCAGCAGGTCCGCATCGAGGGTGGACGCCGGTTGGCGAGCCTGCCTTATCGCGCGCGACGACCGTGACTAAGGGTCCGACGGGACAGAATCTCCATGAACGGCCCTGGGCGGACCCGGTCGCCAAGTACAACTTGACGTTTACAGAAACCGGACTGCCTGTCTCGACGTACTGGTCGGTTTCGCTTACGCAGCCGGGGCCGGTCGCGAACCTCACCATCACTACTTCACCGACCAGCATCATCTACAGCCTACCCAACGGGACCTATCCATACGCCGTGACCTCGACCCAGTATGCGGCGGGCGCGACGTTCAGCAATGTCACGGTGAACGGGTCGAACGTGACCGTCCGGGTGGCGTTCACGGCCCAACCTACCTACCTCCTGTTGCTCAACGAGACCGGTTTGACCCCGGCTACATTTTGGTCGTTAACGCTTGATGCGGTCTGGGTTCCCGCGTTTGGGAATATCACGATCGGCGGAATCCCGAACGGCACGTACGCATTCGCGGTCCTGCCGAAGGCGGCATGGAATGTAACCCCGTCGTCCGGGAGCATCAAGGTGGATGGCGCCAATGCGGAACAGGCCATCTCCTTCACCCCGGTTGAGACAACTTACCCCATGGTCTTCACCGAGACCGGGCTCGCTCCCGGAACCGAATGGTGGCTGAACGGCACGGGGACCAACCTGACCGGTAATACCTCGTTCCGCAGCAACACGACGACGCTGACAATTGATCTGCAGAACGGGACCTACACGTTCGTCCCGGCGGCCAGTTCCTACGCCCCCGAATTAGGGCCGATCTACGTCGGGGTCGACGGCATTGGAGGGTTTGGATCCGTGGCGTTCATTCGGACCTACGCCCTGACGTTCACCGAAACCGGCTTGGTGGTCGGTTCGAGTTGGGCTGTCGCGGTTTCCGGGGCGTGTAGCGGAGGCCCGCTGAGCTCGTCCTCCTCCACGATTCGGTTCGCCGAGCCTAATGGCTCTTGCTCGTTCAGTGTGACCCAAATTCCCGCTGGGTACTCGGGTAGCCCGGCCTCGGGCAGTCTGAGGATTAACGGGGCGCCTCAAACGGTCCTCGTGAAGTTCACTTCGGCTCCTGTTCCTCGGACGTTCGACCTGGACTTCATCGAATCGGGGCTGCCGGGCCAGACGCTCTGGTCCGTGACGCTAGGGAGTAATTCGTTGGAATCGGAAAGTGGTACGATAGCTTTCGCGGGACTTACGAATGGCACCTACACGTTCACCGTGAGTGGAGGGGGCGGACTCGTCGCCACCCCCGGATCCGGGTCGGTATTCGTGAAGGGGGCGAACCTCACAAAGACCATCGCCTTCGGCGGATCGCCGTCGCTGACCTTCCTGGGACTCCCCGCCAACGAAGGGTACGCGGTCCTCGGGGGAATCCTGGCCGCCGCCGTTCTTGCCGGCTTGTGGGCGGTCTTCCGGAGTCGCCGCCGAAAGCCCCCACCGGAACCATCCAGCGCCCCCGCGCCACCAGCATCGCAGGGACCTCCGGGGCCGTCCTAGGCGTTCCCCAGTGACTCGGCGGAGGCTCGGAGGAAATCGCCCGTGCTGGGAGTCGCCCCATTAATGGGGCAACGGCGTCGTCCACCGATAGCGACCCGCCTAGCAGAAACGGGTTTGGCCGCGTAGCCGAAAACGAGGGCCCCAATACGGTCCGGGGACCGGGGCGTTCCGGACGGCACGGCTAGGCCCGGATCCCTCCGACCGGACGCACTCAGCGCCCGGTGAGGTATCGTCGGGGGATCCTCGGCGGCGGGGCCTTCTCCGCCCCCCACCCGTGTGTGAAGCGTTCCCAGGCCTCATGGGGGTTCACGCGGTCGCCCCTGGCCGTTCAGATCGGCGCAGGTCGGTCGGCACCACGACCGCCTTCCGTCCGCGGCGGTGAACTCCGTTCTCCTTGACGCCGAGGCTCCCGAGCGCGAGGCCCAGCCGCTGCTTGTGACAGGGATTGCCAAGGGAGGAGATCGTTCCGTTTCGCGACGTAGCCGCTTTCACTTTCCTAGTCGCCTGCGCCCGACCGCGACGACCATCGGCAACCCCCGCTGCTCGAGGAGACCAAATCAGGCCTGATCGCGCATGTTCCCGAACATTAAGAGCGAGGAACACGGTCCGTTGGCCTTCTCAATGCTAGCGATCCGCGGCGTGCGCAAGGTCTTCCGGGGGAAGTCCGTTCCGGCCGTGACCGACCTCGACCTCGAAATCCAACCGGGCGAGATACTCGGACTCGTCGGGCTGAACGGTGCGGGCAAGACCACCACAATCCGCATGGCCGTCGGACTCTCGACGCCCACCGCGGGGAGTGTCACGGTATTCGGGCTGGACGTTACCCGGCAGAAGGCCGAAGCGTCCCGACACATCGGCTGGGTTCCGGAGTCGCCGAATTTCGAACCGGCGTCCCGGGCGATCAACCAGCTCCGCTACTACGCGGGATTCTACGGGCTCACAGGGGCGGACGCCCGCGCCCGCTGCTCGGAGCTCCTCCAACAGGTGGGTTTGCCCAACCTGGAACGGGCACGCCTTCGCACCTTCTCCCAGGGCATGAAGAAACGATTCTCGCTGGCCGCTGCGCTGCTCGGAGACCCGGAGATCCTGCTCTTCGACGAAATCCTGAGCGGACTCGATCCCGATGGCGTCCTCCTTACGCGGAACTTGATGGTGGAGCTTCGGGGCCGGAACCGGGGGATCCTGCTCTCATCCCATATCCTGTCCGAGGTGCAACAGGTCGCCGATCGAGTCGCCATCCTCCATCAGGGCCGACTCGTGAAAGTACTTGGGAAGAACGACCTACAGACGGGCCTCGGCGCCACCCTCCGTATCACCATCTCCAACCTCGACGCCGCCGCCGTGGAGCTTCTTCGAGGCTATGGAGAGATCCGGCGGGAATCCAACACGGTCTGGATCGCCGACCCCAAGGTCGAATCGACGGAGATCAACGCGGAGCTCGTCCGACGAAGTTACCGGGTCGTCTCGATGAACTATGAGACCCGCAATCTCGAGCAGATGTTCTTCGACGTGATCCGGAACCCCCCCGGAGTCTCCGGATGAAGCTCTTTCCCTGGACCGGGTTCCTCTACGAATTCCGTCGTGGCTTGCGGAGTATTCCCCTGATCGTGATCACCGTTTTGATCGTCCTGTCCTCCTTGGGTATACTCGCCACCCTCGCCCAGTCACGGCCGGGCCCCTCGAACGTCTTCTCCACCGCCGGCACGTACTACTTCGCCGGCAACGAGTACTGGTTCGAATTCTACGCCTTCGACCAGTACGGCCATCCGGTTTCGAGCGCGACGGTCAATCTATCGGTCTCCTCCAGCAACATCACCTTTGGTCCTCCGGGAACCCCCCTCGCAAATGTGAGCGCCGTCACCACCGGGACCGGGCTGGTACAATTGCCCGTACCGCTCAACGGAACGAACTATACGGTGACCGTATCCGTTTCGGCCCCGAATTGGAACTCGGAATTCGGTGGCTACCTACAGTCCGAGGTGACGCGCCCTCCCGTGGGGGCAGTACGGCCCCTCCTCAGTTCGATGACGAGCGTGATCCAGAGCGGCCCCGGTTTCCGCGCGACGAACCTCCTTCAGATCTTCTACCCGGGGCCGAATGGGACCAACCCTCCGGGGTACCAGGTCTACTGGGCGACCCCCACGAACCTGACCTTCCCTCCGACGCCGCTCGCGGAGACCGGCATGCACCGGATGGGCTCGCTCAACTCGCCGCACCAATCGTATTCCCTCGTCGTGCCCGCGAGCTCAAACACGAACAACGTTGGACCACCGCTCTCTGCCCCTCTCCAGATTGAGCTGTTTACCGCGGGGGGTCAGCTCGTGGCCACCGACACCAATCAATCGGCGACGGCGTTTTACCCTCCGCCCGGTGGGAACGCCGGCGTGGGCATCGCATTCGGTTTTGGCGCGACGATCATGGGCTACCTCATTCCCCTCATGGCCGTGCTCGCGGCGTATTCCGTGTACGGGCGAGACCGGGTCACGGGAGTCCTGGAAGGGGTCCTGGCCCGACCCGTGAGTCGGCTGGGGCTGACCACCTCTCGCTACCTTGCGGTAATCGCCGCGCTCACCGTGTCGGTGACCGCCGCCGTGGGCACCCTCGACGGTGTGATCGCGTGGGTCTTTGGCGGTTTCTTGCCTCTGGGGGTCGCCGTGGCCATCTTCGGCGCCTTGCTCGTCGAGGTCGGGGCGTTCACCGGGCTCACGTTCGTTCTGGCTCATGCCCTCCGATCCGGCGCCGGCGTGGTGGGATCATGCCTTGGCCTCGTCGCCCTGTTCACCATCGGATGGTTGATCCTCCTGCCGATCATCGCGATCGGCACCGGAGCATTCCAGTCCTCCGGCTATGAGCACACCGTAGTCCAGCTGCAGTTCCTGAACCCAACGCAAGTTCTCACCCTCGCGGAGGAACTCTACACCGGCTCGGTGCAGGGCTTCTTCCTCTTCGGCCCGTCATCGCTACCCCCGTCAGCATACGGGATCACGTACGTGGCGGTGATTGCAGACGGGCTGGCATGGGTGCTGCTGCCGGCGGCCCTCCTCGTTTACGTCGTCCGTCGACACGACTGATGATACTCCAACGGGCCGTCAGACCTTGAGTTCGGTCCGGGTCTCAGTTCGGCCCGTGCGAGCTCGGCCACCGCGCTGCGGGCAATCTGGCTCGACGGGGAGATTGACCCATCGCGGCGATCAATACGAACGAAATGTAATGCGCCCTTCGGTGCAACGGTCCGGCATTCGAGCTCCACCGCAAGGACGACGTCGGGTCTACTGAGTAGGATTCCACCGGGCTCCTACCTTGCCGGAGAAGGTGAGGAGTTAGCGAAGGCACATCATTCCAGCATCTTTCTCTGAAACTGGTGCAGAGGAAACCGCCCGTGCTGGGATTCGAACCCAGGTCTGAGGCTCCGCAGGCCTCTAGGAT
>VFSW01016579.1_pt1 | contig 10044 bp, 12 predicted proteins | sample 5358111 | NCBI WGS metagenome assembly VFSW01 (sample SAMN11554181, study PRJNA540505) | mine drainage metagenome | isolation source: sediment from site ElyBrook_90M | place: USA: Ely Copper Mine, Vershire, VT | collected 2017
GCGGAGGAGGTGGGATTCGAACCCACGGTGCCTTTCGACACGGCGGTTTTCAAGACCGCTGCACTAGACCACTATGCGACTCCTCCAAAACGTTACGAGGCAGCGGGCGACTCTGATGATGTCGCTGCCTCGTGTTGCGATCGGAACCAGATGAGATAAACGATTTCGAGGATACCAAGCGTGTTTAAGATGAGAAGCGCAATGAACCACCACTTCTGGCTGCCGCGCGCAGCATACCACAAAGCAAATCCTTTGATGACAATCGTCCAAAGTATGACTACGAGAATAAGCGGAGCTACAAAGCCGATAAGCTCTGGAGTAAAGGGTGAATAGAGTGCAGTGAAGAGGTGCATGTGCCGTAAGTATAACAGAATGGCTGCTTTTCTGAAGCACCTTAAATGTTTTTGGTGTGGCGTGTGTACGCGACATGCTCTACACTTGCGTCTATGCGATACCTCGGCATCGACTATGGGACTAAAAAAATTGGCCTCGCGCTTTCGGACGAAACTGGTGCGATGGGTTTCCCATTCGACGTTATCCAAAATACGCCGCGAACCATCGACATGATCTGCACGCTTATTACGGAAAAGAATGTCAGCGCCATTGTCATTGGGGAATCACGTAACTTCACTGGCGCAGAGAATCAGATTGCAAAGGATGCTCGCGCGTTCAGTCTACTACTCACCACGCGTACCGGTATCCCGGTTTTCTTAGAACCAGAGACGTTTACGACCGCTGCAGCGCGCCGTGCGCCAGGGAAAGAAGCAAAGTCACGTGCGGTGAAACGTCATATCATAGTTGATGCCGCCGCCGCCGCCCTCATTCTTACCAGCTATCTCTCACGTGTTCACCATGGATAAATTACGCATTTCAATTGACGAGTTCAGCAAGATCGAGGTCAAAGTTGGCACGGTACAAAGTGCCGAGCATATTCCTGAGACCGAAAAGTTATTACGACTCATGGTCAATTTTGGCGAAGAGACAGGGCCACGCCAGATTGTTTCCGGTATTGCTGCGTATGTTTCAGACCCCGCGTCGCTCGTTGGGCGTCAATTTTCGTTTGTAACGAATCTCGAACCGCGTATGATACGAGGCCTTGAGAGCAACGGAATGCTCTTCGCAGTTGGCACAAAAGAATCGTTTGCGTTTCTTACGCCCGACAGGGAAGTACCACCAGGCACGAGTGCACACTAACGCGTACCTATTGTGTGTCGGCACGTTATACTGCACACATGGCTTTTGTTTTTAGTGAACGATTGCGTGCCGCCTTTGCACCGCCGAGATACATAGCATTACCGCTTTCTGGGGTCGATCTCTCAACGAGTGGTGTCAAGGCAGTACGTCTGGTGAAGGGCGTAAATGGACTCATTCTTTCGCACTATGCGCAATCGAACATTCCTTTCGGCGCGTTTGTCGATGGTGAAATAGTTGATCATCCGGCGATTGTCACAGCGCTTGTTGATGCCTCTCATACCACTGGTATTTCTGTCGCTAATGTAGCGTTACCCGAGTCGAAATCATATCTATTTGAGACGACGGTTGAGGGCTCGAAAAAGGTGGAATGGCGTATTGCGGTTGAACAACATCTTGATGAGCTCATACCGCTACCACCTCTAGAAACGGCGTTTGACATTGTCGGCGTTGGGCAAAATAAGCAGGGCAATACGCTCGTTGCTGGTGTTGGTTTTGCGCGGCGCGTTGTCGAGGAAACGCTCTCGGTGTTTGATCAGGCGAATATCACTACTCGCTCTCTCGAAGATGAGCCATTTGCGATGGCGCGGGCGCTTCTACCAGAGGGAGATACATCTACGGTACTTATTATCGATGTGGGGAAGACGACGACGAAGATTGCCATCGTTATGGATCGGATACCGCGCTTTGCGACCACAATCGGTATCGGCGGCCATGCTTTAACCCTCGCGGTACAGAAATATTTTGGCGTAACGGAGACTGAAGCACGTAAAATAAAGGCCGAGCGCGGTATTGTGTCTGCACCCGGGAACGAAGATTATCTTGCTGCAATGCTTTCAACGGTATCCGCAATTCGTGATGAGATAGCCACACGTCTTGACTACTGGCAGAAAAGAGCGGCTTCCTCCGGAGCGCACGAATCCGTATCCCATGCCATTCTTGCTGGCGGCAACGCTTCGGTGAGGGGGTTCCCAGAATATCTCGAAGGGTCACTGGGAGTTCCTGTCGTAACCGGCGACGTGTTCACTAACCTCGCGTCACGTGACACATGGATTCCAGAGCTTGATTACACCGAGTCACTTGCTTACGCAACGGCAATAGGTCTTGCGCTTCGTGACACAGTCAAACCCCACTATGCGTAACGAGCTTACCAATTTACTTCCTCCGAAGCGTCAAAGAGCATTACTGCGTGACTATTTTCTGCGTCTTGGTGCCATTGGGGTAGTACTTCTTGGTGTGCTCATATTTTCTGCCACATTGTTACTTGTGCCAACCTACCTGTTTCTTGTGGATAGTGCACACGCGAAAGAAACGCGTCTCGCTGCCACAGAATCAACGATCTCTTCCCTGAATGATTCTGGACTTTCCGTACGTCTCGCAGCACTCACGAGTGATGCTGCTGCTCTAACTGCGCTCGCAAATACACCTTCGGCAAGTGGTGTCATTCGTTCTATACTTGCCATATCGCGTCCCGACGTGACACTTTCTGGTTTTACGTATACTCCAACGGTAGCAGGAACCCAAGGAACGATCGCTGTTTCTGGCATAGCGGCGACCCGTGATGCACTGCGTAATTACCAGCTTGCCCTTCAGGGAGCGGCATTTGCCATTTCCGCCACGCTACCGGTTTCAACCTACGCTATGGGTGCCAATATAGCGTTTACCATCACTGTGACTCTTGCGCCATGAAGTCACCTTTCATCCACATCATTCTAGCCGGTACTATCTGTGTCGCCATAATGATTGGTTACGGAGTACTGTACACCGATATTGGGGCTGAGAGTGTTATCGTGGCAAATACGGAGAGGCAGATTGTCGCAAAGACTGAAACAGAGAACAGTATTGTTTCCGCGCGTGCATCTCTTGCCGAAATCGCAAGTGACGAAGCTAGCATACAGAACTATTTTATTCCAGAAACTGGAGTAGTTTCCTTTATCGATACGCTGCAAACGCAGGCAGAGGCACTCAATGCCACTACAAGCATTCTTTCTGTTTCCATGAGTGGTATCGGTACACAGGCGGCACTTAAAATCGCCCTTACGGTTAAGGGAACATTCGACTCAGTCATGCGTACGATTGGCACGATTGAATATATGCCATATGATCTTTCAATATCGACACTCTCGCTCGAGCAAGATACCAAGAATGCGTGGCATGCCGATCTTAATCTCGTTGTCGGCTCGATACCCGCGGGTATAGCCACAAGCACACCATGAACACACATACCGATATCAGTTCATTATTAAAACGCATGCATGGTTATACGCATCGAGATCCTATGCGTGACTGGTTAGCGTTGCTTACACTATCGATCATCGCACTCATGGGTATTATCGTGTGGAATGCGTGGGTGTTCGATACCATCGCAAATGGAGGTGTTATTGGTTCCGCCACAACCGAAACCCAACCAATCTTTAATCACTCAACACTTGATTCCATCCATGCCATTTTCGCTTCCCGCGCAACAGAAGAGGCGAAGTACATAACGGGTGCGTATACTTTCGTTGACCCTTCGCAATAATGCGCTAGGGTAGACATACTGCCTCCATAGCTCAATGGATAGAGCCACGGACTTCTAAGCCGTTGATGTAGGTTCGATTCCTGCTGGAGGCACAGTATAGTCAGCATCCCGTTTTTAGACCGTTAGGCTCTAAAACGAGGTGGTTTTGTCGCAGTCGCTATTTCATAAGCGTGATTTCGGTCGCGCCGCTTTACGTTATAAGTTTGTTCTAAATAAAAACGCTATACTGACTTTATGCACGGACAACCGTTTTCACAAATCGCTCCAGATGGCACTTCCGATTCGGCGGTTGGTTTACGGAGCGATTCGATTGAACGTCTTCGCGAGCAGTATGGCTATAACGAAGTTCCTGAACACCGCGAAAATCTCATTCTCTTATATCTAAAGAATTTTTGGGGGCCGTTGCCTTGGGCACTTGAGGTGACGATACTGATCACATTTATTGTCGGGAAGCAGGTGGAGGCGATCGCCATCGTACTTCTCTTTTTTATGAACGCGGGAATCAATATTTATCAGCGTCAATCGGCTGACGCGGCACTTGAAGCCCTACGAAAAAAGATTCAGATCTTTACGAGAACAAAGCGAGATAACACTTGGATAACGCTTCCAGTACGGGAACTGCTACCGAACGATGTCATTCGTTTGCAGACAGGAAATATTGTCCCGGCAGATGCTGTTGTTAGTGATGGATCGCTTAGCGTTGACTTTTCGATGCTCACGGGCGAGTCCCTTCCTAAAGAGGTTGCTTCTGGAGATAAGATTTTTTCTGGAGGAATCATTCGTCGCGGCGAGGCCACTGCCGTCGTAGAGCAGATAGGCGCACGTACCCGTTTTGGCAAGACGACCGAATTGCTTGAAACATCGCACGCCCCTACGCACGTGGAGCAAGTAATTTTTTCCGTCATTAAATATTTTTTTTTCGTCAATATCGGGCTCGTTATCGTTGTCATATTCTTCGGAATGTACGCGCACGTCCCGGCCGAGCAGATACTAAACTTTGTCATCGTGCTTCTCCTAATGTCAGTTCCGGTCGCCTTTCCCGCAATGTTTGCAGTTGCACAGAGCTATGGGGCGCTTCGGCTTGGGGAAAATGACAAAGCGAAGGTTCTTGTTCGACGTCTTGCTGCGGTCCAGGATGGGGCGATGATGGACATCTTGTGCAGCGATAAGACCGGGACTCTCACGATGGATCGCCTGAAGGTGAACGGGGTGACTCATTATGGCGCTGCGGATGATAAGAGGGTCATCGCCCTCGCGGGCATTTGCAGCAACGTTGCCGACAGCAGTTCAATTGACGATGCAATCTTTGCACGAGTAGCTGAAGAAGGGATATTACTTCCTACGAAAACGCACTTTGAACCATTCAACTCGGCTACTAAGCAAACAAGAGCGGAATTCGTCGAGGGTGGCGGACAAGGACACGTCAGTATGGGACTGCCTGAGGTGCTGCTTTCAGCGGGGGTTGCTTATGCAACGGAGGCGCTTCAAGATGTGAACAATTTTGCTGCGAAGGGATTCCGTGTCCTAGCTCTCGTGTCCGGTAAAGAGGACGGGCGGCGGTGCGAAGGTCTGATAGTTTTATCGGACCCGATTCGTCCAGATGCGTCGCAGTTCATTCGAGAGCTCTCTACCGTCGGAATAAGAACTATCATGATCACTGGTGATGGTCGAAAAACAGCCGGAACGGTCGCCGAAGAACTGGGTCTTGCAGGAGAGGTATTTACGCCAGCGGATCTGCGTGCCGATCCGGAAATAGCGTCACGCGGCAGTGTCTTCGCGGAGGCATACCCAGAAGATAAGATATTTATCATTAAAGCGTTGCAGAAAGCCGGCCATGTAGTTGGTATGACAGGCGACGGCGTCAATGACGCCCCAGCCCTTAGACAGGCAGAAATCGGCGTTGCAGTTGAGAATGCCGTTGACGTGGCAAAGCAGTCAGCAAGCTTCATCCTTACCAGTCCAGGCCTGGAAGGCGTTGTACAAATGGTGACAACTAGTCGGGCAGTTTACTTCCGTTTGCGCACATGGACACTCAATAAAGTAATTAAATCAATTGAGGTCGTCATTTTCACCGCTGGCATCTTTTTCATAACGCATTCCTACATACTTTCTCCAATATTTGCGGTCCTGCTATTATTTGCGAATGATTTTGTCTCTATTTCTGTGGCGACGGACCGGACAAGCTCGATACCGAATCCCGTTCATTGGAATATAGGGAAACTCATCATTGGATCAAGCGTCCTGGCTATTGCGCCACTCATATGCATGACCCTGACTTACAGCATCGCAACATTCCTTATGGGGTATTCGTTTAACTCGTTACGAACTATAACGTATGTGTCGCTTGTCTATTACGGCATCACGACCTTGCTCGCTATTCGTGCGTGGCCGAGAGGGTTCAGTGCGTGGCCGAGTCGTACGCTTTTCTTAGCCATCATTTTTTCCTTCGGATTTACCTTCATAATAGCGACGTCTGGATTTCTTATCGTTCCTGTGTCGTTGCAAGTTATGGCGCTCATCGTTGGTATAGCAATTCTCAATTACTTTGCTGTTGAAGTGTTCAAACGTTTCCCGCTGGTAGGTAATTTACTTGGATTTTCTGTAAAGGTGTCAGATTAGTCTTTAGAGGAATCTTGTATAGAGCGCCCGTCTAGTTGTGTGAGTCATCCAAACACCTTGCAATTTCTTCATTTGGTGTCTTGCGGTGCCGTTAAGGGGCACTAAAACAGAACAAGTCTCATTTTCATAAAAAATCTCACTCCCTCTGTGGAGGAGATTATATTCTTTTCCATAAGTATATAGCTCTAGATAGGATTATTGGCATTGTTTGTACTTAATGGCGCATCAAATTATGAAATAAGAACAGAGTTTCAGTGTATTTATATCAGGCACGGAAGGGAAATTACTCAGGGTAAAAGAGATTCGAAACTTATACATAGTCTTGAATTATCACTGTTCTTGCCACCTTACTTTTCTTGTACATGGATGATGAAGCGTATTGTTGTATGTGATCCATATAAATATAACGCCTGTTCAGGTATACGCATCAACAAGGGTGTTAACACATGAAATTACTAAATACGTGTTTTGGATCGTAAAGAAGACAATCCCTCTAATTCAGTATGGAAACAAAACACTTATTCCGCATTAGAATAATTGCCACATTCATCATCATCTCAACGATCGGTATCATATATTTTAATTTTACTGACAAAAGTCAGTACGTTAGTCTCCCAGTCCAAGGCATTCTTCATTCCACACAGAGTGATCACTCACCACTTGGCGGGTATAATGTTCTCATTGCTGATCGAGGGAACAATCGGCTTATCGAGGTATCTCCCGCTGGAAAGATAGTTTGGCAGTACCATTTCAATGTGGCACGACCAGGTCTTGGTGCCGATGATGCTTTTTTTGTTAATGGCGGATTAGACGTACTGACCAGCCTTGAGGATAACCAGTTCATTGAATTGATTGATTACCAAACAAAGAAGGTGATTTGGAGTTATGGGGTTCTTGGGAAACCAGGATCAACACCGGGATTACTTAATACTCCAGATGATGCTTATCAATTACCAAACGGTGATGTCATTGTGGCGGATATTCAAAATTGCCGTGTAATAGAGATAAATCCTAATAAACAGATTATTCATCAATATGGTCATACCAGGACTTGCAGCAACAAGAATGGATATCTCGATAAACCAAATGGGGATACACCCCTTGCAAATGGCGACATGCTCATCAGCAACATCAAAGGTCATTCTTTGATAGAGCTGAATAATCAGTGGCAAAAAGTTTTTTCTTTAGTATTACCGATACATTATCCATCTGATCCACAGCCGACGCATAACGGTAACATACTTGTTTCAGATTTTATGAATCCTGGGAAAATTATTGAGCTGTCCCCGCAAGGAACCATCCTATGGCAAGACACGAAAGGACTCGATAGGCCTTCAATTGCCATTGAACTACCAAATGGCAATATCCTTGCCACGGATGATGAAAATCAGCGTGTTGTTGTAATTGATAAACAAACCAATAAGATAATCTGGCAATATGGTACGACTGGTGTCATAGGAAGTGGTCCAAACCAGCTCTTTCGTCCGGATGGAGTGGATATAATTAAATCCTCATAACTATGAGGAAGGGTGAAACGTATCTTGCTATTTTTCTTATCTTCGCGTTGGCACTAGTGCTGTTAGCTTTTGGTGCGAAAAAAGGTAAGGGCCATCTACCAGTAGTTATTGCCACAAGTAGTTCACCATCCATCGTCACGCAAAGTTTCTCACAGCCGTTACCCGTTCATACTGTAGGAGAAATCACATGGCACGCAAAAAATTATCTCAACAAGTATGTGCGTGTTCGTGGATACTTTCTTAAAAAGGGGGTAGGCTACGATATTTTTTCTGACGAAGTGGCTGGTAACATCTCACCCCATGATCTTTCAGTGACTGGTGCAGATATTGCGCGCATGCAATTGCAGCAGCAATATAGTTTGGAGGGGATATTTATCGTAAATGAATTACCAGGTACAAATCGGACACTCTATGCTTTAGATGTATCAAAAATTATCTCGATAAAATAAGTAGTTCTATTGGATATGTTCCAGATTACCTGTAGATGGAAATTTATCGTATGGAACTCTTGAATACGGTTTCATATAAAGCAGAAAACCCGCATCGTTGCGGGTTTTCTGCTTATTTAAGAAGTTGTTTCTTAATGAGTTATTGTAACATCCCTAATGATCTGTGCGGCAATTGTGCCACTCGAATTCACGCCATAAACGCGAACATTATCTCCGCTACTAATGCTCGAAAGAGGGAGTGTGATCCAGTTACGGTTCACAACCTCAGTATTTGATGCGGTATTTACCGTGTAAGACGTGCCGTTGGCAGTGGTGAGGGAGAAGGATGTCCCACTTACGCCACTTGCGGTGCCGATATAATCTCTTGGGTAACCGTTTCGAATACCTTGTGCAGACTGGATGTTTTGCTTTTGCTCCTGGGTTATCGCCGTGCGATATGTCCAGTCACGCACCAATGTTGCGTCAATCGTGAAGTTTGCGACCTGAGAAATTGTTCCCTGGATGCCTACGAAATCTCCAGTCTTGAATTGAGTGATATCGTTGCCTGCGGCCGCCGGGAGTATCTGAGTACCAGAGCCCACGTTCACGGTCCAGACACCACCCCAACTATTCACCGTGAGAACACCGCTCGCGATGGAAGCAATCGTGCCTCGCATAAGAACCCTGCCGGCCGAACCGACCTCCAAAACCATTGGTTGAGAATGGGTCGGGGTCGTTACTGTTGACTGTACGGTAGTTGAGGCTGTCTGCGCGAACGCAATACCCGCACTCGAAAGCAAACTAAGTGCACCAAATGCCAATATAATTTTCTTTATCATGTTTGTTATAGTTAACAACGATTTAAAATTAATCGTCTTAAGTAATAGAGACGATCAATATCAAACTATCTTACCATCACTTCGAACAATAGAAACCCATTATCCGCATAACTATCTAGCAATAGACGCTTTCTTTTAAGAAGGACGTTCCATCGACTCTCGAATAGGTCCGGAAGTTTCTCGTCTAAAGACGTAGCGTTTAAGTATCGCGTACACTACTATGGTAGCGCAGATAGCGATGCCAAACGAAGCAAGAATATCAATGGTGTGGTGAACCGCAGCACGGACACGCGCGGCACCGACAAGAATTGCCAGAACCCATAAGAATATCCCGACTCGTTTATTGAATACCGTAACGATGGCCGCGAGTGTTCCCATAAGGAGGGCATGATCCGAAGGGAAACCATTGTCGGCGGCGTGTTTGAGCAGTGGGGTTATATGAAGCACGACAAAAGGTCTAGGGTCGTAGTATAGGAAAGACGCGAGCAAGCCAGTAAGATAGCTGAGGGGAAGCGTAAAAATAGAAAGGATAAGAAACTGTCGTCGTTTCGTGTTTTTTGTATAGAAATAGTAGCCAATAAAGGTTGCGATAGATATTAAGTATACGTAAGATGCAGTAAAGATGATGATCTCAGTCATGAGTCCAAGTTTAATGTAATTAAAGTTTAATACCACACACGACTCAATATTCTTACAGACACTCACTTGAGTCTCAAGGTGTAGATTACCACGATCAGTCTTGACCACTGGTACCCTGGTCGATATGTCGTGACATGCTATGCTAAATTTCGTTAAAATCTTACTCTCACTTTTGTGGTAATTTTGTTAAGAGCACTGTGAGCATGAGATAAATAAGATGGGCATGTGGCGGAACTGGTATACGCGTACGTCTCAGAAGCGTATGTCGCAAGACTTGGGAGTTCGAGTCT
>VFSW01016580.1_pt1 | contig 10044 bp, 7 predicted proteins | sample 5358111 | NCBI WGS metagenome assembly VFSW01 (sample SAMN11554181, study PRJNA540505) | mine drainage metagenome | isolation source: sediment from site ElyBrook_90M | place: USA: Ely Copper Mine, Vershire, VT | collected 2017
GAATCAGCCCGATCGATGCCAGCAATACCACGGTCAGGCCGGCCACCGCGCCCGCCGTGTTGACCCGCCGCCAGAAGATGGACAGCACAATCACGGGCAGGTTGGCCGACGCCGCCACCGCAAAGGCCAGCGCCACCAGGAAGGCGACGTTGGCAGTTGGGCCCAGCACGATCGCAATCGTGATGGCCACCGCGCCCACCACAAACGCCGAGATGCGTGCCACCAGCACCTCTTCACCCGGTTTGCGCTCGACTCCGTTGTGGATTACGTTGGTCCAAAAATCGTGGGAGAACGAGGTCGTCGCGCTGATGGTCAGCCCGGCCACCACGGCCAGAATCGTGGCAAATGCGATCGCCGAGATGAACGCAAAGAAAACGCTCCCGGCCAGTGCATTCGCCAACAGCGGCGCGCTCATGTTCGTGCCGCCATGCCCTTTGATGAAGTCGGGGCCGACGATAGTCGCGGCGCCGAATCCCAGGAAGGTGGTCATGATGTAAAAGCTGCCGATGAGCACCATGGCCCACACGACGCTGTGACGCGCGGTCTTGGCATCGGGCACGGTGTAGAAGCGGACAAGGATGTGCGGTAATCCGGCCGTACCGAAGATAAGCGCCAGTCCCAGCGAGATCAAATCCAGCGGCCCGTAGGGCGGGTTATAGCGCAGTCCCGGCGTGAGGAAGTCTTTTACCACGACGGCGCCCTTGGCATCGTGATAGGTCACTTGCCCGATGGCTGCGAAGAATTCTGAGAAGCTGAAGTGGAAGTGCGCCATCACCAGGATGCTCAGCAGGAATGTCCCGGCCATCAGCAGCACCGCCTTGACGATCTGGACCCAGGTAGTGGCCAGCATGCCGCCGAATACGACGTAGACGATCATCAGGATGCCCACGCCGATGACCGACTGGTTGTAGGTAATCATGCCGCCCAGCAGCAGTTTGACCAGCGCACCGGCACCCACCATCTGCGCGATCATGTAAAAGGTGCTGACCGTCAGCGTGCTCAGCGAAGCCATGGCCCGCACCGGCCGCGGCTTCATGCGGTAGGCCAGCACGTCGGCCATGGTGTACTTGCCGGCGTTGCGCAGCGGTTCGGCGATCACGAGCAGCACCGTGAGGTAGGCGACGAGCCAGCCCACGGAGAATAGAAATCCGTCGTACCCCTGGAACGCGATAATGCCGGCAATGCCCAGAAACGAGGCCGCGCTCATGTAATCGCCAGCCACGGCGATCCCGTTCTGCCAACCCTTGATCTGGCGGCTGGCTGCGAAGTAGGCGCTCGCTCCAGCCGAACGGCGGGAGGCCCAGTAAGTAATGCCCAGGGTAATGGCAATGAACACCAGAAACATCGTCAGAGGAATATTCATGGTCTAGTTGCCTCCCTTTGCATCTTCGGCCTTGTCGAGAATGTCTTTGGCCAGACGGTCGAAGCCGTTGGCGGCTCTCACGTACAGCGCCGCGATGATCCACGCTACAAAAAATTGGGACAACGCAAACAGGTAAGCCAGATTCACAAACCCAACCTTGGTGGACATAAACGCCGGCGCGTATCCCACCAGCACCGGCAAGGCAAAGTAGTAGACAACGAAGAAAATGAATGCCGGCACAATGAATGTTTTCTTCGTCGCCATCAGGTCCTTGAACTTCTTGCTGTCGGCAATCTCGTCCCAGGTGGACTTGGATGCTTTGTACTGCTTCACTTCAGCGATTTCCAGATTCCTTGCCGCGTTTGCCATAGGCTCCTCTCCAAAATTTTGGGTATCCCATTTCTCGCGCGTTCTTTGTGCGAGAAGTGGGGGATTACTGCGCCTTCTCCAGCACTGCATTCACGGTCAATTCCGATCCAGACCCTACAGTTAAATTGCGTTTCCACGCCGCAAATCCGGGCAGCGACATCTCCACCGTGTGCCCACCGCTGCTCAAGCTGATGACCGAGGGCGTACTGCCCACGTACTTTCCATCCAGCATGATGTCGGCACCCGGTGGCGTCGAACTGAAACTGCATTTCACCGCTTCAGCAGCCGCCGGATTTGTCGTGTTTTGAGTTGCAGACGGCGGCGCTTTATCGGGAATCGGGGCGGCAGCCGCAGAGGCCGTCCCTGGCTGCCACGGAACTACATAGGTGTACAACTGCTTCCGCACCTTGCCTTTGTCATCGACGTAATAAACCATCAGGCCGCGTTTATCGCGCAGCGCGTCCACCGTGACTCCCTTTTCCAGCGGCACGCAGCGCGACCACTTCGTATCGATGTTGCAGCTGATGCGGTAAGGCGGATGATCGCCCTCCTGCACCAGCAGCGTATTGGTTACCATGCTGGTTTTGCTGTTGAGGCAATAGGCGTCGAAGTTCACGCCATCGCAGTTACGAGGGACCTGATCTCCCATCGCGACCGAATGCGTTTCCGAATCGAGCACCTTGATGCGGATAGAGCCGTTTTTTTCGACCGCGGCCGCCCACACCGCGACCAGCAGAAATGCGATGTGCACAGCGGCTGTGTTTCGCTTACTCATTGTTCCCACTCCTGACCCGCCCCAAGTCCGGCTCGGAAATGCGTCCCAAGCCGCCATTGCTAAAGTGCGCTACATTGTGCACCCGTCTGGCGGACTGCACAATAGGCAACGCACAATGAATTCGGGTTCCCCACTCAAGCCGGTTTTTGGCTTGAGTGGGGATCTTCGGCCAGAACCCACATCGATCCAGACCTAGAACGTGAAGATCGGTCCGAATTCGCTGCGGTGATCCTGCCACTCGTTGCTCGGATGTCCGGCAATCGTATAGGTGTCTCCACTCAGCAACCGCGTGGCATAGATCGACTGCTCAAAGCCGAACGAGACGTTCGGGTTCAGTTTGTAATAGAGGGTCACGGCATCCAGCGTGCCCATGCGGAGGGGCAACGGAGCCAAAGTATTGGCATTGCCCGTGAATCCATTCGTCGCCGCATTCAGATCCCTGGCTTTCACCTGGTCCTTGCCCATGTGCAGGTAGAGTTGCCATCCGGCATTATGGCCTTTCGGATTGGCGTTGAACCAGCGCGACAGCGGCAGTCCAACGTTCACGAACCCGCCAAAGGCGTGGATCGGCTTTTGCGGAGCGACCACAACGTTGCCCTGCGGGCAGAGCGCTGCGCTGGCAACGTTCACGTTGCAGCCCAGAACCGCACCTCCGGCCGCTGCCAGCGGACCGCCATCCAGTGTGGCGAATCCGGGGTTATACCCAGTACCCGTGGCATTCGCCCCGCCAACGATGTTGGTCAGCCCATTCGTATTCGTGGCGAAGGAGTCGACTTGACCACCGAAAAAGAAGCGAAGGTCACCGCCGGTATACCCGCTGGCCACAATCGTGATCCAGCGTGTCGGCAGTTGCAATGCCAATTGTCCGCCCCAGATGGTGCTCGAAGCTGTAAAACCGTTGGGAAAGGCAGCTACGTAGTTGGCCGGAGTGAGTCCCGCCCCGCAGGTGAGCACATTAGTGCAATACGCGGAGTTGGGAACAATGGACGTGCGCCGGCCGTCGACTCCCGACAACGAGATGGTTGCGGGAGCTACGCCCGGTGCCTTATCCAGTTGGAACTGCAGTGCGACTCGGCCGTCCACCTCCGGCCGACCAGAATCGGCGCCCTCGCGTTCCGCCTGAGCGATCTGGCCTGCCAGCCCCAGACTGCCAAGCTTCTCGATCTGGCTGCTGGTCGGCATCATGATGGCAAAGGTCGGCGACAGTTTCACATTGCGCTCACCACCCAACTTCTGCACCACTCCAACCTGGAATTGGGGTGAACGCTCGTAAATATCGCCATACCAATAGCCCTAGGCTGTCGTTTCCAGCAAGTTCGGCAGCGCACCGGATCCGAACAGCGTCCAGTCCTGCCCGCCTTCGAAGTAGATATCCGTATTCTCGTTGGCCGCATAATCCAAGCGCGCCCAGGCTTGGCGGAACGACATCATGCTGCTGCGCACCGAGGAAACGTCGCGATTATTCACTTCGCTGTAATTGCCCTCAAAGTCGGCCTCGATGCGGCCCGTCAAGGTCAGCTTGGAGGAAAGGTCGCCAAATTCGAAGTTCGCGCCAATGCGGGAAGAGCGCGCCTTCAGGTGAAATTCCGGATCCTGCGTGGGGCCGGTGGTTGTCGCAAAGGTGGTGTTGTTCAAGAACAGGCCCGGGAACGGCATGTCGTCGCCATTGGGATTGCTGGTGTCGTAGACGGCCGTGGCTTTCAGGAATCCATACGGCGTCATCTTCACTGGCCCCATGTTGAAGGCCGCTTTCAGACCGTCCTTGACCGGAGGATCGACGGGTAACACTCGCAGCGGAGCAATCGCCGGGACCACCGTCGGGCCGGCGGGCTTGGCTTCTTTTTGCACGGCCACTTGCGGCGCGGGCGCGGCATCGGCCACCGAGATCGTCTTGGTCTTGGCCGGAACCGGAACTGCAGCGGGGCTCGCCCCCGACACCTCGGTTGGGGCTGGCGCCGGAGCTAAGTCAGCCGCAGTGACCACGCCCTTCTTGGTCAGCACATCCAGCAGCAACTGATACTCGCTGGCCGGGGGCGCCGATTCAATCGACTTCGCTTCCGCGGGGGCCAGCACTCCCTTCATGACCAGCACGCCCAGCAGCGCGGTCACATTCGGGTTGGCGAGCATGTTGCCATTGGTGGCGGCCGGCGTGGCGGATTTCGTATCCTTGGTGGACTTCGCGTCGGTGGCGTCCTTCTCTCCTGCCAGGAGCGGTGCAACCGATACGATGGCGATTAGTAGGCTACAAAGACATAGCGTCAACTTGGACATACGTAGTCTCTCCTCCTTTATTCGTGCGTGACCGGGAGCGGTTTAGCGGACCAACCGTGATGGTGTTCATGTGTACTAAGAGCCCCGGGGCTTGCGCTTCGAGCGAATACGCGAACGGGCCCCAGTTTGGGGCCTATGGGCCTGATCCGAGCTTGGTTTTCTCGGACGCAATGGGGAGCCACACTAAGGCCTGAACGGCTTGGAAGATGTGTGGTTACTCACCCAGCGTTGTGATTTCTATCACACAACATCCCTCAACCTTCAAGAGGATTCTTACTGAACTTACTAGGCCGAGTTAGTTTTGGGACTAAACCCCGGGTTTGGGGTACGCCATCTGGCCGCCTGATAGGACTTTCCCTTATAAGCTTTCGGGAAGGGCAATCCGCTCGGGAAGCGGGATGATCAGGGTTTGTGTTGAGATGTCCGAGGTCTCGCGGCCTTTCCCAGAATGGGAAGATCGCCCGAGAAGGAGCGAAATGTCGGGGCCAAAATCACTATTTCCTTTTCGAGTCTACAGGCGTAAAAACACAAGGAATTGTGATTTTGATCACTGCCCAGTAATCAGCTCTGCGCCAGAATCCACCCTGTTTTGGCGATGAGCGTTCGCTCCTCTGGAGGTCTGCATGAGTGCGCTTCCCCTTAGCAAGCCGGAAAATATTTCGAACCTGCTGATCATGGATCAGGAGTATGCGGCGCCTGCGATCGTCGCCGATAACGTTCTGCAGCAAGACTGGCAGGGTGAACTGAAACGTTCTCTCGCCGACCCCGACAAATTCTGGGCTGACTACGCGAAGCGCTTCGAGTGGTCGCAGCCGTGGAGCCAGGTTCTCGACTGGGATGGGGTGCATCACAAATGGTTCACGGGCGCCAAGACGAACATCACCGTCAACGCGCTCGACCGCCATGCCAACTCCGGCCGGTGCAATCGCGCGGCTTTCATCTGGCTGGGGGAAGATGGCACGGAACGCATTGTCACTTATGGCCAACTCTATCGGCAGGTATGTCGATTCGCCAATGGGCTGAAATCTTTGGGCGTGGTGAAAGGTGATCGGGTCGTCATCTACATGCCGCTGACCATCGAGGGGGCGGTCGCGATGCTAGCCTGCGCCCGCATCGGCGCGATTCACTCCGTCGTTTACGCCGGACTCGGACACACTGCGCTGCGTGATCGCATCACCGACGCAGAAGCCAAAATCGTGATCGCTGGTGACGTGGGCTATCGCCGCGGCAAGACGATTAACCTCAAAGCGATTGTCGACGAAGCGGTGCAGACGTTGGATTGCGTGGAGAAGATCGTCGTGTTCTCGCGGGACAAAACTGAAATCCGCGGGCCGCGCGAAGTCGACTTCAACGATCTGATGAAATTTGCCCCCCATTGCCCGGCGGAAGAAATGGACTCCGAAGACCCGCTGTTCCTGCTCTACACTTCCGGTTCAACTGGAAAGCCGAAGGGGGTGCTGCACGTTCATGGCGGATACATGGTCGGGACTACGTATCATCTCGAGAGCTTTTTTGATGTGGGCGAGCGCGACATTTTCTGGTGCACGTCTGATATTGGATGGGTCGTTGGGCACTCTTACATCGTGTACGCACCGCTGTGCGCGGGCGTGACCACGCTGTTCCGCGAAGGCGCGATCGATTATCCGAATCCTGGACTCGCCTGGGAAATTGTCGAGCGCTATGGCGTGACGAAGATGTTCACCGCGCCCACTGCGCTCCGAATGTTCATGCGCTATGGCGAGTCTTATCCCGCTGCGCACGATCTCACTTCCCTGCGCGTGATTGCTTGCGCCGGTGAGCCGTTGAATCCCGAAGCCTGGCGCTGGGCGCAGACGCATCTCGCGGGTGACGGCAAGTGGGGATACGTGATCGACAACTGGTGGCAGACGGAACTTGGGGGACCCGCACTGGGCACTCCGCCCTCGATGGCGATGCGACCGGGCAAAGTCGGCGTCGCCGTGCCCGGCTGCGAAGCCGATGTGATCGATGAAGATGGCAACTCGGCTCCGCCCAACGTTGGCGGACGGCTCGTGTTGAAGCGGCCGTTCCCGTGCATGCTGCGCACCGTGTGGCGCGATCCCGCCCGCTATGAGCGTGACTGGCAATTTATTAAGGGCTGTTACGTCACTGGCGATGTGGCCATGAAGGATGAAGACGGATACATCGCGGTGCTGGGCCGCGCCGACGACGTGCTCAATGTTGCCGGACACCGCATCGGCACGGCTGAAGTGGAGAGCGCATTAGTGAGTCATCCGGCCGTCGCCGAAGCCGCCGCCATCGGCGTGCCCGATCCGCTGAAGGGTGAATGCATCAAGGCTTTCGTGCAGGTACGCAACGATCACGTGCCCAACGACGCATTGGCGGCGGCGTTGATTGAACATGTGCGCCGCGAACTCGGCCCGATCGCCACTCCATCGTCACTCGAATTTGTAACGAGCCTGCCGAAGACGCGCAGCGGTAAAATCCTGCGCCGCTTCTTGAAGGCGAAAGAAGCGGGCGTGGACGCGGGCGATGTCTCCACGATGGAAGGCTGAACTCTTCCCCAAGCGAAGACGACGTCGTTCATGGTCAAGACCGATAGTTTCGCCGCCACCTATGCGGCATGGGACCACGGTGCACGGCGGCTCATGCTGCATGTCTTCAAGGGATTCGCCGACTTCGCGCTACAAGCCCGATCCTCAGCGACTAGATTGGCAAGGTAGTTCGTGTTCCGATCGACCGCGCTTGTAGTCCGATCCTGTATTGCCAACGATTAAGCGTTCATTGGCGGCTTCTGAACGTGCAATCGGCAAAACCGAAAATTAATGGCGCGGATCGGTCGGTCAGCATCGCCTTTGCCCTCAATGACAGGCTTCTGAGTGTGGTTCAGACGAAAGTTCCAAGATCGTGAGTTTCTTGCCTCGGGTTGCTTTCCAGAGCGGGAGTCCACTGAGTTCCTCCAACTTCGGTAAATCCCGGTCAGACTTGGATTTGCAGCGGCCAAGTTGGATTGGTTGCCGAATTGCATCATCTATATTTCGCGCTACTGCTCGTGGACCCCGTGGTCGGCAAGGAGAATCATGTCATGATAGGCTCCGTCCAATACGCATCGCATCGGACTATCGTCTGCTGGTTCTGCTCGAGACCCATCTCTCTCGAAACCAGCAACACCGATGAACATGGAAGAGCAGCTCACGAGGAGTGCTACGTCCGTAATACAATTTCGCGATTCAGGAAGGAACAGCGCTCGCCCCAGAACTGGCTCACTGGAATAACGTTGCGGTTCTATCACAGTCTCCGGGCGACGGATTAGTTGTTGAAAAAATCTGATACCGCGCATTGATTCGAGGGCGGCGATACCTCAATTGATGCGGGGCCGAACTCTCCTCAAGTTGCCCAGTGAGTGCGCGTAAGTCCCGCTTGCATCACGCGGCGAAGTCCGAGTCGATCCCGCTATGCACAGCATGTCTCGCTCATTAGCGGTTGCACTTGCCTGAGCAATATTGAACAGACCTCGAATCCCCACACTGCAACAATCTAGAGAATTGAACCGAGACCCTGTTTGTCTCCCCCCGCATCGAGGAGAGCCTATGTGGATTTCAAAACATTTGAACCTGTCGCGCTCGTACTCCAAGCTCGAATCCGAGCTTCTGGAGCGCACGGCTGATCTGGAGAGGCTTTCGCAGCGGCTGCTGAAAGTGCAGGACGAGGAGCGGCGCAAAATAGCCCGTGACCTGCACGACTCGACCGGACAGACTCTCTCCGCATTAAAGATGAGCGTGTGGGTGCTGCAGGAAGAATGCCGGGAAAGTCCTCCGGCCATCATTGCGCAAATTTCTGAGGCGCTGAAACTCGCAGATCAAGCGATCGGAGAGGTGCGAACCATGTCGTACCTGCTGCATCCTCCGTTGCTGGATGAAGTAGGTTTTGCCTGCGCGGCCGACTGGTACATTCAGGGATTCGCCAAGCGCAGCGGAATTCAGATCAAAGCCGAGATTGCCAAGCCCAGCGTGCGACTGCCGAAGAGTGTGGAGATCGCGCTGTTCCGAGTGTTGCAGGAGAGCTTAAGCAATGCGCATCGCCATTCCGGCACTGCGATGGCTCACATTTGTTTTCAAGAGATCCAGGACGCCGTGATTCTAGAGGTACGGGATTTCGGAAAAGGTATACCTGAAGATCGCCTGCGCTTGCTGAATGAGTCAGGTTCGGAGCTCGGCGTCGGATTGGCCGGAATGCGTGAGCGTTTGATCGAACTGGATGGCAAGCTGGAAATGGAATCTGATGGTAATGGCACAAGCTTGCGGGCAACGGTTCCGCTCTGTGCCGCTTCCCTGCTTCCGCCCGGCGAAGGTCTGGGAAATGCAGGTCCTTCCGCACAAGTCTGAATTGGCACTGGCCGGTTATCGGCCGCCGCGAACTCGGCACAACGGAACTCGATGGCTAAATCCGTTTTCTGACGGATGACGATCGAAGGAAGAGAGGCAACGCTGGGTTCAGGGCGGCGGAGATAAGCCGCCGCCCACGAAAACCTCAGTTGGTGAACGATCCGGTCAGGTTGTTCGCTGCGTTGGTCCACGAGCCACTGAAAAGATAGGGCCCTTTCCCCGTGGTAGGAAGCTTCGACGTGGCGGTGCCGGTCCACGTCGCACCTCCTGCGGTCCCGCTGTAGGTTGTGCCGTTTACGAGGGCGCCTGAAATCGTGCCCGTGCCACCATTGTTGCTACTGCTGGTATAGCTGCCCGTAACGTTGCCACTGCTATCGACCGTAAGCGTCCATGTGCCGGTATCGCCACCGCTATAAGTACCCGAGTAGCTTCCAGCCACATTGGTGGCAATGGTGGCGGTCAGCTCGTTTTGCGCGGTAGTCGCGTCCACCAGCGTTGCCCGGGATTAACGGTGCTGACTGCCGTCAGCAAGTCTGACTGGGTCACTATCTGGGGGGACTCAGTTCCACTCCAGGTCCCAGTCCCGCTATGAACACGATCGCGAGAACCGCTGCGGCCACCATCCATTTCCAATTGCGTTCGATTTCGGGCATTTGCAATTCGCTGCTGGGGATGCGCGGAGTACGAAGCAAGGTCCACATCCATGCCCGGGCGGAATGCCCGCCAAAGGATGCGGCCGCCGCCGATAGCAGAATCAGGAGCGGGCCGACCGGATTGAGGGCGCCCGCAGCACAGGAGAGGATGCCGCCAGTGCGATAGGGTACGACTGTAAGTCGTCGCGGACGTTGTACGCGAATTTCTACATCTTTCCCCAAGCATGGACGCAACTCGCGCAGGCAGAG
>VFSW01016581.1_pt1 | contig 10044 bp, 9 predicted proteins | sample 5358111 | NCBI WGS metagenome assembly VFSW01 (sample SAMN11554181, study PRJNA540505) | mine drainage metagenome | isolation source: sediment from site ElyBrook_90M | place: USA: Ely Copper Mine, Vershire, VT | collected 2017
GCCCGGCGGCGATGCGAGCGTGAAGAAGCCGAATCGCATGGCGCTGGCGCATCTGTGGGCCGCTGGCTTGGATTGGCCGGAATCGCTCGCCTCCCCGGTGGAGGCGCGCGTGCTGCGCCGGCAACTCGAAACGGGAGTCAACTGCGTGCCCACCTCGAGCATGGGCCGCCTGTTTGACGCCTTTGCCGCGCTGATCGGCGTGCGCCACAGCGTCACGTACGAGGCGCAGGCGGCCATCGAGATGGAAGCCCTTGCAGAAGGAGTCCCCGCCGGCCGACGCTACCAGTTTTCGGTCGAAGGGGGCGTGTTCGATCCCGCCCCGGTGTTTCGATGCGCGCTCGAAGATCTGCGCCGGGGCGTTCCCGCTCCCGAAATGGCCGCCGCTTTCCACTACGCGGTCGCCGATCTGATCCTGTGCTGCTGCGAAATCGGCCGCCAGCGGACCGGGATCCGCACGGTGGCCTTGAGCGGGGGAGTCTTTCAGAACACCACCCTGCTTGGCCTGGCCACAACCGCGCTGGCGCGGCAGGATTTCGAGATTCTGACGCATCGCAAGGTGCCCCCGAACGATGGAGGCCTGGCGTTGGGGCAGGCCGCGATTGGACGGAAGGCTCACGTGGGCGGTATTCTACATTAGACGTTTTGGTCCCCTAGCTCCTTAGTACTTCTGAGATACTTCGCTCCTTCCGCGGCCCGCCTAAAGTCTAGCCCTTAGTTTGCCGATAGTACCGGTGCGGATTCATGCTCGGACAGTGGCTCAAACATAAGACGCCCGCCAACGGAGCTGTCGGGGTTCCCTCCCCGGCACCCAAGGCTCAGGAGAACATTCCTGCGTCGTTCGAAGCCCAGTTGGAGGAAGCGGTGGCCGCCAGCCGGAGCACGTCGGCCGATCGCGTGCGTCTCCAATTGCAACTCGCCGCGACGCAGCGCCAACATGCGAACAGAGATCCCGCCAAGCTGCAGGAAGCCGAGGCCACCATCCGCGCCGCCCTTGAAGTCGCCGCCGCTACATCTGATTCGGTGGGCTATCTGGAATGCCTCGACGCTCTATCGCAGATCTATCATGACCGGGGGGATTTTCCTCACATGCAGGGGCTGCTCGAAGAGGGCGTCCGCCTGGAGGCGAGCCTGCCTCATCCGAACCAGGCGCGCATGGCTCGCCGCATGCACAACCTCGGGCTCGCCCGTCATTTACTGGGCGAGGATGCCACCGCCGTGCTCGAAAAGGCGGTGAAGTTGCACGAGCAGGCGTTCGGCCAGGAGCACGTGGAGACGGCGAACGCGCTGGCGAACCTCGGCATTCTCCACGGGGCCATGGGCCGTCACGAGGAGGCGCGCGCGCGCCTGGAACGGGCGCTCCAGATTCATGGCCGCGAACTCGCCTATACATCCCCGGAGGCCCTGCGGGACTTCCACAATCTGGCATGCACGCTGGCCGAAGCGGGCGACATCCCTGGCGCTGTGGCCGTCTATGACCGCGCCCTGGAACTGCTCGACCGGTTGATTGGAGCCGACCAGGAGAAATTGGCGGAACTGCAGTTCTTCGTCGCCACCCTTTACGTCACTTGGGAACACTACGCCGGCGCGCGCGAGCTTCTGGCGATGTGCCTGGGTACGTTCCGGCGCAAGAAGGGGGCGAGACTGGCCGTGGCGTATGAACTGTCGGCGCACATTGAGGAAATTTCCGGACGTTACCCCGGAGCCGTTGCGGAATTGGAAAAAGCGGGCAAAATCTGGGAGTCCTGCGGCGCGGAAAAGCTCGAGGAATTGGCCAACAACCTGGAGTACCGGGCGGATTTGCTCGACGAATTGAAGAAGAAAGACTCCGCCAACTGGCTGCGGGAAAAAGCCGGGAAGGCGCGCGCCGGCGAGATTATTTGAGCTCGGGGCTGGCCGCGGTGGCCGGCTCCGCCGTGAAGCTGACGCGCGTAATCATGGATTCGTCGGAGAAAAAACACTTACCGCCGGTGCGTCCGAACGCCTCCGGTACCGCTGTAATGGAATAACCGGTCGGTGTTCCAACGACCGTAAATACATAGCCGCTCGATTTGCCATCCGCCAGCTTTTTCGGGATCAGGCCTGCCGCGGCCGGACCGTCCGCGCCGCTGGGCGGAGGACCAAGCTCGATGAGATTCTGCGCGAACCGGCCGAACTGCGAGTCGTAGCCAAGTTCCGCCTGATGGATGGTGTTGAGCGTCTTGATCGCCGCCGTTTCATGCGCCGCCATCAACTGCTTATTCACCTGAACCGAAGCGATCCCGGCCAGAATCAAAATGATCGCGATGACGATCAACAGTTCGATGAGCGAGAATCCTCGGCGTGGACGGTTATTCCGCATACCATTATCTTAGACGTTGCGCGGAGCGAAAGTGTGGAGGCGTTCCGCGCTTGACGAACCCCTCCCCCGCACGCTATCTTCAACGCGAGAATGAAATTATTCCGTTCCTCCTTCTGGCTGCCCGCGGCCTGCTCCTGCCTGCTGCTCGGCGCGGTCGATTTCTCCATCACGCCCTCGGAACGCTGGACCGAAAAAGAGGCCAACAAGTGGTATGCCAAACAGCCTTGGTTCGTCGGTGCGAATTACATAACATCCAATGCTGTCAATCAGATCGAGATGTGGCAGGGCGACTCCTTCGACCCGCAACAGATCGACCGCGAACTGGGCTGGGCCGAGGCGATCGGCATGAATACCATTCGCGTGTTCCTACATGATTTGGTCTGGCAGCAAAACCCCAAGGGGTTCCAACAGCGGATGGACGCGTTTTTGAAGATATGCTCCCGGCATCGCATCCGGCCGATTTTCGTCCTTTTCGATTCCTGCTGGGATCCGTTTCCGAAGGTCGGCGCACAGCGCGAGGCGCGGCCGGGAGTGCATAACTCCGGCTGGGTGCAAAGCCCGGGCGCAAAATCGCTCAGCGATCCCAACGACCGCAGCCGCCTGGAAGCCTACGTCAAGGCGACCATCGGAACGTTCGGCAAGGATCCTCGCATTCTGGCTTGGGACATGTGGAATGAGCCGGATAACATGAACGAAGGCAGTTACAACCGGCAAGATCTGGTGGACAAGGTGAAGATCGTCCAGGAACTGCTCCCCAGGGTCTTTTTATGGGCGCGGTCCAAGCATCCCCTTCAGCCGCTGACCAGCGGCGTGTGGACCGGCGACTGGTCGAACGAGAAAACCATGCCGGTGATCGCGAAGATCCAGATTGAGCAGTCCGATGTCGTCTCCTTCCACAATTACGGCCCGGCGGAGGAGTTTGAAAAACGCGTCCAATGGTTGAAGCGCTATAACCGGCCGATCTTCTGCACCGAATACATGGCCCGCCCCACCGGCAGCACGTTTGCGAGCATTCTTCCGGTGGCGAAGAAATACAAGGTCGCGGCCATCAACTGGGGTTTGGTCGCCGGGAAAACGCAAACTTACCTGCCTTGGGATTCCTGGCAGCATCCCTACACGGACCGCCAGCCAGCCTCCTGGTTCCACGACGTGTTCAGGGACGACGGCAGACCCTATAATCGCGAGGAAACCGAGTTCATCCGCCAGATCACCCGGTGACGGCGCGGCCGATCACCCCTTCTGAACCCTGCGGAGCGTGTACAGCTCCGGATTCACGGTGGTGTCTTTCAACCGTTTCCAATTGTCGTTGACGTGCAGCAGCCGTCCGGTGATGTGGTTGGACTGCTCGGAGGCGAGAAACGCCGCCAGTTCCACCTGCTGTTCGGGCGGAACGCCGCCGGTCATGCGGATCTGCTGCGCGTCCTCGATTTCCTTCCAACCCGCGCGCTCGCCCGCCGAGAGAATCTGATCCGTCATGTGCGTGTAACTGCCGCCGGGCGCCATGCAGTTGATCTGCACGTTGTGCTCGCTCACTTCCTCGGCAACGCTTTCGACGAACCGGACCAGCGCCGTCTTCGTGGACGCATAGAGGGAAAAATACGGGCGCGGGGCGCGCGCGCCTCCGCCAGCGACGACGATGATTTTTCCCCTGCGGCGCTCGATCATCTGCGGCAGCACGGCGCGGCAGGAGTTCAGCACGCCGAGGAAGTTGGTCTCGATGGTCTCCTGCCAGGCTTTGGGCTGCGTCTCGACAAACGGGCCGATGGGCCCCTGCACGGCGGCGGCGCAGACCAGCACGTCGACGCCTCCCAAGTCGATGCGCATCTGGTGCATGACGGCGGTCATGCGCTCATAATCGCGGACATCGGCGAGGATGCGCGTGGCCGAGCCTCCCGCGTGTCCTATTTCCAGATGGCACAGATCGATTTCCGCCTTGCTGCGGGCCAGCAGACCGACTCTGGCTCCGCGTGTGGCGAAGCCAATGGCCAGGCGCTTGCCGATTCCGCGGCCGGCGCCCGTCACCAGAACGGATGCGTTCTTTAAATCCACATCCTCACGTTACTGCATTGCGAGGAAGCGCGGTGCGACCAGTCCAGCGTCGGCCCGGATCTCCACGAAGCCGCCGCCTTCGAGCGGATATTTTCCGCCGATCCAGGGCGCCACCTGTTCCGCGCGCGCCTGCGCCAATTCCGCGCTGCCGCGGAACAGCACCAGGAATTCGAACTCGTCCCAGCGGCAGATCAGATCCTGATGGCGGAACTGCGAGGAAAGACGCGAAGCAACCTGCTGCGCCACTTCATCGCGCAGGTCGCCAGAGAGCTCAAACACCACCAGCACCGGTTCCTCGGAGGCCTGCCGCCGCGAGGCGATCTGGCGCTCCATTTCGCGGCGATTCATCAGGCCGGTGACGCGGTCCGTGATTTCAGCCTCTTTCAACCGCTGCTCCACGGCGGCGAGTTCGCCCCGCATCCGCGCCACCAGCGACTGCGAGTCACTGGCCATGCTCTCCACGCAGCCAAGCAGTCCGGCGGCCTGCATCGTCATGACATCGGCCAGATGCTCCGGATCGGTGGGCAGCGCCGTGGTCTCGATCTGCGCGGCAAACTGGCGCAGGCGCGCGCCGTAAAACTCCTGCCGCTGCGCCATGGACTTGACAATGGATTCCAGCGCGGCGACGGCGCGCTGCAATTCGACGCTATAGCCGGCGACGTAAGACGAGGCGCTGCGGGCGTACTCCTTCAATTCGCGTTCGACCAGTTCCTGGCGCTCAGCGATGGCGGCGGCCGAGGAATCGAAGGCAAGACGCGATCGGAGCCGCGTCAACCGGTCGCGATAGGGCCCTCCCACCTGCGGGCAGGCCGCGCCGATGCAATCGGCAATCTCGGCCAACGCCGCGAGGTAGCAGTTCGCAACGTTCGGAAGAACGTCCAACGCGAGTTCATCCGGCTTCACTTCGCGGTCCACCATACTTGAGGGTCGTCTATAGGTAATCGGCGATAATATTCTGTCCGAGATCGGGGAAATACCTTAGGGCATTCCGGGCGGTCAAAATCGCCGGTGTGCGGACGATGAGGCAGGTGTGAAGCTTCGCACTCTTTCTCTCTTTCCCGGTCTGGCGCTGCTGGCACTGACGGCGTTCGCCCAGACCACGACGACTGCCGTGACGGCGACGCCATCGTCCTTATCATTCACATGGATGGAGGGTTCGGCGTTGCCTGCGGCGCAGGTTCTGGCGGTGAAGGCGGGGAGTAGTACCGCGGCGTATACCACCGCGATTTTTCCCTTGGGAACCCAGTGGATCACGCTGACGCCGAGTTCGGGATCGCTGCCGGCCGCGGTGAGCGTGCTGGTGAACCCCAGCGGGCTGCCGATCGGGACGTACACGGCGGTGATCCAGTTCACCGCGGCGGGAAACCTCACGCCTTTGACCGTTACCGTGACGCTGGCCGTGGAGGCGGCGCTGCCCACGCTGCAGGTCAGCAGTTCGACGCTGAATTTCGCCACGCCGCCCAATCCTCCGGCGGCGCAGACGCTGGTATTGACGACGACTGGAGGCCCCGTGCCGTTCAGCGCGGCGGTGCAAAGCGCGGCGTGGATGACCGTTTCGCCCACCAGCGGCGTGGTGCTGCCGGGCGCGCCCATCACGCTACCGGGTTCCGTGAACAACTCAGGTTTCACGCCCAGTTCGACCGCCTATTCGGGCAAGGTCGCGATCACGGCAACGGGAGTGCCGTCGAGCAACGCGCAGCAAGTCGTCCCCGTCTCCCTCCTGGTGAACGCGCTGCCGCCGACCGTGGCAAGCATATATCCTTCTGCAACGCTGGTAGGGTCCGGGAGCTTAACCATCACGGTGACGGGCACGGGATATTATTCCGGCACCACGGTGGTGGCCGCGACGTCGCCCACGCCGCTTAAGACAACCTACGTGAACCCGACAACGCTTCTTGCCGTGCTCCCTTTCACCGATCTGGCGTCGGCCGGACCTCTGAATATCCAGGCGGTTAATCCCGCGCCGGGGGGAACCTCGAATACGGCGGTGTTCACAGTATCGGCGACGCCGGTGGTGCAGGCGGTGGTGAGCGCGGCCAGTTACGCCGCGGGGGCGGTATCACCGGGCGAATTTGTGACGTTGTTCGGCGCAGGGATCGGCCCGGCGGCTCCAGCGGGCATGGTGGTTTCGGGCGGCTACGCCGCGACAACGGTGGCGAACGTGTCAGTATCCATCGACGGCCAGGCCGCGCCCATCATTTACCTGAGCGCGAATCAGATCACCGTCCAGGTGCCGTACACGGTGACCATCGGATTGGCCAAGGCCGTTGTGGTGAACAACAACGGGGCGCTTTCCAACGGTGCGGTGGATACCGCCAACGTGGCTCCTGGCTTGTTCGCGCTGGCGGGCAATGGCATCGGCCAGTGCGCGGCGTTGACATTTTCCATGAAGAGCGGCACGTTTTCCGTGAACGGCTCGGCAAGCCCTGCGCTGATCGGCGACGTAGTAGTGTTCTATCTGACCGGCGAAGGGATTTACGATTTAACGGCGTCGCCCGCTACCGGCTACGTTGTTCCGGCGAGCTTGAGTCCGCTGCCGCAGTTGAGTCCTCTGCCCACGGTAAAGATCGGCGGCGTGCCTGCGACCGTACAATACGCCGGGCCGGTGGTTGGAGGGATGCTCGGGTTGCTACAGATCAACGCGGTGGTCCCTGTAGGCGCAACGACGGGCAACGCAACGCCGGTGACGATCGCCATCGGTGCAGGGACGACGCAGGCGGGGGCAACGATCGCGGTGAAGTAGGTTACTGCTCCATCCGCCAGCGTGAGACATTGGACCAGTTGCGCAGCGCGTCCGCTACGAAGCCGGCAGGCTCCCCGGCGTGGCAGCCGGCGCACGGGTTCGGAACCTTCAGCGCGTCCGTGACCACGGGAGTGACGAACTTGAAGGTGTGCGCACGGACGTTCACATCGGCGATGGTCTGCTCGATCTTCGGCATGTGGCAGGCGACGCACTCGCCTCCGGGACTCCCCGCCTTGTGGTGCGTATGCGCCTCGATGGTGGGCGCGCGCGGCCCGTTGGGCGAATTCGGACCGTGACAATCCAGGCACAGGATGGAAGCGGGCTTCCACAAATCCGCATTGTTCCCGGTGCCATGGACATCGTGGCAACTGAAGCAGGTGACGCCGTGAGTGTACATCTCACTGGTCACGTAATCGTTGCCCTGCATCCGGTTCTTGTGCGCGGTGCCGTCGGCAAAATGAGTGAAGGACTGCTGGCCAAGCTTGTGCTCCTCCAACTTCCAGAAATCGGGCAGATGCTTCCCCGCCTCAAATCCAACGGGCCAATCGTAGTACTTGCCGTCGATCTGATTGGCCAGCGGCTGGCCCTGGGAATGGCACTGGATACAGACGTCGTTGGCGTCGGTGAACGGGAGCCGCGCCGGATTGACAATATTCGTCCGGGACGGTCTTCGCGCATGCTCGGCGCCGGGGCCGTGGCATTTTTCGCAGCCTACGTTCCATTCGGTCACCGATTTCACGCGAATGTCGTAGTTCACCGAGTGGCACCCGTCGCACAGCGGACCCGTCGGCCTCGTCATATTGTCGCCGGGATAGAATGCCGTCCACCAGTCCGAACCCGGCGCGGAGAAATAAGGCCGCCACATGCGGTGCGTCACGTCCCATTGCGCGTCAAGAGGATAATAATCGTCTCCCTTCTTGGTGAAATACCGCTGCTTCCATTTGCTTCCATAGACGAAGGCAATGTCATCGCGGGAAAATTTCACCAGTGCATTGGGAACGGAAAGATCCGGGATGATCGCTTAAGGGTGGGTTTTGGGGTCGCGGACGACGTTCGCCATCAACGTTTTGCTCCATCGGTTGTAGAGAGCCGGATGACAGCCCTGGCAGACCTCGGAGCCCACGTAGCCCGGAGCGGCCCAAGCGGAGACGGCAATTGCACTGAAAAGCCACGCCTGAGCGGCGATCTTCCTCATCGTTTCAGTGTACCCTTCCCTCCGGCAAAAGGCCTCGGCTTCAAGTCATCTTCAGCACCACGCGGAAGCGGGCGTTGCCGCTCATCATGCGGTCGTACGCGGCGGCGGCTTCGGCAAGCGGATAGGTCTCGATCATCGGGCGGACGCCGGAGATTGCGGCCAGGCGCATGGCGTCCTCTGAATCGGTGGCCGTGCCGGAGGGCCAGCCGCGGACCGAGCGGCGTCCGCCGACGATGGTCATCGGATACACTTCCATCGGCTCGTGGCCGACGCCGACCACCATCAGCGTGCCGTCCACGCATAAGCCATTCACCAGCGGCGACATCGACTTGGAATCCGGCGCGGTGGCCAGAATCGCCTTCGCGCCGCCCAGTTTGGTCAACGCCGCGGCCGGATCGCCGGCGTTGGCGTCGATGTAACGATGCGCTCCAAGCCTGGTCGCGAACTCCTTCTTGTCCTCGCCGCGGCCGATGGCCACCGTTTCGAAGCCCATCTTGTTGGCGTACTGAATGCCCAAATGGCCCAGGCCGCCGAGACCCTGGACGGCGACCAGATCGCCCGGCAGGGCGCCGCTGTGGCGCAGCGCGTTGAACGTTGTGATTCCGGCGCAGAGCAAGGGCGCTGCTTCCGTGAACCCGAGCGCGTCGGGAATCGCGGCAAGCCCGTTGGCCGACGTGATCATATATTCGCCGTAGCCTCCGTCATAAACGATGCCGGGGATTTCGGTGCGCTGGCAGGCGGCGAACTTTCCCCGGCGGCAGGGCTGGCAGACGGTGCAGTGGCCTCCTACCCAGCCGACGCCGACCCGCTGGCCGGCCTTCCAGTTCGCGACACCCTCGCCGAGGGCATCGATCACGCCCGCAATCTCATGGCCGGGGACGCGTGGAAACGCCAGGCCGGGAAAGAGGCCCTCTTTTGTGTAATGGGCGCTATGGCAGAGGCCGCAGGCTTCGATTTTGACACGGACCTTGCCGGGACCGGGACCGGGAATGGGGCGCTCGACGATCTCAATCGGACCCCGGGCGGCCGTGACTTGGGCAACACGCATGGTGGGCATAAAAGTGGGATGCGTTCACAAGCCGGGTGGATTCACTTGTCACGTTTTATTAACAACATAGCGATGCTGGGACTTTCATTACGCGATCCGGCTCGGCAAACTTCGGGCATGAAGAAGCATATCCGCGAAATGATCGATGACCTGAAGAGCGCGAAAAGCAAGGACTATATTCCGCCCGTTCCCAAAGGCGCGGCGAAGGAATCCGTGAAGGATCTGACGCCTCCCCAGCAGAAGCCTGCACCGCAGGATCTGTCGAACCAGGAACTATCGGCGGACCCGGCGGAGAGGGTGCGGCAACTGGATTATCAAGCTTTTGAGAACGAGCGGCTGCAGACCAATTCGTAGTTTACGGAGAAATCTTGCCGAGCAACACCGCCCGGCGCGCTCCGGTGGCGCTGGGAAGATTGGCGGGAAGGCCGCGAACGTGCTCGCGAGCGAGGATCGCGAACGCAATCGCCTCCTTGGCGTCGGGATCGATCCCGTGGGCCTCCGACGTGACGACGTTCATCGAGGGAAGCAGGGCGCGGAGGCGATTCATCAGATGCCGGTTGTGGACGCCTCCGCCGGAGACGATCAGCTCGCGCACGCCCTCGGGGATGGCGCGGGCAATGGTTCGCGCGGTGAGTTCGGTCGCGGTGGCAATGAGGTCGGCGAGCGGCAGT
>VFSW01016582.1_pt1 | contig 10043 bp, 5 predicted proteins | sample 5358111 | NCBI WGS metagenome assembly VFSW01 (sample SAMN11554181, study PRJNA540505) | mine drainage metagenome | isolation source: sediment from site ElyBrook_90M | place: USA: Ely Copper Mine, Vershire, VT | collected 2017
ATTCGACGCGCTGTTCCAGATGACGGTAAACCGGATCAAGGCTTTGGCCGGCAGCGCGCCGACAGTAGGAGGTCAACTGCACTGAGATCAAGGATTGCCGGCGTGCTCGCCCATTGGGTAGGGTATTTTCTTGGTGCTTAAGACTTATTTCTTATTGCTTTTGTTTTCTTCTTGAGCCATCAGGTCTTCATAAGGAGGGATGCTCTTGAAGGTTGTGTTTGCAGCTATTTCCTGCTTTGCCCCATGATAATCGCCATCCAGGATGCAGATTGTTGCTGCCTTTTGAAAATCCTCATTTCTCATTTTGAATTCCTTCTTGCCTGTCAGGTGAGCCTTCAGCACCATATGCAACTTTTCAATCTTCCTTAATTTCTTCCTCATTGTATTTCTCCTGTTGATGGCAAGCCGAATCCGATCACCTTGACCGGTGGCTTGCGAGGAGAGTCTGAGTGGCTCAGGACATCGCTGAATGGCGATAGTTGAATTATACGGAGACAGCGCGAAAACCTTGAATCATTTGCGCCTCACAATCAATCCATCTCGCGATGTGCCTGTTTTGAATTCCGTTCTTTGGAGTTTGGCGTTACATGAGTCCGTGCTTTCTAAAAAACTCTTTGAGTCCGGGGTATTCGCCCTCTTCGCGGCGGCCCGCTTCTCTCGCTTCTTTGAGTTCGCGAGCTTGTTTCTCGCTAAGAATAGGGTAGCCGTCCTTGCCCGGATTGGCCTGGGCGGCATTGAATTCGCGCATCTGCTTTGGCGTAAGACGGCGGGAATTGCTATTGGGGGTTTGTTTTGATTTCGTATTGGATGCTTTACGCATGATTATCTCCGAATGTGTTTATCCAACACCAGTCTTCTGATGTTGTTCAAATGATTCGGAGCAATCTTGACTACGTTTGAATTATACAGGACCCACCAAGTTCCCCACTTTTTTATGATGAGCTTTGACACCAGTTCGGCGGTCAGCTGCTGTCCCCCGAAATGAGGAGGGTCTGAAAATCGGCGAGGCTGTGTGGAAACGAACTTAATTATTCGGATGCCGTGAATGGAATTTGAACCGTTTTTCTGGATTCAACGATTTTTTGTGCGATGAGTTATTGGAAACGAGCGGCAGTTTTCCTTCATGCCTGCATCGCTGCAATCATTCCTTTCACCCCCATTATCTGCATTACCCGCTTCATGTTGTACGCCAGGACATGCAAACTCATTTCGGTACTGACCCGATCCAGAGTTCTGGTTAGGAAGTGCCTCGCTCCCATCCAGTACTTGATTGTGCCGAACGGATGCTCGACTGTCTGCCTGCGGATGCGCATGGCCTCCGGTGTCGTATCGAGCCGCCGTTGCATTTTCTCTAAGGTCGCCTCATGCTCCCATCGGCTGACCCGCCGTTCTTTACCGGGGGTGCACTTCTCCTTGATGGGACAGCGCGGGCAGCCCGAGCTCCAGTAGCGGTTTATCAAATGACCCTTCTCTACGCTTGCACAGCGCCAGATCAGATGACTCCCAGCAGGACACAGGTATTGATCGGTCTTGGGGTTGTATACGAAATCCTCTTTATCGAAACGTCCCTCCGCCTTGGCGCCTGAGGTCATCGGTTTGGATACGTAGGGAACGATCCCCGCTTCGTCGCAGGCCAGGATCTCGTCCCCACTGTAATAGCCACGATCGGCCAGCACATTAAGTTCATCCGTATCCATCGCCTCCTTCGCCTGCCTGGCCATCCGGGACAGGTGCGTGCGGTCGGTGCCAATATTAGTGACTTCGTGCGCAACGATCAGATGGTGTTTTGGCTCCACGGCCGTCTGGACGTTATAGCCGACCAGCCCACGGCTGGTACTGGTCGCCATGGCGCGGGCATCCGGATCCGTCAGTGAGACTTGGCCCGAAGGCGAGTCCTTCAGCTGTTCTTCGATCTGTTTCAATTCCTTCATCTGCGACTTGAGGGTGACCATCTTCTCGCGTAGCCGGGCCGTCCTGATTTCAGTGACATCGGATTGCTGGCGATCCGCCGTGTCCATCGCGGTCAGATAACGCTCGATGCACTGGTCGATCTGCCGCATGCGCTTCTCGAGCTTGCCGTGGGTGAAGTTGCGGTCATGGGCGTTCACCGCCTTGAACTTGCTACCATCAATGGCCACGATAGCTTGAGAGAACAGATTCAGACGACGGCATAATATGACGAACTGGCAGACATTGCGGATCGCCTCTCCACTGTCACGGCGAAAGTCAGCGATGGTCTTGAAGTCTGGAGCGAGCTTTCCAACCAGCCACATCAGTTCGATGTTGCGCTGGCACTCGCGTTCCAGCCTCCGACTCGATTGTATGCGGTTCAGGTAGCCATACAGGTACAGCTTCAGCAGCACCGATGGGTGATAAGAGGGACGTCCAGTCGTGGCAGGCTCCACGCCGCCGAACCCCAACGCCAAGAGATCTAGCTCGTCAACGAATGCTTCGACAACGCGGACAGGATTGTCTTCGGTGATGTAGTCATCCAAGCATTCTGGCAGCAGGGTGGATTGACTCCGGTTCTCGCCTTCAATGAATCGCTTCATCGTTTTTCCCTCCATGCGGACATTGATGCATTAACGCATTAGAGGCGCAGCGGTGGACAGAATGAAGATGTTTTCACACAGCCTCGCCGACTTGAAGACTGTCTGAAAATCGGCAAAGCCGCCGCTCACAGGTAATCGGATTTCATCGGCTGCAAGTCCGCTTTACGGCAGTTAATTTTGAGGAGTAGACTTCCGGACGGTGCCATTAAGCGACAGTCAAGCATAGCTTCCAACTCGATTTCTTCGATCACGTTTTTGGCCGCCTGAACCTTTATCCGACTAGCACTCACTGAGACTGCAGGCGGTAAAGCGAGAGATAGAAACTCTATGTACGTTAGCGTACAGTTTGTTTGGCATAACCTGTGCTTAATGTGCTGTAGTATTCCAATATCTTTTTCAAGCTAGCGGTCAGAGTTTGGGGGTGAAATACGAAAAAGGTGCTTTTCTGCCCATAGTTGTCTGGGCTGAATCCCATCGCTGGACCTTCTATGGAGAGCATTTTATGCCATCCGACCACCCCATATCACCTGCTACCAATGTGCTTGATGAAGTGCTGAGGGTATCCGAAAGCCGCTATCGTCGACTCTTTGAAACCGCTCAAGACGGGATTCTGCTTCTTAACGCTGATACTGCCCAAATCGAAGACGTCAATCCCTACTTGATTGATTTGCTTGGTTACTCGCATGCGGAGTTTCTGGGTAAAAAACTATGGGAAGTGGGTCCGTTCGCGGACAGAGCCGAAAGCAAAGAAATGTTCGTGAAGTTGCAAGAGACGGGGTATGTTCGATACGAAGATCTTCCGCTCAAATCAAAAGCAGGAGCAAAAATTGCTGTCGAATTCGTCAGTAACACTTACAACTGCGAAGGCATCAAGGTCATTCAGTGCAACATCCGAAACATTACCGAGCGCAAGACAGCCGAAGCGAAAATCCAGCGGCACACGCAACTCTATGCCGCGCTGAGTCAGTGCAACAAAGCCATAGTGCACTGCGCCAGCGAGGAAGAGTTGTTCCTTCAAATCTGCCGTGCCGCAGTGCAATTCGGCGGCATGAAGATGGCGTGGGTCGGCCTGGTCGACTCCAAGACTCGCATGCTACGGCCAGCCGCCAGTTTCGGTGATGACTCCGGGTACCTGAAAGACTTGAATATCTCGGTGGATGCCGATAGCCCGTTCGGGAGCGGCCCGACCGGCACCGCCATCCGGGAGAACTGCCTGTACTGGTGCCAGGATTATATGGGCGACCCGTCAACTGCCCCCTGGCATCAGCGTGCCACGCAGGCAGGCTTGGCCGCATCAGCCACGTTGCCATTGCACAGAAACGGCGTTGTCATCGGCGCTTTCACGCTATTTTCAGGGGAGGTCAACCCCTTCGACGAAGCCTTGCGCGACCTGCTGGTTGAAATGGCAATGGACATCAGTTTCGCGCTGGACAATTATGACCGTGAATTTCAGCACAAGCAGGCGGAAGAGGAAATAAAGTTCAAGAACACGATTCTCAAAACTCAGCAGGAGACTTCACTCGATGCCATCCTTGTGGTCGATGAAAATGGACAAATCATTTCCTACAACCAACAATTCATTGACCTATGGCGGCTGTCTCCTACACTCGTGAACGTTGGTCTGGATGCGCCCGTGCTCCAGTCGGTGGCTGACCAGGTAGAAAATTCGGAAGAATTTGTCACGCGAGTTCAATATCTGAACAAGCACCGGGATGACAAGAGTCGTGAGGAAGTATCGCTAAAAGATGGAAGGGTAATTGACCGATATTCCGCCCCGGTGACTGGAGCGGACGGCAAGTACTATGGACGAGTCTGGTATTTTCGCGACATTTCCGAGCGCAAAAAGTCCGATCAGAAATTCAAGGATCTGCTGGAGTCCGCGCCCGACGCGATGGTGATCGTCAACCACGACGCTGAAATGGTGCTGGTCAATAACCAGGCGATCAATCTGTTCGGCTGGAGCCGCGAGGAGCTGTTGGGGCAAAATGTTGACATACTCATGCCGGAACGCTTCCGCACGAGGCATCCGGAAAACCGGAACGGTTTTTTTGCGCAACCGCGTGCACGGCCGATGGGGGCTGACTTGGACCTGTTCGGACTGCGCAAGGACAGGACCGAATTCCCGGTAGAAATCAGCCTGAGCCCGCTGGAGACAAACGAAGGCACACTGGCGATTACCGCCATTCGCAACATCACCGAGCGCAAGCAAAGCGAGCGCCTGGTTCGAGATAGTGAAAAGCGCTTTAGAGCCATTTTTGATCAAGCGCCCATCGCGATGGCACTGCTTGATACGCAAGGACGCCCAATCATTTCAAATCCACCTTTGTCTAAAATGATCGGCTATAGCAGTGATGAATTGTCGAAAATGAAGTTCAGTGATTTTACCTATCCCGAAGATGTCGATAATGATTTGAATCTATACACTCAATTAATCGAAGGAAAAGTATCCACCTATCACATGGAAAAAAGATATGTTCATAAAAATGGGCATCTGATATGGGCTAATCTTTTTGTCACAATACTGCGCGATGAAAATGGTCTTCCGCAGGACGTTATAGGAATGGCCGAAGACATCACTGAACGCAAGAAAGCGGAAGGCAGAATCGCATTCCTCAACCGCGTCTATGCAATGCTGAGCGGTATTAATTCACTGATCGTGCGCGTGCAAGACCGGAGCGAACTGTTCAGGGAGGCGTGCCGGGTTGCGGTCGAAGCTGGCGGATTCCGCATGGCCTTGGTCGCCATCGTGGATCGGAACACAATGAAGATTGTCCCGGTCGCATCGGCGGGCAAGGATGAGGCACTTCTGACCGCCGTCAAAACTCTCTTGTCATCGAGTGAGGATGCGCCAAACACCATGATTGCGCGGGCGATCAGGGACAATAATGCCATTGTGTCCAATGAATCGCTAAGTGACCCCAGGGTTTTGCTAGGCAAGCAATACGCCGAATCCGGAGTCCGTTCGATGGCTGTGCTGCCGCTAATTGTTGCGGATGAAACAGTGGGCGTGCTTGCGCTGTACGCCAGCGAGATTGAATTCTTTCATGAAGATGAGATGAAGCTGCTGACGGAATTGGCCGGCGACATCGCTTTCGCGATCGATCACATCGAGAAGCAGGAACGGCTCAATTACCTCGCCTACTACGATGTGCTTACCGGACTTGCCAACCGCAGTCTGTTTCTCGAGCGGGTGACGCAGTACATGCATAGCGCTGTCAGTGGCGGGCACAAGCTTGCCTTATTCCTGATCGATCTGGAGCGGTTCAAGAACATCAACGACAGCCTCGGCCGGTCGGCTGGCGACGCGCTCTTGATACAGGTGGCCGAATGGCTGACGCGCGACGCAGGGGACGCCAATCTAGTGGCGCGAGTGGGAGCGGACCATTTTGCCCTGGTAATGCCGGAAGTCAGGCAGGATGGCGACCTGGCACGGTTTGTCGAGAAATCCCTGGGGGCTTTTCTGGAGCATCCGTTTCATCTCAATGACGCCGTATTCCGGATCGCCGCCAAGGTCGGTGTAGCACTATTCCCAGATGATGGTGCCGACGCCGATACCTTGTTCAGGAACGCCGAGGCCGCACTCAAGAAGGCTAAGTCGAAAGGTGAACGATATCTGTTTTATACGCAGAAAATGACCGAAGCTGTGTCCGGCAAGCTCACCCTGGAAAATCAGCTGCGCCAAGCACTGGAGAAAGAAGAATTCGTACTACATTACCAGCCCAAGGTGAACCTCGTGAGCGGCAAGGTCACCAGCGCTGAGGCGCTGATCCGCTGGAATGATCCGCGCACGGGCCTGGTACCACCAGGCAAGTTAATCCCGAGTTTGGAAGAAACAGGGATGATTTATGAAGTCGGGCGCTGGGCGCTGCGCCAGGCCATAGCAGATTACCTGCGTTGGCGGGCTGCCGGCCTGGCTGCGGTGCGTATCGCGGTGAACGTGTCACCACTGCAACTGCGCAATCTCAGCTTCATAGACGAAATTAGGCGGACAATCGCTCTTGACGCGCATGCAACGAATGGACTGGAACTGGAGATCACCGAAAGCCTGATCATGGCGGACGTCAAGCACAGTATCGCCAGCCTGCAGGCGATCCGCGCGATGGGTGTAACCATAGCCATCGACGATTTTGGCACTGGTTTCTCTTCGCTCAGCTACCTCGCCAGACTGCCGGTGGACACGCTGAAAATTGACCGCTCGTTCGTGATTGACATGACTGCCGGGCCGAAGGGGTTGGCGCTGGTATCCACCATCATTAACCTGGCGCATTCGTTAGAGCTCAAGGTCGTGGCTGAGGGTGTCGAAACAGAAGAACAGTCGCGCCTGCTGCGGTTGCTGCGATGCGACGAAATGCAGGGCTTCTTGTTCAGCAAAGCGGTACCGAGCGAGATATTCGAAACAAGATTCATGGCTCCATCTCCCGTCGGGTGACATATAACAATGAAGGTACGGAACGTTTAGTGCCGTCACGGGCTGGTTAAACGTTGACTATCCAGGAAGGTCGACCGACTGCTTCGTGTCGATTGTGTGAGTCCGCAATCGGGCAGCTCAGTTTCTTTCGCTGATGGGAATTTTCATTGCTCTGAAGCCGACGTTCGCCTATCGCCACTATCGACACACAGGCGACCCTCAAGATGGAACATCTGAGCGTCTGCTTCATGCGTATTCTGTTGAAAAACTCTAGTTTTTAAAAATGCAAAAATTCGGCCAAAAGCTGTTGAGTGAAAAAACGCAATTGATTCCCTTCGTAGAGGCTAATCAGGGGTTCCACAACGAGCGATCAGAAAAAACTGGACTCCCCCTACATCCTTTGAAACACAACTCCTCTAAGCGGCTTAAATAATTTTTAGCGCTCTGAAAAAAGAGATGGTATGGACGCATCCCTCCCTACGGGGAGCAGGGCGAGGAGTTGTGGTAGCCCCTCACGGACCTGACGGCATCTACGTGCCAAAGTGGAGATAATAAAATCTTTCCACAAACGGACGGAGGGGCTGAAATGAATGTTACGACATATGGACTGGATATTGCAAAGCGTGTGTTTCAACTTTAATGGGTGGAACACGAGAGCGGCGAGATATACAACCGGAAGCTGGGCAGGCAGGAGCTATTGGAATTTTTTGCACAGCGGGAAACCGGACTGATTGCCCTTGAAGCGTGTGGCAGTGCCCATTGGTGGCGACGCAAACTGATGGCACTGGGGCATGAAGTCAAACTGATCCACGCCAAATTTATTCGCCCCTTTGTGCAAGGTAACAAGACAGATGCCGCTGATGCGAAAGCGATCTGGACAGCAGTCATGCAACCGGGTATGCGTACGGTAGCAGGTAAGACGGAGGAGCAACAGTCAATGCTGGCATTGCATCGAATACGCTTATCTCTGGTGAAGTTCCGCACCATGCAGGTGAACCAGCTGCGCGGATTGCTCTACGAGTTTGGCATCATCCTAAAGAGTGGGCGACAAACGGGTCTGGCAGAGATGAGGCAACGCTTGGCTGAATTGGAACAAAATCTGCCAGGCATGCTGTTCAATGCAGTCAGAGATCAGCTGGGTCGTCTTGATGGAATCGATGCAGATATAGAAGGCATCGAACGTCAGATCAAGAATTGGCAGAAGCAACATGAAGCTTGCCGGAAGATCGCCCAGATCCCGGGTGTCGGGATGCTGACGGCAATTGCATTGGTCGCCACGATGGGCGAAGCGAAGAGTTTCAAGTCAGGACGGGAGTTTGCCGCCTTCGTGGGATTGGTTCCGAGGCAAAGCGGCACCGGAGGCAAGGTCAGGTTGTTAGGCATCAGCAAACGTGGCGACACCTATTTGCGCACCTTGCTGGTCCATGGAGCCAGAACAGTGATGTTCAAGGCTAAAGACAAGGGTGCATGGAGCGAAGCGCTGCTTCAGAGACGCCCGACGAATGTGGCCATTGTCGCGTTGGCCAACAAGATGGCACGGACGGCGTGGGCGATTCTGGCACACGATCGTGAGTACCAAAAGGGTTATGTGAGCACAGTGCCCGCATAACGGAGATCAACCACTAAAAGGAGTGGAATGCTGGTAGGTTGCGCAGGTAGATAAACCAGTGTGATGGCGAAACAGGTCGGACCGCAAGAACGTAAACCTGATTGAAAAACGGCGCTTCAAGTGCGAAAAAGAGATAAGGCCGTTCTTGGCGAATTCCATCGGGGCCCGCAGACAGATATCCAGTCTGCAACAAGGCCGGATATAAGTCTGCAACCGATTCCTCGTTTTACCAACATACAAATATCTCTTGCCAGCCGGGATGCGTCCATATAAGTTTTTCAACAGAATATGCGTGAAACGGTCGGTCAGGAATGTTACGAACTCTACGTTGGGATCGTTCTATGAACCCGCGTCCGTTTGTGCCGATTGGCAAACGTGTCAACATCCCGTTCTTCGGAACGAAGGAAATCGAGAAAGTCGATTCCCCCGTATTCGCAAGTTTCGGACACGCTCAGTAACGTTAGATACTCGTCGACGCCCTTTTTGGAAGACGATCCGGCGATCACATCGCGCAGCCGTGCGAAGGCCTTGATGGCGTGTTCGGCGTTATTGTTGTTCCAAGGCACGCCGTCGTAACGCAGAAACGTAAATAGCGTGTCGCGGTTCTTCTCGAACCGCTGTTTACACTTCAGGGCCGCCTCGCTGGCAAATTGCGTGGCGTCGAGAAATCCGAAGAATCTGTCTACGTCGGCTAGGTGCTTTCGTAGAAAACGTTTCCTCAGCCCATGGCGGTCAACTGTTTCCACGATCGGTTTCAGCAATCCCGCAAAACCCGTGCTGATCGACTTCATTTCTGTGTCGAACGGGTTGTTCAGAATCTCGTCATTCAGATCGCGCATCAGGTGGATTAAGCATTTCTGCTGCGGACAAGGAATGGACTCATAGGCCGCATAGAAGTCGGACACCAAAACTCCCTTGAAGTCCTTGAGTAAATTATGGACGATTTCGGCCTCGCGGCTCTCCGCTAGTACGTAAGCCACTTCGGTCATGTTGGTCAGAACCCAGACGTAGGCCAAGTGACCCTTGATATTCGCACGGGTCTCGTCGGCATGGACGAGATCGCCGCCAACGATACGTTCAAGAATTTTCCTTTTAGCAAACGAATAGCGATCAGCGGCTTTGATCTTGAGATTATTCAACGTGCTCCGCACCAGGTTGAAGCCGAAAAGCCGGTTGAGGCTATGTTGCATGGTAAGTTGCGGGACACGCAACCTTACGATGTTGTAAACGAAGTAAGCCACGACGTTCCAGCCCCATTTCCGGGCGTGCAGATACCATTCGCTCAGCCCATACTCATGTCTGCAACTCCTGCACCGGTATCCTTGGAACATATACTGAACGACGCGTCGTTTCACGCTGTCCCTGCCGAAAACCAGATACTCGACGGTTCGCGTCAGAAGTCGAATTTTAGTCGGGCCCCGCTTGCCGCCCTCCGGGCCTGTGTCGTATACACATCTCCGCGCCCCCGGGACGA
>VFSW01016583.1_pt1 | contig 10043 bp, 21 predicted proteins | sample 5358111 | NCBI WGS metagenome assembly VFSW01 (sample SAMN11554181, study PRJNA540505) | mine drainage metagenome | isolation source: sediment from site ElyBrook_90M | place: USA: Ely Copper Mine, Vershire, VT | collected 2017
CCCCTCCCCCATCAAAAACGGGGAAAGACAAAACACGAAACCCCGCTCCGGATTCCCGGCCCAGCTTTCATTGATTCTGTTTTTCCGCCGGGCGAGGGTGTGATCCTCGGCGCGTGAAACTTCCCGCGTTCCTGAAAACGTGGTGGGCGGCACACCTCGCGATAATCGCGGGGATCGCCGGATTTTTGGATCCCTCGATCGAGCACTACGCCGCGGCGCATCCCGGCTCGACCTTCGCCGCCGTTCTGCTTCTCGTGATCTCCGCGGTCCGCTCGCCCGCGCCCGCCGCAAAACCAACCGCCGCCACGCAGCAAGGAAAATCCTGATGCTCGTCGACCTCGTGCTTCCCGTGGACCGCCGCGCGCTCGAGCTCAACGGCCGCACGCCCGAGCAAGCGATCGAGGAAGCCAATCGCGAGCTCGCCGTGGAAGCGAAAAAGCATTTCGGCGCGGGGCGCATCACCGTCGGGCGGCTCGAGGACGGCCGCTGGTTTTTCAATCATCTCGCGCTGGGCACCATGGTGCGCGTTCCCGAGGAGTTGAGCGCGCGCGCCGCCGAGCTCCTGAAAAATTCGATTTTGCCGGCGGTGAGAATCCATCCCGCCGCGGGCGCCGAGCCCGTTCCCCAGGTGCACGGCATCTGGGCGAAGCACTCCTGGCTCGACCGCTTCCTCGCCGAAGAGCGCGCGACGATCGATCTCCGCGCAGCCGAAGAAAAACCCAGGGAGGCGATCTGTGCCTGAGCCAGTGATTCCGCCCGTTCCCGATCCGCCGGCCGCGCCCGCCGCTCCTGCCGCCGCGGAACCCGCGGTCCGCAAGTGCCCCGAATGCGGCGCGGAGTTCGACGGGATTTCCGTGAGCCACGCGAGCGAAACGCTGGCCGCGCTGCGCGAGGAAGTCGCCTCGCTCAAAAAAGAACTGATCGCGGAGAAAGCCAAGCAAGTCGCGCCCGCTCCGGCGGCCGCGGCTCCGCCAGCCGCGCCGGCGAAAAAGCGCGGCGGGATGCTCTACCGAAAACGTGCTGCATAAGAAAAAAAATTCCGCGCAACAAGCGAGCTCCGGCGACTCCCCAGCGCCGGCCGTTGCCGTTCCGCTTGCGCCTCCCTCGGGCGCTGCGGGCGGCACACCCCAGGCGGCCGCGCCGGCGCCTATGCCTCCGCCGGCGCCCGCCACTTCGAAGGCCGCCGAAAAACCGGGTCCGGGCCGGCCAGCGACGCGCCCGCACTGCCTGCGCTGCTCGAAGCGCATCGAGCGCTGCAAGTGCAAGGACGGCGCGCTGCTCGCGGGCGAAGTGAAGAGCGCGGTCGCGGAAGCGCGCAAGCGCGAAGCCGAGCCGCTCTCGAAGGAAGAAGCCGAACAGATTTTGCGCGTGCTGTGCTGGGGCCTGGGAGTCGCCGAATCGGCGGCCGCGGCCATGCTGACGAAGCTCAACTGGGACGAAGCCGAGGAAGCCTACAGTTTTTCCGAGGCCGACGTCGCCGCGCTGCTTCCGCCGGCGCACAAAGTGCTCGCGAAGTACGCCGCGAAATTGCCCAGCTGGATCCGCGACTAGCGCGACGTATTGTCGCTGGCGCTGGCGCTCGACCCCGTCGAGAAGCAAAAAGCGCTGCGCGCCGGCGAGCGGCTCGCGGCCAAGCAATCCAAGCCCGCGAGCTCGCGGCCGCAATTGGTTCCCTCCCCTCCGGGCGCGCTGAAAACAATTTCCGAAACAACGGCCGCTGAAATTCCCGCGGCCGCCGAAGCCGCGGCCTACGCCGGCGAGGCGGCCACGCCATGATTTCGACCGTGCGGCTTTTCGTCGGCAAGCAGCGCAAGGGCAAGTCCACGCTGGCCTATCACTGCGCGCGGCTCGACGGAAAAAACGTGGTGATCTTCGATCCGCGCGCGCAATTCGATTTCACGAGCCGCGGCGGCAGCGTCGCATTCGGCCAAGGCGCCCTCGAGGACGCGATCGAGCGCGGCAACTTCCCCGTGGTCTTCCGCCCGGCGCGCGAGCTGCGGCAATCGTTCGAGGATTTCGTCGAGATTTTGCTCGAGCGGCGCGAGCTCGCGATCCTGCTCGATGAAGTGCGTTACCTGATGACCGCGCAATCGATCGACGAGAATTTGAGCGTGCTCCTGCGCGCCTACGGCCAGCAAGGGCACTCGCTCTATCTCACCGCGCACCGCATGGTGCACGTGCACGGCGACGTCGCCGAGCCCGCGAATTCCATCGCGCTCTTCGGCACGCACCACCCGAAATCGCTCGTGCGCGTCGCGGACTTCACTTCCGAGGAGGCCGCGCGGCAAGTCGCGCAATTGACCGGGCGGGACTACCTCGAGTGGTTCGACGATTCGGAGACTTTCGTGATCCAGCGCGACAGCGATTCCTGGCGCGAACAGATTTCGCCGCAAAAACCGGCCGAGCTTCTCAAGGCACGGGCGGCGGCTTAAGGAGAAACACGATGGCTTTTTCAGTGACGTCAGTTTTGCCGGCCGTGGATGCGCCGGCGTCGACCATGGGAAAGGTCTACGGCGCGGCCGTGCCTCTCACGATCGGCTACGCGCTCCACGACGCGGGACTGCCGTCCGGCGCCGGCGAGGGGCGGGGCGCCGTGGGCCTGCTTCTGGGCGCCGTGGGCTTCGCGAGGACCCTGTTCACCGTGCAATTCGCGAGCTCGACGGCCGCGACCGCGGCCTGAGCGGCCTAGAGACCATGCCGGCGGCATTCAATCCCGCGCATCCCGGCGGCTTCGCGGCCGTCGCGCTGATCGCCATGCTCGTCGTGCTCGTCGTGCTGCCCGCGATCGACAAGCTGGCCGGAGCGGCGGCGACGCCGCTCGGATGAGGCCATGAGCGACGCCAAGGAAATTATCTGGACCGGGCTTCTGTACGCCGCCGCGATCGCCGTCGGGATCGTGGCCGCGAAATTGGTCCACGGATTTTTATCGGGAACGCAGGCTTCGGCCTCGTCCACCACTTCATAGGAAAAAAAGGAGCACGCCATCATGCCATCCGAATATCAAAAATTCATCGCGTCGCTGGGCGGCGGGCGCAGCACGCGCTTCCGCCCAATCATCTGGTTCGAGGACGACAACATCGCCGTGCCCGGCCAGGTGATGACCCCTGTGGCGTTTTCGCCGCAGAAGAAGATCACTTTCCAGGGGCCTTTGTGGGGCATCCAGATCGAAGCGCGCTTCCACGTGCGCGTGGCGATCGGCGCGGCGCTGCCGGCGAACGCCGTGCTCAACCACGCCGAATTCCCGCTGGGCTTCATCGACCGCTTCAAGCTCCACGGCGCGAATTCGAAGTTCAACACTTCCGACGACTACCACAACGTGAATGCCTGCTCGCTCTTCCGCCTGCAGGACATGTGGAAATCGGCCGTGCCGTCGCAGTGCCGCGTCTCGCGCAATGGCGGAGCCTACGCCCAGGCGATCGACCAGGGCGCCGCGCCGCCGGCGAATCCGACGAACACGATCAACACGAACACCGATTACGACATAATCGTGACCTACAACCTGCCGGTGATCCCCACGGGCATCCGCGAATGGTTTCAGTTCGCCTACAACCCGGAGGATTGGACCGACCTGCAGCTGACCTGCTATCTCGCGGACGCTTCGGGCCTGTTCGACAACTACAACCAGGCGGACGTCACCATCACCTTCGGCGCGCTGCAGGGCAACGACGACGTCGGCGGCGCAGCCGCGCCGGCCGGGTCGCCCTTGCTGCGCTTCTCGCTGATCGAGCTCTCGGTCGCCGATCAGGCGAACGCCAAGGGCGCGGCGCAGAAGGGCGGCGTGGGAACCAAGTTGCTCTACCGCACCTTCCAGGCGCTCAACGTCACGCTGCAGCAAGTCAACCAAAACGTGCTGCTCGCGCGGCTCACGACGGCGCAGCTGCCGTACCTGCGCTACATCCTGAAGACCGGGAACGCGCCGAACCAGAATCCATCGAACGGCGTCGCCGCGGTCATCGACAATCTCAACAATTCCGAGCTCGTGGTCGCGAATCCCCGCCGGAAACAGACCGCCATCCGCACCTACATGGACATGGATTCGGTGCGGGACTTCTTCCAGGCGGCTCACGGAGCCCCGATCTTCCAGGGCTACGCGATGGAGGACTTCTGCGCCTCGGGATCTCTTCGCGATGCGTTCGACGTCAGCGGCTTGACCTCGGACGACTTCACGATCCTCGCGACCGTGCAGCAAGGCACCGGAGCGCTCGCCACGCAGATCGGCGAGCTCATCGAGGAGCGCGTCAAGACGTACTAACCGGGCGAGCGGCGCGCCGGCGAAGGATTGCCGGCCGCCGCCGCGGTTTTTCTTGAGGAGCATCGATGGGCACTTTCGGAACAGTCTTGACGGATCTGGCGGGCGCCGCGCAGACCGGCTTCGGGATCTACAACGAGACCCAGGGCGGTCCGGCGATCAACACCACGATCGGCGCGGCGAACGTCGTGCCCGGCAGCGTCGCCGGAGCGACCACGCTTTTCGGCTTCTCGCTGACCGAGGTTTTCGTGGGCCTCGCTCTTTTGCTCGGCATCGGCGTAGCGATCTATTTCGCGACGAAGTAAGGGCGAGAGCATGAGCGCGAGCGCATCGATTCCCTGGTACGACCAGGTCGAGGGCTTCATCTGGAACGCGGCCACGGGCACGCTTTCGCCGGCGCAAAAAAGCGCGCTCGTCGCCCAGCAAGTGGCGGGCGTGACGCAGGCGTCGGGATCCGCGGCGGACCCGGCGGCGATCCAGTCGCAGGCGCAGAACGACGTGACGTCGGCTTTGACGCTGAACCAGGCGGATCCGAGCCAGGCGAGCCTGTTCAACAATCCGGGCCTCGATTCGCTCGTGCAAAAGGCCGGCTGGGTGATCGCCATCATTTCGGTTGCGGCGCTGATCTATTTCGTCGTCGAGGCATACGCGGCGTTTCGCAAATGAAGCGCGGCCTGTGGATCGGCGTGGCGCTGGTTTTCGCGGCCATCTTCATCGGCGCGCAGACGGCTTTGGGAGGGACGTTGATGGGATCGAACGCACCGCAAGCGGGCACGGCGGGGATCGACGCGCTGATGTCGGCGATCGCGACGGCGGAAGGATCGCTCGAGGCGCATCCGGACTGGAACAATCCCGGAGACCTGACGAGGAGCTTCGGCTTCGCGAATTCCGGGCCGCAAAATTCCGACGGGGTGCTGGCCTTCGCGACGCTCGATGACGGCTGGGGCGCGCTGCGCGCGCAGCTGCAGCTGATCGCCGATGGCGGATCGCAAGTCTACTCGGCGAGCGATTCGATTCTCGAGATGGGTTTCAAGTGGGCTGGGCAGTCGCAAGGCTCGGCGTGGGCCGCGAATGTCGCGGCGGCGCTGGGCGTCGATCCATCGACGCCGATCGGAGATTTTCTCAATGGCTAAAAAATCGAGCGATGCGGTCCTCTACGCCGTGCTGGCGCTGATCCTTGTGAGCGTGCTCGGCTGGCTTTGGTACAAGGCGCATCACGGCACCGCGGCGGCCGTGGCGCAGTTGCAGGCGGGCGTTTTGGCCTCGCAAAATTCCGTGCCGCTCTACACGCCGAGCTTGCAGTCGACGCTGCTTCCGGAGCCCAACGCGCCCTTATGATCCCGTTCCTCTTCATTCTCGGAGTTCCCGCGGCGCTCGCGCTGCTCACGAAAAAATCCGCGCCGGCGGCTGCAGCTGCGCCCGCGGCGACGTCAACCGCTTCGCCGTCGACCTCCGCGATGCCATCGGCGACGCACGTTTCGGTTTCGACCGAAGCGGCGCCGCTTTATTTTGATCAAGCGATCTACGCCACGGCGATGCAGGCGCGCCAGTATCTTGGAGTACAGCCCGCCGCTCCGGCCCGAGTTTCCGTGCGCCCGCCGGCGCGCCCTGTTTTCCCGCGCATGGGTTTGCCGCGCGTTCCCGCCGTCGAGAATCCCCGGCTCGTTCGTCCGGGCCGCGCGCCGATCGCGATGGTCGGCACCGGAGGCGGTTTCCGTGCTTCGATCCTATGAGCCCCGAATTTTATGCCGCGATGGCCGTGCAGCTTCTGGTGCAGGTGGTGCTGTTCGCGTTTTTCTACGGCCGCTTGGTCGCCGAAGCGAAGGCCGTGCGCGAGCGCGTGACGCGGATTGAAAGTTTCATCGACTCGTTTCTGCGCGGAATGATTCGCGTCGATTTCGAGCCGCAGTTCCCGGCGCGGGTTCGCGGCGCGGTGCGCGAAGCGGATCCTTCGCCGGATGAGAAGAAAGGCTGATACATGTCGCAGTACGCAGCGTGGGTTCCCAACCAGGCGCAGAAAGTCGGCGTCTTCAACGAGTACACCGAGGTCTACCTGCAGGTCTCCGGGGCGGCCACGTTTTTCGTGGCCTCGGACCGCGGGACGCTCGAAACCAAGGCGGCGATCCCTCAGGGCCTGCAGTTCACCCAGGCATCGACCAATCCACCTTTCAAGCTGACCTGGATCGGCGAGCTCTGGGTCATGGCCAACGCCGCGGGCAGCGCCATCGAAATCACCCCGACGGTGAAAAGCGGCGGCGCGTCGATCGCCGCGTAGGAGGAGAAGCGTGCGCAAGGCTCTGCGGTTTTGCTGGCGGCTGTTTTTGGCGTTGCTGATCGCCATGGCGGTCCCGCCAATCTCGGTCGCGAATCAGGATGTGCATATTTCGGGATCGAGCTACTACGTCACGCTGGCGACGAACGTTCCCTGGAACCAGCTTTCCGCGAACTACCTTTTCACGCCGGAAACGCCGAACGTGTCGCTCTGCCTCTTCATTCAAAATGAAAATACGTCGAGCTCGCACGCGATCACCATCACCGCGTTTCAGAACGGCAATCCCTCGCTGACGGGCTACGCGGCGCAACCGGCGCTGTGGGCCAAGTCGCTGATCGTCTCGAACTTCACTTCGATTCCCGCGGCGACCGTGGCGAGCCTCTACATCAACGCGACGGGCGCGGCGAACGTGGCCGTCGTGATCTCTGGCACCGTAACGCAAGCCGGGACGCCGGATACCGCGAGCGTTTTTATCGTGCAGTCGGCCGTGCAGCAGTGCGGCTCGGCGAACGCGGCGCAACTGGTGCAGGGCGCCGTGCTCGAAGGCGGAAGCGCCGCGCTCGTGAATCCGATCGTGATCTGCGGGAAAGCCTCGGGCGATAATTGCAGCGTCCCGTCGATCGGCGGCAACGGCAATGGATGGGATCTGTTCGTCGGTGATCTAGTGAGCAGCGACGATTCCGCGAGACTACAAAATACTGGCGCGGCGAACGGCGCCGGCGCGGCGCAAGTGCAGATGGCCGCGCCGCAGTATTGGAATTCAAGCAGCGTTACCTCGGGTTTCGAGAGGATCCTCTCGATCAATCAATTCGCCTCCGCGTCGGCGACGGCCGCGGGAAACACGCTCGTCTGGGCGCCCGCGACGCAATTCGAGCTGCAGTGCATCTCCGTCGACGTCACCGGCGACGCGACGCAAACGACGGCGGGGGATCTCTCGATCACGTTGCAGGACGGCACCACCGCGATCCCCGGCTTTCTCTGGAAAGTGTTTGTGCCATCGACGGCGCTGTCGACCTCCGGGACGCTCTATCGCAGCGGCACGGCGTGCTTTCGCAACGGCTACAAATCATCGGCGGCGGGAAACGATTTGAATGTCAATCTCTCGGCCGCGCTGGCGACGGGCTCGGTCGTCGTCCGGGCGTGGGGCTCGAATCTATTCCACTGAGGATGAAACACCAGCCCACTTTCGCGATCGAGCGTGACGGCGAGCGCTGGTACCTCGTGACGCGCACGCCGCTGGTCCTGCCGAGGCCGCTCCAATTGTCGGGATGGAAAATTCCCCGAGTGGCTGGCTTGACCGAACGCGAAACCGAGATCTTCAATCTGATGGCCAGGGGAAAACAGAACAAGGAAATTTCGAACGAGCTGCACGTGCCGATCCGGACGGTGAAATTCCATGCGAGCTCGATTTTTCGCAAGACCGGCTGCCAGGACCGCTACGATCTGTTCCGGCAATTCTCTCCGCGCGGACCTGCCGCAATCGAGTGAACGATGCCAGGCCAGGGAAGGAAGTTTTTGTTTTTCGGGAAAACGCGCTCCGTCGAGCGCGCCCAGGAGCTCGAGCGCAAGCACAAGGGAACGTTCATTCTCCCGTGCGCGAAGGATCAGTGGTGCGTCGTCAAACCAAAAAGCTGAGCGCCGAAAGAGATTCCGGAACTCGCAATCGGGAGAGAGCACGCCCTAGCGTCGCACGCCCATTGCTTCGCGGACCGGAATCTCTTTCGGCGTTCGAGCGGATGAAGCAAAACGAGCGCCGCGGCCGGCGCGTTACGTTTCCGGATTTACGCCACCACGGCCTTGCCTTTGATACCTAACGGCGGGTTTGCTGATGGGCACGCTGCTCATCATCGGAGCGCTCGCCGGCGGCGGGCTTTTGCTCGCCAGCAAAACCGGCGCGCTCGCGTCGCTCACGGGCGGACCGAAACTCTACGCGCTCACCGACGCCGACGCGACGGCGATCCAGCAAAACTACGGGAACGGCCGCGTGTCGGGCGGCAACGGCAATTTCCGCGTGGGCGGGCAGACGTTCGCGCAATGGATGCACCAGGCGATCCTCACGCTGCGCGTGACCGTCTACACCAACGACAAGTTTTGCCAGGGCGCGCCGCCCTCGGGAGCTTCCGTCCTGCAGCTGGGAATCACCGGCGCGGGCTCGGCCGTGGCCGAAGCGACCAATATCGGGAACGCCGCGAGCCCGCTCGCCGGCGGACTGACCGGATTTCTGGGCAGCGCGTCGAACGCGCTGCCGATCATCGGCACGGTCATCGGGATTTTCCAGGGCGTTATGTCCTTCATCGGCGCGCACCACGCGGCCGCGGTCCGCAAGGAGAACGCGATTCTCTGCCCTCTTCTTCCGGCCGTGAACCAGGCGTTCGCGAACCTCGAGGCCAAAATGCGCTCCGGAGCGCTGAACGGCAGCCAGGTGAATCAAGAGGCGGATCAGATCGTAACCGAGACGATGCAGGTCATCTCCCAGGACCCCGGCAGCGGCGCGCTGCACGCCGTCGGCGAGGAAGTGGAAGCCGTGCGCGACGCCTTCGCCCTGATCGTGTCGAGGAGCGGAATCTAGTGAGCGTGCTCTCGACCATTGGATCGATCCTGACCGGCGGGACCGCTACGCAGATCTCCGCGGACGTATCGAACGCCGAGCGCTACGCCGCGATCGCTTACTTCGTCATCGTCTTCGAAATGGCCCTCACCATCCTGATCCTCTCCCAGATCTCGAGGAAGCTGCGCAAATAGGGGCGCCCTGATGCAGCCGCTGGCACAGCCCGCAGCGAAGTGGGCAGGCCAGCCCCCCAACCCCTACCCGATCCCACTGCGTCGCCCAGATCGCCTCTAATTGCGTCGAAATTCACGCCCAAAAGCGAATCGCCGTAAGTCGATGATTCCAGGCTTTCTGCCAAAATGTGCGGCGGACGGCCGGAAAAAAGGGCTGGATTTTCCGCCGAAACTCCCCAGGCATTTAATTTCGAAAATAATTGGGCGGGCCGGACCGCGGAAACCGTCGGGAAATCACCCGATTTCCAGACGCTCTGCGATCGTAGAGCTCTCGCCGTGCAAAATTATGGAGTTACGGGCGCTGATTTTATGGGGGTTTTTCAGACGGTCGATGGCGGCCGTCCGTTGCTTTCTCGCCGCTCCCGCCACGGACACCGAAGGAGCGGCAGGGCCGGCCGCCTGACGCGAATTATACATCAAACGCCAGCTCGCGACAGTTTCCGAACCGCGATCTTGATCAGCGTCCACGGCGAGAGGCGATTCGCCATCGCGCGCAAAAAAAATGCGTCGCAATCCTCGGGTGCCACATCGACAATCCAGGAGATTCCCCAGCTCAGCCGGCCGTTCGCGTTTTGGGTGACGATCACTCCGGAAATTTTCACGTTGTGGCGCCGCTCGATTTTGGCGAGCTCGCGGGCGAGCTGCTTGGTGAGAATCATTTTTCCTTCCACGGAAAACTCTGCCACAAGGATCTGACTGCGCCCCGGCACAGGTCCGCTGCCAGCACCATCAGAATGAGCG
>VFSW01016584.1_pt1 | contig 10043 bp, 3 predicted proteins | sample 5358111 | NCBI WGS metagenome assembly VFSW01 (sample SAMN11554181, study PRJNA540505) | mine drainage metagenome | isolation source: sediment from site ElyBrook_90M | place: USA: Ely Copper Mine, Vershire, VT | collected 2017
GGGTTGGCCAGGTGGGGTGGGAACTGCGCCACAAACTGGCCTGCCTGGGGCGGGTCGAGAGCGTCGACTATCCGGAGATCGATTTCTCGAAGCCGGACACGATTCGCGCGGCGGTGCGGGCGGCGGAGCCGACGATCATCGTGAACGCGGCGGCTTACACGGCGGTAGACAAGGCGGAGAGCGCGCCGGAGCCGGCCTGGGCGATCAATGCGACGGGTCCGGGCGTGATTGCGGAGGAGGCCAAGCGGCTGGGCGCCCTGATGGTGCACTACTCCACCGATTACGTCTACGACGGGAGCAAGCAGGGCGCATGGGTGGAGACGGATGCACCCAACCCGCTGAATGTGTACGGGCAGACGAAACTGGCCGGGGACGAGGCGATTGCGGCGGTGGGCGGCGATTACCTGATTCTGCGCACCAGTTGGGTCTACGGAGCGCGGGGCAGCAACTTTCTGCTCACCATGCTGCGACTGGCGAAGGAGCGGCCGGAACTGCGGATTGTGAACGACCAGACGGGCAGTCCGACCACCAGCGAATGCATCGCGCAGGCGACGGCGCAGATTCTGGCCCAGGTGACGGCGCCGGGCACAGGCGGGCTGGCCGGGCGAAGCGGCGTCTATCACCTGACCAGTTCGGGCGCGACGACGTGGTTTGGCTTTGCCCAGGCGTTTTTGAGCAGGCAGGCGGTTTGCCCCAAGCTCACTCCGATCGCGACCAGTGAATATCCGGTTCCGGCCCGGCGGCCAGTGAACTCGGTGCTCAAGTGCGAGCGGGTGGCCGAGACGTTTGGGGTGCGGATGCCGACCTGGGAGGACGCGCTGGAACTGGTGCTTGAGACGGTAGCGGAGGGTGCGGCGCGGGGGTGAGGCAGCGCCATGAAAGGGACAAAGGCCAAGACAGCGGCGAGAGGTCCTCGAGGCTGTTTTTCCTCGATTCCGGGACGCTCTGCCGCTGCCGGCTCCAACACTGCCGCAGGTTAGGGGAGCTTTCACTGCTCCGGCCTTCCCAAACCCCGGCCTAATATCCATAGGATGCGGCTTGGAGCACAGGGTTGGCTGTGACCCGTAGCACCGGTCGGGGTGACATTCAGGCGGCCCGATTCCCGATTTGGGCGGGACTGAGGACCGGTGCGGAAAGCAGGAAGGGCAGCTCGTCAAAGGCTGCCCTTCCTGTTTGCGCGTCTTATCCGCGGGTTTGCGGGTTAGGGGAGGTAGTAGCGGAAGGAGGTCCAGAACATGTTGTCGATGCCATTGGCGCCGCCGCCGGGGTTGGTTGTGCCGCCCGCGCCGGACCAGAGATCGCGCTCGAAGCGGCTGTACTGCAGGCCGTAGCGCAGTCCGCCCTTGGGGCCCTTGTAAAGGTAGTACCAGTAGCCGGCGGTGAACTCCTGCACATCCTTGTTCTGATTGCCGCAGTTGCCGGGGTTGGACGGCGAGAATCCAACGCCGCCATTGACCGCGCCGCTGCCGGGAAGCGGCTCGGTTGCGCAGCCAGACATGTTTGTCAACGGAGAACCGTATCCGACGTTGCCGTTGTATTGGCGGTAGACGTAGTCGCCGCCGTAGTTGAGGTAGACACTCAGGCGGGAATTGGGATTGATTTCAATGGTGCTGAGCGCGGAGAAGGCCTTCAGCGGCTCGATGGCGGCACTGGGACTCAGGGTAACGTCGGCGATGGTCGATGAGCCATAGCGGCCCACGCCCTTGCCCCACAGGCCCTTCAGGCCGATTGTAACCTTCTTGTCAAAGAGGGGGGCGCGGAATCCGCCGCCGATGCCGGCACCCATTGCGGTGTCATTGAAGGCGCCGGCGGATGACGGGGTGGATGCCCCGGCATTGGGATAGATTCGGTCACGGAAGTTACGCTCGATGCCGAACAGTTCCCAGTGACCCCAGCCAGGCTCGACGACGATCTTGGCCAGAAAATCAGGCGTCTGGTTGTAGGAATAGTTGGCGGTGGGGTTGAAGAGGCCGCCACCGACGCCTGCCGAGCCGATTAGCAGGTTCGTGGGCAGGCCTGAGCCCGCGGGGTTCAGGGCTTGGGCGTTTTCCAAGGAGACACCCATGGAGAACTGCTTGGAGAGGGCCTTGGTCACGCGGAAGCCATATTGGCGGCTCCAGACGAAGCCAGCGTGGTATTGAGGGTCGATGGTGGGGGGCAGAATCTCGCTTCCTCTTGTGAAGGCCTGAGTCGTCTCGGTGGACAAAGACCATCCCTGGCCTGCGGAGAAATCCCAGCCATTGTTCAACTTCGCGTCTGCCCACAGTTGCCGCTGGCGAAACACGTAGCTGTTCGATTCGTTGTTGTTCGAAGTGATGCCAGTGCCCAGCCAGTCACCCTCGTAGTAGCCGGTCATGGTCATGTTGTCGAGCTTGCCGACGGCCTTCAGGGCGAGGCGCGACTGGCGGCCGGAGCCCTGAAACTCGGTCAACTGCGCGTTGTCTGAATTCTGGAGTGGAACGCCGGTGAACGGTGTGTTCAAACCACCGCCGACGGCCCCCTGACGCCACACGGTTTCAGCCGCCAGGAAGCTGCCTGCCGGCGATAGCGTGATCCCCTTGTAATGCAAGGCATCCGGGCTGTCGATGGCCTTCTTGATCTGGGAGGTTTCATCGGAGACGGTGGTGGCCAGGGAGACTTGATTTCCCTTGAGGTCGGTGACGGTGGACTGCAGCGTGTTGACGGCGGCAGAGTTTTCAACAACCGCCTGATTCTCCGATGCGGCGGCTGCCTCCGCCTTGGCCGCGGAGGTCTGAGCGTCGCTTGCGGCCTGCTGCGCCTTTTTCAACTGCTCGTCTCTTTCGGCGAGGTCGTTTTTGAGGCTGTTGATCTGCCCCTGCATCTCCTGGCGCAGCGCCTGGATCTGCTCCTCGACCGTGGGCGCCGGAGGCGTCGCAGTCTTCTTTGTGGCGGGGTGTTTCCTGGCCGGCGGCAACGGGTCGCTGGCGTTGGCGGACAAGGCAACCAAGCTTACCGCCAGAATGGCAGCAGCAGCATTTTTCAGCTTGAAGTTCATGGGGCCTCTCATTTTCCTCTCGAATCGGATTGGATCGTGTTAGCGTGCGCCCGGGTTGCGAACGCTGTGTGCTCCCGCACGGCAAACAACTGAAGCATGATGCCGGATTGAGTCTGTCTATTCATGCGGAAGATAAGTGGAATGCCAGGGAAAGGATTCGCGCAAGCGCGTCTTTCCCAGGTTGCTTCCGCTAACAAGACTCGCAGAGTCAGGTTAAGATTTGACGAATTCACGTGTTTTTAACATGCCCGCAATGAGCGCATTCATCTTTCTGTAACAATGAGCGCCTGTGCGGTTGGGGGGGCTGGGTATGGGAGAAGGGTTGAACAAGGGCAGGCAGGATCATCTCCGATTTCAAATGGAACTGCGACTTGCTGGAGGCGCAGGCGACGCTCTCGACCAGGCCGGAGTTAGTCGCGAAGTTATTCAATATAAGACTTATGGTTTACGAAGGCCTATCCTTCCGGCCTGAAAGTCTGAGTTATAAGTTATCTTGGCTGAAATTCCCTGAAGAGGCCGGGGCTCCGCAGGGGCATAACTCGCGCGATGAGTGAAGAGGAGAAAAGGGACGGGCCGAAGCCCGTCCCTCTCGGTGCAGTGCCTGCCTTGAAGGGGCTAGAAGCTGAGCCGCGCGCTGATCTGGATTTCACGTCCCGGCGTGGCGACCTCGGTGATGCTGCCGAAGCTGGAAGTGTTCACAAAGCGGTTGGGGGTTCCCAGGTTGGTGTGGTTGAGCCCGTTGAAGAACTCGGCGCGGGCCTCGAGCCTGGCCTTCTCCGCCAGGCTGAAGCTGCGGACCAATGCCAGATCCATCGTCTGCAGACCGGGACCAAAGACCGTATTCCGGCCCACGTTGCCGTAGGTATAGGCCGGTGGCGCGGTGAAGGCGGCAGGGTTGAACCATGTGGTCGAGTTCCTGGCACCCTGGGCGAAGACCGGCTCGCCTGTGGAATTGGCGCGGATGGGGTTTTCGCCCACCACGGTTCCGGCATTGGCGGTATCGCCGAAGACGGACATGGTCATGGGAAAGCCTGTCTGGACCTGGTATTCGACGGACCCGAGCCAGTCGCGGGTCAGGGCTCGAACCAAGCGGGCGGGGCCGATGGTGGGCGAGTTGTAGACCGCGCTGACGGCTACGCGCTGGCGGATGTCGCAGCCGGGGCCTTTCTCCGCGTTCAGGTCGTCGTTGTTTTGTGGAGTGGCGGCCTCGAACATGGGCGAGCGGAAGTCCGGCGCGTTCTCCAGCGACTTGGCGAAGGTGTAGTTGGCCAGGAAGCTGAGACGGTTGCTTGCACGGCGGCGCACGTTGACGTAGCCCGCGTCATACCAGCTCTGCGATGTGTTCTCAAGCAAGTTGACGGTGGTGACGGGGAAGTTGGTGAAGTTGGGAGCCAGGGTGACTGTGGCGGGAAAGACGGTATTTGCCACAAAAGTGATTTTTGGGTGTGGGCGGCGGGGCTGAATGAGGCCCGGCCCGGGCTGGGCGTTGTTGATGAGGTGGGCGCGCTGCAGGTGGAAGCCGCCCGCGCCCAGATAGCCAATTTCGACCGTGGTCTCCGCGCCCAACTGTTTTTCAAGCGAGGCGCTCCACTGCTGAACGTATTGCGGCGGCGCATGCAACTGCAGCGCGGTGAAGCTTACCGCCGTGGTGCCGAGCACTGGAGCAGGGAAGTTCAAAGTGGTGATTGTTGGCAGGTAGGGATCACTCTGCGCGGTCTCGGGGAAGACATAAGGGACATTGTGGCGCTGATTGCACCAGGTGTTCATGTCCACCGGGGTGTAGAAGATTCCGTAGGCGATGTGCGCCACTACGCCCAGGCTGGGGAAGCTCTGCGCCAAGCCGAGGCGGGGGGCGAAGTTGGTGCGATTTGCATACATCAAGCCAAGCGGGTAGCCGTTCTGACCGCCGATGAAGACCTGGGGCGCGCCGTTGGAAAGGTCCAGGTTGCTGTTGGCGTAGTCGACATCGGTGAGCGGGCTCATGAACTCGTACCGAATGCCGTAAGTGAGGGTGGTGGTTGAAGTGAGCCGCCATGCGTCCTGCCCGTAGCCGTCGGCATACCACTGATGGAGGTTCATCTGGGGCACGCCGGACTGGCCTTGCCGGGCCGCCGGCAGACCCAGGAGGAAGCTGGCCAGAGCCGATCCGGTGCTGCCGTCGTTGAGTGCATATTGGGTGGTGTAGCCGTTGGTGTATTGGTAATAGCCGCGATTCTGGACGAAAGCCCACATGGGCCAGATGAACTTCTGGTAAGCACCGCCAAACTTTGCACTGTGCCGGCCAACCTGCCAATTCAGGGCATCGCGCCCCTCGATGACGGTGTCCCAGGCCTTCATGGGCGTGGCCAGGTAGTTGTCGCCAAGCGGCGAATACCCCTGCACGCTGAAGTAGGGCGCGCCCCACGCATTGGGCCCTCCGAAGCCGGTTCCGGTTATGCCCAGTTCGTCGACGATGTCGTTTACGCCCGCGCTCTCAGTGGTGTGGGACATGGCCAGGCGCGAGACCGCGATCGTCGCCATATTGAGCAGATGCGCGGAAAGCACGCGGTTCCATGCGGCCATCCCCTGCTGCGAGAGATTGTCGTGATGCAAGCCGAAGCCGGGCAGCCCTTCGGGCATGAACCCATACTCACTGCCGGCGGAGTAGCGGATGAAGGCGGTGTCGCCGTTGGGGAAGCTGTGGTCCACGCGCACCGTTCCCTGGTCATCGGTCATCTGTTCCTTGCGCGTGTCGAGGTAGTTGTTGGCGTCGTTGCCGGCGCCGACCACGGTGGGCTGGCCCATCATGGTTGAGCTGCCCATGTCGATGGTGTTCGGCTGTGGGGTGTATTTATGCAGCATGATCGAGGCAGCCTGCGTCAGCCGCGAGGGCGGAATCACATTGAGTACGCCGTTGTATTGAAACTGCTGACGGATGTAAGTAGGGTTCGTCTTGCTCACCGGCTGGGCGGGGTTGTAGCCGGGATTCGGAGCGGTGGTGGCGGGGTCGTAGATGTCCACGCCACTCTGGCTGAAGTCGCCGAAGGCCTCTGCCGCGGTGGGAACTGTGTCCACCATGGCGTCGATCTGGACATGCCGCAGGGCTTCGTAGTTGAGGAAGAAGAAGGTTTTGCCGGTGTGCTTGAGCGGGCCGCCGAGCGAAGCGCCGAAGTTATTCTGCACCAGGAAATTCGAGGTGCCCATCTGGTTGAAGGAGTGCGCGTCCATAGCTCCGTTGCGCAGGAACTCGTAGGCCGTGCCGTGGAAACGACTGGAACCTGATCGGGTGACGATGTTGATCTGCCCGCCCCCCGCACCGCCCATTTCGGCCGAATAGCTGCCGGTCTGTACCTCGAACTCCTGAACCGCATCGGGCGACAGACTCAGATTCTGAGTGCTGAAGGTGGGGTCGGTGTTGGTGGTGCCGTCCAGCAGAAAATAGTTTGCGTTGGGGCGGCTTCCTCCGATGCTTACCGCCGAACGCTGGCCCGGCCTCCAATAAAGGGAACTCATGTCGCCGACCGAGGCGCCGTGGCTGATGTGGGCTCCCGGAACGGTCAGGATCAGGTCGATCAGCATGCGGCCGTTCAGCGGAAGAGAATCCACCGACCGCTGATCTACCACCTCGCCCACGCTCGCGTCCTGTGTCTTGAGCAGTTCCCTGGAGTCCTGGACGGTGACGGTCTGTGCGTCGGACCCGACGTGCAACTGCATATCGAGCGTGGCCTGCTGACCCACCTCCAGGTCGATGGTCTCAGTTGCCTGGGTGAAGCCGGGACTATCGACAGCCAGAGTGTAGGCGCCGGGCTGCAAGCCGGCAATCTCATAGAGTCCAGTGGAGTTGGATGCGACTTCGCGCTCGGCGCCCGTGCCGCTTGCGGTGATGTGGATGCGCGCGCCTGCAATGGGACGATGTTGCGGATCGAGCACCGATCCGCGGACGACCGCGTAGTTGCTTTGGGCATGGGCTACGACCAGTGCGACTGCAAGACAGAGGACAACTGGCACGATTCTGCGGATCATGGCTCTCCTTGGAACAAAGACCTCAGTTTTAAAAGCTTGCGGAATGAGATGGGCTTAGTCACTGGATATGAAAAATGTGCCGTTATGTGCGTTGGTTGCGCGTTGCCATGGGCTTGCGGCTGTGTGGGGAAGCACACCTGTCGTTCCGCCGCCGATTACCAGAAGTCTAGATGCGGAGATGGCGCGCGTCATCACTCCGTGGGTGGGGAGCAGCCTCATCACTTAGATGGAGGGCCCGGGCAGGCCAGGAAGCAGGTAGATTCCGGACGTTGGGTCTCGGTTCTGTGGGCGGCAGTGGCGCTACTTTCCGGCGCTGAGCAGGTTGGCCAGGATGCGGTAGGCGCCGGGAACCAGCTCGGGGAGCTGGCGATAGAGGGCGTAGGAGACGTAGATATAGGTTCCCTTGCCGGGATGGGCGACGACCAGACCGCCGCGCTGCGGGTCCTGGCCGGGGTCGGCGGTCTCGGTGAGCGCGGTGTAGGCCGGGTCCCAGGAATCGAGGAAGGAGTGGCCGCGCTCTTCGACCCAGCCGTCGAAGTCGGTGGTGGTGATGGCGTTGGGCGCTGTGAGCAGGGGGTCGTTGGGCGCGAGCAGCTTGACCGGCGCGGATTCGTCGACCACGCGCTCGGCGCGGCCCAGGGAGAGCGGGACGGGGGCACGGAAGTTGGAGCTCTGGTACTGAACGATGAGGGTTCCGCCGCGGCGCACGAACTCGTTGAGGCGCGGCTGGGCGCGGGCGAGCTCGGGACGGGCGGAGTAGGCGCGGATGCCGATGACCAGCGTCGAGTAGGCGGAAAGGTCGCGGGAGGTGCGCTCGGCCGCGGAGAGCAGGTGCGGGGTGACGCCGAGGGCCTCAATGGCGTCGGGAACATCGTCTCCGGTTCCCATAACGTAGCCGATGCGGAGGCCGGTGGAGAGCTTGACGTCGACTTTACGGGTGAGCAACTGGGCGGGGCGGTAGAGGTTGTAGGGGCGCAGGCCGGGGTAGCCGACCGACTGCCAGCCGGTCCGGTAGCTGTGTCCGGCGGAGCGGGCGACAGCCTGAATGGCGATTGCGCCGGATGAGCCTGAAGCCGGCGTGACGTTGAACTGGATGGGCTCGGTGTCGCCGGCGGCGGAGAGATGAAAGAGCGCTGTGGCGGGCTGGGCGGTCCAGCCGGCGGGCAGGGTCAGCTCGACTGTGCCCTCGGCGGCGGCCTGCGCGTGGACGGTGACACGGACGGGCAGGGACGAGCCGTCGCGCGGCAGGATGCGGGCTTCGGGCTCCATGCGCACACCGATGGCCGGGGTGACGACCAGCGGCTCGTAGATGCCGCCGGGACCGAGTACGCGCTGCATGGTCTGGACCACCTTGCCGACGCGGATGGGCAAGCCGTCGAAGCTGAACTCGGCCCACGCGGCCAGCGGCCAGGGGACGAAGGAGCGCTCGCGGTACTCGGGCTGGATCAGGTCGTAGTAGGGCTGCTCGATCGAGGGGCGAGAGAAGTAGGGCTGGGTAGGTTGCGCGTCGGCGGGGACGCGGAGCTTGAAGATGGCGTCGGCGGAGGAATCGGTGCCGGACGTGCAGATGGCTTCGCCCTGCTGCCAGCCGGAGCCGGTCTGGCTTTCCAGCCAGATCTTCTCCAGGTGAGCTTCCGGCGCGGCATGGGCGGTGTGGATGCGGACGTTGAACTCCTCGCCGGGCGTGACGCTGCGCGGGGTCTCGTCAGGCCCGTTGCCGCGGAAGCCGCCGTCCTCGATTTTGGTGGCATGGGTGGTGAAGGCGATCAGATCGAGGCCGAAGATATCGGCGAGCGCGTTCTGGATTTGTTCGACCTTGAGGTCGAGTTCGAAGCGGAGATTTGTCTTGGCCGCTGCAGAGAGGGCGCTGACGGCCACTTTGGCGCGAAGGTCGAGGATCCTCTTGTAATCCCCAGCGAGTTCATGCGCCAATTGCGTATTTCCTCCCTCCGCAGGAGCAGATCGTGGCCGGAGAAGTCTCCGGGTCAGCTCACCTAGTTCGTCCGTGAGCCACTTGGGAGCATTCGGTCCGGCCAATGATCCCAACTCTCCGACCGTCGTATCAATGTGCACCTTGCTGTTTTCGAACAAACTCTCTGTCGGCCAGAAGACTGGGGGTTGGCTGACTACCTGCCCCGGCATCGCCTGCCGAGCCACGGCCCACAGGTGATAGCGGGTCTGGGCCGGGCCACTGAGCGTGGGGTTGGCGCCGCCGTTCTGGGACTTCTGCATGCCCCAGCCTTCGCGCGCAATCTGCGTATAACTGCGGCCGAGGACGGGGTCCAGCTTACCAACCGGAATCGTGACATCGGTTGAAGGCACGCCGGTGGTGATCTCGCCGGTCACGTAGTTCTTGAATTGCGCTGGAGCCCATTTGCCGGTGGCGTAGTCGAACATGCCCTTGTCTGTGACCGGCGCGAAGGGAACCATGCCGTAGACCGCCAGCGGCTGCCAGACAGTGAGCCCCAGTCCGCCTTCGCTGACAGGCTTGAGCTGCTCGGGAAAGACGCTCGGGTCGGCGGCTGCTTTGAAGGCTTCCTGGGCAATCTCACCGGAGACCTGGTGGTGGCCGTGGCCGTCGGTGATGCCGCCGACAAAGGTGGAGACGATGACCTGTGGGCGCTCGCTGCGCACGGCGAGGACGGCGTCGTAAAGCACGCGCTAATGACCCCAGCGGGCGAAGGCTTCCTCCTGGGTCTTGGAGAAGCCGAAGTCGATCTCCGTGCCCCACAACTGTTTGACGCTGTAGTATTCGCCGGCCTTGAGCAGTTCAGTGGTGCGGATCAGCCCCAGTGCGTCGTAGCTGTCGGCGGACATGGCGTTCTGGCCGCCTTCGCCGCGGGTGAGCGTGAGCAGCGTGCAGCGTACGCCCAGGCCGCGCGAGAGATAGGGCAGCAGCGAGCCGGCTTCGTCGTCCGGGTGGGCCACGATCATCAGCAGGCTTGCTGTGGTGGAGAGGCGGCGGAAGGATTGTTCGAGGGCAGCCGCGCCGCGGTCTTCCGCGAGCGGCAGCGCGATGCTGGTG
>VFSW01016585.1_pt1 | contig 10042 bp, 5 predicted proteins | sample 5358111 | NCBI WGS metagenome assembly VFSW01 (sample SAMN11554181, study PRJNA540505) | mine drainage metagenome | isolation source: sediment from site ElyBrook_90M | place: USA: Ely Copper Mine, Vershire, VT | collected 2017
GTGAACACGAGGATCATGATCGCGGTCGCTCCGAACTGCGGACGATGTTGCCCCCAGCGGCGACTCAGACCATACGCGAACATCGATCCGGTGACGCTGACCAGGTTACAGACCGTGAGCGTGTTCGACACCGATCGCTCCGACATGCCGATCGATGTGCCTATTCGCTCTGAGTAGGCCCAGAATGCACTGGCAGTGACGTTAAAGAGTACGACAGCGATGAGGCAGGACCACGCCAGCGCTGCCGGAAAATCGACCGACGGCGGCGCGGCGACATCAGAGTGGGCCTGGGTCGGTGAGGCGGGGACCGGGATGTGCTTGAACAGCGCAACGGGAGCGAGGTAGAGCAAACCTAGCGCTGCGTACAAACCCCGCGTACCCCAGTGCGAGACGACGCTCGGAATCACCCAAAGTTCGGCGGAATTCGCGATCACGAGCACGACGATGAAGATGCTGAAATTGCGAGGTGCCCGACGTGTGCGGGACAATGCCGCGATGGCGGCAGAGTAGCAAAGGCCGCTGCCAACGCCCGCGAACAGACGAACGGCGCAGAAGGCGCCGAACGTCGAGGCGACGAGGGTGATCGCATCGCCGACGCCCGCAATCGCGATGCCGGCGCCAGCGAGCATCTTGAAGCTCGTCGATCGCCCGAGCACCGATACGGCGACCGAGCCCAGTAGCAATCCGGCATTCTCCGCGGACCCGATCCAGCCGATTTGCGCGTTGCTGAACCCGTACGCATTCGCGAGCGCGCCGAGGATCAGCGGCAGGCCGAGGTAGACGCCGTAGGCGGCGACGCAGGCGCTCAGGCAAGCCGCGATCGCGACCGGGGCGTCATCCCCGTCCAACTCGGTCGCCATCGTGGCCAGCGTGCCGCCGCCGGCTAAAACTTGCGTTGCAGCTGCAAGCCGACGGTTCGTGGGCGGACGACGAAGAGGCGCGGTCGACCGGCGAGTTCGGCCCCCTCGGGAATCAAGTCGCCTATCACGCCGAGCTTGTCGAAGACGTTCTCGACGAACAGCGTCAATTCCCAGGGCCCTTGTCTTGCGCCAGTGCGGAGGTTCAACACGGTGTAGGAGGGTAGCGCTCGTCCAATCGGCGGCGCGACGTTGTTGAAGCTCGTCCGCGCGCCGGTGTACTGCCACTGCGCGCGCAGGAATCCCGTCCGATCGCCGATTGGAATCGTGTACTGCCCCGAAACCGAACCGGACCATTTCGGCACTCCGGTCAGGGATTGACCGACCACTGTCCTAGATTGCGTCGTCGCCTCGGTGATTCTCGCGTTCTCGTAGCCGATCGCGAGATTTAACGTCAGGTTGTCGATCGGCGCGATGTCCGTTTCGAACTCGGCGCCGTCGCTGCGGGCGGCCCCGGAATTCGCGACCAAGTTGAACGTACACGGCAGATAGACCGACTGCTGGATGCCCTTCCAGTCGATTTGATACAACGCAAATCGTGATTGGACGTGACCGGCGGCCCAGGTGTTCTTCGAGCCGATTTCGTAACTCCAGAGCGAGTCGGAGGTGAACGGCGCTCCATTCTTGAGTCCGAGGGCCGCGAGATCCGCGGTGCAGATCGCCGGCAACAGCGAGTTGGTACCACCGATCCGGAATCCCTTGGCTGCCGACGCGTACAGCATTTGATTCGGAGCAATCTGATATTTGGCAGTGTAGCGCGGCGCAGAGTCATACTCGCCGTGATTGCCGTAGGTGTCCGGCGGGCCGGAGAACCCGCCGTTCAGAGGGCCATTCGCGGTGTACGCACCGGAATGGTTGAGGTAGGCACGCCGGATGCCGGCGGAGACTTGAATGCGATCGGTCATCTTGTAGGTCACGTCGACGAACGCGGCACGTTCCTTGTCGGTATTTGGCGTGGCCTGGGTATATTCCAGGTCCGTTCCGAGAGCACCGCCGCTCGCGGCATCGAGCCCGGGCGCCAGGTAGTACTCGCGGAACGTGCGGTCCGATATTGAACTGAAGACGCCAAGGACGACCTGCACGGGTCCTGAGAAGCTCGATTCGAAACGCGCCTCGCTGGTCCAGGTCTTCGTGATCAGCGTGTTCTGGAGCGGCGCAGGAACATAGTACGGAATCCCCCAGAATGCGATGGCGTTGATGTCAGTCGTATCCTCGAGATCGTAGGCATTGCGGTAGAAGTAGGTGCCCGAGCCGATGAATCGGCCGAAGCTCGTTTCTTGACGAACGGTCAGCCCGGCAAACGACCATCGATCCTCGACCGCCTCCGGTACGTTCAGCGGCCGGGTCTGGGTGAAGTTGTTCGGCGTGTAGTCCGCGAGCGGATAGCCGTTGGTGTTGGAATGCTGGTACATCAACAGCGGCGTGATCGTCAAACCCGGGATCGCTGACGGGGCGATCTTGAGCGCCGCAGAGATGCCGGTCGTCTGTTGCGCCCCGACGTGATCCTTCTGGCCGACTGGAGCGCCGCCCGGCGGATAGGCAATGATCGGCGATCGCGGATCGAGTGGGCCACCCCAGGTTCGCGTGTACAGACCCGGGTCAAATCCGCTGAACACGTTCACGCGTGCGCCAACGGTGCCGCGAATCAAGGGTACGTTCAAAGTGCCATCGACCGAATAGCCTCCGCCCCCGTGATTAACGTCGGACCCTTCGAGATCGACCTTGCCCGAGGTCTTCTCGAGAGAGGGCTTGCGTGTGATGAGTCTTATCGTTCCGCCCATCGCACTCGCGCCGAATAGCGTGCCTTGTGGCCCGCGCAGCACCTCGACCCGGGCGATATCGAGCGCCCGCGGATCGAGCGACATCGGAATCGGGGTATCGTTCAGATAAAAGGACGTCGTGTTGTTCCCGTAAACCCCACGAATTGCGACGGCTCGCGTGGACGATACGCCGAAGGAACTGCCGTTCCCGCCGGCGCCGGCACCGCTGCTGATCGCGACATTCGGCATGCCGGCGGCGTAATCGTTGATGCTCTTTTCCCCGAAATTCTCGAGCGTCGCGCCGGTGACGACACTCATCGAGATCGGCACGTCCTGCAGCTTCTCGGAGCGATGCTGTGCAGTAACGACGATTTCCCCGAGTTCGTTTCCGGACGTCGACGCTTCCTGAGACCAGCTGGACGCCTCTCCAGCGAGGGACAGCGCAGCGACCAAGAGAGATCCGGCAATTATTTTAGGAACCACATGTCCTCCGATCCACGAAAGGGTGTCGCCGCAAGTTGTCGGCGTCGAAGATCACCTACTTATCTATGTGTCATCCCCGAGGGTAGGCCGCCGATCCGCGGAGTCCCGCGAAATACGGATCGGGTAAATCCTATCTAATATGATCACGGTTGTAAATGATGATCACATATGGTTGAAAGATGCCTGACGGGGCGTCGACCCCACTCCCCGCTGCGCCGAGCGCAAATCCCCCTACGTTTGATCACAATATTTGTGTATGATCATAATTTCATCGTGACCAGGTCGTTCGCTGCGGCGGTCGGCAGGTGGGATCCGGCATTGACCGAATTTTGGAGGGCGGCGTGACCAAAGCAGGCGCATCGACGATTCACGAGGGACGCGGCGGGTTTCGCATCGGTATCGATACCGGCGGAACCTTCACCGACGTGGTCGTCGGCGATGAGACGGGGATTCTGAGCGTTGGCAAGGCATTGACGACGCGAGAACGAATATCCCGCGGCATTCTCGAAGGACTCGCCGTCGCCGCCGTTCCGCTCGATATAGACGCGAAGGAGTTGCTTCGGAAGACCGCCGTGTTCATCTATGGTTCGACGCGGGCGACCAACGCGATTCTGGAGGGAAAGACGGCGCGCACGGCGCTGCTCGTGACCGCGGGATTTCCCGACACGCTCGTGCGGCGCGAGGGCGGCAAGACGAATCCATGGGATTACTCGAAGGATTACCCGGAGCCGTACGTACCGCGCTATCTTACTTTCGAGATTTCCGAGCGCATGACGGCAGAGGGCTGCGCGTTCCTGCCGCTCGACGAGACGACGACCAGGGCGGTGCTCGTGCGGCTACGGAGTCTCGGTGTCGAGGCGATCGCCGTGAGCTTCCTTTGGTCGATCGCGAATCCGGCGCACGAACTTGCCGTCGGACGCTTGATCGAGGAGGAGCTCCCCGGGGTTCCGCACACCCTGTCACATCAAGTGAATCCGATCCTGCGTGAGTACCGTCGCACATCGTCAGCCGCGATTGACGCGTCGCTGAAGCCTCTGATGCAGGAACACCTGCGCGAGATGGAGTCCGACCTGCGTTCCGCCGGCCTGGGCGGCGAGCTGCTGCCGGCGGTCTCACTCGGCGGCGTCATGCACATTGAGGACGTGATCGCGAAGCCGATTCACATGGTCCGCTCAGGTCCCTCCCTTGCGCCGCTTCTCGGCCAGGTCGTTGGCGCCGCCGAGGCCGGCGCGACCGGCGTGATCGTCTGCGACACAGGCGGCACGAGCTTCGACGTCAGCCTCGTACGCGACGGCCGCCCGGTCTTCGGCCGCGATACCTGGCTTGGCCAGCGCTATACCGGCCATCTGACGGGACTGTCGTCGGTCGATGCCCGCAGCATCGGCGCCGGCGGCGGATCGATCGCTCAGATCGATTCCGGCGGCCTGCTGTGCGTCGGTCCGGAAAGTGCTGGCGCGGATCCCGGTCCGGCCTGTTATGGGCGCGGTGGCATGAAGCCGACGGTGACCGACGCGGCGTGCGTGCTGGGCTACCTCGACCCCGAGTATTTCAATGCGGGACGCATGCGGCTCGACGTCGAGGCTGCGCGGCGCACGATCGCAGATCTGGCCGAGAGTATCGGCAAGGCGGTCGAAGACACGGCCGCGGGGATTCTGACGGTTGCCGGCGAGCACATGGTCGCCGCGATCAAGGAAATCACGATCAATGAGGGCGTTGATCCGAGGGAAAGTCTGCTGCTCGCAGGCGGTGGGGCCGCTGGACTGAACATTGTCCCGATCGCGCGGGAGTTGGGATGTTCTCGCGTCCTGCTGCCGAGAATGGCCGGCGCGCTTAGCGCGTGCGGCGCGCAGTTCACCGACATCGTCAGCGAATTTGGGACGAGTCAGATGACGCAATCGACGGAGTTCGATTATGTGGGAGTGAATCGAGCGATAGGGACTCTGGGTACGTCGGTAGATGCGTTCATGGCGAGGCTTCGCGCGCGCGGGATCGAACGTTTTCGAGCCGAGTACTTCGTCGAAGCCCGCTATCTGTACCAGGTCTGGGAACTGGAGGTTGCGCTCGCCGGCCCGGAGTTTCGGGGCCCGGACGACGTCGCACGGGTGGTCAAGAGCTTCCATGCCGTCCACGAGGCGATCTTCGCGGTATCGGAGGCGGATCAGGAAATCGAGTTCCTCCACTGGAAGGTTCGTGTGACGGGGGAGCTTGACCGCCCGCCGCTGCCGCGTCTGGCGTTGCGCTCAGACTTCACGGCGCTTCCGGCGAAACGCACGCGCGCGTATTTTCCATCTGTCGGCAGCATCGACATCCCGCTGTATCGCGGCGACGCGCTTCGGCCGGGCGATCGCATCGAGGGACCCGCGTTGATCGTCGAGCCGACGACGACTATCGTCCTGTACCCGGAGAGTGCCTCGACGGTGACGCCGTTCAACAATCACATGGTCGACCTTCTGTCCTGAGGGACGCGATTCTCGAGGAAACGCGAAGATGTCTACATCGAAGAAAGACACAACGACCGCAGATGCCGAACCCCTTGACCAGGTGGTGATGGCGGTACTTGCGAACCGGCTCGACTCGATTGTCCGCGAAATGACCAATACGCTGTTTCGGACGGGACGCTCGGCGATTCTGAACACGGCCAAGGATTTTTCCTGCTCGATCGTCACGGCCGACAATCAGTTGCTGTCGTCGGCTGACGGGTTGCCGATTCACGTGCTCGGCGGTGGCCGGCAAACGGAGTCGATGCGCGAATTCCATGAGGATTTGGCCGAGGGGGATGCGTATCTGCACAATGATCCGTTCCTCGGCAATACCCACACCGCGGATCACACGATCCTGGTCCCGGTGTTCATTGGTGACCGGCATCTGTTCACGGTCGCGGCGAAGGCGCATCAGGCGGACTGTGGCAATTCTGACCCGTCGACCTACATGCCGTTCGCGAAGGACGTGTACCAGGAAGGCGGCTTGAACTTTCCCTGTGTGCGCATCCAGCGCGGCTACCGCGACGTCGATGACATCATTCGGATGTGCCGGCGCCGGATCCGCGTGCCGGACGTCTGGTACGGCGATTATCTGGCATCTCTCGGCGCGGCCCGCATCGGCGAGCGCCGACTGCGTGCGCTCGTCGAGAAGTACGGCCCGCAGATAATCGAGCGTTTCGTGCACGACTGGCTGGACTACTCCGAGCGCCGGATGATCCACGCGATCCGTGCGCTGCCGGCCGGCCGCTTGTCCGCGGAGGGACGTCATGATGCGCTCCCTGGTCTGCCGAACGGTATTCCGGTGCGCGTCGTCGTCGAGGTCAAACCGAGCGACGGTCTCGTTGAAGTCGATTTGCGCGACAACATCGACTGTGTGCCGGTTGGCGTCAACCTGTCGCAGACCTGCGCGACCGCTGGGGCGTTGATCGGCGTCCTGAATTGCATCGATCCGTCGGTGCCGCGCAACGAAGGCAGTTTCCGGCGAATCCGCATCCATCTGCGCGAGAACTGCGTCGTCGGCATTCCCCGATTCCCGCTGTCGACGTCGATGGCGACGTCGAACGTCACGAATCGACTGATTAACGCGACGCAGCGCGCGTTCAGCATGCTCGGCGACGGCTACGGACTCGCCGAGGGCGCGGCGTCCATGGGCGCTGGCTTCGGCGTCGTTTCGGGCATCGACCGACGTCGGGGCGGCGCACCGTACGTGAACCAAATCGTAATCGGCAACAACGGCGGACCTGGTACACCGCACTGCGACGGGTGGGTTACCTATTGCATGCCGGATGCCGCGGCGTCGGTTATGGTGGACAGTGCCGAGATCATCGAACAGAAATACCCGCTGATCATCCGGTCGTTGCGACTCGTGGCGGACAGCGCCGGCGCGGGGCAGTTTCGCGGTGGCCCTGCGGGCGAGATTGTCTACGGACCCCTGCACGATCCGATGACGGTCGCTTATTTCGCCGAGATGCACGAGGACCCGCCGAAGGGCGCGCGCGGCGGAGAGTCGGGACAGCGCTCGCTCGTCGCGAAGATTACGCGCGACGGACGCGAGGAGCTGCTGCCGCCGATCGGGCTCGTGGAGCTGCAACCCGGAGAGTACATTCGCGGCGTCGAATCCGGTGGCGGCGGATACGGGGAGCCGTGGCGCCGGGATCCGCAACGTGTGCGTCACGACGTGCTGGAAGGGTGGGTAAGTTCCACGCGTGCGCAGGATACCTACGCGGTCGTGCTGACGGGCCGCCGCGAGGACAACAACCTCGCAGTCGACGAGGTCGCGACGGACGTGTTACGCGGTCGAGTCAACGCGCAGAAATTCACGCCGTCGGCTCGAGAGTAGCCCCCCTGTGAGCGATCGGACCGAGCATCCCAAACTTCAGAAGACCCTGAAGCGCCGGCATCTGTTCACGCTCGGCGTCGGCACGATCGTCGGTGTCGCGTGGCTGATGGTGCTGGGCTCGGTGATCGCATCGGCGGGCCCATTGGGCGCCGCGGTCGGTTTCTTCGTCGGAGCGGCGCTGATGATCCCGATCGGCCTCTGTTACGGCGAACTCTCGTCTGTGCTGCCGCACGCCGGAGGCGAGATCGTGTATGCGTTCGAACTCTTCGGCGTGCGGCTGGCATATGTCGTCGGCGTCTGTCTCGCGCTGATCTACGTGATCAACTGCGTGTTCTTCGCCGTGTCGGTCGGATGGCTGCTCAACGAACTGATTCCGGGCATCCAAGGTCCGCTTCTGTACACAGTGCTCGGCGCCAGCGTCCACCTCGGCGACGTCGGGCTCGGGTTTCTCGCGTCACTCGGGTTGCTCGCGGTCAATTGGCGCGGCGCGCGCGATTCGGCGCGGATCCAAGACTTCGCCACCTACGCACTGCTCGCGGCGACCTGCGTGTTCGTTGCGGTCGGCCTCACGCGCGGACATGTTGCCAACCTGAGGCCGATGATAGCGCCTTCCACTTGGGCTTGGGGTTACGGGGGCGTGTTCTCGGCGCTCGCAGTGACTCCGTATTTCTTTGGCGGCTTTAGTGCGATTCCGCAGGCGATCGCGGAGCTTGAGGACGATCGCGATCGCGGCCGGATTGCGGGGATTCTCGCTGCATGTATCTTGTTTGCGCTGGTTTTCTACTGCCTCGTGCTCATCGCGGTATCGATGGTGCTGCCGCGGCGGCAGCTGCTCGGTTTCGAGCTGCCGGTTGCGCAGGCGTTTCGCGTCGCGTTTCATTCGGAAGCGCTCACGAACGTCATCTTGACCGCCGGACTGTTGGGACTGGTAGCGGTTTGGAACGCGTTGTTCTTCGCGGCGACGCGCGTATTTTACGTGCTCGGGCGCAGCCGCCTTCTGCATCCGGGGCTCGGCCAACTCTCTGCGAAGAGCGGCGCGCCGACGCGGGCGATTTTGCTCGTCACCGCGTTGAGCGTGGCCGGTCTCTTTCTCGGCAAGGGCGTCCTGTTGCCGGTAGTGAATGTGACGTCGACGTTGTTCGCGTTGATGTACGCGATCGTCAGCGTCGGTGCGATCCGGCAGCGACGCCTCCGCGGGAACACGTCAGCGGGATATCGCATGCCCGGAGGACGCATCCTCGTCTGGGTCGCGGCGGCGTTCTCGGTCTATCTCATCCTGCTGTCGCTCGTTCAACAGCGCATGCAGGCAGACGGTCGCATGCCCGCGGAATGGTACGTGATCGTCGCGATCGGCGTGATCGCCTGGGTCCTCTGGGTTCGATCGAGGCGAATTCGCGACAAAATCGACGCACTGGAACGGCGACGCATCATTCTCGAGGTGGACGCCGGCAAGGTGTCGGACTTGACGTGATCATAAAACAATGATGTGATCATAAATGCCCGCATAACGGATTAGAACGATGCCAAACCTTACTTGGCGATACGCCGATGCCTTCGAGTACATGGCGCACACCCGAGCAGGGCTGCCGCCGGCGATGATTTGCGTCGCCTGCAACGGCGGAATCCAGGGGAAGGAATCGCATTGCGCTTTGCCCGAGACGCCCCATGAAATCGCGGACAGCGTGCAGGCCGCGTACGAGGCGGGTGCCAGCATGGTTCACGTTCACGCACGCGATTCGCGCGACTACACGCTCGGCGCACGCCGGATCGACGAATGGCTGGAGGTGAACGAGAAAATTCGCGCCCGTTGTCCCGACATCGTGATCAACGACACTACGGGCGGCGATTTGACGATGAGCATGGAGGAGCGCCTCTCGTGCCTTGATGCGAAACCGGATGTTGCCTCGCTGAATCTGACGCCCGACATGAGTCGGTTCACCATGAAAGCCCGGACGCCGCCGTTGGCGCACCCGCGCCCGGAGACGGTCGTTGACGCGTGTATCCCCTTCACCTACGGCCTGGTGGAGTCTTTTGCCGCCGAGATGAAGAAGCGAGGCATCAAACCGGAAATGGAGACGTATCACACCGGCGGGGTCTGGGTGATGCGCGATCTCATCGAGCGCAGACTTGTCGAGCCGCCTTATCTCGTTCAGACCGTGATGGGATCTCAGACTTCGAGCCATCCGACGCCGGAACACGTCATGTTTCTGCTGCGGGAGCTGCCCGACGACACCGTGTGGCTTTGTTCTGGTATCGGGCCGTTCCAGTTGCCGCTCACCACGTTCGCGTTGCTGATGGGCGGACATCCGCGGGTTGGTCTCGAGGACAACCTCTATTACGCGCGCGGCCGGAAATTCGTCGACAACGCCGAAGCCGTCAAGCGGGTCGTCCGAATCGCGGGAGATTTGAATCGTCGGATAGCCACTCCCGCCGAGACACGCGCAATGCTGGGACTTCCGGCCGTTGCGGCACGGACCTAACGCCCAGCTCGCGCTCCGGCGACGGACGACAAGATTGAAGGATGCAAGTATGAACACGGCGACGATGACACAGACCACGCTC
>VFSW01016586.1_pt1 | contig 10042 bp, 7 predicted proteins | sample 5358111 | NCBI WGS metagenome assembly VFSW01 (sample SAMN11554181, study PRJNA540505) | mine drainage metagenome | isolation source: sediment from site ElyBrook_90M | place: USA: Ely Copper Mine, Vershire, VT | collected 2017
TGGTGAACTTCGCCATCGGCGTGGTGACGGGCATCGTCCAGGAGTTCCAGTTCGGCATGGACTGGTCGCGCTACTCCACCTTCGTCGGCAACATCTTTGGCGCACCCCTCGCGATCGAGGGGCTGCTCGCCTTCTTCATGGAGTCGACGTTCATCGGGATCTGGATCTTCGGACGTGGACGGGTGAGCGAGCGCGTGCACTTGGCCTCGATCTGGCTAGCCAGTCTGGGGACCATCCTCTCGGCCGCCTTCATCGTCGCGGCGAACTCGTGGATGCAGCACCCGGTGGGCTACGTGATCGACCCCGTCTCGCACCAGGCCGTCATGACCAACTTCTGGGCGGTGATGACCAACTCCACCTTCGTGCTGGCGTACGGGCACGTCCTGTTTAGCGCGTTCTTGACCGGGGCGGCCTTCATGCTCGCGATCTCCGCGTGGCACCTGCGCAAGGGGCACGACGTGGCGGCCTTCGCCAAGGCCGCCAAGATCGGCGTCGTGGCGGTACTGATCACCGCGGTGGGCACGATGTTCTTGGGCGACTCGCAGGCCAAGCAGATGGAAGTGCAACAGCCCATGAAGATGGCCGCCGCCGAGGCCCTCTACAACACCTCGAGCGGCGCGAGCTTCTCGCTGCTCACCATTGGCGACCTGTCGGGCAATCCCGTCTTCCAGGTGCGCGTGCCGCACATCTTGAGCGTGCTGGCCACCAACACCTGGAACGGCAAGGTCGAGGGCATCAACCAGCTCAAGCAGCAGGCGACCGCCCAGTACGGCGCGGGCAGCTACGTGCCGGTCATCTGGGTGCTGTACTGGACCTTTCGCATCATGGTGGGACTGGGAATTTTGCTCTTCGTCCTCGGGGCGGCGGGCCTGTGGCTGATGAGAAAGAAGCGCCTCGAGAAGTCCGCGCTGTACCTGCGATTCGCGACGTGGATGTTGTTGGCGCCGTTCCTCGCCAACTCGGTGGGTTGGATCTTCACCGAGATCGGCCGCCAACCCTGGGTGGTGTACGGACTCTTGAAGACCTCCGACGCCGTGACGCTCATCGCCCCGGGGTACGTGGCGACGTCACTCATCGGGTTCACCGCCGTCTACACGCTGTTGGCGGTGATCGAGATCGGACTCATGATGCGCCTCGCCAAGGTTCCCACCCCGGTGCTCGACGAGGACGACGTGTCGTCCCTGCCCGAGCTCATCTACTAGGAGGACGACCATGCTAGGACTACTCTCCACTTCCCCCAGCGGTCTCGAGCAACTGTGGTTCGGCCTCATCACCGTGCTCTGGCTCGGGTACTTCTTCCTCGAGGGTTTCGACTTCGGGGTCGGCACCTTGTTGCCCTTCGTGTCGCGCGACGACGTGGATCGCCGCGTCGTGATCAATACCATCGGGCCGGTGTGGGACGGCAACGAGGTCTGGCTCATCACGGCGGGCGGGGCCACGTTCGCGGCGTTCCCCCTGTGGTACGCGACGCTCTTCAGCGGCTTCTACCTCGCCCTCTTTGTCATGCTGGCCGCGTTGATCTTTCGCGGCATGGCCTTTGAGATGCGACACCGCGGCGACGAGAAGTGGGCGGCGTGGTGGGACCGCGCCATCTTCTGGGGCTCGGCCCTACCGGCCCTGCTCTGGGGCGTGGCCTTCGCGGACTTCATCCACGGCGTGCCCCTGGGCGCGAACGCCACGTGGACGGGCACCTTCTTCGACCTGGTCAAGCCCTACGCCCTCCTCGGTGGCCTGAGCACCTTGTCACTGTTCACCCTGCACGGAGCGACGTACCTGGGTCTGAAGGCGGGCGGCGACGTGCGCGAGCGCGCGCAGAAGATCGCCCAGCGCCTGGCGCCGATCACCTTCCTCATCGTCTTCGCGTTCCTCGGCTGGACCTACCTGACCGCGCACTCGCGCCACCAGGTCGGCGTCGTTCCGCCGTTGCTGCCCATCGTGGGGGTGGCGGTACTCGCCGCGGTGAGTTGGTTGGTGCGTGAGCGCATGGAGGGCTGGGCCTTCATCGGCACCGGGCTGGTCATCGTGATCTTGTTCACCACGATGATGCTCGACCTCTACCCCAACGTCCTCGTCTCCTCGGTGGCGAGCAGTGACAACTTGAGCATCGTCGCGAGCGCATCGCACCGCTACACCCTCGAGGTGATGAGTTGGGTGGCGCTCATCTTCACCCCCTTCGTGCTGGCCTACCAGAGCTGGACCTACTGGATCTTTCGCCAGCGCGTGAGTCGTCCCGACGCAGCCTCGAAGTCCTCCGCGTCGACGAACGCGTAGCGTGAGCGGCGAGCGTCCCTCGGCCCTCCTGCAGCGCCTGATGCGCGCGTCGCCCCGGGTGCGACGCGCGCTCGGTGTGTCGGTAGCCCTCGGACTGCTGACGACGGTGGCGATCGTGGTCCAGGCGGCGGCGTTGTCGAGCGCCCTGGGCGCCGTGTTCTACCACCACCGCGTCGACGTCGGCAGCGACGTTGGGTGGTTCCTCGCCGCGACGATCGTTCGCGCGCTGGGGGTGGGCCTGAGCGAGCCCCTCACCTCGCGTATCGCCGCGCCCGTTCGCCGCGACCTGCGGGCGCGGCTCTTGTCGCGCGTGCTGCGACGCGGACCCGTCGAGAGCGTGGACGCGACGGTGCAACTCGCGACCACGGGCGTCGACGCCATCGAGTCCTACGTGGCTAACTACGTTCCCTCACTGGTGCTGGCCACGCTCGCGCCGATCATCCTGCTCGGCTTCCTCGCCTGGCGCGATCCGCTGAGCGCGGTGATCGTCCTGGCCGCCGTGGCGCTGTTACCGATCTTCATGGTCCTGCTCGGGCTCGAGGCCAAGGAGAAGATGGAGCACCGCTGGAGCGATCAACAACGCCTGGCCGGCTACTTCGGCGACGTGGTGCGCGGCATGGGCGTGCTGAAGGCGCATCGGCGTTCCCAACGTGACGTCGAACAGCTCGACCGCGTCGGCCGCGAACTGCAGCGCACCACGATGGCCACGCTCAAGGTCGCCTTCCTCTCGAGCTTCGCCCTCGAGCTCCTCTCCTCACTCGCCACCGCGCTGGTGGCCCTCATCTTGGGGATCCGCTTGATGAACGGGTCACTTGCGCTGAGCGTGGCCCTCGCGGTCCTCTTGATCACCCCCGAAGTGTTCTTGCCCCTGCGTCGCTCGGCCGCCCAGTACCACGGTTCATCCGACGGTATCGCCGCCGCCAGCACGGTGCTCGACCTGGTGGGTCGCGCCGCAGAGTCGCCCTCGCTGCGGCGAGCGCGAACCTCGCCCGACATCGTGTTGGAGAACGTCGAAATCACCAGTGAGGACCGCCTCGGCGTGGAGAGCGTGAGTGCGGTGGTGCCGGCGGGGGAGTTGACGGTCATTCGCGGACCGTCGGGTTCGGGCAAGACCACGTTGTTGAGGGTCCTGGTGGGTCTGCGCGACGTCGACCGCGGACGCGTCCTCGTCGACGGCGTCGACCTGGCGCACCTCGACCTCGAGCAGTGGCAGTCGAGCATCGCCTACCTGCCCCAGGATCCGCGACTCCCGGGTTCGAGCACGCGCGAGGTCTTGTCTATGGGCGAGCCCGACATCACCGACGAGGACATGCGCGACGTCCTCGCGTCGCTGGAGTTACCCCTCGAGCTCGATCGTGATCTCGGAGAGGGCGCGGCGGCCCTCTCGGCGGGTCAGCGCCGCCGGCTCGCGCTCGCGCGCTGCCTGTTGCGCCGACCGCAGTTGCTGGTGCTCGACGAGCCGACGGCCCACCTGGACGAGCACAGCGAGGCCCTCGTGAGTGGGTTGATCCACTCACTCACCATGACGCGCGTCGTCGCCACGCACCGCGACTTCGCCTCGGACCACGTTCTCACCATGGCGAGGTCGCTCAGCCGTGACTGAGGGCCGCGGCATCGTCGCCACCGCCCTGGCCCGCGAGCGCCGCGCGGTGCGCGCCGCGATCGCCGCCGGGCTCCTGGTGACCCTGTGTACGGTGGGCCTCGCGGGCACGTCGGCGTGGTTGATCGTACGCGCGGCGCAACGCCCCAGCGTCTTGTCGCTCACGGTCCCCATGGGTCTGGTCCAACTCTTCGCCCTGGCCAAGGCCGCGGGGCGCTACCTCGAACGCACCCAGACCCACCGCGCCGCGTTGAGCGTCATGGGACACGTGCGCGCTCGCGTGGCGCAACTGCTCGAGCCCTTGTTGCCGGCCGGTCTGGGACCGCACAGTTCCCAGGTGGTCGACAGCGTGGTGGGCGACGTGGAGCGCGTCCAGGACCTGCTGACCGCCGTGGCCGGACCGCTCATCACCAGCGCCGCCGCCGGGCTCGTGAGCGTGGTGGTCCTGGGTCTCATCACGCCCGGGGCCGGCGCGATCCTCCTGGGCGCCGTCGCCCTCGACGCCCTGGGCCTGCCGTGGATCGCGCTTCGTCGCGGCGCGGCCAGTTCCCTCGAGGTCGACGCGGTCCACGCGGAGATGAACGAACTGTTCGATCACGCCGCGCAGAGCGGCGACGAGTTCATCATGGTCGGTGCGGGCGCTCACTTGCGTCAGCGACTCGCGGCCCTCGAGGACCGTGGTGACCTCGCGCAGTGGCGACGTCGTCGGGTGATGGGTCTGGTCACTGCGGGAACCGTTCTGGTCAGTGGTGTCGCCGCGCTCACGGTGGCGCTGGTGAGCATCGCCGGACTGCGTAGCGGACACCTCGCCGCATCCCTCGTCGCGGTGCCGGCCCTCGTCACGGTCGCGGTCCTGGAACTGGTGAGCGGGTCCGTGGGGGGAGTGGTGAGCATCTCGCGCGACCGCGCGGCGAGTGCGCGCTTGGCGACGCTGAGTACTCGTCCCCACCCGGTGCGTGAGCCAGAGGCGAGCCTCGGCGTGAGCGACGACGATCAGTCACTCTCGTTGGAGGGTGTCGCGCACTCCTACGACGCGAGCGTCGTGCTCAGGGACGTCACGCTCGAGTTACGCCCGGGAGACGCCATCGTGGTGGAGGGACCCAGCGGCGGTGGTAAGACGACGTTGGCGCGACTGATGGCGAAGTTCCTCGACCCTACCTGGGGGGAGATCCGCCTGGGCGAGGTGGACTACGCGTCGCTCGACTCTGACACGGTGCGTTCGCGCGTGGGCCTGGTCGACGAGGCGCCGCACGTCTTCGCGTCATCGCTGGCGCAGAATCTTCGCGTGGCCGCTCCGGACGCCAGCGACGAGCAACTGGTGCACGCCCTCGGCTGCGCCGGACTGGGCGGGTTCTTGAGTGGACTCGAGCGCGGACTCGACACGCCCCTGGGTGGCGAGAGCACGGGCCTCTCGGGTGGTGAACAGCGTCGCCTCGGCGTGGCGCGCGAACTCTTGACGCGTCGACCCATCGCCATCTTCGACGAACCCACCGAGGGGCTCGACGACGAGGCGGCGCATCACCTGCTGGCCGCGCTACGCGAGCACTACCGCGAGGGGATCTTGATCGTCGTCTCGCACCACGACGCCGAACGACTGGCGGGAGCACGCGTCTGGCGCCTGAGCCACGGGCGACTGGTGAGCGAGGAGCCGAAGTCACCAGACCTGCGGGGGGTCACGAGCGAGGCGATCGGCGCCGAGCCTGCGCACTGATCAGGTCGTGGGACTTTGGTCCCCCCTGGTGCGCCACGTCCCCTCACTACCATGGTCGCAGGCGATTCGCCGAGTAGAAGAGTTCCCGTGGTGCTCGAGTGCGGTACCCCCCAGTCAGCACTCGGGTGAGCGAGAAGACCACGGACGAGAAGTTCGCGACGAGTGAGTCGGCTCCGAAGCCGGTCATCGACGTCATCCCCGCGCGGGGCGACGAGAACCCCACGGGCAAGGGCGTGAGTTACTTCGCGCGCGACCACGCGATCTACTTCGACACGACGCCCGCCGTGATCTTCGTGGTCAGTTCCCTCGCCGACGTCGCGCTCGACGCGCCACTTCGCTGCACGCACTTTCGACTCAACACCCAGGCCCGCAGGTTCTACGACGTCGACGAGGGCCGCTCGATGACCTATCGCGAGGCTCGTGAGTCCCTGGCGGCAGTTCGCGAGGAAGAACGAGGCACACGCTCCGCGTGCGAAGGAGTCGCTGGGTGGGGGCGGTACTACTCCCTCGTCGATCGCGGAGCCTGGGGGTGGAGAGTCTCACCGTGGGCCAGCATCTCGACGAACTGCGCGACGCGCCGCGAACGGGTGTCGGGCTTCTTGGCATCGGCGATCCGGTAGAGGAAGGCGTAGCGATTCGCGCTGGTGAGCGTGCGATACATCGCCATCGCCTGCGGGTTGGCACTCAGCGCGGCGGCGAAATCCTCGGGAACCTCGATGCTCGCCGAGCCGGCGTAAGCGCGGTGCCACCGCCCATCCTCTTGCGCGCGGCGCACCTCGTCACTACCGGACTGGTGCATTCGCCCCGAGGCGCTCTGCCTCTCGGCGATGGCGACGTTTCGCTGTGACCACCGGCTGCGAACGGCGCGCGGCGTGAAACGGCGTCGGAACGTGGTGAGGTCCCTCGTCCCCACCTGGCCATCGATCCAGCCAAAGCAGATCGCCTCGTCCAGCGCCTCGTCGTACGTGAGTGTCGTCGGATCAGTCGTCCCCTTCTTGGCCAGGACGAGCCAGACACCGCGTGACTCGCCATGATGGGCGTTCAACCAACTGCGCCATTCGCCAGCGTCCGCCACTATGAGCTCGGGGAGTTCCACGCTAGAGAAAGTAGTCGCCACGCATCGTCGAAAGGGGCTCGACTCTCGAGCGCGCCACCCACGCGGCGAACGTCTCTGGACGCTGGCGCGTGTCGCCCACCACGTAATTACACGACTGCTAGATGTGCAAAAGTTGCTACTTAACGGTGCACAAGTGTGTCCAGTGTGAGGATTTCGGTGCAAAAGTAGACAGAACTTGGGCAAAACCTCTCGATTTCGCCATCAGGCCTTCACGAGCCCCGGGGCTGGTGGCATTGTATTTCTCGTAGTCCACGCAGTACCTGCCGACGCAGACCAATCCGAAAGGAGAGGGAGGCGGAAGTGAGAGGGGCCTCGCAAGAGGAACGGATCACTTCAGCGGCAAGCGGAGTTCGGTCCGCTTGACGAGACGGTGAAGGGTGTGGAGTGCCTGCCGTCATTCGGTGGCCCGTCCGACACGGGGCGACGAATGGTGTGCCTCGGAAACCCCGAGGGGCGGGTGAGCTTAGGCTCACTGGTCACTCGGGGTTTTCGGCTTTTCCGACGGTCCCGCGTACGTCATCGCCAGTGAAGTAGACCCTGGTCGGAAGTCGCGGTAAGAAAGCGTCGAGAAGAGACAGGACATTGATATGAGGGCCGCCCGGGAGCGCCGATTTCGTGCCGTCGCTGATGAGGCGACGCCGGCAATCGGCGCCTATATCAAACGTCGTATCTATCCACTGAGCTATTCCGACGTCGACGACCTCGTCGAGGAGGTCCTGATCATCGCCTGGCGTCGCCTGGACGATATCCCCGCCGACGCGGTAGTGCCCTGGCTGATCGGCGTCGCGCGCAACGTGCTGCGCAACGCGCACCGCAAGTATCGCCGCGGCGAAGCGATCTCCGCCGCCCTGGCCCCACCGCACCACGACTCCTCGGCCGAGGACCACGTCATCGCTGACGAGGGAGTGCGCGCGGCGCTCGAATCGCTCAGCGAGGATGATCGCGACATCGTGCTACTGCACGCGTGGGATGGTCGCAGCGCCGCCGAGATCGGCGTCATCGTCGGCGTCAGCGCGAACGCCGCCGCGGTGCGACTCTCGCGGGCCCAGGAACGATTCCGCCAGAACTTCGCCAGCCTGAGCGTCGATTGAAAGATATGCCTTCTCGCGACATAGAGAAGATAGAGCGGAGGAGCACGCGATGAAATCGATTGAGGAACGGCTGGCTCACAGCGATCCCGTAATTCAAGGTTACGTTCCCGCGAACTACGAACAGATGGTGGCGCGGGTGGTGCGACGAACGCGTCCCGTCGACTCGGTGTGGAGGGCGTTCCGACTTCGAATGGCTGGTTCGGTCGCCGCCGCGAGCGCCCTGACGGTACTCGGCGTGAGCGTCCTGGGCGGAGCCGGGGCGGCGCTGCCGGTCTTGGGCTTCTCCGCCGCGGCGACGCCGAGCCCATCGGCGACATCGACCCAGTCGACCCAGTCGACCCAGTCGTTACCGGGCGCCTTCGGCGCCACGATGATCCGCGTCGAGCAGAACTACTCCTTCACCGGTGCCGAGAACTTCTCGAGTGCTACTAGTTCGATGCCGGTCTACACGCTCAGCGCGCCCAGCGACTTAGTGAGCGCGTGGCGTGACGTCACCTCAGCACTGGGCATCACCATGGATACGACCAGGGGCGCCCAGAATTCCAGTAACTATTACGGCGTGTCCGCAACGGGCTTCTTCGGGTCGATCTCGAAGAACGGCGGATCGGACTACTGGAGTATCAGCGAGACATCCAGCGGCGCCGCGAGTTCCTCGGGGGGCACGGGCTCAACCGGCACGGGCTCAACCGGCACGCAGGTGCCCGCCCCTTCGACGTCACCTTCACCCGTCACGGGATCGACTGGTGCCACCGGCGTCACGGGATCGACCGGCGTCTCGGGGGCGACCGGAGTGGCCGGCGTCACCGGGCCGTCGGGCTCCACCGGACCCGTCGCCGCGACGGGCTCGGTGGCGGTCCGGGCGTCAGGGTTCGTCCGGGCACTCGGCGACTATAACGCGGGCACTGCCACGCAGACCGTGAGCGCAGGAGTCACGAGCATCACCATCCCTCTCCTCATCAACGGCGACCCCTCTGACATGAGTGACACGTTCAGCTTCAATGCTGACGGTACCTTGCAGAGCGCCTCGGGAAACCTGTTCTCCCTGAGCACGGTGGCGACGTATCCGTTGATCTCCGAAATGGCGGGGGCCGGGCAGATCACCGCCCAAGAGAATCTCTTCCGTCACCTCGTCGTCTACGGTACGACGAAGTCGACCGCGTCAAGTACGTCGTCCCCATCGTCCGCTGGTACCCCCGCGTCGGCGGGACCGAGTGGTCCCAGCGCAACGTCAGGGGTGACGGGAGCGACGGGAGCGCCGGCGACCACGACGTCGACGGGCACTGCGGGATCCACCCCCACTACGTCAAGTACGACTGGCGTCACTGGCGTCACTGGCGTCACTGGCGTCACCGGCGTCACCGGTTCGTCGGGGTCCACCGGTACGGTGCCCACGACGACGACGCCCGCGACAACCACGGTGGTCCATCTCACTGGCGTGACCCTTCGCTACGCGTCCTATGAGATGAGTGGGGGCACCTGGATGGAGTTGCCGGTGTACGACTACGCGGGCACGGTCGTCCAGGGTGGCTACCCGGTGGGCTTCACCGTGGTGGCGCTGCCCTCGCAGTACCTGGATTTCGCTCCCACGGTGCTCCCACTGGGAGCGCGCTAGAAGAGGGCCTGTGGCTCGGCGGGCTCTATCAACTCAGGGCCGTCGTTGCGTACCGACCCCACGGCGGGGTCCACGCCGTAGTGTCGCAGGGTGCCCGCGGGCGCGGGGCGCATGAGGTGCGTCCGCTGCGCCGGACCGGACTCGCTCGGGTCGAGCCACTCGGCGACGTCGTCGAGCGCGAGGACGACGGGCATGCGGTCGTGAATCTCGTCCATGTCCTCGTTGGGCGTCGTGGTGATGACCGTGCAGGTCTGTACCCAGGGGGCGTCCTCGGGCGTGGCGGGGTCGTGCCAGTGTTCGTAGAGCCCGGCCAGTAGCACGGGCTCCTCGTCACGCCGGGTGAAGAAGTGCGGTTGCTTCTCACGCCCGGGACGGTGGTCCCATTCGTAGAAGCCGTCGACGGGGATGATGCACGGGCGCTTCGTGAAGGCGGCGCGGAACGAGGGCTTCTCGGCGACCGTCTCGCCGCGAGCGTTGAAGAGCCGGTTCGAGAGCGCGGGGTCCTTGGCCCAACTCGGCAGGAGCCCCCAGCGGTAGCGGTCCAGGACACGCTCACTCGCGCGTTCAGCGACGCCGAAGAGTCGGCGCTGGGGCCCCACGTTCCAACTGGGGTGCGCCTCCTCCTCGAGACCGGCCGCCA
>VFSW01016587.1_pt1 | contig 10042 bp, 7 predicted proteins | sample 5358111 | NCBI WGS metagenome assembly VFSW01 (sample SAMN11554181, study PRJNA540505) | mine drainage metagenome | isolation source: sediment from site ElyBrook_90M | place: USA: Ely Copper Mine, Vershire, VT | collected 2017
GCTCTCGCCGTCCGAGACGCGCTCGCCCGCCGCGATGGCCGGTATGCCTCACGGGGAGCTGCAGGAGGCCACGATCGCCGACCTCGCGGCCCGTCTCACGCAGGGCGAGCTGACGTCGCGCGCGCTGGTCGCGGACTACGTCGCCCGCATCGAGGCCATCGACCGCGCGGGGCCGACCCTGCGTTCCGTCCTCGAGGTGAACCCCGACGCCGACGCCATCGCCGACCAGCTGGACGCCGAGCGGCGCGCCAGGGGGCCCCGTGGCCCCTTGCACGGCATCCCGGTGCTGCTCAAGGACAACATCGACACGGGCGACCGCATGCAGACCACGGCCGGCTCGCTCGCCCTGCTCGGGGCTCCAGCGCGCGAGGACTCCGGCGTCGCATCGCGCCTGCGCGAGGCGGGGGCGATCCTGCTCGGGAAGACGAACCTCAGCGAGTGGGCGAACATGCGCTCGACCCACTCGACCAGCGGTTGGAGCGCCCGCGGCGGCCTGACGCGCAATCCGTACGCGCTCGACCGAAACACGAGCGGTTCGAGCTCCGGGTCCGCCGCGGCCGTGGCGGCGAGCCTCGCCCCGGTGGCCGTCGGCTCGGAGACGGATGGATCGATAGTCAGCCCCTCCTCCATCTGCGGGCTCGTCGGGCTCAAGCCCACCGTGGGTCTGCTGAGCGGCGCGGGCATCATCCCCATCTCGCACACGCAGGACACGGCTGGCCCGATGGCCCGCACGGTCGCTGACGCAGCGCTCCTGCTCGGGGCGATGGCCGGGTACGACTACACGAGGTCGCTCGACGCCGGGGGCCTGAAGGGCGCGCGGCTCGGGGTCGTCCGCGACGCATTCCATCTCACGCCGGGCGTCCTGGCCGTGTTCGACGCGGCGGTCGACGTCCTGCGCGGCCTCGGCGCCATCGTCGAGCCGGTGGAGTTGCCGCACCTATCCGAGCTCGACGACCCGGAGCTGGAAGTGTTGCTCCACGAGCTGAAAGCCGACATGGCGAGTTACCTGGCGACGCGACGGGTGCCGGGCCTCCGCTCCCTCGAGGACCTCGTTCGCTTCGACGCCGCCCATGCCGCCGACGAGCTGCGCTGGTTCGGACAGGAGCACTTCGAGAGAGCCGTGCAGAAGGGCGGGCTGGATTCGCCCGCCTACACCGAGGCGCTCTCGAAGTGCCGCCGCCTGTCGCGTGACGAGGGGATCGACGCCGCGCTGACGGCGCACCGGCTCGACGCGCTGGTGGCACCGACCGGCGGCCCCGCATGGACGAGCGACCTCGTGAATGGCGATCAGTTCACCGGTAGCAGCTCGACCCCGGCCGCGGTCGCGGGCTATCCGAGCATCACCGTCCCCTGCGGCTGGCTCCACGGGCTGCCCCTCGGCCTGTCCCTCGTTGCCGGCCCGAATACGGAGGCGACGCTCCTGCGTTTCGCCTACGCCTTCGAGCAGGCGACGAAGCATCGTCGACCTCCGCGGTATCTGCGGACAATCGAGACATGAACTCCGCTGGGGCAGGGAAGAGAAGGGCTAGGAAGTCTGCAGCTCCAGCGCCTCGCGCAGCTCGGCCTCGAGCTCCTCGAGCGCCGTCGGCGCGAGCCCGGGCGCTCCGAACAGCTCGAGGTGCAGCTCGCCGCGGTAGCCGAACGCAACGACGGCCGGGACGGTCACGCCCTGGATGTTCGGACCGATGACTCGCAGGCTCTCGATGTCGGCACCGAAGGCCGCGAGTCCCTCGTCGATGCGTCCGACGTTCGTGAAGACGAGCCCGCGGCTCAGGGGCAGCTCGATCATGAAGGGGTGCATCCACCGGATGATCTGCCTGGCCCACGCGTGGGGTCCGCCGAGCGAGAGCGCCAGGGGGCCCAGGATGAACGCGGGCCCCGCGAGGCCTCTGTGCTGGCGCTTGGTGACCCTCGACACGGCTCTGGCCGTGGAGGCCAGGTCGCCTACCTCACTCCGCGGAACGATGACCGACAGGATGCTCGACGTGTTGGCGGCGGTCAGGCGTGCCGAGCCCGCGTAGCGACGCAGATCCATCGTGTACATCACCGCCAGGGGTCCCTTGCTGGACCGCCCCGCCGCGACGCGTGCCAGCGCCGCGATGAGCGCGTCGTTCACGCTGGCCCCGTGCGGTTTGCATCGTGCCTTGATGCGCTCGACGTCCACCGCCGGGATCCTCAGGTGCCGCCAGCTCGACTCGATCGTGGGGGCGGTCGGGAAGTGACGTACACGCTTCGCGGCGCCGAGCGTCCGGAGCGGGGCGACCGACGCGACGGCCAGGTCGCGCGCCAGGAGCGGCAGATGACGCCAGCGCAGCCCCTCCAGCGCGCTCGCCACGCTGCGGCGGGCGTCGACGGGCGCCGACGGTGGCAGTCCGTACAGATGCGCGCCGAGCACGTGCCCCACCGCCGCCGCGCCGCCTCCGTCGACGGCCAGGTGCGTGACGGTCAGGACGAGGCGCGATCCGTGCGCGCGGGGCAAGCTCACGAGGCGCAGCGGCCTCTCGCGCATCGAGTCGATCGCGTGACGCGCCCACGACGCCGTCTGCTTCTCGAGATCCCCGGGCTCGTCCACGACGTGCACGGACTCCGAGATCGGCCCCTCGACGGGCAGCCACCGGTCGCGCCAGAAGCCCGGCGCGTAGCATCGCCCGAGGACCGGGAACGCGTCGATCGCGGCCTTCATCGCACCCTCGAGCTGGCCGCGAGAGAAGGCGCGTCGCAGATCGATGACGGCGTGGATCCCGAGGTCGCCGTAGCGGTCCATCGAGCCGTAGAGGCCCACGTCGGAGAGCTCTGCCGGAATGGGGGCCCTCACGGGCAGAAGTAGAGCGGCCCGGGCTCTCGCTGGCCAGAGCTCCATCGCCTGACGTATGACGGACGACACCTCCGCCGGCTGGCGGGGCTCAGGGCGTGAAGACGGCGGCGGTGAGCGCGGGCAGGTCGATGGTGAGCGTGCCGGCCGAGACCGTGGCCTGCGTCCCCGACAGCGCGTCGGTGACGGTCCCCGTCAGCCCGATGTTCGTCACGTTCATCGTGCGGCTGGCCGCCGAGCTGCCGAAGTTGAACGCGGCCACGACGGTGTCGGAGCCCTGCACCCTGCCGTAGGCGTAGAACGAGCCGTCGACCCAGAGCCGCGTGCGGTTTCCCTGGCGCAGCGCGGGGTGCGCGGCGCGGACCTTCCCGAGCTTCTGGAAGTTGGTGAGCGTGTTCTGCTCGAGGGTGCTCAGCGAGGAGCCGAACCGCATCATGCGACGGCAGTCCGGATCGATGGCGCCCGGCTGCCCGAACTCGTCGCCCATCCAGATGATGGGGATGGAGTCGTAGGTGAGCAGGAACGCGTGGGCGAGCGAGAGGCGGCTGAACGCCGCCGCGTTGGTCTCCTGAGCGGGCGGCGGGTTGGTCCAGGGGGCACCGACGTCGCTGCCTGCCGCGATGCTGATCGCGCGCGCGGTGTCGTGGCTACCGAAGAAGTGGCCCATGAGGGCGCCGGGGGTCACGCCGGTCCAGGTGGACTCGTCGTAAAGCACGCCGTTGTCCAGGTCGTTGCCCGCGTTCGAGTCGTTCGACAGGATCGTCCCGACGATCGTGTTGTGCAGCGGATCGTCCATCGATCCATCGAGCATGCCGGGGTTCACGCAATCCATGACGTTCGCCACGACCCCGCCGAGCGCCTCGCCTACCATGTAGAAGGGCAGGTTCGTGGAGATGGCCGCGTCGATCTTGGAGCGCATGTCGGTGCAGATCTTGTTGTTCACCTGCTTGACGGCGTCGACGCGGAAGCCGTCCAGGTTGAACTGCTCCATCAGCCACACGGCGTGATCGGTCACCTCGTCGTCGACGGACGGGTTGGTGGTGTTGAAGTCGGGCAGGTAGGGATCGAACCAGCAGTCGGCCCGGTTCCACGTCTGGGTCTCGGCCGTGTCCCAGAGGCCCTCGTTGCCGCAGTCGTTGACGCCGCTGCTGTACGGGATGTTGAACCAGGCGAGGTCGGTCTGGTGTGCGGTCGACAGGGGCGCGATCTGCGGGGACTGCCCGCTGGGGGGGCTGGGGTCGGCGAACACGTGGTTGACCACCAGATCCGTGAGGACGCGGATGCCGTGAGCATGCGCGGCGTTCACCAGCGCCACGAGGTCGGCCGCCACGCCGAAGTGAGGCTCGATGGGGCTGGTGATGCCGGCGCCCGAGAAGAGCGGATCGCTCTCCGACCCGTACGTCCACCCGCTCGCGATGGGGAAGTACGAGTGGTAGCCGGACAGGCAGTGCCCGGTGTTCGCGCCCGCGCCCATCTCGCAGAGCTTCGTGCCCAGCACCGGTGAGCTGAGCCAGAGGGTGTTGACCCCCATGGCGTCGAAGTACCCGTCGCTGATCTTCTGCGTGACCCCGCCGAAGTCGCCGCCCTTCCAGTCGCCGGGCGCCTCGGTGGGAGGGCCGTTCGGCCCGGCCTTGCTGGTGCCACCGGCCAGGAACCGATCGACCATGACCTCGTACATGAACGAGTCGGTCCAGCCGAAGCTGCCCGACTGGATCCAGAAGGGGACGAACAGGCGCGCGGGGTTGCCGTTCGTGTCGGCCACCTGGAAGACGTAGCCGTACTTGTTCGGGGCGGTGATGCCTGACGAGACGTTGACCGTGAAGAGGTGCGTGCCCGCGTCGTAGGGAACCGCGCTCGCGGCCAGCGCCGTGCCGTTGAGGGTGACGACCGTCTGGGAGGGGTCGAGGTCGGCGGCGCCCGGCGTGTACTGCACCTGGAACGAGTAGCTGCTCGCCGTCGTCGTCACGGTGCCGCCCACGAGGGTGAGCGTGCCCGGGGCGGGCTGCTGGCAGGTGATGCCTTGCAGGATGTTGTTGGTGTTCGTGCCCCCCGACGAGGGAAGCGACACCGTGGGCTGCCCGGGGGCGACCATCCAGGTGCCGTCGGCGACGAACTTGTACTCGACGTCCTTGCCGTAGGGGATCTGCGTGGTGACCTGCCAGACGCCGCTGGCGTTCTTGGCCATCGGGAGCCCGTTCATCCACGTCAGGTAGTCGGCCTGAAAGACGACCGTCGTGTACCCGTTGTCGGGAAGCGAGAAGGTCTCCGGGCAGGTGGACGGGGGCGGGGCGGCGTCGTGCTTGCCCGTCGAGCCGTCGTGCGAGCCGGAGGAGCCGTCGGTCGAGCCGCCGTCGGCGCCGGTGGCCGAGTCCCTTCCGGACCCGCCCTCGGGAGGGATGTAGGGGCTGCCGTCGCCGCCGCCGTCCTCGGACGAAGACGGGGAGCCCTGGTCGGAGCCGCAGGCCATGAGGGCGAGCGGCAGGCCAACGAGGACGACAAGGACGCAGAGAACGGCGCGCATCGGCGACCCCTTCGGAGGGGTGTTTCGTAACTCACGGACGAGTGGCGAGCAACCTCCCCGCCGTCTCATTTACGCTCCCCGCCATGCGCGAGTTCCGGCCCCCCGTACGGGCTTCCCTGTTCCGCACCGTCTTCGGTGTGGGGATGGGGGTCGTCATGCTCGTCTTCGCGGGCGCCATGGCGCTGCTCGGGACCAGCAGCAACCGCATCCGCTACGACCTGGCAGGCGGTTTGCTGACCGTCGATTCAGGCTCGCGCTTCGACAGAGCTCGAACGGTGCCCCTCGGGCTCGTCCACGAGCGACGCTTGGTCTCGCTGCAGGGCGGGCGACGGACGCGGGGGACGGCGATGGCCGGTACCTGCACCGGCCGCTGGACGTATCCCGAGCTGGGGACCGTCTGGCAGGCCACGAACTGCTCCGCGCAGGGCGTGCTGCTGGTGACCAGCGACGGCGATCTGCCCATCGTCGTGTCGCCGCCGGACCCCGCGGCGTTACTCGCAGCCCTCGACGCCGGAACCGACTTCACCATCGTCCTGCCCGCGGGCGACGACACCCTCATCCGGGTGCTGCCCCTGGGGGGCGCGGCGTTCGGGCTGGTCATCGGGGGCATGATCGTCGCTCTCATGCTGCTCGGGCCCCGCCGGATGGTGTACCGCGTCGGCGAGGGGCGCCTCGAGGTGAGCACGCTGTTCGGCCGCCGCTCGTGGCCGATCCAGCAGCTGCGCGCGCGCCGGCACTCCCCGAAGGTCACCCTGCGACTCGCCGGCACCGGCGCACCCGGGTACTACACGGGGCTCTTCCGCGCGGACGGCGAGAACACGCGCATCTACGCGACGAACGTGAAGGCCGGTGTCCTCCTGGAGGGGCCCGCGCGGGTGTATCTGTCGCCGGAGGACGTCCCCGGGTTCCTCGACGCGCTGCGAGCCGCGGGCGCGCAGGTCGAGGTGATTCCAGGGGTTTGAATGAACCCTTCCCCGCATGACCGCCATCATGAGCCGGCGCGCGAGCCGGGCGTAGATTTCGCTCATGAGCGCGCACCTTTATGTCTGTGACGCCGGGGGGCCGATGGTCGTCGCGGTGGAGGGAGCCCCGCCGCGGTGGGTCACGTGTCCGGCCTGCGCCGGATTCGAGTGCTGCAAGTGCCCCGGAGCGCTGCTGCAGGGCGAAGCGCCCGACTTCGCCGGGGGATCGAGCTGGGTCTACCGCTGCGGGGGCGGGCACGAGCAGACGCTGCGCCTCCCTGCGGGAGTCCAGATGCCCGAGTCGGCCCAGTGCTCGCGTTGCGAAGGGTTGATGCTGCCGGTGCTCACGCGGCCGGTCCAGCACTGACCCGGGTGGCTGGGGAGCCTGTGCGCATGATTCACACCCCACGGTCGCGAACGTTCCTTCGCACCGCGCAGCACGGGTTTCGTTGGCGTCGGCGGGGAAACCCGCTAGTTCCAGGCCATGAGCGCGCCCATGGTGGTCCGGGATCCCAAGGCCGCCCCCACGTACGTGGACGGGCCGCTCTCGCGCTTCCTGCGCAAGGGGCTGTTCGAGGCGCGCGACGAGGTGTTCGTCCGCCTCTCGCTCCTGCGCATCGTCCAGATGACCGTGCTGATGACGGGGCTCTTCCTGTTCGTGCACACGCGCGACCCGCGCGTCACGGCCGCGATGAAGCTCGTCGTGATGGGCGTGTACCTCGCCGTGTGGGGCTTCCTGTTGCCGCCGGCCATCCTGATGCTCCACAACACGATGCACCGGCCCTTCATCAAGGGACCGAAGCTCGTGGCGTGGTTGCACCCGTACGTCATGTCCTTCTTCCTGGGCATCCCCACCGGCTACCGCGAGCACCACCTGGGGATGCACCACGCCGAGGACAACATGCAGAAGGATCTGTCCTCCACGCTTCCCTACCAGCGCGACAGCTTCCTGCACTTCCTCGTCTACTTCTTCCGGTTCTTCTTCCTGGGCATCTTCGAGGTCAGCTCGTACCTCGGGCAGGCGAAGAAGACGAAGATGGCGCGTCGCCTCGTCCTCGGCGAGGTGGCGCACTACGCGGTGATCGCCGCTGCCATCGCGATCGACGTGCGCTTCGGGCTCGCGGCCTTCGCCCTGCCGTTCGTCATCTGCCGCTTCATGATGATGGTCGGCAACTGGGGGCAGCACGCCTTCATCAACGTCGAGCACAAGAACAACGGCATCGCGAACGCGATCACGTGCATCAACGTCGCGTACAACGCGCGCTGCTTCAACGACGGGTACCACATCGGCCATCACCTGCGCGCCAACCGCCACTGGACCGAGCTTCCCGGCGACTTCGAGAAGAATGTCGGCCTGTACGCGCGCGAGGGCGCCCTCGTCTTCGCGGGCATCGACTTCTTCATGGTGTCGGTGCTGCTCTGGACCGGCAGCTGGCGGACGCTCGCCCGCTGCTTCGTCCACCTGGATGGCGACAACCGGAGCGACGACGAGATCATCGAGATACTCCAGTCCCGCGTGAAGCCCGTCCGCTCGTGGCCGGCCGAGTCGATCGGCCTGCCCGCGCTCGAAGCCTAGTCCCCACCGTCCGGAGGGTTATCCGATGACCGCCATCACGCACGCCACGGATCTGCGCGTCGAGGTCCGTCCGCTCCAGAAGACCGATCTTGACGCCGTCGTCGCCCTGGACGGCCGCAACGTCGGCCGCTCGCGGCGCGGCTACTTCGAGCGCCGTCTCGCCTCGGCCCTTCGCAATCCGAAGAGCCACCTGCAGCTGGCCGCCGTGGGCCCCTCGGGGCTCGAGGGCTTCGCGCTCGCGCGCTTCACGTCGGGCGAGTACGGGCGGCCCGAGCCGGCCGTGCTGCTCGAAGCGGTCGGGGTCGAGCCGTCGCGGCAGCACGCCGGGATCGGGCGCCGCATGCTGGGCGCGCTCACCGCGAAGGCCGCGGCGCGCGGCATCGCCACCGTGGTGACGGAGGTCGACTGGCGCAACCACGCCATGCTGCAGTACCTCGCCGGCGCGGGGTTCACCCTCGCACCGCGCCTGCTGCTCGACCGCATCGTCACCCGCATGCCCCTGCCCGAGACCGACGAGGCCATCGAGCTCGCTCCGCCCCGCATCCGCCATCTGCACGCCAGCGACTTCGACGCCGTCGTCAACATCGACCGGCTCGCGACCGGGCGGGACCGCTCCGACTACTTCCGTCGCAAGTTCGACGAGGCGCTGCACGAGTCGGGGATCGCGGTCTCCCTGGTGACCGAGGACGACGGTTTCGTCGTCGCCTTCGCGATGGCGCGCGTCGATCTGGGCGACTTCGGGCACGTCGAGCCCGCCGCCACGCTCGAGACCCTCGGCGTGAACCCTTCATTTTCGCACAAGGGCTACGGGCGCGACATGCTCGCGCAGATGATCGACAACCTCGCCGCGCTGCACATCGACCACCTGGAGACCGAGGTCGCGCACGACCACTTCGAGCTGCTGCGCTTCTTCTACCGGTTCGGGTTCACGCCGTCGCAGCGGCTGGTGTTCCAGTCGACGCCGCGGGCGTCGTAGGCGAAGCCGCGGAAATCGTCGCCCACACCTGTCCGGATTTGCCTCCGGCCGACGAGGGACCCCAGTAGAGGCCCGGGCCCTGCCGAACCATGAATCGACCGACCCCGAGACGGAGGAAACCCGTGATCCGCAGTTCAGGGTCAGCGTGAACGGTAGGTCTCTACGTCGTCGCTCTTCCGCGCACGGGAGCGTGGCGTATCCCTTGCTCAGGTCCACTCATGATCAGACGTCGGATCCGCTTCGCTTCCCTCGTTCTCGTCGTGTGCCTTGCCGCGTGCGGTGGAAGCACCTCGCCCGCGGACAACCAGACCCAGATCCCCGTATCGTGTCCGGCCAGTGCCCCGAAGGAAGGCGCGACGTCCGCTCGGTGCCCCCTCGAGGGCCTCGAGTGCGAGTACGGCCCCAGCGCCGATCCGAGCTGCAACGCGCTCGTGATCTGCTCGGCGCAGGCGTGGGCGAGCACGCGACTGGGCGCGTGCACGACCTCGCCCGAGTGCCCGACGTCCTATGCCCAGGCGCCCGGTGCGAGCTGCACCGCGTCCGACACTTGCGCGTACCTTCAGGGCCAGTGCATCTGCATCGGCGGTGCAGACACCACCCTGAACTGCACCACGCCGCAGCCCGGATGCCCGTCGATCCGCCCGCACATCGGCAGCGCCTGCGACGAGGACAGCCAGCAGTGCACCTACGGCGTGGCCGTCGGCTTCGATCTGGTGTGCTTGGACGGCGTCTGGCGGCGGGCGGCGTTCCAGGGCGGATGAACGCTCACCCCGGCTCTTGCCGCCCTCCGAGCCAGGCCATCTCGATCCTCGTGAAGTAGCGCCGTGACGCCGTGAGGTCAGGGCCGAGCCGCTGAGAGTCTCCCCGCGCGGCAGGAAGACGTTGGCGGTGAGCATCAGCACCGTGACGGCCTCCCCCGGGGGCACGTCCCCGAACAGGGTGAGGAGGAACTCGACCGGGTGCTCGCGGAAGACGGGCCGGCTTGCCTGTGACGGGGCGTCGTTCGCCAAGGGGGCCTCAGGGTCCTCGTAGGAAGAGCCCCGGCGGCGCATCCGGCGGGAGTATTCTCCCGTCCCCATGGAGACGCCCCTCACCCCCCTCGAGTTCATGCGGCGTTCGCGCCGTCTGTATCCGGCCCGTGAGGCCGTCATCGACGGAGACCTGCGTCTCACCTACGAGCAGTTCTTCGACCGGT
>VFSW01016588.1_pt1 | contig 10042 bp, 10 predicted proteins | sample 5358111 | NCBI WGS metagenome assembly VFSW01 (sample SAMN11554181, study PRJNA540505) | mine drainage metagenome | isolation source: sediment from site ElyBrook_90M | place: USA: Ely Copper Mine, Vershire, VT | collected 2017
AAACTGACGTTTGCCAAGGGTGCGCGGCTTAAGGACCCAAAGCGGCTGTTCAATTCCAGTCTCCAGGGGAATAGCCGTCGCGCTATCGATCTGCACGAAGGCGACGAGATCGACGACGCCGCGTTCCAGGCGCTCATCCGCGAGGCCATCGCGTTCAACGAGTCCTCAGCCCGCTAGCCGCTCCCGCGACGGGCTATCTCCGGGCCCGGCGATCGTTCCAGCGCTCGAGTTCGCGCGCGTAGAGCGTCGCACTTCGTTGCTGCAATTTCAGGTACGTCTCCGGCGAGATGCGCATCGTCCGCCGCGGTAATGGAGCGTTCATTTTGGAGCCCCTCCTCCAAGCGTAGAGAGATGCACGTCGTTCGCGCCCAGGATCGATCCATCGACTCGCTGCAACTCGACGACGGCCTTATTGAGTGCGGTCTGCGCCGAGAGTTCGCGGCCTTGTGCCTGCACGAGTTCGATTTGCCGCTGCAACACGAGGAACGTCGTGGACGCTCCGTTTCGGAATTTGCGTTGCTCGCTCGCATAGACTTCGGCCGCGGTCGTACGCGCTTGGGTTGCGGCATTCAAACGCGCGACTGCCGTTTGATATCCCTGATAGGCGTTGCGTACTTCGAAGACGACGCGCTGCCGGATGCCGCGGCCTTGCAGTTGCGCTTGGAGCTCTTGTTCGCGCGCAGCCGCCAGATTCGCACGGGCCGTCGTATTGCCGATGGGGAGATCGATCACAACGCCCACGGAGTACGTTGGGAATTTCCCGCTCCAGAGATTGTTATACGATTGCGCGGCGGATCCGACCATATACGGCGGGGGCGTCGCGGTTCCGAAGGTGCCACCGAGCGGCGGAAGCGCGTTACCGGCATAGCCGTTCGACTGATAGTTCATTTGCAGATCCGCTTGCGGGAGCGCTTGATTCTTCGCATAGCGCAGATCGATATCGGCTTGGCGTTGCGCGTCGGCAATCTGCCGAACTTCCGGGCGATTCTTGAGCGCTGAAGCTAGGAGCGCGTCGAAGCTCGGGATCTGCGGCGTTTGCAGCACGGGCGACGTCGGCACGAGATTGGCTCGCCAGATGGGATTCGCCGGATCGTCGACGAGCAATCCTTTGAGCGTGTTCTGCACGGTTGAGACCTGTTGGAGATCCTCGAAGACTCGATCCTGATAGGTTGAAACTTGAGTCGACGACTCGACCGCATCGATCGGAGCGGCTTGGCCCTGCTTGGCCAGGCGTACGTTGCTCGCTTGTTGGGCGACGGCCTGATGAAGCGCCTGTTCGTCGATTGCGACCGTACGCCACGCAGCGACCAGACTCCAGTATTCGTCCTCGACGTTGGCGATGGTGGTCGAGGCGTCGGCGAGGGTCTGCGATTCCGATACGTCGGCATTGACCACCGATAGCAGGAGCGCTCGCTTCGCCGGATTGATCCCCGAGTTCTTGAGCAACGGCTGCGTCAGTGAGACGTTCAACGATGTCGGATAGTATGGATTGAACGCATTGATATAGGTGTTGTCGTTCACTTTCGACTGCGAAAGGCTCACGCTATACTGTTGGCCGCTCGGCATCTGGCCTTTCAAACCGCCTTCGACCGTTTGTACGTTTTGAACGATCGGCTGAAAATCGTTTCCGCCGGCAAAAAACGCATTGGTCGCGGCCGATGTGGAGTGCTTGACGGAGGGTTCGAGCAAGAAGTGGACGTCGAAGGCGCCTTTGGCAGCCTGAATCTGGTAGGACGCTATGCGCGTGTTCGAGGCGGCAATCGAGAGATCCGGATTCTTCAGCAACGCCATTCCGATCGCATCGGAGAGCGTCAAACCGACGAACGGCTCTTGGGCCACGCCGACGATGTTCGCCGCACTCGGTTGCGCTGACGGAGCGCGATACCCGCGAGCCACGCTCGGGATACGCGGGAACACGGCGGTCGGCTGCGGCGTCGGGACCGCCGCGCGCGCCGATAGCGGCGGGTGCGTGCCCTGCGCCGACGCCGCACCGAACGGCAAACTCGCGGCCATAGTGGCAGCGGATGCGACGACCAGCGATACGATTCGAGTGTTCACAGTAACTCCTATTCAGCCGGAATGGAACCGCCCAATCGCGGCTTATTGAGTAGCAAGACGAGTGGAGCCAGAAGGATGGTGATGATCGCGGTAACGCGCGAGGTGTCGGCGTACGATTGCACCTGCGCTTGACTAGCGATGATGCCTTCAAGATTAGCGAGCGCGGCGGCCGAGTGAGCGCCGCCGTTCGCCGCAAGATACGATGCCGTCGCGGGGCTGGCCAGATTGATCGATGCAGCCAGTTCCGTTTGATGGACCGAGACGCCGCGTACTAAGAGCGTCACCAGCACCGCCGTAGCGATGCTACCGCCGACTTGACGCGAAAGGTTGAAGAACGCCGAGGTTGCGGCAACGTCTTTATCGGGAACGCCGCCGATGACGGCGATCGAAAGCGGAACGAAGATTTGCGAGAGGCCGATACCGCTGATGATCAGCGATGCGATGAACGTGCCGAAGTCCGATTGCGGCGTCGTCACGTTCGCGAGCATCCAATTCGAGACCGCCAACAGCACGAAGCCGATGGCCGTGGAGATGCGTGGGTCGACCACGCCTCGCCCCGCGAGCGCAGCGGTGATCGGCGTAAAAATCATCACCGCGGCCGCGCGAACGAGAATCGTCAGGCCGGAGAGCGTTGCCGTAAACCCCAGCGATCCTTGCAGATATTGCGGTAAGACCAAGATCGATCCATAGAGGCTCACGCCAAGCACTCCGCCCAGGATGCTACCGGCAGCAACCTGTCGCAGACGCAGCACGCGCAGATCCACCACCGGGATTTTCGAGCGCAGGGTCCACACGACGAACCCAACCAGCGCGGTGGCCGCTAGCGCGGTGAAGAGCCGGATGTTCGGGTCGCTCAACCAATCGTAGGTCTGCCCTTGATCCAACACATACTGCATCGAGCCCAAGCCCGCCGCCAGCAATGCCAAGCCGATCCAATCGAGTTTGCGATACGTCGGCTTGAGCGGATTACGCAGGTAGAACCAGACCAGTAGCGCGGCGGCGATGCCCACCGGAATATTGATGTAAAACGCCCACCGCCAGGTGAGATTATCCGTGATCCATCCGCCTAGGACCGGCCCCAGCGCCGGCCCGACGATAACGCCCATCGCAAAAATGCCCTGCGCCTTACCCTGTTCCTTGATGGTGTAGGTATCGCGCAAGATCGCCTGGGCCGTCGAAATCAGACCGCCCCCGCCGAGTCCTTGCACGATGCGCCAAAACACCAACTGCTCGAACGTTCCCGAGAGTCCGCACATGAGCGAGGCGATGGTAAAGATGACGATCGATGCGAAGAAATACTGCCGCCGGCCAAAACGCGCCGCCAGCCACGGGGTGAGCGGAATAACGATGACGTTGGCGATGATGTACCCGGTCACCACCCAAGCGCCCTGATCGACCGCGACCCCGTAGTTGCCCTGAATGTTCGGCAACGCGACGTTGACGATCGTGGTATCGATAATCTCCAAGAGCGTCGCCGAGATCACGGCGAGGCTCACAATGATCCTGCGCCAGCCGAACTCGACCACGCTTCGTTGCTCCATCATGACGATATCCTGACGGTATCGCTACGAGCGAACTTTCACGTTGGCTTCGACGCTCATACCGGGGCGCAGCGGCATGCTCGCCTTCGGATCGTCGATCGAGATGCGCACGGGGATGCGTTGCGTAACCTTCACGAAGTTGCCGGTCGCGTTCTGTGCCGGCACGAGCGCGTACGTATTCTGCGAGGCCGGATTGATCGAAAGCACGTGTCCGTGGAACGTCGTCCCCTTATACGCGTCGACCGTGATATCGGCAGGCTGCCCGACGCGCATGTCGCCCATCTGCGTTTCTTTGAAGTTCGCCGTCACGAAAATATTATTCGCGGGGATCAGGGTCATCAAGGTCATGCCGGCGCTGACGGTCTGCCCGACGTCCGCACTCTTCTCGCCGACGAAGCCGTCGATCGGAGAAACGATTCGCGTATAACCGAGATTGCGCTTGGCGATATCGAGTTGCGCTTTCGCGGCTTCGACTTGGCTCGGGTCGGAGGCTTGGAGCAACTTACCCTGGGCGGTCGTGGCTCCGCCCTGCGCCGCGCCGACTTGCGCAACCGTTGCGCCGACGCGCTGCTGTGCTGCATTGAGATTTGCCTGCGCGACGTTGATGTTGTCGCGGGCGCTACGTAATTGCGCCGCCGCGGCCGCCTCTTGCGAGGTCGCGGCATCGAGTTGCGCCCTGGCCATATCGCCGGTTGCCACTAAGGATTTGGTGCGATTGTAATTTGCGAGGGCTTGCGCGTAGGCGGCCTGCGCTGCTGGCAACTGGGCCTGCGAAGCACGGAGTTGGGCCTCGGCCTGCGCGACGCCGGCTTGCGCGACGGGGACCTGCGCTTGGGCGCTTGCGACGTTGCCTTGCGCTTGGGCGACACCGCCCTGGCCTTGCGTCGTGTTCGTGCGCTGATTGGCCGTCGCGAGATCGTAGTTTGCTTGGGCCTGCTCGAGTTGGGCCTGCTCGATCTGATTGTCGAGAACGATCAGGACTTGCCCCTTCTTGACGCGATCGTTGGTATCGACGTTGATCGCATCGATCTTCTCGTTAATTTTGCTGGTAACGGCGTACGCGTCGCTATCCACGCGTGCGTCGTCGGTCCCCTCGTGCAAGCGGGCGTACATGAACCATTTGACACCCCATACGATGAGCAGGATACCCAGGATGCCCCCGACGATCCCGAAGATGACGCGTTTACGCGGTCCGGTGCGCTCCGTGGAATCGCCAGAAGCCACGCCCCTGCCGTTGGCTTGCGTGGGCGAACTGGTATGCTCTTGATTTGCCTCGCGCGTGTCCATGTGCGTTACTTGCTCCTTACGCCGTTGAGAAATACATCGATGAAATACTTGATGGCTCGATCCGGATCGGCATACAACGCCATCTCCGGAAATTTTTTCCGCGACATCACGTGTGCGAAGATCATTCCCATATAAAGTAGCGCCAATTCGCCGGGGTTGCCGGCCAGATCGCCGGACGCGACCCGGCCCTGCATGTACTCGTTTAACAGCGTGTGGATCGCTTCTTGCGGGCGCCACGTCGCTTTGGAAAAAATGCTCTGTTCGTAGTCGTCTTCCACCAGCGACCAGCGAATCATATCACGCAGCCGGGTCATGCGTTCCAGCATGAGGCTGCCGATGGCAAAGAGATCGCCCTCGAGATCGCCGGGAAGCTGCGAGAGCACGCCGCGCAGTTCGAGCGCGCCGCAGTAGTGTTGGGCGGTAGCGACGATCAACGCTTCCTTGTTCCCGAAATGCCGGAAGAGCGTGGCTTCGTTCACGCCCGCCGTCTCGGCGATTTCGCGCGTGGTCGCGCCTCGTTTGCCCTTGCGCGCCATAACCTCGCGCGCCGCGGCGAGAATCCGCTCGCGCGTCTCCTCCGGTGCGGTCTTGCCCGAATCGATCCCGTGTTCGTCGATCATGGCTGCGCGAATACCGCGCCGCTGACCGCGATATTGGTGCGGTACGTGGCGAAATACGAATCGGCTACGGCACGAACGTGCGGGATATCGATCGTTGCGTGTTGTGCCGCGATCACATCGTAACCGCCTTCCTTGCGATAGGCTTGCGACATGGCGATGACGCCGCCGCTCGTGTAGTGCCACTCCATGCGCACCAACTCGTAATTCGAGGGATCGACGAATGCGGTGGTGTGATCGAGAATCGAGCTGTGGATTTTCTTGGTCATCGTCAGCACCAGCATGGGCCGTCCGCCGAGCACGGTCGTGCCCGAGTAGGTGACGTATTGGTCCTTTTGCCAAGCCGCCGGATCGCCGACGTCATTGAACAGCTTGGAGAAGCCCTTCGCATAGCTCGGGACGCGGTCGAAAACGACTTCGTAATTATCCGGGCGCTTGAAATAGGACGTCCCATCGAGCTTGGGAGCCAAGAACGGAAAATTCTGCATGCGAATGTCCACGTGCACGCGCGCCCGGTACGACTCCAACGACGGGTTGCGTGAGAGCATCCGCTCGATGATCGTCGTCGCGTTTAAAGGCTCCGGGGTTCCGGCACGTACCGACACGCTCGCCAGCGCTAGGCTTGCGAAGATAACAGCCGCAAAGAAGCCGCGCATCACGCTGCCGCCTCCTTCGTCGTCATCGGAAAGAGACGGTCGAGCGCCATCACGCCGAGCGTTCGGCGGATTTCCGGTTTGGTAGCATGGAGCGCGAGCTCGATGCCCAGGGTGCGGGCGCGGCGCAAGAGCACGATTAGCCCGCGCACGCCTTCACTATCGAGGGTGTCGAGCACGTCGAGATCGAGTACGGCCTGGGGCAACCCGTCCTCGAAGGACGCGACGATGGCGGCCTCCATCTCGGGAAGCTCTTGCGGGTGGTAGGCGATGGGGCGGAGTTCCATTGGCCTCATGGTATGAAATAGCATCATTTTTTATATGCAAGTAGGTACTTGCACGCAGAGCATACCATACCTTTTTTGTGCGTGCAAGTACCCACTTGCAGCCAGGGATAGCATCGGGGATGCGGTAAACCGAGCCTCGTGCCGATGCCGACGACGCTCCCCTCCGAAGAGATGCTCCGCTCGTGGGCGTCGGCCTCGCAGCTCGACGATCTCTCGCTGGTCCTTCAAACGGGTGACGAATCGCGGCGCATCGATGTCGACCGTCCGCTCTATCCGGCCAGCATGATCAAGCTCCCGCTCGCGGCGGCCGTCCTGTGCGAGGTGGAAGCCGGCCGCCTGCAGCTAGAGCAGCGCATCCGGATCCAGTCTGCAAACATGACGGCGAACGATGCGCCTTCTCCCCTAGAACCCGGCTATGCCGCGACGCTGGATGAACTGATCCACCGAGCCATTGCTTACTCGGATAATGTTGCGACGAACACCCTCTTCGACGTGGTCGGGCGCGTGCGGGCCACCGCGATCGCGCGGGAGCGTCTGGGCCTCCCGCGCACTTCGTTCCACCGCAAGCTCTCCGGCAGCGATCCGCTCATCCACGATCCGCGGTGGAACGGCGTGGATCTCAACACCCACCCCGCGGCCGATGCGGCGCGCCTGCTGAGCGCGATCGCGCACGCTCAGGTTCCCGGCGCGGCCCGGCTCCGTAGCGCCCTAGGCGCTCAGATATGGAACGATAAGCTCAGCGCCGGCCTGTCGGCGGGCGATCGTTTCGAGCACAAGACCGGCGAGACGGACTCGGTTTGTCACGACGGCGGGATTCTCACCACGGCTTCCGGTCTGGAAGTGATCGTCGTCCTCTATACGGGCGCGCCCAGCACAGACGAGCAGAGCACCCGGCAAGCCGCGTTCATGCGGCTTCTGCGCCCGGCGCTCGCCCCGTAGGGCTAGTTATTGCCGTCCGGGCTCTGTTCGGGTGCGCTTCCGTTCATGCCGTTCATACGGTTGGACTGATTCTTCGCGCGGCGCTTGCGCTGATGCATCGAGCCGGCCGCGTGGTAACCCTGCGCCTGGGCCTGGGCGGGGCAGAGGTACTTGCCGTTCTTCGTGCGGCCGTAGTACGGATCGCCCGGCTCGTGATACGCCTTGCTCCGGAGATTGACCCAGACCGGCTTGACCGCCCCACAAGCGAGCCCTGCGGGTACGGGCACTACGGCGCTCTGCGGAAGCGCGGCAACCTCGCGCTGAGCTTCGGTCGTGGCTGCGGACATCGGCCCGGCAGCCTGCGTGGTCTGCGACGTTTTGCCGCCTCCGCAGGCCGCCAAACCGGCTAACAACAGGCTCGCGAGCAACGCGCTCGCTATGGGACGCAGTTTCATAGGTCGCTCCAATTCGATCGTGCGGAATGGTATTTTTACGGAAGCACCCTTTGCGCGATGCGCGTGAGTTCGGCTCGAGCCCGCACGGACAGCGGTGAAGGTTCGCCGGTGAAAACCCGGACCCCGCCGACGAACGCCGCTTGCACCCACGCGTCCTGCGCGCGATAGACCAGCGCATTCACCGGCGGCGTCCACGGATCGATGGCATTCGCGTTGAGGACCACGTAATAGGCCGCACACCCGGCAACGAGGTCGCCGCAGGTTACGCCCAGCGCTGCGGCGCCTGCGCGCGTACCCATCGCGTAGGCGTCCACGGCGCCGAGTGCGCTCCCGTCGGTGCGCAGAATCTTTTGCAGATACGAGGCCGCGCGCATCTCATCGATCAGCGAAGGCTTGACGTCGGCATCCGTCCCCAACCCGACGCGGACGCCGTACGAGCGCAGCGACGTGACGTCGCAGATGCCGTCCCCTAAATACTGATTGGTCATCGGGTTATGAATCACGGCCGCGCCGCGCTCCCCGAGCAGCCGTCGCTCGTCTTCGCCGATGTAGATCGCGTGGATCGCAATCGTCCGCTCGTCGAGCGCATCGAGGCGATCGAGCAACCCGATCGGAGTGACGCCATGCGCCTGCATCGTCTGCTCGCCTTCGTACGAGGCTTCGGCGACGTGTACGTGCATCGTGCAGTTCTGCGAACGCGCGAAAGCGGCGGCGGCTCGAATCATGCCGGGCGAGGCGGCGTGCAGCGAATGGGGAGCCACGCACACGTTCGCCCACGGGTAGCGCTCCTGCAGATCGAGCGTTCGTTCCGCAGCCAGATCGATGCTCTCGCGAAACTGCGGCGGAGCGTACTCGGCGTCCATCCACGTGCGGGCGAAGACGATGCGGATACCCGTCTCCTGCGCGGCCAGCAACGCCGCCTCGGCGTGAGCGTTGCCCGCGCCGTTGAGGTAGAAAAATTCCGCCACCGTGGTAATGCCGGCCGCGAGCATTTCGGAGAACGCCGCCACGAAAATCCAGTGTACGTCGTCGGGCGTGAGGTACGGCACGACGCGATAGAGCGCTTCGCTGCGCCACTTCGCGAACGTCCAATCGTCCGCCCAGCCGCGCAGAAGAATCTGATATGCGTGGCTATGACCGTTGACGAATCCCGGAACCACTAAGCGATCGGCCGGATACGACCGCGCGGGGAGGTCGCCCGCCCTCGAGCGTACCTCACCGAAGTCGCCCGCCGCCGCGATCGACCCGTCCCGGACCACAAATGCGTAGTCTTCGCGCAACGCCCCGCCGACCAGCGCCCGCGCGCAGCGTACTAATTCGTTCATGCCGCCACCCGTCCACCGCGGACGACGCACGCTGCGAGATTGCCGCCGTGCAGCCAACCGAATTCATCCGGCGCGTCGAGTTGCAGCGCGACGAAGTCGGCCGGCCCTCCGGCTCGCAAAGAACCTGCATCCGCACGCAGCGAACGAGCGGCGGCGCGCGTTACCGCATAGAGCGCCTCGGCGGCGGTCAGTCCGAAGAGCTTGCGTCCGAAATACGCGACGGTTTGCAGATTGAAACACGGCGAGGTTCCGGGATTGAAATCGCTCGCGAGCGCGACGATGCCTCCACGATCGAGCAACGCGCGCACCGGTGCCCGTTTACTCAGATCCAAATAGGCGATCGTCGCCGGACATGCCACGAGCACGGTCTCGCTCTCCGCAATCGCGCGCACGTCGTCGGGTTCGATATAATTGCAATGATCGACCGCGTCGACGCCAAGCTCGATCGCCATCCGTGCCGCGTGGCCGTACTCCATTTCGTCGCAGTGTACGCGGAGCCGCATGCCCGCGGCGCGCGCCGCTTCGAGATAGCGACGCGTCTGCGCCGGCGAGAAAAATCCGGGCTCGCAGAACGCATCGGCGTAGGCGGCGCCGTGGGCCGCAGCCGTCGGAATCACCTGATCGATCAAATAATCGACGAAGGCCTCCTCGCGCGTAAACTCCGGCGGTAGCGCATGCGCGCCCAAAAACGTGGCCACGAGCCGCGGCACGTCTGCGTCGTTGCGATGGGCCGCGATTAGGTCCAAGAGCGCCGCTTCGCCCGGCTTGTGCAGAGCATAACCCGTCTTGGTTTCGAGCGTCGTGGTCCCGTGCGCCAGGATCGTTCGCAACCGCGGTGCGACCGTCTCGGCATAGAACCGCTGCGGCTCGAGCAACGCGTCGCGCGTCTGCTCGACAGTAT
>VFSW01016589.1_pt1 | contig 10042 bp, 6 predicted proteins | sample 5358111 | NCBI WGS metagenome assembly VFSW01 (sample SAMN11554181, study PRJNA540505) | mine drainage metagenome | isolation source: sediment from site ElyBrook_90M | place: USA: Ely Copper Mine, Vershire, VT | collected 2017
CCCCGCCGGGGCGGGGGGGGGGCGCGCGGTGGGCGCTACCCGCGCCGCCCCCCCCCCGGGCGCCGGGCGCCCGTGCGGCGGCCCCGGGGCCGCCGCCGACGCCCGCATGTCCCCCCGGGATGATCCACATCCCGGGCGGCAGCTTCTACATGGGCAGCGACGAGGGCCTGGCGTTCGAGAAGCCGGCGCACCAAGTCTTGCTCGACTCGTACTGCATCGACGAATACGAGGTGACGACTGGGAAGTACAAGGCCTGCAGCGACGCAGGCCGGTGCAAGCGGGCGGGCACGAAGAACGAAGCCGATGGAGTGACCGAGCAGGAGAAGAAGGCGCTCGACCCACTGTGCAACATCCGAGACCCGTCCGGCCGCGCCCAGCACCCGATCAACTGTGTCGACTGGGAAATGGCCGATAAGTACTGCCGCGAGCAGGGGGGGCGGCTGCCTACCGAGGCCGAGTGGGAGTTCGCGGCGCGCGGCCCGGACGGACGGAAGTATCCATGGGGCGACGACGAACCGTCGAGTGAGCTGCTGAACGCCTGCGGCAAGGAGTGCATGGCTTGGGGCGCCAAGAACGGGATCAACGAGACCCCGATGTATGACGTGGACGACGGTTTTCCGAATACAGCGCCGGTCGGCAGCTTCCCGAAGGGCGCGTCGCGCTACGGCTTGAAGGACGTCGTCGGGAACGTGTGGGAGTGGGTTGCGGATTACTACGGCCCCTACGGCAAGGCCGAGGAAAAGGATCCGAAGGGACCTGTCGGCGGAACGGAGAGGATCGTCCGCGGCGGGTCGTGGAACGCCTCCGTCGCCTCCTGGGTACGGCCGACGTTCCGCTACAAAGCGGCGCCGGGCGAGCGGAGCTACGGGATCGGATTTCGTTGCGCGAAGTAACAGGGCCTGCCTGGCCGTTTCACTCCGCCGCGTACACGTGCGTCCCCTCCGGGATCCCCGCCTCAGGCCCTACCGTAGCGTCCCAGAACGCCTGCATGCGTTCCCCGAGACTCTCCATCTCGCCGGGTCCGAGCCGCATCGCGACGAGCGGCAGAAGGTCCCTCTCGAGAGCGTGAACGTGCTCGGCGAACGCCGCGCGTAGCTCGCCGAGCCGCGCGACGAAGACGACATCGTCTTCCTCGGCGAACACGGTTTGAAGCATGGCATTTCGGACCTGCGCCAGCGAATCGCGGTACGCGTCGACGCGCAGCCCGGTCGCGTCCGCCACCCGATAAAGGAAAATATGATTCTCGATGGCGAGATGCGTCATGAGCTCCTCCACGAGTTCCAGTACCTTCGGTAGCCGCGTGGACCTGTTGTCGTTCGCGCGGGCGAGAAGGTCTTCGAGCCGCCGATGCTGGGAGCGAAGCAGCGTGACGGCGTTCACCACGGGGCGAGGCTCATGCAGTCGGCGTGCCGCCCCTGCCGTGGGGTAAAGCTGTGGAGAACCGAGCAGGGCTCACGGCTTTCGCTTTGGCAAAGCCCGCTTAACCAGCGACATTTGGCCACGACGAGGCAGTTTTGTCTTGTGTCGTGTCCATTGCAAAAGGGTCTTGTCCGTTTTTCTAGTGACAAACGGCGGCCTCCTCGGCGCCGGTGGCCCTTGCCAGGATTCGTGGCGGAGGCAGCGGGCGGCCCGCCTTGTCTCGCCAGGTACCGGGAGCGAACTCGAGTGTTCCGTCGAACCGAAGACGTAATGCCCAGTCCGCATAACGACCGCCGCTGGGCGGCTGCACCCAGGCTCCCGAGGTCCACGCCCAGGCTGACCCGTCCCACAGCCATTGCCCGTCGACCCACACCGCGGACACCGCCGGCCTCGGCGGCAGCGTCTCCGGACGTGCGTCCGGCGGGGGATAGGAGACGCCGGCGAAGGCGATCGACGGCTGCGGGGCAGGGGGCGGCCGCGCCAGCGAAGCACTGCAAGCGCCGAGCGCGGACAAGAATGCGAAGTATCTCAGCACCAGGAGGTTCGTTCTTCGTATACACTCGCCGTACCGGCACTCCCCTTGCGAATCCGGTCCCCCGATGGGCTCCCAGCCCCGCGTGGGCCATGGCGCGAGGCTCATCGCCGCGCTCGCCTTCGCGCTCAGCGCCTCATGCAAATCGATCCCCGCAGGCCGCGCCGCCCTCGACGGCATCGATTTCGAAGGCGTCCACCACGTGTCGGAGTCCGACCTGAGCAACAAGATCGCGTCGACGCCGACCCCGCGCTTCCTCGGTGTCTTTCGCGGTCTCGTCTATGACTACTCGGTCTTCGATCCCTTCGTCCTCCGCACCGACTTGCTGCGTATCGAGCGCTATTACCGAGCGCGCGGATACTACGAGGCACGCGTCCGCGCGGCGCGCGTCGTCTACGAGGACTCGAAGCACGTAAGAGTGTACATCGACGTCCACGAGGGCGAGCCCGTCGTCATCCGCGGCCTTCGCATCGAGGGAACCGAGCGGCTGCCGCGCCAGGCGCAGGAGGACGCGTGGACGGCGGTGAAGCTGGGTATGGCCTCGGGCCTTCCGTTCGACGAGGACAAGTTCGCCGGCAGCGAATGGCGCTTGCGCCGCGCCCTCGAGGACCGTGCGTACGCCTTTGCGAATGTCGAGCGGCGCGCCGAGGTCGACCTCGTGCACCACGCGGCGTTCGTCAGCTTCGAGGTGAATCCGGATCTGCCGGCGACTTTCGGCCCGATCACGCTGACAGGGCTCGACGGCCTGCCGGACGATACCGTCCGCCTAGCGATGAATCTGCGGCCCGGCGAGCCATACTCGGCGGCCTCGCTCGACGACGCCCAGCGGGCGCTGACGAACTTGGGAGTCTTCGGCTCCGTCTCGGTCGTTCCGGAACGCCAAACCCCACCACCGCCAAACCGCGTCGTGCCCGTGGCGGTTCGGGTCGCGCCGGCGAAGCTCCGCAACGTTCGACTCGGTGCCGGCTTCGAACTCGACGTCATCAAGACCGACGCCTACGCCGCCGCCGGGTGGACAGACGAGAACCTCTTCGGCGGGCTGCGACGCTTCGACGTCGACTTCCGTCCCGGGGTCACCTTTTACCCGACCCGCATCGACGACTTCGAAGCGCCGCGCGAGATCCTCCCCGAGGAGCGCTTCTCCGCACAGCTCCGACAGCCGGCTTTTCTCGCTCCGCGCCTGGTCGGGTTCGTACGAGGCGACTTCGACGTCTACCCGGTCCTCCTCATTCCGCAGGTCGACCCTTCGGCCCCCGTCGTCGGCTACCGGGAGGCGAGGGGTTCGATCGGGGCCGACCGCCAGTTCGGCAAGCTCTATACGAACTTGAGCTATGACGTCCAGTTCAATTCCCCCTTCACCTACGTCGGCGAGCTCGATCCCGATCTGACGACCGCGCTCATCGGCTACGTCTCGGCGCTAACGAACCTCGATTTCCGCGACAACCCGACGCGCCCGCACTACGGCTTCTTTCTCGGAAACGAGGTTCAGGTTGCCGGCGGGCCGCTCGGCGGCGAAGCGAACGACATACGCGTGCAGCCTCAGGCGCGCGCGTACCTGCCTGTCGGAGCCGCGACGCTCGCCGTCCGCGCGACCACCGGTCTGCTCTTTCCCTTCAACTATGGAGGCACGATCGAGCGCGTCCCGCCGGGGCAGGCGCCGCTCGGGGTCGACCGGGCGAGCTGGGTCCGGGACGAGCAGCTCGTGTACTTTCGCTGGTTCTTCTCCGGCGGCCCGACGTCCAACCGCGGCTATCCCATCTATGGAGTCGGCCCGCATGGCCCCGTCCCGTTCTTTACTCCCGCCATTGCCGTTCAGCAGATCGAGGCGCAGTGCGTGCCCGGCACGTCGAACTTCGACCCGAGCCGCTGCGCGCTGCCGCTCGGCGGGCTGACCCTCTGGGAGGCTTCTCTGGAGCTCCGCGTTGCGCTATCGCAGCCGTTCGAGCAGGCGACGTTCTGCGACGCTGGCGACGTCGAAACAGGGCGTGTCGTCTACCGGTTCGACCAGCCCCACCTTTCGTGCGGCGTCGGCCTGCGGTACCAGACGGCCGTCGGTCCGGTGCGGCTCGACGTGGGATACCGTATTCCTGGTTTCAACCCGAAGCGCGGCAGTCCAGATTACCCGGGCGACGTCCTGGGATTGCCCATCGCGCTGGACTTTGGAATCGGAGAGGCGTTCTGAATGGCGACCCGGCGATCTCCGTCGGGTCGCGCGGCCGGCGCCGTGGCGAAGGCCGCCGGAGTCCTCGTCGTGTTCGCGTGCGCGCTCGTCCTGGGCGTTCTCGCACACCTGGGCGCTCCGGCGTTTCGACGAGCCGCGGTGGGCGCAGCAAACCGAGCGTTGGCGGGCGCGCTTCGCGGCTCGGTCGAGGTGGGGCTGGTGGGACACCTTTCCTGGCTCGGACTGGAGAACGGGAGCGTCGCGGTGCGCGACCCGGAAGGACGCACTGTCTTTCAGGCGCAGAACCTTCGACTGCGACTCGATACCCCTCGCCTGCTCTGGGCGTGGCTCGCGCGGCGCCGCGCGCTCCCGCTCGAGTTCGAGGAGCTCCGCGCGCGCGTCGTGGACGTGAGGCTCGTGCCCGGGCCCGACGGACGACCGTCGCTGCTTCGCGCGTTGGAACCCACTCCGGGGGGAGCGGGCTCCGGATCGAGCCGCACCCTTCGCTTCGAGTTCGGGCATCTCCAGATCGACCGACTCGTCGTGCGCGGGATGATCCGGCAACCCGTCGTCGCGAGGGTGCTGGCTCGCGGGGCCTTCTCCGGCGGGGGAGACCGTGACGCAATCCTGGGCGCCGACGGGTCCTTCGGTGAGGTGCCGTTTCGGCTGCGGGCCGCCGTGGCGGGCGCGGCCCTCGACGTCCGCGTCGATGTCGATCGAGCGACCTCCGCTGCGCTACGCGAGCTTCTTCCGTCCCCGGCGTCCGGCGGGGCATGGAGACTGCGGGCCGAAGCGCGAGGAGGCCTTCCCGCTCTGTGGGTGACCGCCGATCTCGAAGAGACACGCGGGGGAAGGCTGGACGTCGCGGCGACCGCGGTTGCGGGCACCGCCCCGATCCTCGAAGCCGAGGTGGCGGCCCGAGGGCTCGATGCGAGCCGGCTAGCCCCCGGCGCTCCTCCGACCGCCGTGAACGCGACCGCGTACGTCGCGGCGCAGGCCAGCCCTGGGACAGGCATAGGGGCGGTACTTGCCGCCGTGGAAGTGCCGTCTGCCCACGTGAAGGGATGGACGCTGCCTTCATTCGGCATATTCGCCGCATGCGACGAGGAAGAGGCGGACGTCGTGCTCCTCGCTCACGGAAGCGCTCGAGCCGGGGGAGCGCCGAAGCGGAGCGACGCCGTCGAAGGGGCGGATGCGCAGGTATCAGCCCATGTCGACTTTCGCCGGAGAACCTCGCGCGGGCACGTCGTTGTACACGTCACGAGCGCGCGGCTAGGGTCGGTGCGCGTGCGCACGGGCTTCGTGCGTGGCGCATGGCGAGGACCGCTGCAAAACCCCGCGGGACAGGTCTCCGGGCGCGCGAAAGAGGTGGCCGTCGGCGGAGAGCGCTTCGGGCGCATCGCCGCGGACGCGTCCCTTTCCGTTTCGGGCGGACGTCTGGCGATCGGCCGCTCGTCGTTTGGCCTGACCCGAAAAGGCATCACCCTGGCGGCGAACGCAGGTCGCATCGAGGTCGGCGCGGGTCGCCTCGGGCTGTCCGACGTCGTGCTGACGGGGCTCGGTGCGCCTGCCCGCGGCGACTTCGCGAGCTCGCAGGAGGGCGTCTCCGTCCGCCTCCGGGCTCCGAGGGTCGAGCTGGCCAAGCTCGAGAGGTTGCTCGGGGAGACGCGCCAGGAAGAAGGGGTGGTGTCGATCGACCTCGAGGTGCACGGCACTGCCGAGAGCGCGACAGGTCGGGCGCGGGTGCACCTCGACGCGCCCGCGGTGCCGCGGGCGGGGCACGTTCGGGGGACGGCTTCGGTTGCGCTCTCCGGGCGCGCGGTGACCGGGCGTCTCGAAGCGGCCTGGGAGGGTGCCAGCCTCCGGGCGAGCCTCGCGCATGGGGCCGTGGCCGGTCCGCTGAGCAGCGTGCGCTCTTGGTCGTGGCTTGTCGGGACGATCGACGTCGACTCGACGATCCCCCTGGCGTCCGTCACTCCGGGACTGCCGCCGTCCGCGCAGACGGGCCTACGAGGCGTCGACGCCGCTGTGCGCGTCCGCGTGGACCTGCGGACCGGGCGCATCGAGGTTCGGGGCGACCTTCACGACCGCGCAGGACCCATCGCGATGCTGCATGCGAGCTCGCGCTTCGACCTCACTCGCTCGTTCCGAGCGCGGCGCGAGTGGACGCGGGCGCTCGAACACGCGCCGATCGACGTCAGCGCCGAGATCCCGCAGAGGTCCATCGCCACCCTTCCTTCCGCGTTCATCCCGGGACCCGTGAAAGGCCTGCGCGGTACGGTCGAAGCCTCCTTGAGCGCAACCGGGACTCCCTCTTCCCCCCACGTCGAGGTCCGCGTCGTCGGGCGAGACCTCGCGCAGGCCCATGCGCTCGCGGGGGGTCCCTTCGACGGTACCTTCGACGGTTCCTACGACGGCCGTGCGGCGACCGGACAACTGACTTTGTCCCGCGCGCAGCGGTCCGTGCTGGACGCGAGGGGAGAGGTGGCCGCGCCGCTCGCGGCGTGGCTCGGGCCTACGCCGAGACCGGCCTGGGACGCACGACTTCAGCTGGGCCTGCATGGATTCCCGATCGAGAGCATCCCGGCACTCGCGCGGCGGAAGATCGGCGGGGTGGCGAGCGGCGAGATCTCGGTCGAGGGGCTTCATCGCGATGCGCGCGCGCAGGGCACGGTCCGCGTCGACAAGCTCGTGGTCGGCAAGGTGTGCTTCGATTCCGGGGAGGCGAGGCTGCGCTACGAAGGCGCGCGGTTGTCCGTGATGGCGAGCCTCGAGAGAGGGCGCTCCGCTGCGCGTGCGACGGTCGACGCGGGGGCCACGTGGGGCGCTGCGGCGACCCCGTCGTTCGACCCGAGGCGACCGATCGCCGCGACGCTGGCAGCTCGCGAGTTCCCGGCCCGCGCGCTTCTCCCCTTGCTGTGGGGCCCCGTGACCGAGCTGGAGGGCCGCATCGATGGGAACGTGAAAGTGACGGTCGGCTCGAACCTCGCTTCGGGGCAATGGGCGGGCGACGTGCGCCTCTCGCGGGGCGTGCTGGAGTTTCCTGCGCTCGGGGAGCGCTTCGACGACGTGAGTGCCCGGCTGTTCGTCGGCCCATGGGGTACCGTCCACCTCGAGGATGTGAGCGCGAGGAACGGGGAGGGCAAGATGACCGCTTCGGCGCGCGCCGTGTTCGCCGGCAGTCAGCTTCGCTCGGCCACGATCGATTTGGACGTGCCTCGAGACAAGCGGCTGCCGCTCACGGTCGCCGGTGTCCCCGTCGGGCAGGTGTCGGGACACGCTCACGCGGAGGGCAGCGTGGCGCCCGGCGGGGTGACGCTCGAGACCAAGGTCGTCGCCAGCGGGATCCAGGTCGAGCTCCCCGCGTCGAACGGGCATTCGCTGCAGTCGCTCCAACCCGCTCCGGGCGTCTCGGTGGGGGCACGTGTCGCGGGAGGGCGCTTCGTGGCCGAGCCGATGCAGCCTCGTCACCGGCCGCCGAGCACGGGCGGCCCGGAAGTGCACGCGACGCTCGACCTGGGCCAGATCCACATCCGCCGCAGCTCCTCGCTCGACATCACGCTTACGGGCCACCCGGTCGTAGATATGCGCGGGGACAACGTCACCTTGCGCGGCGTCGTCGACGTGAAACGAGGCAGCATCCAGGCCTTCGGCAAGCGATTCACGCTCGAGCCCTCCACGATCGGTTTCACGGGGGACCCGGACCATCCGCAGCTCCACGTCACCGCCAAGTACGACGCCCCCGACAAGACGAACATCTACGCGGACGTCACCGGCACGCCGGACAACATGCACCTCACGCTGCGCTCCGACCCGCCGCATTCGCAGGACGAGATCTTCGGCCTCCTCCTCTTCGGCACCGAGAACGGCCCCGGCGGGGGGCCGCCGATCGGGCCGCAGAGCGACGTGGCGCAGGCGGGTGGGCTGGCGGGGGGCGTGCTGACGGAGGGCGTGAACCAAGCGCTTTCCGGCGTCACCTCGCTCCAGATCGCGACGAGGCTCGACACGAGCCAGGCGACGAATCCTCGCCCGATGGTGGAGGTGCGCCTGTCGAGCGACGTGATGACACGCGTTACCGTACAAACGGGAATGCCCGCCCCGGGCGAACCGCGCGACCTCACGCTCGTCACCTTGGGCTGGCGCTTCCACCCGCGGTGGTCGCTCGAGACGACCGTCGGCGACGCTGGGAGCACCGCCGTCGAGGTGCTCTGGCGGCACCGGTACTGACGCTCCTCCGCGCGAAAAAGCGCGCGCCTGCACGCAACCCTCGTCCGCCTGGGGCCGATGGGGGTTTCAGAAGGAGGACGTCATGGCGAACGAGGCGGCGATGCAGAAGCTCGAGGCCCTCCGGCGCGAGCTCGTGACGCAGGACGAAGAATGGCAACGAGCCAAGGAGGCGCTGACCCGTCTCGGCTGCGTCGAAATCGCCGTACCGAGAGAGTTTCTCGAGGCCATGGACGGACTCACGAACCACAGCCCACCGAGTCACTGCGTTCGCGGATGAACGAAAGGAGATCTCCGATGACCATCCAATTCAACGGCTACGACCCCTACGCTTACCACGGGCCGATTTCGATGCCCGCCGCGGTTTCGACGGCCTCTCCGGACGTCGCGGCGATGTCGCCCGATGCCCTGATGCTCTACTGCCAGTCGCGCGTCGGCTCGCTCGACACGCAGATGAACGGGATCTTCCAGCAGCAGCAGCAGAACAACGTCGAACAGGGCATCGCTGCCCAAGCTGCGACGGCGCTCCAAGCCTATCAAACGGACGGAATCAAGGGCGACAAGACGGCGTGCAAGACGCTCTACGAGGGGCTCTACGCGGCCTACGATCGGGCGAAGGCCCTCGATCCGAACTCGTCTCTGACGCAGGGACTCGCCAAGCTCTGCGACGAGGTGATGGCGAGCGGCTCCGGGCCCTTCAAGGACGGGGGCGTCGATTACGGGTACCTCGGACCCTCGCCCCACGGGTATGCGACGGGCCACACGGAGGAGGACAATACCATCGATCCCGACGAAATCGCAGGGTACGTCTCCCAAGCCCAGGGCATCTCGAGCAGCATCAACTCGTCGTCCGAGCTCAGCATGATCAACCTGCAGTCGCTCATGTCGCAGCGTCAGACGGCCATTCAGCTCACGACGAACCTCGTTCAGTCGCTCAATGACGCCGACCAGAAGGTCGTCGGGAACATCGGCCACTGACCGGCGGAAAGGAAGGCGGCCATGAGTCCCAGAATCGGAGTCCCCGGTCCGTCGCCCGGCGCCATCGAGGCGCTCTACGCGACGGGCCACTGGCTCTACTCACAGCAGCGTTACGCACACGCCGTCACGGTCTTCCGCGCGATGATCCACATCGCGCCGCGGGACGAGCGCGGCTGGCTCGCCGTCGGAGCGTGCCACGAGGTACAAGACCAAGCCGACATCGCGCTCGAGCTCTACGCCGCCGCGAGCTCCGTCACCAGCGCGCCACGGTGCGAGCTAGCGCGCGCGCGCCTGCTCCGGGCGCGGGGGAGGAGCCAAGAGGCCCGCGGCGCGATCGATCAGGCGTCTCGCCTGGCCGAGGAGCTTCGCGACGACGATCTGCGAGCCCTCGTTGCGGTGGAGAGGGGGCGACCGTGAGCGGCGCCGTCGGCGCGGTGGGCACGACACCGGTGCAAACAGGGGATCCGGGGGCATGCGCCGTCCCTCAGCCCTCGCTTCTCCCGGACGCGCAGCCTTTCTCTGCGGGCACGGCATGCGATGCGATGAGCGCGCTCTACACGAGCCTTTCGCAGGAGCGGCAGGACAACAACCTCCAGAGCCAGGAGCGCGTCGAGGAGAACAAGCTTCTTCGCGACCATGCCCTCAAAGCGCAAGAGGACGCGATCCAGCGCGCCGAGCAGGATCGGCCGCACGGCTTCTGGTCCGACTTCGAGAAGATCGCCTTGGAC
>VFSW01016590.1_pt1 | contig 10042 bp, 5 predicted proteins | sample 5358111 | NCBI WGS metagenome assembly VFSW01 (sample SAMN11554181, study PRJNA540505) | mine drainage metagenome | isolation source: sediment from site ElyBrook_90M | place: USA: Ely Copper Mine, Vershire, VT | collected 2017
CCTGGATGGCGTCGACGCTGGGAATGTTGAGCAGCGTGGCATTCGAGCCGCTGTCATTGATGTCGGCGCCATCCACTGACCAGTTGTTGGCCGTGGTGCGCGCTCCATTGACGGAGATGGCAGACACGCTATTGATTCCTCCGAAGCCGGGAGAATCGCCGAGCAGGTTTACGACGCCGGGCTGCAGGGTGACGAGCTGCTGGAAGTTGCGGTTGACGAGCTCTAGCTCTCGCAACTGGTTTCCGGAGATGGTGCCGGACTGCGCACTGCTTGCGGTGTCGATAGCCACCGCATTTTCCTCCACCGTTACGGTCTGATTTTCGGATCCGACATGCAGTTGCACATTAACTGTTCGGATCTGAGCGACATTCAGGACGACATTGTTGTCCGAAGATATCTCGAATTTAGGAACGGTGACGGTGATTGTGTAGGTGCCGGCCTGGAGATTGGTAGCGGTGTAATTGCCGGAGCCATTGGACTTCACGACGCGAGATTCCCCACCGACTCCGTTGAGTGTGATGGTGATGGTCGCCTGCGGGATGACTGCGCCGCTGGCATCGGTGACCGTGCCAGTAAGCGTTCCGGCCAATTCCTGTCCGCGTGCCAACTGGGGACAGAGCATGAGCACAATCGTCAACAGCCAGAGCAGGCTGAACCGTGTTGGATTATGTTTTGCATCAATCATTGCCATCGCACCTTTCCTTGAAATCCTGTGAAGGTCCATACGGAGATCCGTATCGACGGATGAATTCGGAAATCGTGGAGTGCGGATTTTGTTCAGGAGAGATTTCACTCGTGGATGTTGAGAAAGGTTGAGGATTGAAGCTGATGTTGGCAAGCCAACCGATCGTACGGGCAGTAACCCCGGCCCGTTGGCTGAATCTGGTGCTGGATTCTTCTGCATCATGTTGCCTCCCAGAGTGGTTCAAATGTGGAGCATCAACCCCATGAGCGCTTGCGGGCAGATCCGGCTTTTCTACTCAATCACGAGAATCAAGGCACTGTTCGAGGCCGCAATCGAGTTGCAGCGGTACATGAAGTGTGTCAATTGCCAAACAATAGGGCATCGTCCGTTAAAAGTCAAACAAAAATGATCGTAACTGCCATAAACAATCACGATAGTGATGCTTATAGTTCAAGAAAGGCATTTCTCTGACGCCAAGTGATGGGCTAAATACCACAAATCAATGGCCAAAGAGCGCGCCCTCCGCTGGTAGCCTGCCTTGATCCCCGGCGACTCGCCGCAATCGACTCGAACGCCGTGGACGGTTATCAGGCCGTTCAGGTGACGGCCAGGCCAGAGAAGCCTCTGCGTAAATTGTGGTTATGCTGTGATACTGTCACATGAAATGTTCATAGTCGCGGTAAACGGTCACAGCACACTCTAAGACCTAGCCCGTCTGCGCTCTGCGCTTGCCGTTCTGACGCCATCCAGAGCCAATGAGCGGGACCCAGGCCCGCTTCATTCGGACTGACTAACTGACCCGCGAGAACTCCCGAAAAAAGCCCTGACAGCACACGCCGCATAAATAAAAATCAGCACGGGAGACAAGCATGGCTGTTGGAACGACGGAAACCACGGGCGCATCGGTTCGCAGCGCCGGAGCAGGGAGCTATGTGCTGTCGATGGTTCTGATGGTCGTGCTTTATTTCAGCGTCGGCTTCATCACATCGCTCAACGACATCCTCATCCCGCACTTCAAGGCCCTGTTCCATCACACGCACGTCCTCGCACTGCTGGTCGACTTCTGTTTTTTCGGAGCCTACTTCGTCATGTAGCTGCCGTCAGGTTGGATTGTCGGGCGCATCGGGTACAAGTCGGGGATCATCGCTGCGCTGTCGACCATGGGAGCGGGCCTAGTGATGTTCGTCCCTGCATCGATCCTGATCTCCTACCCTGTCTTTCTCTTCGCACTGTTCGTCGTCGGAAGCGGACCGGCGCTGTTGCAGGTGGCGATCAACCCTTATGTGGGAGCGCTCGGCAAGCCTGAAACTGCATCGTCGCGGCTGAATCTTTGCGGAGGGTTGAACTCGCGGCGACGACGATTGCGCCGAGGGTCGGGGCAGCTTTCATCTTCATCGCCGCTGGTGCGGCCACGGCGCAGCTCGCCCGCTTGGTGCGACTTCCCTATGTGATTCTCGCCGCGCTTGCGTTGCCGCTGTCGAGATCTAATCTTTCATCAACACACAAACGCGGCATAAAAGAATCGGCACCACTCCGTACAGGAGATGGGTCAAACACTTTATGCGATCCAGGATCGCGCACGAACCATCGATAACCAACAGCGCAATTCCCGACCAGTATGTTCCGGCGATTAAGTAGCGACTACTCGATCCGCCGTCCGTGGAGGATGCTTCCCGTATGATTGCCTGCTTCATCGAAGACATTGAAATTGGCGGGCGTTCCCGGTGCCATCGCCGATAGATGAGACATTCCCATCATCCGTGCCGGATTGCGTGAGGCCAATCGCACCGCGGTGCCCAGCGACGTACCTGTGAAACGCTGTACATTCGCAACAGCCTGGTTCATCGTCAAGACACTGCCAGCCAGCGTATCTCCGAGCAGACACACGCCGTCCTTCACCTCGACGTCAAAGTCTCCGAGCCTGTACGGCCCGTCGGGCATCCCCGTCGCGGATATGCCATCCGTGACCAGGATCGCGCGCTCTTCTCCCTTGAGCTTCAACCACAGGCGGATGATCGCCGGGTCGACATGCACCCCATCGCAAATGGCTTCGGCATACACATCTTCGCGATCCAGAATCGTTCCCACGATCCCCGGCTCGCGATGATTGAGCGGGCGCATCGCATTGAACAGATGCGTCGTGCTTGTCGCCCCTGCGGCAATGGCCGCGAGCGTCTCGGTCGCGGTCGCCATGCTGTGCCCCATCGACACGCGAACACCCGTGGCCTTCACATGCTCGATCAACTCCAGAGCATGCGGCAACTCCGGCGCCATCGTCATCAAGCAAATGTGTCCGCGCGCCGCCTGCTGCAAGCGATCGAACAGTTCTACGCTCGGCTCACAGATGCTCACGTCCGGATGCACGCCGCGCTTGATGTGCGAGACGAACGGGCCTTCCAAATGGATCCCCACCGGCACAGCCGCATCGTGGTCACGCGCGCGCTCGATCGCATGCGCGAGATTCTCCAACGCTCGCAGCGTCATATCGATCGACGCCGTAACGGTCGTCGGAAGAAAATTGGCAACTCCACGGCTGGCCAGAAACCGTGCCACCGATGCGATCTCCGCCGGAGTCGCAGCCATGAAGTCGTGCGAGTACGCACCATGAACATGAATATCGAAGAAGGCGGCGGTCAGCGTGTCGGTGGACCCATTGGGCGCGGCTTCCTCAACGCGAACAATCCTGCCGTCCTCGATCGACACAACCGGGTAATCTATCTCTCCCGCATCGGTAATCAATCTACGTGCGCTGACTCGTGTAAGCATCGATTCCAATTCTTCCACTCCTGGTGACTCTTGAAGCTGCTCGCAGACTTCCCTCATCTATACAGATGTGCCCTTAAGCGTGAAGCGCAATGGTGGCACCAAACTATGCTGAATCGGCCGGAGCGTGTCGCCAGCATGCTCTCAACGGTATACATTTCTCACCTGAACTTTGCTCGACAGCCGTGATCAGGCGCGGAGGGATGTTGGGACCCGCTCCAGACGTCGTTGCTAGCCCTGGAGAGATGGTGCTCTTCCAATGCCACGATAGCTCAGAATATTGGTCATTTCAGTACAAAACAATCAGCGTACTGGACATTTGTCGCTTCCGAAGATGGTACGCGCGCGCCAGCATCCTCTCGCGCGCGGCGAGGAGATAAATTGGCTCATCGGCAATCAGTGCACTTATGAAACAGGCTACGCAAGAATCACTTCGATGCCGCGGGCGATAAGCTCTTCGTGAATATTTTTAGGGAGATCCGTATCGGTCACCAGTACATGGATGGAGGAGATGGGGCAGATGAGGGCGGGGCTCACCTGGCCCATCTTCCTGGAATCTGCAACGACAATCACCTGTTTCGCATTCCGAATCATGGCCAGGGAGACAGCTGCCTCCTCTGACTCCAGCGTTGTAATGCCGCGCTCAAGATCAAAGCCGGTAACACCGATGAAAGCCTTGTCGAGATACACGTCTCTCAAAAAATTGAGCGCCGGCTGCCCGGCGAGGGCAAAGGTCCAGGCCCAGGCCAGAGTGCCCCCTGTGAGCATCGTCTTAATCGTCGGCTGATTGCAGAGTTCCATCCCAATGTTCACGGCATTGGTGACGACAGAGATGCCGTGACGATGCCGTAGAGAACGACCAATTTGTGTCGTAGTCGTACCTGCTGTTAGAGCAATCGTCTCCTGCTCGCCGATCAGTTCGCTTGCGGCAACACCAATCCGCCGTTTCTCATCGGCGGAGCGGCGCTCTCTGGCCTGGAAGGACGTATCGTGCCTGTACGGCTCGTACAGCAGGGGTTCGAGCAGCGTCGCACCACCGTGCGTGCGAAGGACGAGGCCCCTCTTTTCGAGGCGGGCAAGATCGCGGCGAATGCTGGGGGCAGATGTGCCTACCTGGTCCACAAGCTCCTGAACAGAGATGTCCCCGGCGCGGAGCAGGGCCTTCATAATACGGTCGGCGCGTACATCAGTTTTGGTAGACATAGGATGAATCAGATTCAGCCTGAGTGTAGCCCACCTACGAATGACCGGAGGACAACACTCGATAATTATTCCTCTCGCAGCATCCTGAAATGTACTCTAACCTGATCCTATGTTGGCGGGACGATCAGTTTCTCGGGGATTTCCGTGGGAAGACCTTTCGTGGCCGGATCAGAAGACCACGCCCTGATCGTTTAGTGGATGCTGCGTGAGATCTGCGAACAAGATGCTGCTCGAGATGAGCACAGCAGAGAGAGCGTGCGCGTGTGTCAGTGGCTGGAGGCCTGCACGAGTTGTTCAACGCCAGGCGCGATCGCGTTGAGCAGCACGGCTTCCGGAGCCTTCAACTTTTTGAGCGCGGCGAGTTGCTGCTCTTGCACCGACGATGCGACAGGCTTGTGACTTTCCAGACTGGAAAGAGCATCGAGGCCGATCACTGCGGTTTGCTTGAGGTTGAGCGACATCGGGGCAAGCTCCTGGGTTAGCGAGGAGCCGGCCAGCAGAGGCTGCAACTCTGCGTCATTGTCGCGCCACACAGTGAGCCACTGGCGTGCCTGCGCGAAGTCCGCGGCAGAGGCGTTGCCGGCCGCGATCCTCGCAGCAAGTTCGTCGAACTCGCGGGCTGGCTCGCTTTCCGCAGGGACAGCGTCTACTAGTTTGTTGAGTGGGGTGTAGCTGCCGTAGGTAGCGAGGGACTCTCGCGTGTACCCCTGGGTCGGCTCGACGACGCTGGCCAACACGAGCAACGACGAGGGGTCTGCGTTGCCGATCATGCGTTGCACAAGAGCACGGTTGACCGCGCCTGAGGGCAGGCCGTACCAGGACAGACGGTGCGAAAAAATGGCGAGCCGACGATACATCGACGCGGTGTCGGTCACGTTCTGCGGCGACCACAGACGTTCGGCCACGGCTGCGGCACGCGGCCAGATGCGTCCGCTGATAATCTCGGGCGTCATGTACTCGCTCCACATGGCGGACTCGCCGCCTAGGATGAGCTTCTGCTGCTCAGGAGTAAGACTGGCCGCCGCGCCAGCCAACGGGTCGATACCGTAGTGCTGCGAAGCTGGCTGATTCAGATCGAGATAATAGCCCCACGAGAGAATGCCGCGATTGCCCTGCCGCGCGGCCGCGGCCAGCGACTCCTGCCCTCGCCAGGATTGAATCACCACATCGCGCGGAGTGTCGGGCTGCAGGACTTCATCCCAGCCTACGGTGATCTTGTGATATTTCGTGACCAGCTTCTCGACGCGACTGGTGAAGTAGGCCTGCAGCGCCGCATCGTCTTTCAACTGGTGCTCGTGCATGAAGTTCTGAATGCGAGGGTTCGCGTCCCACTCCTTGCCGTTGCACTCGTCGCCGCCGATGTGGAAGTAGGTGTCGGGAAAGATGGCGGTCATCTCGCCGAGGAAGCGGTCGAGAAACTGATAGGTGCTCTCGCGTGTGGGGTCCATCGCGGGATCAAAGATTCCCCACTTGCGAATGATGGAGTAGGGGCCGGTTCCGCTGGCAAGCTGAGGATAGCCAACGAACCATGAAGCCGCATGGGCGGGCATATCGAACTCAGGCACGACACGGATGCCGCGATCACGCGCGTACGCAATTAGCTCGCGAGCCTGATCCTGCGTGTAATAAAGGCCGTCGGATCCCTTGCCCTGGAGGAGAGGATAGATTTTGCTCTCCATGCGAAAGCCCTGGTCCTCGGACAAGTGCCAGTGAAAGACGTTGAGCTTGGACGCTTCCATGAGATCGATGTTCTGGCGGAGCACGTCGAGCGGAATGAAGTGGCGGCCGGTGTCGATCATCACGCCGCGCCAGGGGAAGCGCGGCTTATCGTCGATCGTCACAGCGGGAACAACGAAGCCGTGATCGGTCAGCTCTACCATTTGAAGAAAGGTCTGGAGGCCGTGAAGGACGCCGAGCGGGTTCGGCGCGCGGAGAAGGACATGCTCGGGTGTGACCTCGAGATGGTAGGATTCATCCTCCCCCAAGGCCTCGACCGCATCGCTGGCGTGCGCGGTCTGAATGACGAAGCGAGGCTGGGTTGCGGTGGGTTCGGGCCAGTGAAGTATCCCCGTCTCGCGGCTCAGCTGCATGAGGAAACGATCCCGCGCCCTGTCCAGACGAGGCTCGGTGAAGCCTTCAAACGAGATCTTCAGGCCTTGATCGATGACCAGGCTGCCGCTGCCCGGAGTCACGTGCTCGGGCAACGGCAGGTTCGGCAACTGAGTTTGCGCACCAAGCGAAGCCGCACTCATGATCAGGCTGGAGGCCATGGACAGCAAGACTGCACGAGAAGAAACCATAGCGGACCAACCCATAACATCTCCAAACTATTCTGTAACGGTTGTGCGAGTTAGAAGGTGAACTTTGAACCGAACTGGAATTGACGCGGCGTATTGACGTCGGCCGTGATCAGGCCAAATTGCGACGCATATGTGGCCGGATCGCTGATTAGATTCTGGATCGAGGTAAGCCCGGGTCCCGCAAACTGCGCCTTGTTGAAGACATTGTAGGAGGAAACTTCGAAGCGAAGATTCATGTCTTTCTTGAAGGGGATGTTCTTGAAGATCGTGATGTCCATATCCCGCGCGCCCATGGTACGGGCATGATCGAGATAGGCCGGCGCGGTACCAGCTACGAACGAACTGGCGGGCAACGCAAAGCAGTTCGGGCTGAGCCAATGTGCGGCCGTATGCGGTGCGCCCTTACCGGGATCGCAGGTCATGTCGGCACGCTGGTTGAAGTACGAAGGCTGTATCCCGGAGAGCGGCGAAGCGATGGGGATGCCGCTGCTCATATACGCAATCGCGTTCACCGTCCATGCACCGAGGATGACATTCGCCGGCCCGCTGAGAGATAGGGCGCGGTCCTTGCCTATCGGCAGATCGTAGGATGCCTGCGCAGTGATTTGATACTTGACATCCTGCGGGCTCACGGAGTGTTCGAGCTTCAGGTTCTTCCAGTCCTGAGGCGACCCGGCGTGCGAACCGACAAAGTCCAGCGGAGGATTGCCATCGTCGGTCAGGAGCTTGGCCCAGGTGTAGGACGCAAGCGCGGTGAAGTGGTGAGTGAGACGCTTCTGCACCTTGGTCTGCAACGAGCTGTACTCGGAATCGCCGGCGGGATAGCCATGCACGATGACACCGTTCCCAGTGCCGTAGCTGCCGCTACCAAACTGCGGGAATTCCTGCAGCGAAACAAAGAGCGGCACGGTGGCGGAACCATAGTTCGCGTTGGTGGCCGGCTGGATGTTGGCCCACTGATTGGCGACCGTAGTGTTTTGCAGGGCCGACTGGTACTGCCCGATCGTACCCAGGTCGAGCTGGTTCAGATCCACGCTGGCAAACGGAAGGAACATGCCTCTGCTGCCAACATAGCCGATGCTGACGACGTATTCCTTCGGCAACTGATACTCGAATCCGAGGTTGAAGTTGTAGGTCGTCAGTGTGCGCTGGCTATGCAGGACGGTGTTCAGCGTTGTGCCCAGGTTGTTGTTCAGGCCAGTGGGCGCGCTGATGAGCGGCACCACGCCCTGCGGGAATGGATTGCTCACCGAGTAGGCGCCTGTAGTGCTGGGTGCGACGCTTCCCGGCCCCGCGCCTGCACAGAAGCTGGATCCATTCAGCACGGTATTGCCATCTGCGTTGTAACAGGTGGAGCTCCAGTTCGTGGTGGAGGAGTAGCCGTCGCTGTCCTGAGCTGCACCCGCGACCATCGCCTCGCTCGGGCCATAGTAGATGCCGGCGCCGCCGTGAATCACCAGGGCTTTGGCAGGCTGCCAGGATACGCCGAGGCGGGGGCCGAAGTTCGTCAGGTTGGTGGTGATGGGAGAGCGTGCGCCGTTGCTGGCATAGATCTCGGCACCGGTGAAGGAGACGCCGCTGGTGCTGCTGGTGGCGGTTGGATCGAAGTACTCGAGGCGGTTGTGGCGCTCGGTGCGGCCACCGAAGATGTCCCATCGAACTCCGGCGGTGATGGTGATCTTGCTGGTGGGATGGTAGGTGTCCTCAAGGAAGCCAGCGTAATACGGGCTGGATTCGGCAACAAAAAGATCCTTCGTGAAGTTGGTGTTTTCTACGCCCGGAGATTCACCCATGCCCGTCAGGAACGAAGCGAAGTCGCTGCCGCCAACGCCGGTGCTCGTCTGCTGATCCGTCGCCGAGATATCGAAGCCGTAATTTCCGGAGGGAGCAGGCGGCTGGCCTACGTTGAGGAATCGCTTCATGTACTCAACACCTGCGCTGATCTCGTGCTTGCCGAGAACCTTGGTGAGGGTTGCGTTTACGTCGCTGTTCTCACTGGCATAGATAAACGTGTTGTAGTTCGCAGTGCCGCCAACTCCGCCGCCAGCGTCGGCAAACAGTGCATAGGGAAGGGTCTTGTAGACCTCCTCCGCTGCGAGCGACGCAGGAAAGCCGAGCGTGGTGATGTCAAACCCATTCTGTTGCGGATCGCCGCCCTGATCTTCGTAGTGGCGCGTGAAGGAGTAGCGCAGTTGCAGCACGGTGCTGGAGTTAAGCGTGTTGTCGTACCCGACCAGAATGTTGCGCCCATTGGTTACGTTCTGGGCGTAGTTCGGGTCCCAGTCATTGTTGAATGCGTTGACGCCTGAAGTGAACAGCCGATCGAAGGAGAAGCGGCTGAACAGGCGTTGCTGCGCGTTCAGGTTGTAGTCCATGCGAATGTCGAATCGCTGTGCTGTAGTGGGGTCGAGGCCCGGTACGTACAAATTACCGAGAGCTCCGTTGGTGGCCGAGTCGCAGGTCGCGGGGTCCGGATAATTGCACTTGGGGAACATGGACAGGAATTTCAACGCGACGGGATTCGGATTAGGAATCTTGTTGCCCGCGTATGGCTGACGTGTACCGTCCGGATTGTCCGGGACCATCGGGTTGTAAATCGTAAAGCTGTCAGCCGAGAAATCGCCGGTCCGTTCTGCGCTGGTCGGGACTGTGAAGGTGTTGGAACCGTCAAACTGCTGCTGCTGAGTCGCTTCGTAATCGGCAAAGAAGAAAAGCTTGTCGTGCAGGACTGGACCGCTGATCGATCCGCCTTCCTGGTAGCGATGAAACGATGGCGCCTGGTTGGCAGCGCCGCTTGCGAGTTGACTCTGCTTGTTGAAGTAGTCGTTGGCCGCAAGGACATCGGGCCGAAGATACACGAAGCCGTCGCCATGGAAATGGTTGCCGCCCGATTTGCTGGCAAGACTGATGACTCCGGCGCCGCCGCTCTGGTAGGAGGCGGGAGTGTTCTGCGTCTCTACGCGGAACTCGTCTACGGCGTCCTCGGGAAGATCGAGCGCCGGAAGGATTGCGGCGGCATTGTTTTCCGCCACGCCCAGCGGGCTGCCGTCCACCATGAAATACACCGAGCCTTGAATCGCTCCGTTGACGG
>VFSW01016591.1_pt1 | contig 10041 bp, 10 predicted proteins | sample 5358111 | NCBI WGS metagenome assembly VFSW01 (sample SAMN11554181, study PRJNA540505) | mine drainage metagenome | isolation source: sediment from site ElyBrook_90M | place: USA: Ely Copper Mine, Vershire, VT | collected 2017
GCGAGGCGTTTGGTGAGCCGGTGCGTCGGCAGGCGCTCGAGAGCAATGCTGAGCGTCGCCGCATCAATCTGCGCGTACGCTTCGGGCGAATGTGGCCAGCGCGCAAACATGGCGTGCCCCTCACGGGCGACACCCTCGAGTTTACTCTCGATGTTGTCTATTTTGTCGGCTAGCGCAATGAGGAGCGCCTCGTCGCTTACGTGCGCGAGTCGAGCGAGATAGTCCGCTTTGCGTTCTGCCCACGGAAGCGTCTTTTCCTCGCTCACTTCCGATACCAGCTCCGCCACGCGCGGATTAAACGTGCCCCTCAACTCCTCGTACTCCGTGTCAGTGTCTTCAAGCGTGTCGTGCAGCAGTGCCGCTGTGACGGTATCGTCGTGCGCACCGTCCTCGGCAACCAAAAGTGCGACCGAAAAAAGGTGGGTGATGTACGGAAGAGGGCGCGCTCCAAGCCGCTGGTGACCGTCGTGCTTCTGTGCGGCGAACTCGATGGCCAACTTAATTTGCGGCGTGTGTTGCATATTCTTCAGTGTATACAAAAACTCAGGCGCCCGCATCTGTAAAGATACGGGCGCCCGTTTATGAGCGCGGCCTCCGGCGACTCGGTAAAAGCGCAAGGACGCACGGTTCACGCATCCTTTTCGTCTTAACAACACCGAGTGGCATGCCGAGACCCTCGACGAGACACGAAGTGACCTTGGCAGCGAAGTGAAGCACTGACACGACGACGACCACTCCGAACGTCATGCTGCCCACGAAAGCCCAGAGAGCAATGGCGCCGCAGTGCTCCTGCATTGAGAGACGCCTTTTTCTTGCTCCAGCTCGTGACTTTCTACAAAACCACACCATCCACTTCTCCTTTCTATAGACGCCATGAACTAGCCTGCGTATGAGTGTAGCAAGAAGATGCAGGCTGCGCTTCTCGCGCACAGCTCAGAGCCAGTCTATAGGCGTTTCCCCGTGTGCGAGGAGATAGGTATTTGCTTTGCTGAAATGTGCGCAGCCGAAAAATCCCGAGGCGGCTGAAAATGGTGAGGGATGCGGAGCCTCAAGCACCAAATGCTTCGTTCGGTCGATATGCGCGCCCTTTTCTTTTGCATAGTTGCCCCAGAGCATAAACACGAGATGCTCGCGTTTTTTGGAAAGCGCGCTCACGGCTGCGTCGGTAAACGTTTCCCACCCCCGATGTTGGTGCGACCCGGCTGCGTGCGCGCGCACCGTGAGCGTTGCATTTAAAAGCGCAACGCCTTGCAACGCCCAGCGAGCAAGGTCGCCGCTCTGGTGCACGAGCGGCTTTCCAAGATCGCTTTCAATCTCCTTGAAAACATTTTGCAATGACGGCGGGAGAGCAACTCCTTCTCCGACCGCGAAGCAGAGACCGGTAGCTTGTCCGCGGCCGTGGTAGGGGTCTTGCCCCAGAATGACCACCTTCGTTTTTTTGAAGGGGCAGAGATCGAAAGCGCGGAACACGTCTCGCGGTGGTGGGTATACCGTCGTATCCGTATATTCCTTTCGCACGTACGAAGCGAGCTCTGAAAAATAGGGCTTCGCAAACTCCTCTTCAAGCTCTCGGTGCCAGGAAGATTCTATGCGCACGTCCATAGCCGCTATGCTTTTCCGCTACGATGGAGCGCAAGCAGCGTTCGCCCGGCCTGCTCTCGGTAGGGGCAGTATTCGCACCTTTCTCCCGGCTTCGGAGCCATTTCAGCATCGAGACAAACGCGTGCTTCCTTTAGCGCCTTGGATACCCATGCATCGTCGCCACTATACGGAAGAATGGTTACCTCAAACTCGAGCTTGCTATCGAACGCGGCACGGTTGTTTTGACCGTTCGCGTAGACAAAGTATGCAATCGGCGAAACGGTAAAATCGTTCTGCCGAAAAAGCCACTGATACACTTCAACCTGGCGCTTGTACTGAATCTTCCACTCGTCTTCCAGGGTGACTTCAGCCTTTCCTGCCGTAGCTTTGTAGTCGACGATATGCAGCTCGCCTTGTGGATTTATCCAGACATCATCAATCCCGCCGCGCAGAGTAATGTTCGTCTCCGGGTCGTGGTACTTGATGCCGCGTTTAAGTGCATCGCGCCACTCTTCCAGGTGCTCATGCGCATACGGCACCGCATCGATACCGTATTGCTCCATAAGCGGATGCGCCTTCCCTTTCGCTCGCCACACATCAAACTCACGTTTGAAAAGTTCGTCGACGGCGTTATTAAGTGTAAAGGGCGGCGTATCGGGACGCCCGATACCATACCGCGCCTCAATCCAAAAACAACGCGGGCACTCAAGAAAACGGTCGAGCTTGCTACGCGAGATCGTGTACGGTTCCACACTCGCCGGATGGAAGCGGCCGCGCTCATGCTTGAGCTTGTATCCGCCATACGCCATGGTTAGTCAACGGTGTTGAAGTAAGCAATCACCGGCTTGCCACTCGCAAAATCGACATACACACTATCGGTCGCCAGACTGAAAGCGCCAGCGCCACCGCGATACAGCTCGACCGCGTAGGTGCGGCCCGGTTCAGTTGCGCGCAGGAGTGGCACGGAAAAGTTACTTCTCGGTCCGCTCGCTCGCTCGGCACCCAACACATTGCTCAAAGAGCCGGCATTGACTTCGCGCACCGCGACCCAGACGCCGGGCGGCGGCACGGTAACCGACTCTATCTGAACCGATTGGCCAGCTGGCTGGTCGGAAACCGAGACGGCGTCACTGGCCGAGCCGGTTGAGGAGGTGGTGGCTCCGAGCGATCCGGTTTCCGTCGTCGTCGCAGCGGTCGTTGTTGCGGCTGACAAAGCACGAGCGGCGAGCGGTTGCGCCACACCCCCATTACCGTAGAACCAAGCGCCGGTAAGGAGCGCACCAAAGAGCAGTCCGACAATAAAAGACTGGGTCGAGAAAGTAGTTTTCATACCGGCATACAGTATCACGAACCGTTATCGAGCGTGAGCAAGCCGTCCGCCTCGGCGAGCAGGACACCAACACGCTCTGGAGTCAAGTGGAGCGAGTCGAGCGCTGCACGATTACTCACTATTTCATCGACCGTCACCACGGTATGGTCGATGAGTAAACGTTTCTCCGAGCGGGAGAGCCCCGTGAGTGCCGTAATCGGATATATTTTCGCGCGACTCATGCGCATGAAGAGCGTGGCGTTTTTCGGATAGCTCCAGCCGAGTAGTTCCGTACCGGCACATTCCGCATACGCAATTGCCTCAGAGGTGAACTTCGTATTGGTGACGAGAAGTCCTCGATTAATGGGACATGTCCGCACGGCCTCATCGCATGCAAAAATGTCATCAAAACGACTCTTCACATACAATGCTACTTTTAGATCCGTTTTATACGCCGGGTCGTTGTGATACTTGAGTTCGGCAGCGAGATACTCGCCGCGTCCTGGATGCGATGCGTAGAAGTCAGTCTCGTGCGGCACACATTTCCCCTGGATAACTTTGCGCGTCTCAACGTGCCAGCCCTCCGCTTGAAACAGGCGCGACACAAAGTCCTCAAAAGGATGCCCCGAGGGTCCAAATTCGAGCAGCGCACGGCGCATGGCGTAACGCGCCGCTATGGGCCGTGCCTCTTTGCGCAGTAACGCAAAAGCACGGGCATAGATATCTCTTGAAGCGGTACCAGGAACGACTGAGTGAGTGATGGTATCGGCAATGCGCGCCGCGGTCGATGCGCCTGCGCCGGATCGCTCGAGTGAGGCAATGAGGCGAACAGGGTCAAACGATTCACGCGACCCATCAGCCTTGATAATATCCGGAAATTCGGTCATGGCGCACTGGTGCTCGCGGTAGCGCCGTTTACCGTTACGGCAATCGGTAGTCCCTGCGGAGCCGAGAGCGTAGTGGAGAAAGCGGTGGGCTGCGGTAGTTGCAGGCAAACGCCTACGTCTGCGGGCATCGAGATAGCAAGAACAATACTCTGCGACGAAGACGTTGCCCCAATGAGTGTGGCGGAAGCGGTGGCAAAGGTGCACGCGTCCGGCGCCTGAAGGGTTCCACTCAGCGTATGTACGCCCTTGCGATACACATCTTGTAACGTGACTACCGGCTCGGTAGAACTCGCTTCAGCGCGGCCAGCGGTCGGAGTGGAAAGGTTTTTAGTATGCGGTAGGGATACTATACATACTCCGATGATAACGATGGCCATAACGGTCGCAGCAGCCCACAAGCGCATCTGCTTCATGGCTCTATGATACCACCGCCCGCAAGTTCACCGCCAGCATAGAAAACTATGGATTGCCCTGGCGTTGGAAGCTCAGGGAGCACCTGCTGTGGGTAGAAACGTCTATCCCGAACACGGCCGGGCACGTACGCGCCACGATAACGCAATTGCGCAGCGCTAACGTCAGCTACATTGGTGTGCCAGTTTTCATGCGAAAACGAAATGCCTTCCGAGAAACGCATATCACCCCTTTTGGGCGTGTGAGCAACCTCGATTTCGTTTTTTTCTATATCTTTGGCCACAACGAACCAGGGGCCAGCTTCTGCGTTTCGAAGGGCGACTCGTTCGCCAAGTGTGTAGAGTAGAGCTCCGTCATGGGTACCGATCACCTGCCCCAGAGCATCGAGCGCTCTGCCCGGCTCGGTCGCGAACTCGCTCTGCAGAAAGTCGTGAACGGACACGTCGCCGAGGAAACAAACGCCCTGGCTGTCCTTTTTCTCTGCCACGGGTAGCCGATAGCGCCGCGCCAGTGCGCGCACCTCGTTCTTTTCTTTGCCGCGAAGAGGGAAAACGGTAAAAGCAAGTGCGTCTGCGGGCACCGCCCAAAGGAAATAACTTTGATCTTTTGTGCCCGAACGATAGTGCCCCGTCGCGAGTGCATCCGCTCCATGAGCACGCGCATACCGATAGAACGCACCGAACTTCACTTCTCTATTGCACATCACGTCGGGATTCGGGGTACGCCCGGCGCGATACTCAGCGAGCAGGTACTCGATCACTTCACGTCGGTACTCAGTCGAAGCATCGAGCGTGCGAAAAGGAATGCCGAGCCGAGCCGCTACGCGCAGTGCATCGCGACGATCCGCTCTCCACGAGCAAGGCATGCCTGGCGGATACCACCCCTTTATAAAAACGCCGGTTACTCGCGCACCTGCGCGTTGCAAAAGCGCCGCGGCGACAGCAGAATCAACGCCGCCCGATAGGCCCACATATACACTGGTGCCGCGCAGTTCACTCATAGCGCGTATCTAAGCACAGTCGAGCGTCCGTCACTAGCGTAGATACTTTCGCTGGTTAGCGAGCTGCGCCGTGTAGGTCATAGCGTAATGCATGAGGCCATCGGTGCCCGTTAGATAGTACAGGTAGTTCGTCTTCGTCGGATGTTCGGCGGCGTCGAGCGCAGAGAGTCCCGGACTGTCAATCGGACCAGGAGGTAGTCCTTGGTGCGTATAGGTGTTGTAAGGCGAATCGACGCCGAGATCGGCAAAAGAAGGTGAATACGTGCTCCGGCCAAAAATGTAGCCAAATACGGCATCCACCTGCAGCGGCATGTGGTGCGCAATACGATTCCAGAGGATGCCCGCTATCATATGCTGATCGGTACTCGTACGCGCTTCTTTTTGAATGAGCGATGCCATAATAACCACGTCCGAAAACGAGTGTCCTGAAGCAGGTGCGGCTGCCGCAAGCGCGGCCGTTTTCGTATCAAAGTTTTTTCGCAAAGTCGCGACGATGGATGCCGCCGTGGCCGAAGGAGCGAAAACATACGTGTCGGGGAAAAGGTACCCTTCATAGGGTTGCGCCGCCGCAAGAAAGTCCGATGCCGATATTTCTGGAAAGGCAGCGGCAACCTTGCGTGCCATGGAGCGCACCGTCATACCCTCAGTAAAGGTTATCCGCTGTGGTGGAAGGCCGAACACACCATGCGTGATTCGATGTGCGACTACGACGACGTTTTGCGGCGAAGAAAATCGGTATGCTCCGGCCTGCATCTGCTGTCCTTGCCCGAGCAAACGAACGATGGCGCGAAACACCAGCGGCTGTCGGATGACCTGCGCAGCTGCAAGCTCGGTTGCGGCCGCCGCTCCCGACGAACCGTTTCTGATAACGACTATCTCTCCCGGTACGAAGTCCGCTGGCGGAGCAAGCAGCAAATGGTACCCGCTTGAAAGCACGAGCGTGAGCGCAATGGCACACAGAGCCCAGCGTCGCCAAAATCGCCGAGCGAGGAAAAAAAGTGCTGTGCGAGCGGCCGCACCATAGCGCATACAAAAGTCGAGCATAATTGGCAATGCTACACGGGAAGATTTGCTGGAGCTTCTCCCGTGGTCGACTGTATCCGACTGAGACTTGGTGTCTCGACGGCAAGCGAGGGCACGTGAAAAATCGTCGCCAGCTCTTCAGTACTCATCACCATGGCGTCGGCCATCGTGTTAACGGGGTCATAAAAATACTGTCGGCGACGATACGCTTCGATAAGATCCTTACGCTCTATCTCCTTGAGCCGATTTGAGCCGATTTCCCATGGATAGTCGTCGAATTGGGTCATCCATCGGGCGGGCTTGAATCCATTCCATCCCTCAGACGAAAATTGCTTGAAAATGCCCGTAAGACCAGCGATCGCGACCGGGTCGAACGTCTCCGGTTTGGCAAGGTATATGCCGCGCGCACCCACATCGAACGCCAGCTTAGAAACATTCCGTTCAATGGCAGCAATTTTCTCAGACTCTCCCTTGGTGGGGTTTGGAAAACCATCGGTCTCGCGCATCTCGCCAGTGAAGATGTCCTTGTATTTCACCTTGCCGACGGTCTGCGCGCGAATTTCCTGCACGAGCTCTTTCGCGTGATCTTTCCACGTATAGGCCTTGCCGTCGGGCCGGTGTTTCTTGTATTTCTCCCCCTTGTGGACGCGAACGATAAGCTGCAACCAGAGGAACTCGCCCTTTCTCATTGAGCTCATAAACTCGATGAGGTTAGCGAGCGGGTCGGTTTGTTCCGGTTCTTTTTGCACCTTATCAAGACCGAATTCGATATAGGTCCTGATGGGGACAGGGTCTTTGTCGGTATGCTCAAAATCGCATCCCCAGATATTCCACTCTTCCGGTTTTGCCGTGATCATGCGCGTGTAGTCCGGCGCCTCGACCACTTGCGCTCCGGGATACTGTGCGTAAATCTGCGACTCAATCGTACGACGGAAACCAGCACGGGTCCATATGAAAAAATGCACCCTTCCTTCGAGTGAGGCAATCTCGAGCGACCACCACGGACGCACTTTGCCTTGTATATAACGCGCATACCACGTGCTTTCGCCGGGCGAAAGATGCATGCCGGAAAGCACCGCCTCCATCGCGAGCGGAGTCTTGACCACAGAACGCGGCGGTTTTATTTCGAGCAGCATATATTTCTGTGACGCAATGAACTCTGAACGCCGTAGAAGTACCCAACTCCTCCAGGCGCCCCCCACGAGCAGTATCGGTAACCAGAGCGGCGCAAGAAAAAGCGCCAGCGAGAGCGCGAGCATAACTCCGCTCGTCATGAACAAAAATGCACAGAACAGCAAAAGTACACCAAGAATAAAAAGCGGGCGAGGCGACGTCCGGATGCCGGATTTCGAACGAACAGCGCCCATGCGTTTTTCGAGTGCAGAGTAGAACGGCAACATACCTAGTGGTCAGTATAGCAACAAAAACGGCGCCGGGTGGCGCCGTTTTTGTTGCTGCGTGGAAATCGAGAACTACGCGACCGTATAGCGACCGTCTTTTAGGTGCGTGAAGTGTCGTGCATCATTCAGATTCACGAGAATGGTGTTGTCTTTCACGAACCGCGCCAGCTTCACGCGCTCAATAATAGCCTCTTTCTTGAGCGGACCCTCCTGAGAAAGTATGTCGCGAATCACGTCGCGCACAACACCTGGCGTGTATCCCCACTCGGTGAGAGCGTACAAACCACGACCAACTAACACGAAACGCGGGTCCTTAATAAGCTCATTGTGCGTCGTTGCCACGTGGGCTTTCCGGGAAAAAAGCGTACCGATAGTCGTTGCGACATCTGAAAAGTGCATCGGCTTACCGTGGCGCTTGATGGTGAGGTAGGCGTAATCACGAATGCCTTTTGTACGGATAGCAGGTGCGGAAGCTTTCCCCCACTCCGCGAGCGGATTGCGGCCGATGCGTTTCGAGAGCGAAAGCCAGCGTTTCAATACCTCTTCGTTTTTATATGCGTCGTTCACACCCTTGAGCTCGTCAAGAAACTGATCCAGTAGCTCGCCTTCGGGAATGACCTGGTCGTCCGGAAGCGCAAGATAGAGCTTCGTCAGCGCTTCGTGTATTTTCTTTGCGGTCGCTGCGTCGATGTGCCAGCGCGCAAGAAAGTCGTCGGTCTCGCGCTCACGAAAAAATCCAGAATGCAGCACGAGCAGAAAACGAAAACGATTCTGTGCTCGATCGTCTTTCCCGAGCGCCGCGAGCAACAGGTCTTCCGGCACAAGGGCGCCGAGCGACTCTATGGCTTTCGAAAGTTCGTCAAAAGCGCTACCGGCGTCTTTGTAGGGCTTGCTTGCGCGTATGGCTTCGAGGCCAGCCGCCTCAATCTGGCGAACGCGTTCACGTGTGATGCTCGAACGATCGCCAATGGCTTCCAGCGTCTCGCGTTTAGCGCTCGAACCTAGGCCGAAACGGCGCAGGAGAACACCGCGCGCTCGTTCGGGAGCGGCGGCGAGAAGACGCTTAACCAGCGCGGTGTCATCAAAGGAAAGCCGAATGGGCTTCGGTTCTGAAGACTTACCCCGTTTCTTTTTCATAGCCATAGGCATTGGTGTGTTGTAATTTATAGCAAATACTTCTAAAAGAGTCAACCTTACGCCCGCGTGACCAGGTTGATGACCTTCCCTGCCACGTAGACGACTCGCACGGGTCGCAGGGAGCCGAGAAGCGCTGTCACAGCCGGTAGCATTAGCGCTTCGGTGAGAGCGGTTTCTTCAGAGGCAGTGGTAGAAAGGTCGACTTCTCCGCGCCGTTTACCGTCCACCTGCACCACAACCATGGCACGCTCTTCCGAGAGTAGCGCAGAATCATACGACGGCCAAGCCGCGAGATGAACCGATGTCACTTCGCCGGTTTCTGCCCAAAGCTCCTCGGCCACATGCGGCGCAAAGGGTGCGAGCAGCCGCACGAACGCCGACCAGGCACTTTTCTCTATAGCCCCCTCCTTTTCCACGGCATTGAGAAAAATCATCATCTGACTTACGGCCGTATTAAACTTAAACGCCTCGATATCGTCACTGACTTTTTTGACGGTTTGCGCGAGAAGTCTTGCGAGCGCAGGGGACGGCGTGTCCGTCACCAGAAATCGCGCATTCCAGACGCGATCCACGAAACGTGCCGTACCTGCGATAGAAGCCGTGCTCCACGCGGTCGTATTTTCGAACGGGCCCATAAACATTTCGTACAGCCGGAATGCGTCCGCACCATACTCGACAATGACTTCGTCGGGATTGATGACGTTTCCAAGCCGTTTGCTCATTTTGCGGCCGTCTTCCGCGAGAATAAAGCCGAGAAACTCAAGCCGTGCAAAAGGTTCTGCCGTGCTGACGACACTTACGTCGTAGAGGAACTTGTGCCAGAAGCGCGCGTAAATGAGATGGCGAACGGCGTGGTCGCCGCCCACGTACACATCGACGGGCGCCCAGTACTTTTCTTTGCTTGCCGAGACGAGCTGCGAATCGTCATGCGGGTCCATGAAGCGCAGGTAGTACCACGAAGACCCCGCCCACTGTGGCATCGTGTTCGTCTCTCGTTTACCCGGCCCCTTGCACTTTGGGCAGGTTGTATTGACCCACGCGTCGATGGCGGCGAGTGGGGACTCCCCCGTGCCGGTCGGTTCGTAGTGATCAACATCCGGCAGCAGCACCGGCAGGTCTTCGTACGGCACCGGAACAGCACCGCACTTTTCGCAGTGAATTATCGGGATTGGCTCACCCCAGTAGCGCTGGCGCGAGAAAACCCAGTCGCGAAGCTTATAACGCGTAACGCGTTTACCGCCCACGGCTTTTATGAGGTCCTCTTTCGCGTCCTCGCTTGCTCGACCGGTAAAC
>VFSW01016592.1_pt1 | contig 10041 bp, 3 predicted proteins | sample 5358111 | NCBI WGS metagenome assembly VFSW01 (sample SAMN11554181, study PRJNA540505) | mine drainage metagenome | isolation source: sediment from site ElyBrook_90M | place: USA: Ely Copper Mine, Vershire, VT | collected 2017
AAGTTCGTGCTCGTTCATCGCAGCTGTGTCAACAACAGCTTTGATCTTGTTGATCTTATCGCTGGCTGAACTTGCACTAGCTTTGCGCTCTGAGTTCCACTGGTAGACCACATTTGCATTTATTTCATTATCCCGTGCAATCTTGGCGATAGCACCAGGCGTAGCATCTCCTGAATTGTCGAGCTCATATAGAGCCGCAACTACTTTTTGCTTTAGTTCTTTGGGGTACCTTTTCATGACCATTCCATCTTCGCCCTCTTATAAACAAAAATCAAGCTAGGTGACAACAGTCTTGGCAGAGAGGGTTTGCCAATGATGAGATCGCCCTCGAAAATGTCCGGGAACAGCTCGGTCCTCTGCTTCTGCCGTACGCTCAGATATCATCACCATGTCTGCAATTGGACCACTGCGTTTTATCTGCCCATGGGGCTTTCTTTGCGTTCTTCCCGACCTTAGACACCTAGCTAGCTCCCGTCTAAGTTCTCCGCGTCCCTGCACGTAGAGTGCCTTGTAGATAGTCTCATGGGACACCCTCATCACCTCATTTCCTAGGAAATAACCTCGGAGTCGGTTGGAAATCTCCTCCGGAGACTATGGCTCCTTTAGTAATGATGTTACTTTGGCACGAAGAGCTAGATTATCTAGCTTTGATGCTTTGGAACGCATGGTATTGTTTCGAGCTTTGAGGTGAGCCCTCCATATCCGATAGGAGTCTCTTCCACCATTTGCTTTCACTTCTCTTGTTACAGTTGATGGAGCTTTGCCAAGGGATCGAGCTATCTGGCTCAATGAATCCCCGCGGGAGATTCCACGTAAGATCTCTTCTCTCTCGTTGGCCGTTAAGGCACCATTTCGTGGTACCCAGATATCAGGCCTTTCAGTCACGACCCTGTCCTCGCAACACAACATCGATACCGGAGTGGGAGCATCCAATCTCTTTTGCACCGATCTAAGGCAATTACGCTCTGAGGCTTTTTCCCTGAGATCGTAATCTTCGAACGAGATCACGTTGGAAGATAGTGAGGTGGAAAGTCATATTGAGTTCCCTTAGTTGAGTAAGAATCTAAAGGAGGAAATTGATTAATCGTTGCGCTCACCCCTTGGGGCCAAGCTGGAGCAATTTCTCTTCGGCGACTCCGTTTCTTCGCTGCTCAATCCGTTTTAGGTTGAGTCAAGCATCGTTCGGCGGTGGATTTGCAAAGGCTCATCCACCCAATCCGAAATCGTGCTAGACCACGAGAATAGATACATGCCTTGTGACTCTAGGTGATATCCCACGAGTCATTCCATCGCATCCAAAATGACCTTCAAGTCGTGAAGGTGTGTCTCTACGAAACGAATTGTTGCATGCTCTTCACCGAGTGACATTGAAATCTCATAATCCCCCACGCCCACAATTTCTTTTCTTAGCTCAGTCATTACCTCATCGTCGGTTTTTACGAATTCTTCGTATTTGGCTGCGCATAGAGGGCAGAGAGCAAGATACTGAGCTTCATGCTCCTTTGGTAGAAAATTTTTAGTGAGAAGTTCCTTCTTTTCGAAGTAGTGCGCACCATTGCGCTTGCGGAAGGGCATTTCCTCTTTGCAAATCTGACAGACCATTTGGTCAGATTCGTTCGTATATTGGTTCCGAAGCCATGCGGTCGGGTCAATGACGCCGTTTGTTGTTCGCACACTTCTTTCACGCTTCTCATATTTTTTATCGCGGGCGTCAGTTAATTGTTCGCTAATACGTTCGTGACGCCGTTCCGGATATGCCACTGACCTGGTTGGAAATGTAGGTCTCTCCTTGCGAGCAGCCAATTCGAATTTCAACCGTTCGACTTCGCTACGGTGGTTTTTCAGGAACTCGATGTCTTCAAGGGTTACGCCTAGTTCTGTTGCGTGTTCACGTTTCCGTTCCTCCTCGCTCTGTTCAGTACTCTCGACTATTCCAAGATTCCGGATAAGCTCGGTCTCGCTCAAAAAATCTTCCAGAAGACGGTCTGTTGAAACGTCGCTCGGCTTTTCAAATGAACCATCCTTAGTCGGGATCCACTTTGCGTTTTTCAGCCGAACAAGAATCATCGAACTGAAGTATTTGCTCAGCGGGCGTGAATAAAACCACTTATACGTGGCTTTGAAAAAGTGAGCCTCCAGCTCCAAATAATCCTTCAGAATTCCCCACAACACGGATGCGGAGAGCAGTTTTTCCTCAAAATCTGTGAATTTTTGGAAGACCTCCAGAAACTGCTCAAGTCCATCCAAATCGTAATTTTCTATAGTTTCATATCGAGTTGATTTTTCTCTTTCTCCATATGGTAGACCTTCAGATGTCAGCAATTTTCTAGGTAGATAGTGGACACCGAGACTATGTAAGATATTGATTTCGATATCTAACGATGAATACTCATCATGTAGGAACCACACTTCGTGACAAGTAGGAAAATATCTTCGCAGTTCCGCTTTGTCGATGTAGATCTCAGCGGGACTCTTGAATCTAACGTCGCCTGAAGAATTGATGGCCTTAAGAAATGGCGTTCGCGTGGCTGCCTGGATTACCTTCTTTTTTCCGTCTTCAGATTCTGAGCATATTGCGTGAATAATCTTTTGTATATCTGCCTGATTTTCGGCTTCGGAAACCGAGCCTCCGTCAATTTTTACATATTTAGGGAGAATTCGTTCCACGATTTCGTCGAAAGAATTGGGTTCTGAGAGTCCCAACCGTTTGAGGAATGTCAGAGCCTGTTCATCATCAACAATCGACCGACTAACAACTGGAAAAGTCGTCTCGTCATGCGGAGGCAAAAAGGCGTTAGGAGTATTGCCGTACTGTTTGAATGGAGATTCCTGGCTGCCATTCGCGAGACGAAGAATAGGTTTTGAACGCAGAACTCCGCCCGAATCTCGTTCAAAGCGCGGCGATCTCCAAAGCGCTTCCTGGCCTGATAGATATCCGTAGAATCGAATAAACCATTCATCTGGCTGGACAGACAGAAAGGCATGGTTGATTTTTCGAGCTAAACCTTCAGGAGTCACCTCCTCCACGTCAAGTTCACTAATCAAGTAGGATCGCAGTTCAGGAGTTCTATCCTGGGTGATCTCCTCGGCAAGCCACTTTAAAGTCGCTGTGGACTGAAACAACTGGCCAAGCTGAACCTGGGTCAGTAGTTTTCTGAGGTCAGCACCGCGAGCGAGTTTAGCGTTCCGCGCGGACACGAACGAACCGTCATCGGCTGGAAGGAGTGCTTCATTGTTTAATTTATTCCGAATGGTCTTGACAATGGGGTAAAACATACTGTTTTCTGTAAAGTCGTCGATTCTTATCGGAAGTGCTTCAATGAAGGATAACGAGAGAAGGCCAAGACGCTTTATCTCAGCTAAAGTATCTCCGAGAAGTTCAGCAGTTTCGTTTACCAGAGTCTTATTCCAATCGTCGTATATTGGAATATTGTCTCGAGATGGAGTAGTCCTGTATGGACCATGAATTAGGAATCCAAATCTTGTCTCCTTCTCCGTGGGAAAACAAACGACCAGGGGAGAATTCGTAATCTTTACAATATGTTCGGCAATCTTTCCGACCTTAATTTCTGGCGCTAGAAGGAAGCTAACCTCTACACGCACACTTTCTGATTTTCCCGGTATGGGTACAGGTCGTTCAAAAGTGAGCCAGTTTTCTTCTTTATCCTTACCGTTGTTGTTACCGATTACGGTGACTTGACGGGCGGATCCTCGAGCCATCTCTTCTCGTAGATAGGCAGCACCATTTGAGTTTGGCAGCCTGAACTCGATTTCGTTGATCCCTCTGAGGAACAAAAGTGTTCTTGCGTTTAGGTTGCGGAGGCGAGCGCCGATTTCCTTGCAGGCTATATCTGGCGCTATTTCTGCAGTATTAAATGGGAAGACAAAGAGCGTAGTCCATGAATCCCCGGATGTCTTGGGAGTCACCGCGTAAGGACGCACATAGTTCTCAATCCTGAAACCCTCACCGCCGGAGTGGATTTCAGGAGTAGTTGTGTAAGCGTAAACCGACTTGAAACCGATCCCGAACTTTCCAATTTGCGTCAGATCTTCGGTTTTGGTTCCTTCTCCGACACCGCACACCCCTCTAACATCCCGCTCGTTGAAAAGACGGCCGTCATGGGTAACTTCCAGCCGATCGTCGAAAAGGCTGAAGAGTATTCGGGTAGCTCCCGCATCCTCTGCATTTTGAAGGAGCTCGAAAATGAAATGCGTTCGATCTGTGTAAAGCCGACCCAGAAAGGATAGGTGGCGAGTTCCTTGACCATATTCACGGATATTGTGTTCTCGTATCTTGTCGTAGTCAGTCGCCATTGGCGCTCCTCTCGGAAACATGAATCACACCATACGCAACCGGACTTGCGACGATATCCGCTCTCTCCAGCGCAATGTCTAGCTCTTGGATTCGTCTTGCGTAGTCTGCCTCAGCCGCGGCAATTTGAGACCGCCGCATTTTTTGTATCTTGTCGTTGGTCGCTTGGCAAAGCTGTTCTTCCAGAAGTGCGATTCGCGCTCGGTGACTAGTGGATAGGCTCTCTCGTCGGTACTCGGCCTGTTCCTGAGTCTTTTGTCGGTGCCTTACTCCAGCGTCGTTCCACAAGCTGTAATGCTGGTCGTCCAAGTCGCTCCAAACTGAAGCTTCATGGCCGTCTCGCATAGCGCTACTAGGACAATCCGCCGCACACTCCAAAAGGCGGCTTAGGTGCTCAGTTACCACGGCATTCGAGGCGATAGGCTTAATTACCAAATCGTTCCTGAAGCCGTGAAAGCGCCACTGATAAATGGCGAATTCATAGCGCCCCGGAGGAATCTCGTTCGACTCCACCTCCAGATTGGTTATGACCCGTTGTTTGGTATCAAATGAAAGGGCCGCCTGTTTGACCAATGGATGGAGGGGCATGATGAAGGCAGCCTCGGGGTGCTCTATGGCGCATTCAGACTCGAATGTGATGGCCAAATGCTGATTCCCGCCTTTTAGCCAATTTTCCCACTCTCGGTAAACAGAAGTGTTCTGCCTGGGGAGCTGTTGAAAATCTCTCAAAAGTTGGCTACGGTATTCCTGGGCCAGGCGAAGGGTCTTGAGTGGCTTTTCGCCCAGAATGAACTCTTGGTCTTTATCGCAAACTCGCTGTAAGTAAAGTGTCACCACCCTGCGGAGTGAAGCCGGTGATAACCAGAAACTCGCCGCATCGGCGATTTCGCGGTTCATCTGCTCTTGGGGGAGGCGAATACCAAACAGCTCCGCCTGTTTCTGCTCTAGGGCTTCCTGCTCCTGAATAAGCCGGATTTTGTTGTCGGATAGTTGGTGGAGCTTTTCTCTGCGCTCGTCATCACTCAGTTCGTAGTTTTCTACGATGTTTTTGATCTCACGCGTGATTTCTCCGAGAATTTCCTCACTCCCTCCGAGTGCGTTATTGAAGACACCGATTCGCATCAGGCACCGCTCGTAGATATCCGCATCTACAGTTCCCGGCGTTATCAAGTTGACGATTGCGACGCTCTGGCTCTTCTGTCCATTTCTGTCGATACGGCCGATGCGCTGTTCTACCCGCATAGGGTTCCACGGAAGGTCGTAATTCACGATGCAGTCGCAGAACTGGTAATCGAGACCCTCGCAGCCAATTTCTGAAAATAACAAGATGTCGAGGCAGTCCTCGTCTTCCTTCGGCTTCTCAAAACGGGCACGAAAGGTTACCCGCTCCTCATCTGGCGTACCCCCATGGACTAATCCGACGCGGAAACCGTCCTTGGTGAGGTGGTCGAAGAGATAGCTAAGGGTATGTCTGAAGCTGCTGAAAAGCATAACCTTGTTGTTCGGGAGGCTTTGCTTGTCACGGATGATGCTGCGTAAAGCTTCGAGTTTGGGGTCGGTTGCGCTAAGCGCACGAGCTACTTTCAAGAGATTCTGGATTTGGTTTTGGATGGGGATAATGGCCTCGTCCTCGGGGATGCCGGTATCATCCGCTTCTTCCCAGGACAATGCATCGAGGTTGCGATTGAGGATATCCTCAAGAAAGGGGGCAAGGCCAAAGATGCAACTGGCTGCCTGCCGCCTAATAGTGGTCATCATGAACTTCACGTTGACCCCGTTATGAATTTGGTTGAATATTTCGGCCTGAATTCTCAACAGCTCATCGTGCAAATGCTGTTGAGTAGGAGTGAATGGCACGTCAACAGTCTCGGGCTTTCTAACAGTGAAATTGCCAATGTCACGACGGCGGGTTCTGTTGATTATCCCGGCGAAAGTATGCAGACCTTCGGTATCGGTGATCATTCTTATGCGTTCCCGATGTTGAACTTCGCCCTCCGATAGTTCAAAACGTATCCGACCAAAATCCGGATTGTGCCTGAGTATGGCCTTGCCCCAAGGTGTCGATACCGCCTTGTCGAGAGCTTCCATCGCCAGGTTTTGCCACTCCGGAGTTTGAGACCGCATCGCCGACACCGCCTGATTTATAAACGGGTTTGGCTCGGCCATGTGCAAGAAACTCTCCTGATCGATGATGAGATCGGGGCGAAGCGTATTTAGGAGAACAAAGAGGTCGTTATTGCCGAGTTGGATCGGAGTCGCCGTTAGGAAAACCACCGCTTCAGCATGATCGCAGAAAAACTTCACCGCCTTATGGCTAAACGTGTCTTGGTTTCGGATATGGTGCGCCTCGTCAACGATAACTAGGTCGAAATGCGGAGGCGGATCAAGATCTAGCAGACCCTTTTTCCGTTTACGCCTATCATCGTGATTTGATCCGTTTAGCAGTGTTTCATCGAAAAGAGAATAAGGCACGATGATTTTTTGATGCTGATCGGGCCAGACCCCTTCAAGATCCATCTCGTTTATGCAATATCTCAAGGTCGGACCGTCAAGATGGGTAAATCGTTCCTCGAAGCGTTTCATCTCGTTCTGCCACTTTTTCTCGGTAACCAGCGGTCGTGGACAGACGATGAGTACGGAGCGGATCTCACGCCGCGCCTGGAGCTCACGCAGGATGAGGCCAGCTTCAATAGTCTTACCCACACCAACACCGTCGGCGATGAGCAAGCGAGGGCGATCAGACCGGATAAAGCGTAATACGGGTCTGAATTGGTAGGGTATGTAGTCGACTCGGGCGGCGTTTAGTGAGTAGAGAGTGGATTGCCCTGGATGCTTTATTTGAAGCGCGGTGAGGTAGGCATGAAATTGGTCGCACGGTAATGCGGTTTCATCCTCTTCACCCTGTTCTTCGAGTTGTAATTGCGACGCGTAAAATGTTTGAGTTGCCCCGCCTATGAAGACATTAAATCGATTTTCAGGCTTTCCCGTCATCACAGCAACCACGGCGCCACGACTTGATGGGTCCGATTTGGGAAAAACGATTTGCCCGGGTTCGAATTCGGCCGAATCGTTTCCCCTCTTCGGAGACGCGGATGTCGTCTCTATGCTTTGGTTAGGTTGCAGCGGGGTCTCCGACGCGAGAAGAGCCGCCTTTGCGTTCCGCAAATCTTGAATCAACGTGTCGTCAGCGCCGATAACAACTGCGAAACGTTGGACGGTGTCCAGATCCCGGTATGCGTCGTCAATTGGGATATCCGTTGTATCCGCGTGAGCCCAGTGATTACGGACTGTCTGCATTTCCTTGACAAAGTGACGGGCTTCGTAAGTCAGGTCCAAGCCGTTGGAAATCTGATACCAGTTTTGGTCCAACACCCGAAGAAGTCCAGAGAGGTCAAGGCCACTCAGTGACTTGATGTTGCGTTGCTCCAACCGTCTCTTTTGCTGAAACGACAGGTTGTTCACGACCGCTTTGTTCCACCAGTCGTCGAACAGCGGTGGTAAAACGATTTCTAAGAATACGGAGAGCTGCGCGGCTACGTCGCTAAGGTACTTGGCAACCGCTCCATGAACCAACGCTTTCTCATTCATTTTTGAACTCGCTTCCCACTACAAATTCATCATTAATTTCAAATAAGTCTTATAGCTATGGATGCAGACACCATTGTCCAACAAAAGTTCCACAAGCTGTTTCGAGTTCATCACGGCGATAGGGCTCTTGTCTTCCTGAAGGAATTCATTAACATCTCCTGAGATTACGTTGCTGGTATCAAGCGATCGGCTTTATTCGCATGCTCCGACGCTGGCGCACATGATGCACTACAGTAGCCCAAGCATTACCCAGGTGCTTTTTACCTCTTGGTCGCCCTGACAATCAAGAAGCTCATCTGCCCTAGCAATTGATAGTTGAGCTTCTCGATGTCATGGGGATTCACGGCCAGCAATCATTCACGTAATGCCTTCCGGATCTGTTGACAGTTCTGATCGGTTCGAAACGCCAGCCCGCGCCCTAACTATTAGCTCTGACTAACATAGGATCAGGGCTCTGCAAGGAGGTTCTTTCTCCTCCGGCATCTGAAGTTGTCACAATCGGATTGCACCCGTATTTACCGTAGATTAAATTTAGAAATTTAGGTCTGTTAGTCGGGTATCATCCCAACTCCAATACATTGCTCCTTGATAAGCACTGGACTTGTTAGCTACTCCCTCGCGTGCTTTCAACTCTTTCGTGAGCGGCGACAAGTTCCATTCTTGCCCTTCAAAGAAAACCTTGGTACCACTAACCACTTCTGCTGTAATCGCAGGGTTGGGGATGTAGTGAATGGTCTCTCCTATAAGTTGATTGAGAATCTGGTGAGAATCGAATTGCTGGTTTTCATTTTGGGACTGCTTCCAGTTGCTTCCGTGCCTGAAATTTGTCGGTATACCGAGTATTTGATTTGTTATGATTTCGACTAGGCACTTCTGCCGCTCCTGGATTTCAGCCTTATTCCATGAATCGTGATTGACAACATGATTCTGAGCGACCTGCAATCCCGATTTCTCCTGGTACAGTTCCTTCTTTTCCGTGAACGTTTTGTTTCCTAGTTCTTGATTATGACGAATGAGCGTGACATTGCCAATATTGTTGACCAATTCCTGATGAGTTGCATCGGCAGACTCCCCGAGTTCTTTCCGCCATTGTGCGCTAAGCGTTTGGGGCATGATATGTTCGAGTTGAAGGTTGGTGTCGTCTAGATCCGGTCGTGACTTGGTGAGGGATTCCTCCACTAGAGAAAGGAGTAATTTCGGATAGTTTCTCGAGCGACCAAGATTGTAAAAGTTCATAGTCGCAAGCTGCGAGCTGAGTTCATCATTATTGGGAAGGCGTAGCGCGTACTCCTGCGAAGATAGCTGAGCGAATAGTTTTTCAGCAGGCGACTCAGATTCAATTAGTTCTTCAATTCTTCCTCCTAACGTAGGGAAGAACTTGTTCTCGGCTTGTGTAAGCGTGAGTAACCTTCGCCTAAGCAAGTAGGTCCTCAGTGCAATGAGCACACTCACAATGCTCTCATTTGATAGCTGATCTGACATCCAAGCGCTAAGTAGCTCGGCAAGGTAAGAGTTCGCGGTCGAAGCACCAATCACATTGATATCTGCTACAACTTGGTCTATGGTCGGAACGTTCGTTTTCGCATTGCCACATGCAATGGCGTAGGGCTGAGAAAAGCCCACTAATTCCTTGAAGATGTCCTCCACGTCTCTTTGTCTGGCGATTTCCTTGAATTGCATGTACAGCACTTTGTAGTTGCTCTCCCGTGCAACTTTGAAACTCTTGTGCTGGTTAGCTTGTAGGTAGTCCCGTACGAACTCCGACAACATACCGGGAAGCCGCCTTTCTAGCTTTAACCAATATTCGTCGTAGAGGAAGGTTTGCTTGTGAGAGCTTTTGCCCATTAGGAGGTAATTTCGAACAAGGTCTGCAAGCGAAAGCGGCTGACCGATGGAGTTCATCGACTCAAAGATCTCTTGGGGGTTCTCCCACGGATTGTGATCGGGCTCAAGTTGGATCGAGATCGTGCTGAACTTAGTCAGTCCTTTCTCAAGTAAGCACTTTTTTCCGGCGTCATCGAACTGATTCATTTTTTCGTGAAAGAAAGCGTAGTTTTGATAGACCCTCGAATTCTTTTCTTTCAGAGTGAGGTTACCCAGATTTAGTGGACACCTGTTAAGCCAACATAGATTGTTGGTAG
>VFSW01016593.1_pt1 | contig 10041 bp, 9 predicted proteins | sample 5358111 | NCBI WGS metagenome assembly VFSW01 (sample SAMN11554181, study PRJNA540505) | mine drainage metagenome | isolation source: sediment from site ElyBrook_90M | place: USA: Ely Copper Mine, Vershire, VT | collected 2017
GGCCTCTCCGGGGCCCCCACCCCGCGGCCCGCGCCCACGCCGCGCGCCACCTCACGCGCGATCAGGGCGCGCACATGCTGCTCGGCCTCGCGAAATCCGGCTTCGTCCTCCGCGGCCAGACGGTCGAAGGACTTGATGTCGTACCAGGCCCGCATGCGCATGCCGCCATTGAGGGTCACGGGACGCGTCGGCGCATGCGGAAAGACGAATCTCCAGGCGCGCTCCCCGCGGCCGACCAGAGCCGGCACGATGGGCTCGAAATCATGGCCGTCCGCACCCAGGCCATGCAGCCAGATGATCGCGGCGTCGGGGCGCGCGGCGGTTTCGACTTCGACGGTCTGCAGCATGGGCGCTAGCCTACCCGGGAGCCGGCGCCGCTCCAAGCCCCACCATCGCGCCGCCGGGATGACCGGGATGGCGTTGCCGGATGGCGTTGACAAGCTATGCATTTTTATTCACACTGCGCGCGAATTTATGCATCCCAGCGACCGTCAACCCCGCCCCCTGCCGCGCGTCGAAGCCGACGCCGGCGCCGCGTCGGCGCGCCGCACGACGCTGGCGAGGATCATCCGCGAGCAGCGCGTGGGGCGTCAGTCGGAACTGGTGGCGATGCTGCACAAGCTGGGCATGACCGCCACCCAATCGAGCGTCAGCCGGGACCTGCGCGAACTCGGGGTCGCCAAGCAGGGCGACCGCTATGTGCTGCCGGAGGGCGTACCGGCGGCGCGCAGCGATTTCACCGGCCTGCGGCAATTCGTCAACGCCCGGCTGACCGCCGGCACCAACCTGACCATCTTGAAAACCACGGTGGGCGCCGCGCAAAGCGTGGCGGTCGCCATCGATTCGGCCCAATGGCCGGAAGTCGTCGGCACGCTGTCCGGCGACGACACGATATTCATCGCCACCTCGGGCGCGCGCGCGCAGCGCCGCCTCGGGGAGCGCCTGCGCGCCATCTTCGGACGGTAATTCCCATGACAGAAAATCCCCCCCAGGGCGCACAGCCCATTCTCCTCGCATTTTCCGGCGGACTGGACACCTCGTTCTGCGTGCCCTGGCTGAAGGACACCTACCACCGGCCGGTGATCACCGTGACCGTGGACACCGGCGGCATCGACGCCGGCGCCGCGCGCTCACTGGCGCAGCGCTCGGCCCAACTCGGCGCCGTGGAACATCGGCTGATCGACGCGCGCGCGGCCTATTTCGAGCAGGTACTGCGCTTCCTGCTCATGGGCAATATCCGCCGTGGCGGACTCTACCCCCTGTGCGTCGGCGCGGAACGGGTGCTGCAGGCGCAGACCATCGCGCATCTGGCCCTGGAAATGGGCGCCACGATGGTGGCGCACGGCTGCACAGCCGCCGGCAACGACCAGGTGCGTTTCGAGGTGGCGTTGCGCACGCTGGCGCCGAACCTGCAGATCATCGCCCCGGTGCGCGACCGCGCGTTCAAGCGGCCGGAGCAGCTGCAATATCTGCAGGAGCACCACCTGCCCATCCCGCCGTTCGGCGCCGCCTATTCGGTCAACCGCGGCTTGTGGGGCGTCACCATCGGCGGCAAGGAGACCCTGACCTCCGGCGGCAGCATTCCGGAGGAGGCCTGGGTGCTGTCGGGCGAGGCGTTTACCCGGCCGCGTGCGCCGTCACGGCACACCATCGGCTTCGAGCGCGGGGTGCCGGTGAGCCTCGACGGGGAGCGGCTGTCCGCGGTGGAGGTGATCGAGCGGCTGGAGGGCCTCGCCGGCCCGTTCGGCATCGGCCGTGGGATTCACCTCGGCGACACGGTGATCGGCACCAAGGGGCGGGTGGCGTTCGAGGCGCCGGCCGCCGAGGTGCTGCTGACGGCGCATCGGGAATTGGAGAAGCTGGTGCTCACCGGCCGGCAGGCGCGCATCAAGGACACCGTGGCGCAGCCCTATGGGGATTTGGTGCACGAGGGCCAGCACCTCGACCCGGTGTGCCGGGACATCGAGGCGCTGCTGCTGTCCTCGCAGGCACGCGTCACCGGCGAGGTGCACGTGCTGCTGCGCCCGGGCTCGCTGTTCGTCGAGGGCGTGACCTCGCCCTACTCCCTCATGGCCGCCTCGAAGGGCGTGTACGGCGAGTCGGCCGGCGAATGGACCCCGACCGACGCCCTCGGATTCTCGAAGATGCTGGCGTTGACGGGCATCTTCCACCAGCGCGCCGGGGCCGGACCGGCATGAGCGGCATGCGTACGGTGGTGGTCGACAAGATCGCCTCGGTGACCCAGGCCTGCGGCCTTGCGCATGAGGTGCGCATCAGCGCCGATATTCCCTGCGAGGAGGGGGTGGCGCTGGTGGTCGAGATCCTCAACAACAAATCGACCTACAACACCCTCGAACTGACCAGCGGGCGCATGGCCAAGGTGGTGCGCGGCGACATCGTGGTCGGCGCCCTTGGCCATCGCAAGGCGCTGTTCGGTTACTCGGGGCATATTCCCGCGGCGCTCAAGCCGGGCGACGTCGTGCAGATGTTGAACATCGGCGGGGTGCTCGGCATCTGTGATTCGGCCAACCCCGACAAGGGCAAGCCCTTCGACTGCCGCGTGCTCGGCACCGTGCTCGCCTTCCCCTACCTCGGCGAGCGCATCGGCGTACCCGCCAAGGTCGGCTACAAACCGCTCGATGAACAGGCGCCGCTCGACACCCGCGGCGTGCCGGTGGTGGCGTTGGCGGGCACCTGCATGGAGGCCGGCAAGACCGCGGCGGCGGCCGCCATCATCGGCCGCATGCGCCACCGCGGACTGGTGGTCCATGCCTTCAAGGCCACCGGCGTCTCCCTGCGCCGCGACATCATGGCCTTCGAGGATGCCGGGGCGCGCCACACCATGATATTCACCGATTTGGGCATCGTGACCACCACCGAGAAATGCGGTCCCGCGCTCACCCGCACCATGCTCACCGAGATGGCCATCGGCCGCCCCGACGTGATCGTGTTCGAACTCGGCGATGGCCTGCTCGGCACCTACGGCGTGCAATCCATTCTGCAGCAGGCGGACATCAAGGCGGCTCTCACCGCCCTGGCCCTGTCCGCCAACGACCCGGTCGCCGCCTGGGGCGGCATCAAGCTGCTGCGCGAGCGCTTCGGCATCGAACCGGCCGTGGTGACCGGGCCGGCCACCGACAATCAGGTGGGGGTGGAGATCATCCGCGAGCAATTGAACGTCGCGGCCATCAACGCCATCAACAATCCGGCCGATCTCGGCGATCACCTCATCGCCAAACTCGGCCTGCGCAACGTGGGCCACGCCAAGGTCGTCGGCGGATGAACTCCCGGCTGCCCGCGGTGGTGCTGGGCGGTACCGGGTACGTCGCCGGTGAATTGTTGCGCCTGCTGGCCGGGCACCCGCATTTCCAGGTCGCGGCCATCCTATCGGACAGCCAACCGGGGGCCGCGGTGGCGACGGCGTTTCCCCATCTGCGCAGCGCCTACCCGGAACTGCGCTTCGCCGCCCTCGAGGAGGTCGAAGCGCTGCTGCGCGGCGCCCGGCGCGCGGCGTTGTTCGGCGCCGCGCCGCACGGCGTGGCCGCGGCCCTGGTCGACCGGCTGCTGGCGACCGCGCAGAATGCCGCCTGTGAAGCGCACTGCGTGGACATCTCGGCCGACTTTCGCTTTACGAGCGCCGTGGCCTACGAATCGGTGTACAAGCATGCGCACGGCGCGCCGGCCCGCATCCGCGAGTTCACCTGCGCGGTGCCCGAACATCTCGCCACGTCGCCGACCGCGCACGTGGCGCATCCCGGCTGCTTCGCCACGGCGACTCTGCTCGCCGGCGTGCCGCTGCTCGCGCTCGGCTTGTGCGAGCCGCGCTTGTTCGTCACCGGCATCACCGGCAGCACCGGCTCCGGCCGCCGACCCACCGAGGGCACTCACCATCCGCAGCGGCATGGCGATCTATACGCCTATGGCGCCCTCAGTCACCGCCACGTGCCCGAGATCGCCGCCTGCGCGAAACGCGCCACCGGCATCGACGCGGAGATCAATTTCGTGCCCCACTCCGGTCCATTCGCGCGCGGCATCCACGTCACCGTGCAGGCAAGCCTGCGCCAGCCGCTCGGCACCGAGGCGGCGCTCGAGGCGCTGCGCGGTTTCTACGCGGGCCACCCCTTCGTGCACGTCGGGTCCGGCGCGCCGCGCCTCAAGGAGGTGGCGGCCAGCAACTATGCGCATCTGTCCGCGGTCACCAACGGCACCTCGATCGCGGTGATGTCGGTGGTGGACAACCTGAACAAGGGCGCCGCGGGCGGCGCCGTACAATGGATGAACCGCTTGTGGGGTTTCGATGAGCGCGCGGGACTCGCCGCGCCCGCCCCCGGCTGGACCTGAAGGGCAGACCATGGCGATCAGCAACTCCGCGGCCGACACCGCGACCAAGGCCCTTCGCGGCCACCTTGCCCAGGTATTCGCGCAATATCCCATCGAGGTGGCGCACGGCGAGGGCGTATGGCTGCATGCGCGTGACGGGCGCAAGATCCTCGACTTCTACGGCGGCCACGCGGTCGCCGGCCTGGGGTACGGTCACCCGCGCTGGCTGGCCGCCCTCGAACGGCAGGCGCGGCAGATGGCCTTCCAGACCAATGCCCTGCCCATGGCGGTTCGCGAGCGCGCCGCGGCCCGCCTGACGAAATTCGCCGGCTTGGGACTCGACACCGTCTTCTGGATCAACAGCGGCGCCGAAGCCAACGAGAACGCCCTGAAGATCGCCTTCAAGATGACGGGCCGCTGCAAGGCGGTGGCGCTCGAACAGGGCTGGCACGGGCGCACCGCGGCGGCGGGCGCGGTGACCTGGGGCGCGCTCGAGAAATGGTATGGCTTCCCGCGCCGCCCCTTCGACGTGAGCTTCATGCCGCGCGATGAGCCGGCGGCGGCGGAGCGCTGCATCGATCGCGACACCGCGGCGGTGATCGTCGAACCCATCCAGGGGGTGGGCGGCGCATACGATCTCGGCAAGCCGCTGCTGCAGGCCCTGCGCCAGCGCTGCGATGAGGTCGGCGCGTTGTTGATATTCGATGAGGTGCAGTGCGGCATGGGGCGCACCGGCGCACCCTTCGCCGCCAACCACTACGGCGTCGTGCCCGACATCATCACCACCGCCAAGGCCCTCGGCAACGGCTTTCCGGTGTCCGCCCTGCTGCTGTCGCGCCGCGTGGCCGCGCAACTGAAGCACGACGACATGGGCACCACCTTCGGCGGCGGCCCGATGGCCTGTGCGGTGGCCGAGGCCGTGATCGACGTCATCGAGGCGGAGTCGCTGCTCGCGAACGTGCGCCAGGTGTCGACCTACATCCGCGCCAACTGCGTGATCGGCCCGGTCATCGGCTGCCAGGGTGCCGGGTTTCTGCTCGGGCTGAAGACCTCGCGGCCCGCCAAGGAAGTGCAGGCGGCGCTGCTCGAGCGCAACATCCTCACCGGCACCAGCGGCGATGCCCATGTGCTGCGGCTGCTGCCGGCCTACATCCTCAACGAGGGGCACGTCGATCAGCTGCGCGAGGCGCTGGCGAAGATCAGCGCATGAGGCGGCCACGATGAGACGTTTCCTCGATCTGGCGGACTTCAGCCGCGAGCAGGTGCGCGATCTGCTCGCCCTCGCGCAGGACCTGCAGTTGCGCCCCCAGCCACGGGCGCTCGCCGGCAAGATTCTCGGCCTGGTGTTCTTCAACCCCTCGCTGCGCACCCTCGCCTCCTTTCAAGCCGGCATGGCGCGGCTGGGCGGCAGCAGCTTCGTCATCACGCCCGGGCAGGGCACCTGGCAGCTGGAAACCCGGGTCGGCGCGGTGATGAACGGAGCGGCCGCCGAACACATTCGCGAAGGGATCCCGGTGCTCGCCTCCTACTGCGACGCGCTCGGTGTGCGCGCCTTCGCCGAGGGCAAGGACCTGGCCGAAGACCTCGGCGAGCGGCTGTTCGGCATGATCGACGAGCTGTGCGAGAAGCCGCTGATCAACCTCGAATCGGCCGTCAATCACCCCTGCCAGGCGCTGGCCGATTGGCGCACCCTGGATGAGAACTCGGTGCCGGAACACGGCAAATTCGTCCTCTGCTGGGCGCAGCACCCGCGTGCGCTGCCGCTGGCGGTGCCGGCCGCCACGCTGCACATGGCGGCGATGCGCGGCATGGAGGTGGTGGTGGCGCGGCCCGACGGCTTCGCGCTGCCGCCGGCCATCATGGACAAGGCGCGCCGCGCCGCGGCCGCCGCCGGCGGCTCGGTCGCCGAGACCGCGGATCGCGGCGCCGCGCTCGTCGGCGCCCAGGTGGTGTACGCCAAGGAATGGGGCTGCACCGCCCCCTATGGCGACGCGGCGGCCGATGCGCGGCTGCGCGCCTCGCTCACCGACTGGTGCGTGCGCGAATCCTGGTTCGCGCGGGCGGCGCCGCGGGCGCGCCTCATGCACTGTCTGCCGGTGCGCCGCAACGTCGCGGTGGCCGATGAAGTTCTCGATGGTCCACGCGCCCTGGTGCGGCGCGAGGCATTCAACCGTTTGGCGGTACAGATGGCCGTTCTGCACCGCATGCTCTCCTGAACGGCCGCTGCGGAGTATTCGCGATGATCATGAGCAGACCCGATCCGACCGTGGCGGTGCGCGCGCTGAAGAGCGCCGCCCCCTACATCCGCATGTACAAGAACAAGGTGTTCGTCATCAAGGCCGGGGGCGCGGTGTTCAGCGATGAACCTTCCACCCGCGCGCTGATCGAGCAGGTGGCGATCCTGCATCAGGTGGGCATCAAGACGGTGCTGGTGCACGGCGGCGGTCCGCAGCTCGATCAGCTGCAAAAGACCCTGGGCATCGACACCCGCATGGTCGGCGGGCGCCGCGTGACCGATCAAAAGTCCATCGACGTGACGGCCATGGTGCTCAACGGCCTGATCAACACCCGCATCCTCGCCATCTGCCGCGAACTGGACATCAAGGCCATCGGGTTGAGCGGCGTGGATGCCGGGCTGGTTCGCGCCCACAAACGGCCGCCGGTGCCGCTGGGCGAGGGTTCGCAGGAGATGGTCGATTACGGCTTCGTCGGCGACATCGACGCGGTGGACGCCGGCGTGCTCGAGAAGCTGCTCGATGACGGATTGATGCCGGTGGTGAGCCCGCTGTCCGCCGATTCCTCCGGAACCCTGCTCAACATCAACGCCGACACCGTCGCCGCCGCCATTGGCGGGGCCCTGTCGGCAGAGAAGCTGGTGTTGTGCACCGGCGCGCCCGGCATTCTCGAGCGTGCCGACGACCCGCGCTCCGTGATCTCCTACACCGACATCCGCGGATTGCGGCAGCTGCGCGCCGCCGGCAGTCTCAAGGACGGCATGCTGCCCAAGGCCACCGCCATCGAGAACGCCATCCGCGCCGGGGTGCGCCGCGTGCATGTCATCACCTACCATTCCGCCGACAGTCTGCTGGCGGAGATCTTCACCAACGAGGGCACGGGCACCCTGGTGGTGGCCGATTTGAAGGCGCTGAGTCCGGCCGAGCAGCAGGAGCCGGACGCCACCGCGGCGCGCGCCTGAGCCGCGATGGACCACTCGAGGGACGGCGGACGACCATGACGCGACTTTGGGACAAGGGAACACCGCTCGATGCGCGGGTGCTCGCCTACACCGCGGGCGACGACCACGGCCTCGACGACCGCCTGGTGCGCTATGACGTGCAGGCCTCCATGGCTCATGCGCAAATGCTGGGCGAGCGCGGTTTGCTGGCGCCGGCCGACGTGCAGGCGCTGCATGCCGGCCTGAGCGCCATCGCGGCCGAGCATGCGGCGGGCGCCTGGCGGGTCACCCTCGACCAGGAGGACTGCCAGACGGCGATCGAGAACCGGCTCACCGAGCGCATCGGCGCGTTGGGCGGGCGGCTGCATGCCGGCCGCTCGCGCAACGACCAGGTGCTCGCCGCGCTGCGCCTGTACCTGCGCGACGCCGCCGAGGAGTTGCGCGGGGCGGCGCTCGCCGTGGCCGATGCGCTCGACGCGCTCGCCGCCCGCGAGGGCAGCGTGGTGCTGCCGGGGTATACCCACATGCAGCAGGCCATGCCCAGCAGCGTCGCCCTGTGGGCGGGTGGCTTCGCCGCGGAAATTCGCGACGATGCCCACGGCTTGCAGGCCGCGCAACGGCGCATCGGCAAGAATCCCCTGGGTTCGGCGGCCGGTTACGGCACGCCTAACCTCGACATCGACCGCGAGGCGACGCGCCGCCTGCTGAATTTTCCGGAATCCCAGGCACCGGTGACGGCGGTGCAGCTGTCGCGCGGCAAGGCCGAGGCGCAGCTGTTGTTCGAGATCACCCTGCTCACGCAGGATACCGGCCGGATGGCCGCCGATCTGCTGCTGTTCTACACCCAGGAATTCAGCTTCGTCAGCCTGCCGCAGGAATTCACCACCGGCTCCTCGATCATGCCGCAGAAGCGCAATCCCGATGTGTTCGAGTTGATGCGCGGGCGCAGCGCCGTGGCGCAGGCGGCGCTCAATGAGGTGCTGGGCATCACCCAGAAGCTCACCTCGGGCTATCACCGCGACCTGCAACTCATCAAGCCACCACTGTTCCGCGCCATCGACTCCTGCCGGCAAACCCTGGACATTCTGCCGACCGCCCTGGCAGGCGTCAGCTTCCGCGCCGACAAGATACGGCTCGACCCCGGAATCCACGCGGCGGCCGAGGCGAACGCCCTGGTGAGCCGCGAGGGCATCCCGTTTCGCGAGGCGTATCGGCGCGTCGCCGCCCGCCTCAAGGATGGCGAATGAGCATCTGGCGCAGCCCCCTGACCCTGGCGGAATTGAACCGCCTGGGCGGCGGCTCGCTCATCGAGCATGCGGGCATCACCTTCACCGAGATCGGCGCCGACTATCTGTGCGCCAGCATGCCGGTAGACGCCCGCACCCGGCAGCCCTATGGGCTGTTGCATGGCGGCGCCTCGGTGGTGCTGGCCGAGACGCTCGGCAGCATGGGCGCCAACATGTGCGTGGACAGCACCCGCCTGATGTGCGTGGGCCAGGAAATCAACGCCAACCACGTACGCGCGGTCCGCGAGGGGATGGTCAAGGGCACGGCCCGCCCCTGGCATATCGGCGGCCGCTCGCAGGTGTGGAGCATCGACATCGTCGACCAAAGCGGCGCGCTGGTGTGCATTTCACGGCTCACCATGGCCGTGATCGCAACCCCGCAGTCGGCCCCCTGAGGGGCGCGGCGAACTGGCAGCCGCCGCCGCGGCAGGGTATCTTTCGCCCCATGCCACACATCGCACGCCCGCTTCTCAAGTCCAGCGCCTGGTGCGCCCTCGCCGCCTGCCTGCCCCTGACGGCCTTCGCCGACCCCCCGGCCAAGCCGGCCGCGGCCAAGCAGGCCACCGCCGACAAAGCGGCCGCGCCCGCCGACGAGTCGAGCCAACAAACGGGGTATCTGTTCGGCCTGACCTTCGGGGAACAGATGCACCGTGCCGGCATCACCAACGAAGTGTCCATCGAGGACATCAGCCGCGGACTGAAGGACGGCCTGAAGGGCAAGCGCATCACGCCCGCCGATCAGCAGCGTCTGCAGGCCTTCGTGCGGCAGACCGTGGCCGCTTCGGCCGCGCGCAACAAGTCAGCCACCGAGGACTTCCTGGCGCGCAACGGGCGCGAGAAGGGCGTGCAGACCACCGCCTCCGGCCTGCAATACAAGGTGCTCGAGCCCGGCGATGCCAAGGCCGCCCCCATACTGCCCACCGATACCGTGACCGTGAACTATCGCGGCAAGCTGCTGGACGGCACGGAGTTCGACAGCTCCTACGCCCACGGAACGCCGGCCACCTTTCCGGTGGGCGGCGTGATCAAGGGCTGGCAGGAGGCGCTGGTGCTGATGAAGCCCGGCGCGAAGTGGCAGTTGTTCGTGCCGCCGGAACTCGCCTACGGCGAGCGGCCGCCGCCCGGCATACCGCCGGGATCGCTGCTGATCTTCGATGTCGACCTGCTCAGCGTGAAGCCGAGCGCGCCGCTCGCCATGCCGGCCCAGGCCGCCGGTGGCGCAACCCTCACCAAGCCCGCGGGTCCCACCCCCCCGGCCGG
>VFSW01016594.1_pt1 | contig 10041 bp, 8 predicted proteins | sample 5358111 | NCBI WGS metagenome assembly VFSW01 (sample SAMN11554181, study PRJNA540505) | mine drainage metagenome | isolation source: sediment from site ElyBrook_90M | place: USA: Ely Copper Mine, Vershire, VT | collected 2017
TATGTCCGACACATACCCTACGGCGAACCTCGCCCGCCCGAACCCGTCGAAGAAACTCCCCGTCGTCCTGAGCAGGGATGAAATCGTGCGGCTCATCAAGGCCCCCGACACGAACTCCGAGCTCGGAATACGCGACCGCGCCATCATCGAGACGCTCTATGCCACCGGCGTGAGAGTAAGCGAGCTTGTTAATCTCAAGAAAAGAGATTTAATTAAAAGCGAGAATGTGATCAGAGTTTTCGGGAAAGGCTCGAAGGAAAGAATCATCCCCATAGGGGAAATCGCCCTCGAGTGGATCGATCGGTACGACAAGGCGGTTCGTGCCGGGACGGGGCGAAAGCGCCCGCCCGGATTTCAATCGCAGACAAGCGATCTCATCTTCCTGAATTTCCGCGGCGGAAAGATCTCCAGGATCTCGATCTGGAGAATGCTCCGCAAGTATTCGAGAGATGCGGACATAAAGAAGGACATACACCCGCACACGCTGAGACACACTTTCGCGACACATTTGCTCGAGGGAGGCGCCGACATACGCGCCGTCCAGGAGATGCTCGGGCACAGCGACATCGGCACGACACAGATCTACCTTCATCTCGACAGAAGTTACCTTAAAGAGGTTTTAGACAAGTTTCATCCAAGAGGAAAATATGCTACGTGAGTTATACATACTCCCCATACTTTTGTTTTCGGTCATCATACACGAGATCTCTCACGGTTACGCCGCATTGAAACTCGGCGACCCCACCGCGCGCGATTCCGGCAGGCTTACGCTCAATCCAATCCCGCACATCGATCTGGTCGGATCGATAATTGTCCCGCTTTTCTCGCTCCTGACAGTAGGACAGGTCCTTATCGCGTGGGCGAAACCGGTTCCGGTGAACCCGATGAATTTCTCGGATTACAAACGAGACGAGATAATAGTCTCAGCGGCCGGGCCTCTCTCCAATCTGATCATGGCGCTCACCTGCGCCGTCATAACGATAGGCCTCCTTCAGCTGCAACCGGTAATAGGCCCGGCTGCATCGTCGTCCGCGTTCTACGTCTTCCTGTTGAAGATGTTTTCAGGAGGGATCTATCTCAACGTGATACTTGGTGTCTTCAACCTGGTACCGATCCCACCTCTCGATGGTTCACATGTCCTCGCCTCTTTTCTTCCTGATTCGGCGGCGGCGGCATACGGCAGGATTGGCTTCGTGGGAATTTTCCTGATCATCATTCTTATGCAGATCCCCGCTTTCCTTGCGATTTTCAACGCGGTAATAAATTTCTTCTATGCCCCGCTTTTTCAGCTGGTAGCCTCTTTCGCATGATTTCGAAATGGCGCTAAATTGCAGAAAGCCCGCACCAGCGGGCGAGCAGATTAACTTGTTCATTATTACAACCGGGATTACTTAAATAAAATGATCATAATGAAGTTCGGCGGAACCTCGGTCGAGGATTCCGACGCTATCCGCAGAGTCATCGAAATAGTAAAATCGGAAATACCAAGAAAGCCCATAGTATTCTTCTCCGCGTGCGCGGGAGTGACCAATCAGCTCCTGAAAGTTGCGAACCTCTCGGCCGAAGGGAAAAAGGACGAAGCGAACGACGTCATCACCGCTATCAGGACGAGGCACGAGAAGCTGGTCGATGAGCTGATCCCATCGGACCTTCCCAAGAACTATCTGAAGGGAAAGATATCGGTCTACGCTCACGAATTGAAGAACCTTTCCCAGGCTATCTCCGTCCTCGGTGAGGTGACAAAGCGGTCGCTCGACACTATCGCCTCCTATGGTGAACGACTCTCGTCGATGATTATCGCCCAGGCGATGGAAGAAACATCGATGAAGTCGATGTTCGTCGACGCGCGCGAATTCATGATCACGGACGATAACTATACGAAAGCCGCCCCGCTGCTTCCTGTTGTCGAAGAAAGGGCGAAGAAGCTCCTCGTGCCGCTCGTGCTGAACGGTTATGTGGTCGTGACGCAAGGTTTCATAGGTTCAAGCGAACAAGGGATCACGACCACTATCGGCCGCGGCGGCTCCGACTATTCCGCCTCGATCATCGGCTCGCTTCTCGACGCCGTCGAAATCCAGATATGGACCGATGTCGACGGAGTATTGACCGCCGATCCGTCGATAATCAAGGGTGCGCGGCGGATCAAGAAGATGACATTCAACGAGGCATCGGAGCTGGCCTACTTCGGTGCCAGGGTCCTTCATCCGAAGACGATCCTGCCGGCCATCGAGAAGAGTATACCCGTTTACGTAAGGAACTCCCGGAATCCATCTTACGGCGGGACGCTGATTACGAGAGGGGACGAAAACGAAGAGTGCATCGCGAAATCGATCGCTTACAAGGAGCGCATAACGCTTCTCAGTCTGGAATCCAGCCGGATGTTTCTCGCCCCGGATTTTCTCGAGGCCGTCTTCACCCTGTTCAACAAACACCATGTCATCGCGCACGCGGTCGCGACGAGTGAGGTCAGCGTCACTGTAGCGATCGAGGACACATCGAACCTGGAAGAGCTCAAAAGAGAGATTTCGGAATTTGCCGAGGCTTCCGCATCGGGCGGCAAGGCTATCGTATGCGTCGTCGGAGAAAATATAAGGTTCAACCCCGGTGTGGTCGGAAGGATATTTTCCGCGCTCAAGGATATACGCATCAACATGATTTCTCAGGGCGCGTCGGAGATCAACATCGGCTTTGTGGTAGATGAAAACGACATCGAGAAAGCGGTACAGCTCCTGCACTCCGAGCTATTCGCCGGCCCGTCCTCGCAGGGATTGTCGGACGAAATCTTCGACTGATACCGCGAATCAAACCGCACATCTATTCAAGCGAACGAAATGACAGAGAAGATCAGATACGAAAAAGGGCGGCTTCACGTTGAGGAAATCCCGGCCGCGGACCTGGCTGAGAAATACGGAACGCCGCTGTATGTTTACAGTGGGAACCAGATAGCGAAGAATTTCGATGAACTGCGGAAGGCGTTCAGCGTCATCCCGGGAGCCAGGATTCTGTACGCTTTGAAGGCCAACTCAAATCTCGAGTTACTCCGCCACATCCGCTCGCTCGGGGCGGGCGCAGACACGGTATCGGCTGGCGAAATATTTCTGGCTCTCAAGAGCGGCTTTGCTCCGGAGTCAATCTCGCTCGCGGGGGTGGGCAAGACCGACCACGACATCGATTTCGCACTCTCACGGGGCATCGGCGTGATAATCGTGGAATCGAACGAAGAGTTGAAGGTCGTCTCGGAGCGCGCCGCGGCTCTCGGCCGAAAGGCCCGGGTGTCGCTCAGAATAAATCCCGATGTCGATGCCCGCACACATCCGCACATTTCGACAGGGCTCAAAGAAAACAAGTTCGGCATCAACATAAACGAGGCGGGCGAGACGGCGAAGCGTGCTTCCAAGATGAAGAACGTTGAGCTCGTCGGTGTACATTCGCATATCGGCTCGCAGGTAACCGAGCATGCCCCGTTCGAGGAAGCCGCCGAGTCCATCAGGAAATTCGTTGTCGCCTTGAAGAAAGACGGGATAAAGATCCGGCAGATCGACCTCGGCGGCGGAATAGGAGTCCGCTACCGGAACGCCATCAGGCACAAGCTCCTCCCGGTCGAAAAGAATGAAGAACCGCTGATCGACCTGGACGCGCTGGCGGGGGTAATAAAGGAAAAGCTGTCCTTCCCCGGTTGCGAGATCGCGATCGAGCCGGGAAGGTATATCGTCGCCGAGTCAGGAGTCTTGTTGACTCGCGTGTTATACAGGAAGAAGTCTGCCGGCCGGACATTCGTAGTCGTCGATGCCGGCATGAACGACATGATGAGGCACGCGCTTTATTCCGCCTATCACCAGATCGTGCCGGTTGAATTGGAGAATTCGACCTTTGCCCCTGCCGATGTCGTCGGCCCGGTGTGCGAAACAACGGACGCCTTCGCGGTTCAACGTGAGCTTCCAAAGTTTAAAAGAGGGGACCTCATCGCGATACTGACAGTCGGGGCGTACGGCTACTCCATCGCTTCGAATTACAACTCCCGCCCAAAGCCAGCCGAAATCTTCGTTGAGAAAGACTCCGCCCGAGTCGTCAGAGACCGCGAGACCTACGAAGATTTGATCTAAAGTCCGAATTTTGGTTATTTAAATTATCCGGGAGAGATGGTGAATGATGCTCCCGGACCGACCTTGTCGGGTGAAGAAGACTCAAAGATATAATTCAGAAGGAAAACGAGAAAGATGAAAGCGTACAATGTAGCAGTAGTCGGTGCGACAGGACTTGTGGGACGAAAGATGACGCAGGTACTCGAGGAACATAAATTCCCGGTGAAGACCCTCACGCAGCTGGCTTCAAAGAGATCGGTGGGCAAGGAGATTACTTTCAAAGGCGAAAAGATAAAAGTTAAGGAGTTGATACCGGAGAGCTTCAAGGGAATAGAAATCGCGCTCTTCTCGGCGGGAGCGACAGTCAGCAAGGAGTTCGCTCCGATCGCGGCAAAGGCCGGGACGGTCGTCATCGACAACAGCAGCGCCTGGCGGATGGATCCCGAGATCCCTCTCGTCGTTCCGGAAGTAAACCGCGTCGACATATTCAAACATCACGGAATCATCGCAAACCCGAATTGCTCGACCATTCAGATGGTAGTGGTTCTCAAGCCGCTCCACGACAGATACAAGATTAAGAGAGTCGTCGTTTCTACATACCAGTCCGTGACGGGCGCGGGCCAGAAGGGCGTGGACCAGCTCGACGAGGAACTCGGGAAGAAGGCCGGGGACACGCATAAGTTTCCGCACAGGATAGCGTTCAACTGCCTCCCGCATATCGACGTGTTTCTCGAAGACGGTTACACGAAGGAAGAGTTCAAGATGATTTTTGAAACGACAAAAATCATGGGAGACAATTCGATAAAGGTGAGCCCGACTTGCGTGCGCGTGCCGGTCTTCGGCGGGCACAGCGAGAGTGTGAACATCGAGTTCGAGAAGCCGTACGAACTGAAGGACGTTCTGGCGCTTCTGAGAAAATCACCCGGAATCATAGTCGAGGACGATCCCTCGAAGAACCTCTACCCGATGCCGCTCAACGCCTATGACAAAGACGAGGTGTTCGTCGGACGCCTGAGGCGCGACGACACGGCGACGAACGCACTAAACATGTGGATCGTCTCCGACAATATCAGGAAAGGCGCGGCGACGAACGCGGTGCAAATCGCGGAAGAGCTAATAAAAGGAAAGAATTAAAGAGATATCCCATTGGCAGGGGTCCCATTATCCCGACCCATGCGTTGACGGCACCCCCGTTCCATCATTTCAATATTCCATTCTAAAGTTTCAGTTCCTTCAGCTTCGGCGCGAATTTCCTGACTGCTCCAACGACGATCAGTGCCATTGTTCCCCCGAACACAACGGACGGTACAAGCCCGATCAGTTTCGCCGAGACTCCAGATTCGAACGCCCCGAGCTCGTTTGACGAACCCACGAATATCCCGTTCACCGCCGCAACCCGTCCGCGCATGTCATCCGGCGTGTGCAGCTGGATAATCGTGTTCCGGATAACCACGCTCACATTGTCGAACATGCCGCTGATGAGAAGCATGGAGAGCGAGAGGTAGAAATTTGTCGACAATGAAAAGGTGATGATGGCCAGGCCGAAACCGAAAACGCAGATCAGGAGATTCCGCCCCGCGCGCTTGAAAAAGGGATAGTGTGCCTGGATCACCGACATTATCACGGCGCCGACGGCGGGAGCCGCGCGGAGAAAGCCCAACCCCTCCGCGCCAGTATGCAGGACCTGGTCGGCAAAGATCGGTAGAACGGCAACCGTGCCGCCGAAAAACACCGCGAACATGTCGAGCGATATCGCACTGAGGATGATCTGGTCGTGGAAGACGAACTTCAAGCCGCTGACAAGGCTCTTTGCCATCGATTCGTTCGACTTCCGCTCAGGCACAGGTTTCTTCCCAACCAGGGTAAATGAGCCCAGGCCAATCAGTGTCATGATAACCACAGTAGTGTACGCGGCGCCTACCCCGTAGAAACCGTAAATCAGACCGCCGACCGCCGGGCCGGTGACATCCGCGAGCTGCCAGGAAAGGCTGCTCCAGGTCGAGGCGTTGCCGTAAAGTTCTCTCGGAACGAGCTGTGCCCTGAACGCGGTCTGTGATGGCGAGAGGAATCCGCGAGCGAGCCCGGTGATGAAGATGATTCCGTAGATGGGAAAGACGCCATGCGCGTGAAGTATCCATTCGAATTTCGTCGAGATGAGAAGCAGCACTGCGGCACATACGAAATACACCGTGCTTGCGGAGAGAATGATGCCCTTCCTGCTCACTTTGTCGGCCGTATGTCCCGCGAAGAGCGATATGCTGAAGAACGGCAAAGCTTCCGCAAGGCCGATCAATCCGAGAGAGAGCGCGTCGTGTGTGATCTGGTAGATCTGCCATCCGACTATGACCGACTGCATCTGTATGCCGAGCGTCAGGCTGAACCGCGCAATGACAAACCACTTGAAGTCTCTTATCCGCAGGGCTGCATATGGGTCGCTTGTATCCAAGGTGGAGTTCATTTCCGGAAGCCGCTCAAAGCCGACTGCATCCGGAGTGTGAAGGCAGGAAAAGAGGAAGCAATGCCGAAATGGCGGATATCTCTCACCCGCAGTGAGGCGTATGGATCGGCGGTGGTTGAAGGAGGTACCATCGGAAATTATCCGTCAAGATAATACGGCTCCCGGAAGAAGAAAAATGCCGCTGCTCCTTTTAAACTTTGAGCGTCGCGTGACGGTAAAAGACAATGACGCAAACTTGAAAACTTTACGCACCATCGTCATTGTCGGCATCGTAAACTTCGTCGTCTCCGCCAGCGCTTGCGCGCAGGGTTGCTCGATCAGAACATCATTCTGTGGAATATCAGCCTCGGCGAGAAATTCTCTGCCAATGAGAGAGGAGAGTTTCAGATTTCGGTGAACGATTGGCTCCGACAGAACAAAAGTGTGAATCGCACCGTCACGGACACTTACGTCGACGACACGAGCAACGAGGTTCTGGCGAGATACGCGATGTTGACATTTTCTTACACTGTGCGTTGACCTCGTCCGCTGACGCTCCGCTTCCCGGCGTAAATATCTAAACCAACGCCACACTATCCGGCTACTTCGCTAAAATCCCTTCTGTCTTCATCCACTGCACGCACAGTCCCGGCCAGCTATCCACCGCACCGCGCCCTGCTCCAAGGCCGAACCCGTGTCCCCCCTTCTCGAACACGTGCAGCTCGCACGGCACGCCCGCTTCCTCAAGTGCCGTGAAGAACTGTAAGCTCTGCCCAACCGGCACAGTCTTGTCGTCGGCAGCGTGCACGATGAACGCGGGCGGCGTGTCTTTGCTCACTAGATGAAAGAATGGGACGAACGCCCCATTCTTACCTCCCGATTTCTCAAATTCGGCGTCCGCGTCGGGGTGCAGCCAGTCGAGCGCGGGATAGCCGAGTATCATGAAGTCCGGCTTGAAGCTCGTGGAATCGATTCGGTCATCCAAGACGGTCTTTTTATAATGTGTCGCGAGTCCCGCGGCTACCTGCCCGCCGGACGAGAAGCCCACGATTCCGATCATGCCGGGATTGACGTCGTATTCCGCCGCGTTCGCACGCACGAAACTCATCGCCCGCGCGGCGTCCTCGAGCGCCTGATCCGGATTCAACCGGTACTTGAGGACGAAAACCGCGACGCCGTTCTCGTTTAGCCATTTCGCTACTTCAGTCCCCTCCAGCTTTATTGCGAGATGTGAGTATCCGCCCCCCGGACAAATCACCACCGCGGGATGATTCGCGTCCGGTTTCGCCGGGAGATAAACTGCCAGGTCCGGCTGGTAGACATTATATATTCGGTTGTTGACGATCTTCTCTTCGTCTTTCTGGTTTCCCGTCCCGGGCGCGAGACCCGGCCAAATGTTGACGGTTTGCTGGGCGTAAAGCGGAAGCGACAGGAAAAGAACAAATCCCGCGAACACCCTTTTTAACTGTTTCATCATTCTCCTCTATTCTTTTCCACTCCGGATCCTTCATCTCCCTCTGTCTCGTTGTCTCCCTTTCTCCCAGTCTCCTCGTCTCCCAGTCTCCTTCTCCCCGTCCCCTACCTTCCCTCCAACACCCACTTTTTCTGCCACGCCGGATACGCGTCGAGAACCTGCTGCGGATTATAGCCGTACCATCTATAGCCGGTCCTCCGCTCCCTATCCACCTGCGCGAGCGAGTAAACGATCCTGTCCTGACGGTTGCAAAAGAGTGGTCTATTGGTCTTAAGTTCGTAGAAGCGCGTCCAGATCGGCGGAGCATTCGGATCTTTCACCACTATGACGTCGAGGTTCGTGTCGTGGTAGCGATAAGACGCGTGCGGTGCCGGCACCGAGTCGATGTGGATCCCGAAAATTCTGGAGTCATAAAACCATTTGACCGCGCTCTGTACCGCCTTTCTTACCCGCTCTCCCGGATGGTTCAGGCTCATGAGAAGGATGACGATGTCCGAACTCTCGAAACTGCTGACCGATGGCGGCTCGAAAGTCCGCGCCCAACGCGGTCTGAGCGTGACGTTGTCGTGCTGCTGGCACCACGCGGTCAATTTCCCGTTTTCCCTGATCTGGCAGTTCAGTATGCATTCTATGCCCTTGTCGAACGAAGCTTTCACTTTTCCGCGCAACGAGCTGTCAACAAACGAATAGTACGGCCTCTCCTCGACGATGTGGTGAAGCAGGTGCATCACGCCGATCATCGCATCGTCATTGAATGTGATGTAACGACTGTAGCCCTTCTTCAACGGGTAGGCCTGAGGCCAGCCGCCGTTCGCGTACTGAGCGCGGAGGATGAAACCGATTCCATTCAGGCAAGCAGTCTTGTACTTCTCGTCTCCTGTCAGAGTGTAGGCCTTCGCGAGGTACTCGACCTGCGTGTGGGTCGCACCGTTGTCGAAGGTCGTATTAAGATTGTTTTTCGCCGCGAGGACCGCCTTTTTCTGCGCGGGTGTGAGGACAGCGAGCATGTCGTAGTTTTTCGGCCAGCCGCCGTTATTCTTCTGGTAGAGGAGAATGTTGTCGGCAATCGCTCTGACATTGTCGGGAGAGTACCGCTTCTGCTCCGGCAGCGGGTTTATGACATGATCTTCATCGCGGATGTCGTACCAGTGGTGGCTGCTGTCGTAGAAACCTGAGACATCGAGGACCTTTCCGGTGTCGTTCTTCGTGAGGTCCTGCGCGCGGAGCGCGGTCGCCGCGATAACCGAGAAGACCACGAGACAAGAGACCAATCGAGAATACATGGCGCTCCCCTTCATTTAGTCTCGTACTTTTTGATGACAAGATACCTGAGCTCCGTATCGCCGGCGTTCCGGATCCCGTGCTCGACATTCGATGGACAATACAGGCTTGTGTAAGGCCCTACTACTTTCGTTCGTCCGTCGAGATAGAACTCAGCTTTTCCCTGAAGCACGAAGAAGAACTCGTCTTCGGCGTGATGATGCGGCGCGTGAGTGGCCTCGTGCGGCCGGACAACACTCAACTTGACCGTCTTCCCGTCGGCAAACTTCTTGTCTGCAAACCAGTACCGGTACCCCGCCTTTGTCGATTCGACGGTCGCCGGATTGAATTCATTCACGCAATTATCGATCGTGTACCCGCTCGTGTCGGGTGAACAAACCGAGCCATCCGTCTTTACCGGTAAAGTGCCCGAGAATAAAAAAAGCCACATCGATGCGGCCGCGGAAAAAAGAAACATCCTCTTCATTGCATGCCCTTCGGATTTATTTCGGAAAATCTAAACTGATAACCGCGGAAACTTTTAGCTTTCCAAATCCATGTCCACAACCGGCACATCCCAGTGCCCGGCAAGTATCTCAAACCGGCGCTGCTCCTCTTTCCTGAAGGTCTCCTGGTCGGGGAAGAGCTCACGCGCGAGCTTCTCTTCGCTGAAGCCGTCGTCGGTCGTCTGAATATTCTTCCAGACTATCGTCACTCTGAAATCCCATCGCCCGTCTTCCGTCCCGTGGAGGCGGGGCCGCGTCAGCGTCAGTTTCACAATCCTTCCC
>VFSW01016595.1_pt1 | contig 10040 bp, 11 predicted proteins | sample 5358111 | NCBI WGS metagenome assembly VFSW01 (sample SAMN11554181, study PRJNA540505) | mine drainage metagenome | isolation source: sediment from site ElyBrook_90M | place: USA: Ely Copper Mine, Vershire, VT | collected 2017
CCGCACGCCCGGGCCGCCGGCGCGCGCGCCGGCGGCCGCCCCCCCCCCAGGGGTGCACACCCCCGACGCCCACGTCCTCGCGACGGCCCCGCCCGCCCCGCGCGGGGCGGCCGGGTCGCGGGCCGGTCAGAGCCAGTACACGAAGATGAACAGGCCGAGCCACACCACGTCGACGAAGTGCCAGTACCAGGCCACCGCCTCGAACGCGAAGTGCCGCTGCGGCGTGAAGTGACCGCGCATCACGCGCAGCCAGATCACGGTGAGCATGATGGCGCCCACGGTCACGTGGAACCCGTGAAAGCCGGTCAGCATGAAGAACGTCGAGCCGTAGATGCCGGTGCCGAGCTGCAGACCGAGCTCGGTGTAGGCCTCGTGGTACTCGCGCGCCTGCAGGAACACGAACAGGAAGCCGAGCAGGAAGGTCGCCGCGAGGAACACCTTCACCCGGGCGCGATGTCCCGTGATCAGCGCATGGTGGGCGATGGTCACGGTGACGCTGCTCGAAAGCAGGATCGCGGTGTTGATGGCCGGCAGGCCCATGGCGGGGATGACGCCGAAGCTGCCGTCGGCGCGCGGGCCGAGAGCGGCCGGTCCGTTGGTCGGCCATGACCCCGTGTACTGCTTCCACAGCAGCACCTTGTCGAACACCTTCACGCCCTCGCCCGCGAGCCAGGGCACCGCGAGTTCGCGCGAGTAGAACAGCGCGCCGAAGAAGGCCGCGAAGAACATCACCTCGGAGAAGATGAACCACATCATTCCCATGCGGAACGAGCGGTCCACCGCCATGTTGTACATGCCCTTCTGGTTCTCGTCGATCACCGTGCCGAACCAGAAGAAGAACATCAGCGCCAGCATGACGAAGCCCGGCACCAGCGCCCAGGCGGGCAGCCAGCTGTTGAGCGTCGAGACGGCGCCGATCATGAGCGTGAACAGCGTGACGGAGCCGTAGATGGGCCACGGACTACCGTGGGGAACGTAGTACTTGTCTGCTTGGTCAGCGTGCGCGTGCGCCATGTCTTTGATTCTCAGCGATTGAATGAAAGGAATTGAACCCGTCGGTCACCGATTTGCTGCGGATTGCGTCGTGTCGAAAAACGTGTATGCCAGGGTGATTCTATCTATATCGGGGGGCAATTGGGGATCGATGATGAAGCGCACCGGCATGTCTCGGCCCTCGCCGGCGGCGAAGTGCTGCGGACTGAAGCAGAAGCACTCGGTCTTGTGGAAATACTTGGCCGCGCTCGACGGGGAGATGCTGGGCACGGCCTGGGCGACCGAGGCGACGCCGGTCAGGTTCTTCGCGTAGAACTGCGTGTCGTAGAGCTTCCCCGGATGCACCCGCAGCGTGCCGGCGAGCGGCCGGAAGTCGTAGCTGCCCACCGACGCCGGCGAGGCGACGAACTCCACCGTGATCTCGCGCTTGGGGTCCACCGCCTCGTGCGCCACGACGGGCCCGGCCTTCGCGTCGGCGTTGCCGACTCCGGTGACGGTGCAGAACACGCTGTACAGCGGGACCAATGCCCAGCCGAAGGCGAAACTGCCGGCGGCCATCACGAGCAGCCGACCGGTGAGGCTGCGATTGGCGCGCTTGCGCTCGTCGTTGGAAAGGCCGGCCGGATTCGGATCGGCCGGCCCGTCGGGCCGCCCGCTCATCCGTGGTGGCCGCGATAGAAGGTCAGGGCGATGAACCCGAAATAGAAGGCGAGCGCCAGCGACACCAGGATGAACACCAGGTGCCGATGGCGCCGCCTCTCGGAGTTCGCCGTCGGGCTCACTTGATTTCCGGGGCGACCGTGAAGCTGTGGTACGGCGCGGGCGAGGGGATGGTCCACTCCAGGCCGTGCGGCGCCGCGCCGCCCCACACCTCGGAGGTGGCCTTGCGGCCGCCGCGCACGCTCTGGATGATCACGATCGCGAACAGGATCTGCGACAGGCCGAACCCGAAGCCGCCGATCGAGGACACCATGTTCCAGTCGGAGAACTGCACCGCGTAGTCGGGGATGCGCCGCGGCATGCCGGCGAGGCCCAGGAAGTGCTGCGGGAAGAACAGCACGTTCACGAAGATCGCGGACAGCCAGAAGTGGGTCTTGGCGAGCGTCATGTTGTACATGTTGCCGGTCCACTTCGGCAGCCAGTAGTACACGCCCGCCATGATGGCGAATACGGCGCCGGGCACCAGCACGTAGTGGAAGTGGGCCACCACGAAGTAGGTGTTCTGGTACTGGAAGTCCGCCGGCGTCATGGCGAGCATGACGCCGGAGAAGCCGCCGATGGTGAACAGGAACAGGAACGCGATGGCGAACAGCATCGGCGGCTCGAAGGAGAGCGAGCCGCGCCACATCGTGGCCGTCCAGTTGAACACCTTCACGCCGGTGGGCACCGCGATCAGCATGGTCGACATCATGAAGAACAGCTGCGCGGCGACCGGCATGCCGTCGACGAACATGTGGTGGCCCCACACGATGAACGACAGGAAGGCGATCGAGGCGATGGCGTAGATCATCGAGGTCGCGCCGAACAGGGGCTTGCGCGAGAAGGTCGGAATGATCTCGGAGACGATGCCGAACGCCGGCAGGATCATGATGTAGACCTCCGGGTGTCCGAAGAACCAGAACACGTGCTCGAACATCACCGGATCACCGCCGCCGGCGGCATTGAAGAAGCTGGTGCCGAAGAAATGGTCCGTGAGCAGCATGGTCACGGCGCCGGCGAGCACCGGCATCACCGCGATCAGCAGGTACGCGGTGATCAGCCACGACCAGCAGAACAGCGGCATCTTGAGCAGGTTCATGCCGGGGGCACGCATGTTCATGATGGTCACGATCACGTTGATCGCGCCCATGATCGAGGAGGCGCCCATCAGGTGCACCGCGAAGATCAGCATCGGGACGAAATTGCCGCCCTGCATGAGCAGCGGCGGATACATGGTCCAGCCGCCGCCCGGCGCGCCGCCCGGGACGAACAGGGTCGACAGCAGCAGCGTGAAGGCGAAGGGCAGGATCCAGAAGCTGAAGTTGTTCATGCGCGGCAGCGCCATGTCGGGTGCGCCGATCTGCAGCGGAACCATCCAGTTCGCGAGGCCCACGAAGGCCGGCATCACGGCGCCGAAGATCATCACGAGCGCATGCATCGTGGTCATCTGGTTGAAGAACGCCGGGTCGACGAGCTGCAGGCCGGGCTTGAACAGCTCGGCGCGGATCACCATGGCCATGGCGCCGCCGATGAAGAACATGATCAGGCTGAACACGAGGTACATCGTGCCGATGTCCTTGTGGTTCGTCGCGAACAGCCAGCGGCCGATGCCCTTGGCCGGCTGATCGTGGTGATCGTCGTGATGAGCGGTGTCGGTTGCGTGCGATTGGGCCATGATGCGAGAGCTCTTTGGTTGGATGACTGCGTTGAAACCTTGGGAATGCCTTCAGTTCAGGACTTGAGCCGTGTGCGGCGCGTCCGGGGTCTGCACGGCCGCCTGCTTGAGCGCCGCCTTCTGCTCCTCGACCCACTTCTTGAAATCGTCCGGGGTGCGCACCTCGACCACCACCGGCATGAAGCCGTGGTCGCGGCCGCACAGGGCGACGCACTGGCCGCGGTAGACGCCTTCCTTGCCGGGCTCGACGCGGAACCACAGCTCGTTCACGAAGCCCGGAATGGCGGAGCGCTTGGCGCCGAAGTCCGGCACCCACCAGGCATGGATCACGTCCTGCGAGGTGAGCAGCAGGCGCACCTTGGTGCCGCTCGGCACCACCAGCGGGTGGTCGACGTCCAGCAGGTAGTTCGGCACGCTGGCCGGGTCGATGCCGGAATTGAGCTGGCGGGCGAAATTCGAGTCCTGCTTGAGGGTGGAGAAGAAGCCGATGCCCTGCGCATCGTCCATGTACTGGTACTGCCACTTCCACTGATAGCCGGTGACGCGGATGGACAGTTCCGAATTCCGGGTGTCCTCCATCTTGAGGATGATCTCGGCCGCCGGCACCGCCATCACCACCAGGATCACCACGGGGATGATGGTCCAGATGATCTCCACCTTGGTGCTATGCACCATGGCCGTGTCGGGCACGGCGCCCTTGGAATGGCGGAACCTCACGAGCGAATAGATCATCGCGCCGAACACCACCACGGCAATGCCGACGCAGATCCAGAACACTTCCATGTGCAGGCCGTAGATGGCGCGGCTGATGTCGGTCACGCCCGGCGGAAGATTGATGCCGTTCGAGGTGTTGGCCGCGGCGGTGCCCGCCATCCCGAGCAGCAGGGCGGCGAACCCGGTGAGCTTGGACGCCAAAGCCCCGGCACGGGCTGCGGACCGCGCGGCGCGGGTGTGGATCTCGGAAGCCTTGGTCGCACTCATCTCAACGAATCCCCTAAGTTGCGGTCGATATCCAGCGGTGGCGACTCATTGATGCCGCCCACCAATAGGCGCAGGCGCGTGGCAAGCCGACATCTTTCTTCTTCCGTGAGGAAGCTGCCGACCTCGAAGGCCCGCCCATGACTTTCGATCGTGAGCCGGCTCGGGTACCACCGTGTGCGCGGGTTTCGCAGTTTAACCTTCGCCCAATGCCGCGCAAACTCTTGTTTCGCCTCGCCTCGCCGCGAGCGGGTGACCAGGCTGATGCGCGAGTCCGTGATCAGCACCGTTTGGCCGTAGCGCCGCCGCCGCATGCTCAGGCGCAACGCAAGGCCGAGCGCGGTCATTTCGAGCGCCCAGAAGGGCAGTACCGGCCAGAAGCCCTGGAACACGAAAATCAGCGCGAACCCCAGGGAAAAAAGGCAGGTGACGCCGAAGAACAAGGCCGCCGTGGCGGTCGTCAGCGAACAGTTCGGCGTCAGTTCGATGCGCTCTTCCATAGGGACATCCGAGAATACCCGAAGCGGGTCCGCGATTCTGTCGGAGCAATTTACCCTCAAGCCCCTCTAATACCATTAAATATCATTGGAAGCTAATATCTGGGGCACACGCAACGCGCGTGCGAGGCCTTCGGGATCCGCGTGCGGCGCGTAGCTGAACCGGCCCCAGCAGGGTGCCGCCAGCCGCCGCTCGAGCGTCGCGACGTTTTCGTCGACGCGCTCGAAATGAGGATCAATCGCATTGGCGACCCAGCCGGCCAGGCGCAGTCCGCGCCGATCGACCGCCTCCGCGGTGAGCAGCGCGTGATTCAGGCAGCCGAGCCGCAGGCCCACCACCAGCACCACGTCGAGCTGCCAGCGCAGCGCGAGATCGGCGAAGCTGCGGGTCTCATCGAGCGGTGCGAGCCAGCCGCCGGCGCCCTCGACCACCAGCAGGTCGCTGCGCAACCGCAGGCGCTCGCATGCCCGGTCGAGAACGGCGTCCTCCAGCGCATCGCCCGCCTCGGCCAGGGCGATGTGCGGCGCGATCGCGGGCTCGAAGGCGTAGGGGTTCACCTCCTCGTAGGCGGCGCGCACGTTCATGGCGGCGAGCAACGCGAGCGCGTCCTCGTTGCGCAGGCCCAGGGACGAGCGCGTGCAGCCCGAGGCCACCGGCTTCATGGCGGCCACGCGCGCCCCGCCGCGCGCGAAGGCGCGGCACAGTGCCGCGGCGGTCCGGGTCTTGCCCACCCCGGTGTCCGTGCCGGTGACGAACAGGTCGCCGCGCCTCATGCGCCGCCGCCGCGGCCCTCGCGGCCGTCGCGGCCGCGCAGCCGGCGCCGCAGGTCCTCGACCGGGATGCGCACCGCCTCGGCGGCGCGCGGCCCCCCTTCGAGCGGCGCCCAGGCCTGTCCGAACACGATCTCGTAGGTCGCGGGCAGGAGCCCGTCCCGGCGATGGGCTTCATAGGCCCGGGTCAGCGCCGCGAGCTTGCCCCGTCCGGTGAGCCCGCGCGGCGCGCCCGCCGCGACGTTGTGCGCACCGCTCCCCTTGAGGTCCGCCGCGAGCGCCGCGACATCCGTATAGCGCACCGTGAGGTGGTCCACGTCGAGCACCGGCGCGGCGAAGCCGGCGCGCACCAGTGCGTCGCCGAGATCGTGCATGTCGATGAAGCGGTGCACGTGCACGTGCACGTGCTCATCGACCGAAGCCCAGGCGGCGCGCAGCTCCCTGAGCGTATCCGGTCCGGCCGCGGTGAAGGTCAGCAGGCCGCGCGGCCGCAGCACGCGGCGGAATTCACGGAAGGCGGCGTCCGGATCGCTCCACGGCAGCATCAGGTTGCTGAACACGAGGTCGATGCTGCGGTCCGCGAACGGCAGCCGCGCCGCGTCCGCGCACACCCGGGTGAACCGGCGCCGCCAGGACCAGCGGGGCGCCGCCTGCCGCAGCATCGCGGCCGAGGAGTCGAGTGCGACCACGCGCGCTCGCGGATAGCGTCGCGCGAGTGCGCGGCTCGCATGGCCGGTGCCCGCGCCCGCGTCCAGGATCACCCCGGGCTCGAGGGCGGTCAGGTCGAGGCGCGCCAGCAGCTGCTCGCGCACGGCGCTCGGCAGGACCGCGGCCGAATCGTAGCTACGGGCCGCGCGGTCGAAGGCACGCCGCACCCGGCCGGGGTCGAGCGCAAACTCCGGCATGGCTCACACCGGCACGGCGGGCGGTTCGGCGACCACGCCCAGGCGCCGGAACAACTCGCGATCGTGTCCGGTGTCGGGATTGCCGGTGGTCAGCAGCTTCTCGCCGTAGAAGATGGAATTGGCGCCCCCCATGAAGCACAGCGCCTGCAGCTCGTCGCTCATCTCGGCGCGGCCCGCGGACAGCCGCACGTGCGAGCGCGGCATCAGGATGCGCGCGGCGGCGATGGTGCGCACGAAGTCCAGGGGGTCGAGATCGGCCGCGTCGGCGAGCGGCGTTCCGGAGACGCGCACCAGCTGGTTGATGGGCACGCTCTCGGGATGCACCGGCAAGGTGGCGAGCGCGTGCAGGAGCCCCGCGCGGTCGGCCGGCTGTTCGCCCATGCCGAGGATGCCGCCGCAGCACACCTTCATGCCGGCCGCGCGCACCGCCTCGAGCGTGTCGAGACGATCCTGGTAGGTGCGCGTGCTGATGATCTTGTCGTAGTACTCCGGCGAGGTGTCCAGGTTGTGGTTGTAATAGTCCAGGCCCGCGTCCTTCAGCTCGTGCGCCTGCTCGGGGCTCAGCATGCCGAGCGTCGCGCAGGTCTCGAGGCCCAGGGCCTTCACCTCGCGAATCATGGCGAGCACCTTGCGAAGATCCTTGGGCTTGGGCGAGCGATAGGCGGCGCCCATGCAGAAGCGGGTCGCGCCGGCGGCCTTGGCGGTTCGCGCCCGCTCGGCCACCGCCTGCAGCTCGAGCAGATCCTCGGCGGGCAGTCCGGTGTCGTGGCGCACGCTCTGCGGGCAGTAGGCGCAGTCCTCCGGGCAGGCGCCGGTCTTGATGCTGAGCAGCGTGCTCACCTGGACGGTGTTCGGCGCATGGTATTGCCGGTGCACCCGCTGCGCCTCGAAGAGGAGGTCCATGAACGGCAGATCGAGAAGCGCCTGCACCTCGGCGCGCGTCCAGTCGTTGCGTACCTGCATGAATCCTCGCTTGCCGGCAGGCTCAGGCGGCCGGGGCGGCAGTATTGGGTGGCGCGCGGCCGTTAGTCAACCGGGCCGGACCGGCCTGGTTAACGAAGAAATTGGTACTGGCAGGCGATGCCGAGGAACACCGACAGGCCGACATAGTGATTATTGAGGAAGGCGCGCAGGCAGGCCTGCGGCTCGCGCGCGCGAATCAGCCAGAGCTGATAGGCGAAGAACACCGCGCCGGCGGCCAGGCCGGCGTAGTACCAGCCGCCCATGCGCAGGCTCCGGCCGACCAGCGCCAGGGTGAGGAGCGTCATCGCCTGCAGCGCCGCGACGATGTGCCGGTCGGAATCGCCGAACAGGATCGCGGTGGAGCGCACGCCGACCTTCAGATCGTCCGCGCGATCGGCCATGGCGTACATGGTGTCGTAGACGGTCACCCACAGCAGGTTCGCGAGGAACAGCAGCCAGGCGATCCGCGGGACCTGCTCCAGCTGCGCCGCGAAGGCCATGGGGATTCCCCAGCCGAACGACAGCCCGAGATACATCTGCGGCACGGACAGGAAGCGCTTCACGAACGGATAGGTGACCGCGAGGAAGCCGCCGGCCACGGCGAACAGCAGGGTCAGGCGGTTCAGCGGCTGCGCGCGCCACCGCGCGGCGAGCGCCAACCCCGCGAACAGCGCCACCGCCTCGACTGCCGCCACCCGGCCGGCCGCGCGCGGCCGGTCCTTGGTGCGCGCGACGTGCGGGTCGAAGCGCCGGTCGGCGTAGTCGTTCACCGCGCAGCCGGCGGAGCGCATGAGCACCGTGCCGGACACGAAGATGAGGAAGATCCGGCCGTCGGGCCGCCCGCGTCCGGCGATCCACACGGCCCACAGCGTCGGCCACAGCAGCAGCCAGATGCCGATCGGCCGGTCGAGGCGGGTCAGGCGCGCGTAGTCGCGCAGCGTCGCGAGCAGCCGCGGCAGCTCGTGGGTGGTCCAGGGATGAAACTTGACGCGATACAGGAACCAGCGCCAGCGGGCCACCAGCATCTGTCCGAGCTCCACTCCCGAGCGCGGCATCGTCATGCGGCGCCGCTCAGACCGCCGCCCCCACGGACGGGAAGAACAGCTCGTGCACGAGCAGCGGCGCGCCGCGCAGCGCAAAGCGCGAACGCCGCGCCCAGAAGCCCGTGCCGCCCGAGCCGCCCGTGCCGGCGGCTTCGAGCGCGCGCGCCGCGATCGGCTCCTCGCGCGGCAGCCAGGCATACTCGTAGGCGCCCCGCTCGACGCCGGACAGTCCGCTCAGTGTTTCCCCGAGCGCGGCATCCCCGAGTTCGCCGAGCCACGGGTGTGCGCCCAAGGTCGAGTCCGGGACCACGGTCCGCGCGAACACCCACAGGTGGCCGCCGCAGCGCATCTCCACGTCGCGGAACAGGCCGGCGCAGTCCTGCACGCCCAGGGCCGCCTGCAGGGCGCGGCCGAGCAGCCCGGTGGTCAGCTCGAGCAGGCGCAGGCTGAAGCGCTCCGCTCCGCAGGCCGCCTTGATGCGCTGGGTGAGCAGGCCCTTGCCGATCAGCCAGGGCCGCAGCCGCGCCTCGACGGTCAGCTGGCCGAGCCGCTCGGCCGGCAGCCATTGGATCGATTCGAACGGGGCGAGTCGGACGCTGCTCATGGGCGCGGCATTCTACCCGACACGGGCGTATTGCTCCGCCCTGCCCACCCAGCGGCGGATCAGCGGCTCGACGCTCGACGGCCAGTCGGCGAGCAGCCGCTCGGCGGCGATCTGCACCCGCGGCAGCAGGTCCGCGTCGCGCGACAGGTCGGCCACCCGCATCTGCGCGAGCCCGGTCTGCCGCGTGCCCAATAGCTCGCCCGGCCCGCGCAGCTCCCGGCCCCCCCCCCCCCCCGCCCCCCGGTGGGGGGCGCCGCCACCCCCCGCCCCCCCGCCGCGCCCGCCCCGCGACAGGGGCGCGCGGTACATGAGCAGGCAGGAACTCGCGTGCGCGCCCCGCCCGACGCGGCCGCGCAATTGGTGCAGCTGCGCGAGGCCCATGCGCTCGGCGTTCTCGATGACCATGAGGGTCGCATTCGGCACGTCCACACCCACCTCGATCACGGTGGTGGCGACCAGCAGTTGAATCTCCCCGTCCTTGAAACGGCGCATGGTGCGCTCCTTGGCGGCCGCCGCCATGCGCCCGTGCACCAGGCCCACCTCGAGTTCCGGCAGCGCCGCGCGCAGCGCCGCCGCAGTCTCCTCGGCGGCCTGATAGGGCATTTCCTCCGACTCGTCGATGAGCGGACAGACCCAGTAGGCCTGGCGGCCCGCCAGGCAGGCGGTGCGGATGCGCACCACCACCTCGTCGCGCCGGCTCTCGGCGAGCACCACGGTCTTCACCGGCGAGCGACCCGGCGGCAGCTCGTCGATCACCGAGACGTCGAGGTCCGCGTAGGCGGTCATGGCGAGGGTGCGCGGAATGGGGGTGGCCGTCATGATCAGCTGATGCGGTTGCCGGCCGTCGCGCGCGCCCTTCTCGCGCAGCGACAGGCGCTGATGCACGCCGAAGCGGTGCTGCTCGTCGACGAT
>VFSW01016596.1_pt1 | contig 10040 bp, 7 predicted proteins | sample 5358111 | NCBI WGS metagenome assembly VFSW01 (sample SAMN11554181, study PRJNA540505) | mine drainage metagenome | isolation source: sediment from site ElyBrook_90M | place: USA: Ely Copper Mine, Vershire, VT | collected 2017
CTGCCGATCGATCTCGACCGCGCGGGGGCGCCCGGGCGCCTGGGCCGCTTGCTCATGCTCGCCGGCCAGCTCGACGGCCAGGGGACCGTCATCGCCGTGCGCCCGAGCGCCGGGGGCGGCGGCGAAGTGGCGTGGCGGTGGGCCGAGGACGACCGGCTCGGCCCCGGCGTGCCGCTCTTCTGCGCCGTGCCGGGCGGGGTGCTCGTCCGCAGCGCCCGCGCGCTCAGCAGGCTGGACGTGGGCGGCCGCGTGCAGTGGAGCCATCCGCTCTCGGAGAACTCCCACGACGGGATCGGGCCCGTGCACCGACGCGGCCTCGCCTTCGCCGCCGGAGACGCGGGTCTGTTCGCGTTCGACTGCGAGCGCGGGGCGGGGCGGAGCCAGCTCGAGGCCGAGCCGCCGCTGGTGGCGCTGGGAGTCGACTCCCAGCTCACGGTCTATCTGGCGAGCGACGGGGGACCGACGCGGGCGCTTCGGGTGGAGCGGTTCCTGTCGGTGGTGTGAGGGGGCACGCGGCGCCAGCGCCCTACACGCCCAGGAACAACCGGCGCCCGAAGTTCAGCGACAGATCCGCGTCGAAGATCTTCTGCGCCGAGGTCTCGATGTCGTAGTCCGCGCGCACGTACTCCACCGAGCGCTTCTCGGAATCGTAGACCACGCAGCAGGCCCGGTTGTCGTAGTCGCGCGGCTGCCCCACGCTGCCGACCGACACCACGTACCGGTACCCCTTGCGCAAGGAGAAGGTCGGGGCCACCACGTCGAGCACGACCTGCTCGTCCCGCGCGCGCTTGCTGGTTCCGTCGGGGATCGCGAAGGCCTTGCAGAGGTGGGAGTGGCCGATGAACGTCACGTCCGGTAGATCCTCCACGAAGGGGGACAGCTCCTCGGCCTGCTCCAGCGCGAAGATGTACTCGTAAGCCTCCGCGTCCAGCGGCGAGCCGTGCGAGAAGCCGGTGGGCCCGAAGCGACTGGTGTAAGGCAGCGCGCGCAGCCAGGCCATGTTGGTGGTCGACAGCTTGCTCGCCGACCAGTCGAGGGCGTGGCGCGCGGCCTCGTAGTAGAACGAGTAATCCATCCGGCCTGCGACCGCCGCGTCGTGGTTGCCGAGCAAGGTCACGTCACAGAGCTCGCGCACGATGTCGCTGCACTCGTTCGGCGAGGCCCCGTACCCGACGACATCCCCGAGGCACACGTAGCTGTCGAGCGCGCGCTTCTCCAGCTCGCGCAGGGTCGACGACAGCGCCTCGATGTTGCTGTGGACGTCGGAGATGATCCCGTAGCGCATGCCTAAGCATGCCCCGGGCGCGGCTCGCCATTCAAGCCACCTTCCACGACACCGTGCCAGGTCAGCTTGCCAAAGTCGCGGAAGCGCGCGTCGACCTCGGTCTTGGTGAGCGACACCAGCCGATCCGTGCCGAAGCGCTCGACCGTGAAGCTGGCGAGCACCGTGCCGCTCACCGCCGCCCGCCGCAGCGACAGGGAGTCGACCGAGCCGATCGCCGCCAGGCCGCCCATGAAGCCGCCGGCGAAGCTGTCCCCCGCCCCGGTGGGGTCCTGCACGTCGTGGAGCGGAATGGCGGGGATCGCGAAGATGTCCTCCCCGGTGGCCCCCGCCGGCTGGAAAACCATCGCGCCATACTCGCCGCGCTTGATGCACACGATGCGCGGCCCCAGGGCCTGGATCTTCCGCGCCGCGCGCACGATGTTGCTCTCCCCCGCGAGCTGCCGCGCCTCGGAGTCGTTCACGAAGAGCAGATCGATCCGGGCGAGCACCTTCTTGAGAGCCTCGAGGTGGCCGGTGATCCAGTAGTTCATGGTGTCCATCGCCACGAGCTTGGGCTTCTCGATCTGGCCGAGCACGTCGAGTTGGAGCTTCGGGTCGATGTTCCCGAGGAAGACCCACTCCGCCTTGCGCAACTCGGCCGGGACCTTGGGGGAGAAGCTCTCGAAGACGTTGAGCTCGGTCTTGAGAGTCTTCGCCTCATTCAGGTCGAAGCCATATTCGCCGGTCCAGCGGAAGGTCCGCCCCGGACGCCGCTCGAGCCCCGCGAGGCCCACGCCGCGCTTCGCGAGGGTGTCCACGTGGGCCTGGGGGAAGTCCTCGCCGACGACCGCGACGATGTCGACGTGAGTGAACTGCGAGGCGGCCAGGGAGAAGTAGCTCGCCGCCCCGCCCAGGATCTCGGTGCGCTCTCCAGAGGGAGTCTTCAACGAATCCAGCGCCACCGAACCCACGCAAACGATCGCCATTGTCACGCCTCCTCAAAAAGTCGCGGGACCCTATGTCAGCCGCCGCGCGCGAACAAGCCTGGACGGATGACGCGGCGCGCAATCCACGCTACGCCAGAGTGACGCTACGCCAGAGTGATTGTGCGGTGCCAGGTCAACCGCTAGGCTGCGCCCCACCCCACTCAGATGAGTCACGAGGTCAAACTTATGAAGCCTTGCATCGCCATCTGCATCTGCGCGCTGCTTCCCCTCATGGCGTGCAGCAACGGAGACCTCTGCAGCCGCCTCCTCGCGGACACCCAGAAATTCGCCGCGGAGTACACCTGTGGCGACGGTGGCGCATTCACCCTCGGCACCGACGCCGGGGCGGAGCTGGCGCAGTGCCGGCTCAACCTCGCCAAGTGCTCCCCCTCCGACCAGGCGAAGCTCAGCAACGAGTTCGGCTGCATGGAGGGGCTCCCGGCATACCAGTGTAAGTGGATGACCGAGGGGACCGCAGCGCTCAGCGATCCGAGCTTTCTCGCCTACTACGCGCAGTTCACCACCTGCGAGAACATCACCCTGGACTCCGGAATCTCCGCGACTTGCAGCGCGGCGCTGGGCACCTCGACCGTGAGCGGCTCGAGCGGCAGCTCCGGGAGCTCGGGCAACCCCACCAACTGGGCGGGCACCTACACCGCGTCGATGGGCTACGTCTACGACGGGATCGGCACCTCGCCCCCGATCCCGAGCGGCACCGAGACGCTCTCTCAGACCGGCACCAGCGTTAGCGGGGCCGACTTCGGCGCCCCCACCTTCACCAGCTGCGCCCTGACGTTCCAGGCCAGCGGCAGCACCCAGGCCGACCTGTCGACGCAGACGTGCGGGGCCTGGAGGTTCAGCGCCGGGAGCTACGCCGACCTCTCGCTCACCACGCCCCAGCAGATCTCGGTCTACGTGAACGGCAGCGACCCCGACGGCGGCCAGTTCACCCTGGACTACACCCTGACCAAGAACTGACCAACTACTCGCCAATCTTGAGCACGGCGAGGAAGGCCTCCTGGGGCACCTCCACCGAGCCCACCTGCTTCATGCGCTTCTTACCCTCCTTCTGCTTCTCGAGGAGCTTGCGCTTGCGGCTGATGTCGCCGCCGTAGCACTTGGCGAGCACGTTCTTGCGCATGGCGCGGATGCTCTCGCGGGCGATGACCTTGCTGCCGATCGCCGCCTGGATCGCCACGTCGAACATCTGGCGGGGGATCACCTCACGCAGCTTCTCGCAGAGCTGCCGACCGCGCAGGTAGGCCCGCTCGCGGTGCACGATCACCGAGAGCGCGTCCACGGTCTCGCCGTTGAGGAGGATGTCGAGCTTCACCAGATCCGCTTCGACGTAGCTGGTGAGCTCGTAGTCGAGCGAGGCGTAGCCGCGGCTGATGCTCTTCAAGCGGTCGAAGAAGTCGAAGACCACCTCGGCCATGGGGATCTCGTAGGTGACCTGCACCCGTTTCTGGCCGATGTATTTGATGTCCTTCTGCACCCCGCGCCGATCCTGGCACAGGCCCAGCACGACCCCGAGGTGCTCGTTGGGGCAGTGAATGTGGCACAGCAGGATCGGCTCCTCGATGTGCGCGATCTCGCCGGTGGGCGGGAGCTTCGCGGGGTTCTCGACCTGGATCCTCTCGCCCGCGGTGGTCAGCACCTTGTAGACCACACTCGGCGCGGTGGTGATCAGCGAGAGGTTGTACTCGCGCTCGAGCCGCTCCTGGACGATCTCCATGTGCAGGAGGCCGAGGTACCCGCAGCGAAAGCCGAAGCCCAGGGCCTGGCTGGTCTCGGGCTCGTAGGTGAACGCCGAGTCGTTGAGCTTCAGCTTGTCGAGCGCGTCCTTGAGCTGCTCGTAGTCCGCGGCGTCCACGGGATAGATCCCGCTGAACACCATGGGCTTGATCTCCTTGAAGCCCGGGAAGGCCTCGGGCGTCGGACGGTTGGCCTCGGTGAGCGTGTCGCCCACCTTCGCGTCGTGGACGTCCTTCACGTTCGCGACCACGAAGCCCACCTCGCCCGCGAGGAGCTCGTCCTTCGGCCGCGCGCCGGGCGCGAAGACTCCGACCTCCTGGACCTCGTGGTGCTTGCCGTTGTTCATGAACAGCAGCTTCTGCTTCGCGCGCATCGTGCCTTCGATCACACGCACCAGCATCACCACCCCGCGGTAGCTGTCATACCAGCTGTCGAACACCAGGGCCTTGAGCGGCGCGGCGGGATCCCCGCTGGGCGCGGGGATCAGATGCACGATCGATTCGAGGATGTCGTGGATGCCGATCCCCTCCTTGGCTGAGGCGGGCACCGCGCTCGAGGCGTCGAGGCCGATGACCTCCTCGATCTCCTTGCGCGTGCCCTCGACATCCGCCGAGGGGAGGTCGATCTTGTTGATCACCGGGATGACTTCGAGATCGTGATCGAGGGCCAGGTAGACGTTGGCCAGGGTCTGGGCCTCGACTCCCTGGGTCGCGTCGACCACCAGGAGCGCCCCCTCGCACGCCGAGAGGCTGCGCGAGACCTCGTAGGCGAAGTCGACGTGGCCCGGCGTGTCGATCAGGTTCAGGATCCACTCCTGGCCGTCGTCGCTCTTGTAGGCCATGCGAACGGTCTGGGCCTTGATGGTGATGCCGCGCTCGCGCTCCAGGTCCATGTTGTCGAGGAACTGGGCCTGCTTGTCGCGGGCGGCGATGGTCTTGGTCTCATCGAGCAAGCGATCGGCGAGCGTCGACTTGCCGTGATCGATGTGGGCGATGATCGAGAAATTGCGGATGTGCTCGTTGCCACGGGCCATGGAGGGGGCCTTCTATACGGTGAGTGGGGCGAGAAGGAAAGCGGGGGCCGCGAAGAGAGCCCACCTGCCTGTGCGAGGAGAAGCAGCTGGCGCGCGGCAGGAATCGTGGGCCCCCCCTCACCCGTACGTCTTCACCAGCTCCCGCTTCAGCACCTTCCCCGAGGGGCCCAGCGGGAGCGCCTCCACGAGCTCCACCCGCCGCGGGTACTTGTAGGCCGCCACCTTCGCGCTCGCCCAGGCGATGATCTCCGCCTTGAGCGCGTCGGTGGGCGCGTGGCCGGGGCGCGGCACCACCACCGCGCACACCTCCTCGCCGAGGGTGGGGTCGGGCAGCCCGATCACCGCCACCTGCGCGATCGCCGGGTGGTGCAGCATGACCTCCTCGACCTCGCGCGGGAACACCTTGAACCCGCCGCGGTTCACCATGTCCTTCTTGCGGTCCACGATGGTGACGAACCCCTCCGCGTCCTGGGTGCCGAGGTCGCCGGAGCGAAACCAGCCGTCGACGATCGCCGCGCGGGTGGCCTCGGGGTTCCCGAGGTAGCCCTTCATGATGTGGTGGCCGCGCATGACCACCTCGCCCAGCTCGCCCTGCGCCACGAAGACGATGCGATCGTCGACGCTCGAATCCGCGATCGCCACCTCGGTCCCCCAGATCGCGCAGCCCACCGTCCCCGGCCTGCGGCCGAAGACGCTCTGGTTGAACGTCGCCACCGGTGAGGTCTCCGAGAGGCCGTAGCCCTCGGAAATGTCGGCGCCGAAGACCGCCTTGAAGTCCTCGAGCACCTTCATGGGCAAGGCCGCTCCGCCGGAGACCGCCTGGCGCAGCCTGGGGCGCGCGTCGCTGCCCCGCGCCGCCTCGAGCAGGCCGACGTACATCGTGGGCACGCCCTGGAAGACCGACACCCGCTCCTTCACCAGGAGCGCCAGCGCGTCGGGGCCGGTGAACCGCGGCATGAGCACCAGCCGCGCCCCGGCGTAGAAGCCGGCGTTCATCGCGCAGGTCTGGCCGAAGGAGTGAAAGAGCGGCAGGCAGCCGAGGATCACGTCCTCGGGCACCAGGTTCACGATCTGGGACGCGGTGATCACCGAGTTCCAGGTGATGTTGCTGTGGGTGAGCTCCGCCCCCTTGGGCTTGCCCGTGGTCCCGCTGGTGTAGAGCACCACCGCGGTGTCGTCGGGCTCGCGCGGGGTGTTCGCCGCGTGCTGGGGTAACGCGCCCCGGCCGGAGTGGCCCCACACGGGCACCTTCGCGGCGGCGCCCCCCCGCGGCCGTTCCTTGCGCCGGGGGCCGCCGGTGATGAGCAGCCGCGCGTCGGCGTTCTCGAGCACGTACCGGATCTCCTCCGCCTTGAGCAGCGCGTGCACCGGCACCACCACCGCCCCCGCGGCGAGGATCGCGTAGTAGGCGATGGGGAACTCGAGCACGTTCGGCAACAGCAGCCCGACCTTGGTGCCCGGCACCACGCCGCGGGCGCGGAGCCCCGAGGCAGCCCGCAGGCTACGATCCCAGAGCTCGCGGTAGGTCATCGACGTGCTGCCGAGGGTGACCGCCGTTCGCGAGCCCTGGCGACGGGCCGATTCGGCGAGGAGGGAGGCGACGTTGAGCATGGCGGTCTCGTCCTATCGTGCGGCCTGGGTCGCCGCGGGGAGCTCCAGCCCCACCAGCTCGATGCCCAGGGATTTGGCCACGTCGAAGATGCGCTCGTCCCGGTAGAACTCCCCGAAGACGACGCGCTTCATTCCGGCGTTGGCGATGAGCTTGAAGCACGGCCAGCACGGCGAGGCCGTGGTGTAGATGTCGCAGCCCTCGATGCCGGTGCCGTTGCAGGCCGCTTGCAGGATCGCGTTGGCCTCGGCGTGCAGGGTCGCCACGCAGTGGCCGTTCTCCATCATGTGCCCCACCTCGGAGCAGTGCGGCAGGCCCCGGATCGATCCGTTGTACCCCGTAGAGAGGATCGTGCGCCCCCGCACCAGCACCGCCCCCACGTGCTTGCGGTCGCAGGTGGCGCGCGTGGCCACCACGCGGGCGATGTCCATGAAGTAGGCGTCCCAGGGCTTGCGCGGGTCAGTCGGCATAGCGCTTCTTCAGGAGCATGAGGAGCCCCTCCTGGGCGCAGGAGCGGCAGTAGCCGTACTTGGAGATCAAGGTGGCGATCATCTCGTTGACCTGCGCGATCTCGCGGGGCTGCAGCCCCCCCTCCTCGCCCGCCAGGACCTTGAGCGCGCTCTCCCCGCTGCGCACGAGCTGCTTCTTGTGCGCGGCGTGGTAGTGCTCGCGCAGCCGCCGGAAGAGGTCCGGGAAGATCCGCGGATAGTCGATCTCCACGACGTCGGGGTGGTCGAGCCGGAAGGCGCCCACCGACGAGATCAACCCCTTTCGAAACTCGGTGGCGTCCTCGTCCTTGGGCCGCACGATGGCCTCGACCTCGTCCATCAGCGTCTCCTGCGGCGGCTCGTACTCGCCGGTGACCCGGTTCTTGATCTTCTCGTTCTTCACCCAGTGCGAGACGTGCACCACGTAGCGCTCGAAGATCGCGCGGTACTGGCTCTCGCTCACCAGCCCCATCGAGTCGCGCACCTCGTCGTCGATCGCCGCCAGCAGCCGCGCCTCGGCCACGCGCACGAACTCGTCGTGGTCGTGGAAGCCGTCCACCACCTCCTGCTGCAGGAACTCGTAGACCGACTTGTCGCGGCAGATCGCCCAGAGCTCCTCGAGGATCGCCTGCGGGGTGAGGCACGCGTGGGTCGGCGACTGGCCGGCGTTGGCGATCGCGGTCTTGATCTCCCGCGCGCTGGCCCCGGAGCGCCCCTCGTAGTTCGGGTAGGCGTCGCTCTCGCGGTAGATCTCCTCCGCCGCCTTGCGCAGCTCGCGCGCCTGGGCCATCCCCAGCCGATCCGGGGCCTCGCCGGCGTCGTAGAGCCGCGCCTTCTCGATCGGAAGGAGCTCGTCCACGATCTCGCGGAGATCCCCGCCGTACCGCTCGGGGATGGGCTTCTTCAGCCGGGTCAGCACCGCCCAGGTCGCGGCCACCTCGGTGGCGTGCGGGGCCACGTGGCGCCCGAGCGTCTCGCGGTGGAGCTGCTGGTCGTAGATCTGCCGCTCCACCGAGATCCGGCGGAGGTAGGGCACCCGCACGAGCTCGATCCGCCCGCGGAAGCTGGCGAAGTCGGGCGATTCCTTGAAGGCCGCGAGGTGCTTCTCGTTGGAGGAGGCGATCAGCACCGTGTCCAGGTAGAGCGCGAACTGGTCCAGGGACACCTGCTGGTGCTCGCTCGCCACGAGCAGGTACTTGAAGTGCTCGAGCGGGCGCTTCAGGAGGTCGGCGTACTCGACGATGCCTCGGTTGCCCGCGACGAGCGGCCCCGAGGGCTCGAGCAGCGCCAGGTTCTGCAGGGCCGGCGGGAGGCTCCCGTGGCTGCGATCAGCGGTCACCTGTCGGACGCTCGCGTCCACCGAGAGCTGAGGCTCCACGGTGGCGATCCCCACCTGGTAGCGACTCGACAGGTAGAAGCGCTCCACCTGCACGTGGCGCAGCACGCGCAGGTAATCGCCCTGGTAGTGGGCGAGGAGCGCGCTGTAGATCTGCCGGCACTTGTGGCACAGGTCGCCGTGGGCCACGTAGTCGGAGACCGCGAACGGCGCGGCCTCTCCCGCGCCCCGCGCCGTCTGCGGACGGAAGGCCTCGTCGCCGAGGAGCTTCTCCAGGAAGCGCCGGCGCTCGTGCTTGGGCAAGAGGAAGAGGGGGTGATCCTTCACCTCGCACGACAGGCGGGCGTCGATCGACTCCCCCTCGAGGAGCGCGAAGGAACCGAGCTCCCCCAGCGCCGCCTTCTCGGCGAAGCCAATGGAGCTCTTGGCGAGCTTCTCGCTCGGGAACACCCAGTTGAAGCGGTACAGGGCCCCCTCGGGCTTGCGGCTGTAGGCCGACATGGCCCCGGCGATGGCGGAGACCATCGTGCTCTTCGCCGAACCGTTCGGGCCGTGCAGCAGGATCAGCTTGTCGGTCTGCAGGTTGCGCACGAAGTTCGAGAGGATCCGGTAGATCGCCGCCTGGGCCTCCTCCTGGCCCGCGACCCGACCCACGCCGTCGCTGAAGTCGCAGTCGAAGAGTCGGTACCGGCGCCGCGGTCCGGCCGGAGTCTGGAGGTCGACCGTGCCGTAGTAGTCGAAGACCTCCTTCAAGTACTGGGCAGCGTTGCGCGCCTGGTGGGCGGCGTCCTTCTCCACCAGCTCCAGATACTGATCGAACGACAGGAGCATCCGGTTCTGCACGAAGGTGTTCTTGACCTCGGTGCCGATACCCTGAAGATAGCGTCGAATCTCCACGTTGATTCATTCCCCTGTAAGGTTTCCCTGGGCTGACGAACTTCACACTTCCGCGCGCGGCTTGGTCAGGATACCCTAGACCGCAGGCGGTGGAAGGGCCACCGTCAAACGCCTCCCCTCTTTCTTTCGCCGACCGGACCTGACCACTATGGCAGCCCCAATCATCGGCATCGACCTCGGCACCACCAACTCCTGCGCGGCCGTCGTCGAACCCAACGGCAACGTGAAGCTCATCCCTTACAAGGGGGGCGACTTCACCATCCCGTCGATCTTCGCGATCGACGACAAGGGCCACGAGCTCGTGGGCCACGAGGCCAAACGCCAGTGGCAGCTCAACCCCAAGAACACGATCTACGCCGCGAAGCGGCTGGTGGGGCGCGCCTTCAAGTCCGACGTCGTCGAGACCATGCGCAACGTGGTCGCCTACGAGCTGGGCGAGGGCGAGAACAACGACGTGATGGTCAAGGTAGGCCGCCAGCACCTCGCGACCTACGAGGTGTCGAGCCGGATCCTGAACAAGATCCGCGACGTCGCCCAGGACTACCTCCAGCAGAAGGTCGAGCGCGCGGTGGTCACCGTCCCGGCCTACTTCACCGATCGGCAGCGGCAGGCGGTCAAGGACGCCGGCAAGCTCATCGGCCTCGAGGTGGTGCGCATCATCAACGAGCCCAC
>VFSW01016597.1_pt1 | contig 10040 bp, 13 predicted proteins | sample 5358111 | NCBI WGS metagenome assembly VFSW01 (sample SAMN11554181, study PRJNA540505) | mine drainage metagenome | isolation source: sediment from site ElyBrook_90M | place: USA: Ely Copper Mine, Vershire, VT | collected 2017
GCGGGAACGAACCGAAGCGCGGGACGCCGAACAATGGCTCCGATTGCACGGGGTGATGCGATGAAGGTGATGCGATGAATGAATTGGAATGGCGACTGCTGGAAGACAAGGCGCCCTTGGAATCGATCCGCGTATCGGACGAAACTGAGTTGCGCAAAGGGGGTCGCGTCCGGTTGCGTCCCCGGCCGGGTGGCGACGTGATGGATCTCGCACTCGACGGCAAGACCGCTGTGATTGAATCCCTCGAACAGGACTACGAAGGCTCGATTCACGTAAGCGTCGTGCTAGATGATGATCCAGGGTCAGACATCGGCCATATGCGGCAGCCAGGGCATCGCTTCTTCTTCCGATCGGAAGAACTCGAGCCGCTGCCAGAGTCCGAATGCCCCGCCGCATTGCCGCGGATTCTAGTGGCTGGTATCGGCAACGTATTTTTTGGCGACGACGGCTTCGGCGTGGAAGTCGCCGCCAGCTTGAGTGCAAGTAAACTTCCGCCGGTGTGCAGGTAGTCGATTTCGGGATTCGCAGCTACGATCTCGCTTACGCGCTCACCAGCGGTCGGTACGACGCCGCAATTCTGGTGGATGCGGGAACTCGCGGCGGCGTCCCTGGCGACATTTATGTGGTGTCGCCGGCGCTCAACGAGGTCCTCGACGGATCATCGGAACCTGCTCCGGCCAATGCCCACGCGATGAATCCGGAGACGGTTCTTCGCATGGCTCGAACTTTCGGCCCGCTTCCCAGCCAGATCCTGGTGGTGGCCTGCGAGCCGGAGACGCTGGGAGGCGAGGAAGGCCAACTCGGGCTCAGCGAAGCTGTAGATCGCGCGGTGGACCGGGCCGTGTCGGTGGTGGAATCGCTTGTGACGCGAATCTCCAATGGAGAACAAATTAAGGAGGCAACCGAATGCAATTGACGGATAGAATGTCGGAAAATCAAAACTACGACGACACGCGCGATACCCTGATGCTGCTCAGCGGAGCGGCGCTGGTGATCTTCGGCGCGGGATTGATATTGACAACCCCGCCGGTCCGCAAACTTTTGGGCGGCGCCGGAATTGGAAGCCTCTTGCAGGCTGCTGGGCCGGATTTCCAGCGTTATCTGAAACTCAAAGCAATGTGACGACTCCTAATCCCATTGACGCCATTCCCGCCGCCGCGACGGTTTACGTTCTCGATCCCGACGTCAGCCGATTCACTGCGCGCGCCTTCGCTACGGGTCTGCTCGCATCGTTGGGCCACAACCCGTCATTCGCCATTCGCCAATTCGGGGGCGAAGCGAAATTCTCGGACGAGGCGCCGGAACAATCGTCGCTGCGCATCGTTGTGCAATCGGCATCTCTCGAATTGTCGGATCAGGTGAGCGAAAAAGATCGCCGCGAGATCGAACGGACCCTGCGCAACGACGTCCTTGAAGCCGCCAGGTTTCCCGAAATTGTATTTGAAGCCTCCAACCCTTCTTTGTCGAAGGGAAGCGAGACGCTGTATTGGGTCAACCTCACGGGAAAACTGACGCTCCACGGCCAAACGCAGCCGCAGCAAATCACGGCGCAGGTTTCCGTAACCGGCGACCAGCTTCACGCCAGCGGCGAGTTCGGCGTCCGTCTGTCCAGCTTCGGAATTAAGCCTGTCTCGGTAGCGGGCGGGACCATGACAATCAAAGACGACGTGAAGGTGACGTTCGATTTCGTCGCCCGCAAAAAGGAATAAAAATGTGCCTCGCCATTCCCGGACAAATCCTTGAGCTGATTCCCGGTCCGCCGCTTCTGGCTTTGGTCGACGTTACCGGTGTACGCCGCAAGGTGGATCTCGGGCTCCTGGTCGACGAAAATCCCGTCCCCGGCGACTGGGTGCTGATCCACGTCGGCTTCGCCATGAGCAAGATCAGCGCGCAAGGCGCTCACGAGCAGATGCAGATTTTGCGCATGCTCGGCGAAGATGAAGCGGCCATGGAAGAAGTCAGCGGCTACGGCCAAGGAGTATCGACATGGCCATGAAATTCGTAGATGAGTTTCGCGATCCGGCGGCTATTGCGCAAACCGCCGCAGAGATCCGGCGCATTGCCGATCCGCGCCGCCACTATCGTTTGATGGAGGTGTGCGGCGGCCACACGCACGCCATCTACCGTTTCGGCCTCAAGGACTTGCTTCCCGACAACGTGGAGTTGGTGCATGGTCCGGGCTGCCCAGTGTGCGTGCTGCCGATGGGACGCATTGACGATGGGCTCGCCATCGCGGCGCAGCCCGGCGTGATCTTCACCGCCTTCGGCGACGTGATGCGAGTGCCCGGCGCCAACGGCAGTCCGCTGGAACACAAAGCGCGCGGCATGGACGTCCGCATCGTCTATTCGCCCGCGGACGCGTTGAAGCTGGCCGAGAACAATCCCGAAAAGCACGTCATGTTCTTCGCCATCGGATTTGAGACCACCGCTCCTTCAACCGCGCTGACGCTGCTGCGCGCCCGCGACAAGAACGTCCACAATTTCTCGATCTTCTGCAATCACGTCACGATCATTCCGGCCATTCGCGCAATCCTCGATTCGCCCGATATGCGCATTGACGCGTTTCTCGGTCCCGGCCACGTCTCTACCGTGATCGGATGTCGCCCCTACACCTGGATCGCCGAGAACGAACACAAGCCTATCGCGGTGTCGGGCTTCGAGCCGCTCGATCTTCTGCAATCCATCGTCATGGCGCTGCGGCAGCTCAACGCCGGCCGCGCGGAAGTGGAGAACCAATACCAGCGCGTAGTTCCCTGGGATGGCAATCGCGCCGCCCTTCACGCCATGGCTCAGGTGTTCGAACTCCGCCCGTACTTCGAGTGGCGCGGCCTGGGGTTCATCTCGCAATCCGCCCTTCGGATCAAAGACGAATTCTCGAATGGGACGCCGAGTGCCGTTTTCTGGTTCCGGGTGTCCGCGTCACCGATCCCAAGGCCGCGCAGTGTGGTGAAGTTCTCAAGGGTGTCCTGAAGCCCTCGCAGTGCAAGCTCTTCGGAAAAGAATGCGCGCCCGAACATCCCATCGGCGCTCTCATGGTTTCTTCGGAAGGCTCGTGCGCGGCCTATTTCAATTACGAGCACCGGAAGAGCGGGGAACTGGTCGGCATCGGGGCATGAAATAACTATGGCAACCATCACAGCGCCGGCCAAAGTTCGCTTCCGCGACCCGCAAGTGGAAATGGCGCACGGAGCCGGCGGAAAAGCCAGCCGCCGCCTGGTGGAAGGATTATTCGCTCCGCTGCTGTTTGAAACCAGCGCTGCCGAGCCGCTCGGCGATGCCGCTCATCTCGATTTCAACGGAACGCGCATCGGAATCACCACCGATAGCTTTGTCGTCCGCCCGCTGCGTTTTCCCGGCGGCTCCATCGGTGAACTGGCCGTCAACGGCACGGTGAACGATCTCGCCGTGTCCGGTGCGCGCGCCGAAGCGCTGGTGGTTAGTTATGTTCTCGAAGCCGGCCTGCCAACGCCGGTTCTCGAGGCCGAGGTGCGCGCCATGGCCCATGCTGCGCGTAACGCAGGCGTCATCATTGCGAGCGGCGACACCAAAGTTGTGGAGCACGGCAAGGCCGACGGCATGTACATCACCACGGCCGGAATCGGTCGCGCAATTCTGGGACTCAAGCTGTCGCCGCGCTCGGTTCGGCCGGGCGACCAAGTGATTCTCAGTGGACCTGTCGGCGATCACGGCATCACCATTCTTTTGGCGCGGGGCGATCTGGATTTCGAATCCGATCTGCGCTCCGATACCCGGCCGGTGCTGCCCTTCGTGGAAGCGCTGGTAGGCGTGGCTGCGCCCGGTCTGCGGTGGATGCGCGATCCAACACGGGGCGGCCTGGCGACGTCTCTCAACGAACTGGCGCGAGATTGCGGCCTCGGCATCGTGCTTCACGAAGTTTGGATTCCTGTGCGCGACGCCGTCCGCAGCGCGTGCGAACTGCTGGGGTTGGACCCGCTCCACATCGCCAATGAAGGCCAGTTTGTCGCGGTGGTCGCGCCCGAGTTTGCCGAAATCGCTCTCGACGCGCTGCAGCGCACTCCGGGCGGCGAAGACGCGGCCATTATCGGCGAAGTGCGCGAAACACCCGCTGCCACGGTGCTCGGAATCGCGCCTTATGGCGGAACGCGAGTCATCGACATGCTGGTCGGCGATCCGCTTCCGCGTATTTGTTAACCATGACGCCCACTCAGTCCACGCTCGCACAACAGATTGCCGAACGGCTACTGGCGCGCAATCGCATATTCGAAGATTTCTTCACGCAGGAAGCTTCCAGGCTGGCCGCCGTGTCTCGAGAGATGGCGGAGCGTTTTCTGCGCGGCGGCCGATTGCTCGCCTTCGGACGTGGGGCCTGCGCCACCGATGCGCAGCACGTGTCCGTCGAATTCGTACATCCGGTGATCGTCGGCAAGCGCGCACTGCCGGCGCTCGACCTTTCCTCTGAATTTGCCCATTGGCTAGACGCTCTGGTGAGGTCGGAGGACATCGTGATGGGATTCGCTCCTCCCGAAGGCGATGCCAAAATCCAGGCCGCGTTGGACGCGGCGCGCGCGCGGAATGCCATGACACTGGCGCTCTCGGGCGCAAGCGGTTCCTACTGGTTCCCCGCCGTCACCGAAGACGCTTTTATCAATCAGGAATTGATCGAGGTGCTTTACCACACGCTGTGGGAAACGGTGCATGTATTTTTGGAACACCGCGAGCTGGGCCGGGATACTGGTCCCGCTGGCTTTCTCTATCCTTTTCTGGGACAACACAAACACGACGCCGCATCGCTCGAAAAGGAAGCGGCCGAGTCCATCCGCATGAAGGTTCGCGAGGATGCCAGTCTGCGCACTCAGGTTGCTGAAGAGCAATCCGAGCAGATCGCGGCTACCGCTCTGGCCATCGACGCACGCGTGCGGCGCAGCGGCAAGCTCATTCTATTCGGCAATGGCGGTTCCGCGACCGACGCCAACGATTGGGCGATCGATTGTGTGGCTCCGCCCAACGGCTGGCGCCCGATGCCGGCTATTTCACTGTCGATGGAACCCGCCAATATAAGCGCCATCGCCAATGATGTTGGTACCGACGTGGTGTTCCTGCGCCAGTTGATCGCGCACGCGCGGCACGATGATATCGCCGTTGGAATTTCCACCAGCGGCAGCTCGCGCAACATTATCGCCGCGCTCGAAGAGGCTCGAAAACGCGGACTGCTCACGGTGGCTCTGCTCGGTTACGACGGTGGTGAGATTTTGCGGCGCGGACTCGCCGACTTCCCGCTGATTGTTCGCTGCGACTATATTCCACGCATTCAGGAAATCCAAGCTTCCATCTATCACTCGCTCCGCGCCGCACAGGAGGGCGCTGGCGATGCTTGAACTCTTTGGCTCTTCGGGCTGCCCTTACACGCAGGAGATGCGCGAGTGGCTGGAATTCTCGCGCCGTGAATTTGTCGAATTTGACGTTGATACGGACGCTGCGGCGTTCACTCGCATGCGCGAAGCCTCCGGCCAGCGCACGGTTCCGGTGCTTCTTGAAAACGGCAAAGTCCTCCAGATCGGGTGGCAGGGCAGAGGATGTGTTGTCGGTGCATGAACTTTCCATTGCGATGAGCATCCTAGATATGGCCGAAGAGGAAGCCGGACGCAGGCGCGCCGAAGTGGATGCCATCTACGTCAAGCTGGGAGCGCTCTCTGGCATTGCGAAAGAAGCCTTGTTGTCCGCCTACGATCTGGCTCGCACTGAAACCACGCTTGAAACCGCGCGGCTGGTTATTGAGGAAGTGCCCGTGATGATTTTCTGCCCGCGCTGTAAGGCGCCTCGCGGCGTTCATTCCATCCAGCAGTTGTGTTGTAGCGAGTGTGAGACTCCGTCGTCGGAAATCCTGCAAGGCCGCGAATTGCAAGTGGTGGCTTTGGAGCGGCCTCCAGGAATCCAACGCCCCGAGGCACCTCATCGCGAATCTTGGAAGGTCGAAAAAACATTCTGAAACCCAACGACGAGATCGCGCACGCGCTCAGAAATCGCTTCCAGGAGGCGGGCGTCTTTGTCGTGAGCCTGGTCTCCAGCCCCGGATCCGGAAAAACCGCATTCCTCGAATCGACTTTAACGAAGATGCGCTCTGACTTCCGCGTCGCGGCTCTGGTCGGCGACCTGGCCACCGAAAACGACGCGAACCGTCTGGCGCGCAGCCAGGTTCCCGTTCGCCAAATCGTTACCGGCACGGTTTGTCACCTGGAAGCGGCCATGATCGAGCGCAGCCTCGAAGATTGGAACCTTCGCGAGTTGGATTTTCTCTTTATCGAAAACGTCGGCAATCTGGTGTGCCCGTCGTCCTACGATCTGGGCGAAAATCTTCGTGTTGTGTTGTTGTCGGTTACCGAGGGCGAAGACAAACCACTCAAATACCCCACCATCGTCAACAGCGCCGACATCGCCGTGATTACCAAAACCGACCTTTCCGGCGCGGTGGAATTCGATTGTGCGGCCGCCGTCAGGAACCTTCAGTCTGTGCGCCCCGGTATCGAGATCCTGCGGGTCTCGGCCAAGACTGGAAGCGGCATGGATGGCTGGCTCGAGTTCATCGCGTCTCGACGGAGAGACGTGGTAGAACATCTGGTATGGCATTCGTAAAAGTCGGATCACTCTCTTCATTGCCGCCCGGCTCGGTTACCGAAGTGACTCTTGGAGAAAATTCGTACGCGCTCTGCAATATCGACGGCGAGTTGCATGCGCTGGAAGGCATCTGTCCGCACGCCGGCGGACCGCTGGGGCAGGGAAACGTGCAGGACAACGTGGTGATTTGTCCCTGGCACGCGTGGTCGTACGATTGCCGAACTGGTGAAAACGATTTCGATCCCACAGTCAGGTTGAATCGCTTCTCTGTCAAGGCCGACGGCGACGACATTCTGATCGATCCCGCGGTTCATGCCTGAGCTGCCTGAAGTCGAAACCGTAGTTCGCACACTCGCTCCCAAGCTCACCGGGCGGCGCATTGTCGACGCGCAGTTTTTCTCGCGGCATGTGGTACGCCAGAAATTCCCGGCGCTGCGCAAGCGCGTTCGCGATCAACTTGTAAAATCCGTGGAGCGCCACGGCAAGTTCATCGTTATAACGCTGGATCGGGGCGTGCTGGTGATTCACTTGGGCATGACGGGCAAACTGCTGCTCGATTCCGAACCGGGCCCTTACGCGCGCGCCATCTTCGAACTTGATCGCGGCCTGCTGGTTTATGACGACATCCGCCATTTCGGCCGCATCGAATGGAGCGAGGAATTGCCGGAACGTGCTGCCGCCCTCGGCCCCGACGCGCTACACATCTCGCTCGACGATTTTCGGAAGCTGCTCAAGACGCGACGTTCCGCCATCAAGCCTCTGCTGCTCAATCAGCGATTCCTGCGCGGCATGGGCAATATTTATACCGATGAGGCGTTGTATGAAGCGCGCATCCATCCGCGCGCCATCGCGGCTAGCTTGAGCAGGGAGCGCGCCAGTCGGCTGCACGCTGCGATGGTCGATATTCTCACCACGGCGATTCGGCTGAAAGGCTCGTCGATTTCCGACTACGTTGACGCCGACGGCCAGCGCGGCAGTTTTCAACAACAGCACCAGGTCTATGGACGCGCGGGAGACCCGTGCCCTATTTGCGGAACGCCGATCCGCCGGATCGTGGTGGGACAGCGCGGGACGCACTATTGTCCAAAGTGCCAGCGAAGCTGAAGATTTGATCGGCTACCAGAGCCGCGGCTTTCATCTCGAGAACATCGTGAATGCGGACCACATGCGCGCCGCCCAGGATGGCAGCGGTCACCGCGGCCGCGGTTGCGCATTGCACAAAGCCGTCTGAAGGCTTCTCCAATTGCGGCAGGAACGATTTTCGCGACGGGCCCACCACCAATGGAAATTCGAGCGCCGCGAAAGCGCTGAGCCGCGCCAGGATCTCGGCGTTCTGCTCTTTGCGTTTCCCGAAGCCGAGTCCCGGATCGATGGCAATGCGCGACCGATCCACGCCCGCGTGAACGGCGCGATGCGCCGATGCGTCCAAATCGCGCCGGATGGTTCCCATCACGTCTTTGATGGGCGCGAGCTTGGCCCAAGTTTCGGGCGTGCCGCGCATGTGCGTGACGATCAATCCGGCGTCATGCTGGGCCGCTACGCGCGCCAGTTGCGCATCGAACGTCAGGCCGGAAGGATCGTTGATGATCGCGGCGCCGTGTTCCAGCGCTTTCTCGGCGACGGCCGACTTGTAAGTATCGACAGAAATCGGGACCGTGAGCTTGCCGTACAGCCTCTTCAGAACGGGAACCAGGCGGCGCAATTCTTCGGCTTCCGAGATACGCTGGGAGCCCGGCTTGGTGGATTCCGCGCCGATGTCGATGATGTCGGCGCCTTGCTCTTCCAGTTCCACGGCGCGCGCAAACGCCCGGTCGGGATCCATGTATTTGCCGCCGTCGGAAAACGAATCGGGCGTCACATTCAACACGCCCATCAGCAGCGTGCGCTCACCGAGCAGCAGCTCGCGGCCGGCCAGCTTCCATACAAAATGACGTTTTTCCATGTTTAGGCCAGTCTTCTGTCCCCGCGGATCGCTGTGGGGCGGGCGCCCTCGCCAGCGCCGGCACCCTGGTCCGGCTGAGCCAACTCACGAGAAGCAGACGCCGACGATGGCGTCTGCTGCGGCCTCTGCGCCGAGCAGCCGGGGGGGCCGCCCCACATTGCGGACTTTTTCGATAAACTTCTGGGACGGGAGACTGGGTATTCCGGCATTTAGGAAACTCGCACTCGCTTCCACTTCTTGCCAACGCGAACATAATAAATTCTGCCTACCAGAAGGTTGAGATCGCGGTTTATCCAGGCCTCCGTAGGATCGTTTTCATCGATCCTGACGGCGCCCGCCTTTCTCTTTCGCGCCGCGTCTGTCACCGATTCCGCCAAGCCGATTGCGGCGACGAGTTTGTCGACGTTGACAATTTTCTCAGCAGGGGAATTCAGTGGAGGCATTTCATGCACCACGGCGTCCCGCGGCGCTTCAACGATTGCGTAGTCCGGGACGTCGAGCGTCTCTATGTCCGCGGGAGCGGCGCCCTCCCGCACCTCATGCTGAAAATCCGATTGCGCCTGGTCCGCCGCGGCGGCCGAGTGAAAGTCCGCGACGATCTGCCGCCCGAGGCGCATCTTCACTTGCATAGGATCTTCGGACTTCATCGCGGCAATCTCGGCCAGACTCTTGTCGGTAAGCAGCTCCCAATAGCGCCACATCAGCGTGTCGCTGATGCCCATCACTTTGCGGAACATCACCTTAGGCGGCTCCGTGATGCCGATGTAGTTGCCCTTGGACTTCGACATCTTCTCCACGCCATCGGTCCCCTCCAGCAACGGAACCGTTGCGACGATTTGTGGCGGCTGCCCCGCGTCGCGCTGCAGTTCGCGCCCCACCAGCAAATTGAAGCGCTGGTCCGTGCCACCCATCTCCACGTCGCATTCGAGCATCACCGAATCGTAGCCCTGCGCGAGTGGATAAAGCAGTTCGTGCACGGAAATCGGTATGCCTTCCTTGAAGCGCTTGGAGAACTCGTCCCGCTCCATGATTTGGGCCACCGTGTATTTCGAACACAACCGGATGATGTCGGCGAAGCGCATCGGCTCCAGCCATTCACTGTTGAACCGCACCTCGGTCTTCTCGGGATCCAGAATCTTAAAAACCTGGGTCTTATAAGTCTCAGCGTTCTTATCGATCTCTTCACGCGTCATAGGAGGGCGTGTGACGTTGCGGCCGGTGGGATCGCCAATGAGCCCCGTGTTGTCGCCAATCAGGAAAATCACGCGGTGCCCCAGATCTTGGAAGTGCTTCATCTTGCGCAGCAGCACGGTGTGGCCCAGGTGCAGGTCGGGCGCGGTGGGATCGAACCCCGCTTTCACGCGCAATGGACGGCCCGTCTTTTCAGCCTGGATCAGGCGCTGGCGCAGGTCGTCTTCGCGGATCAGGTCGGCCAGGCCTTTTTTCAAATACGTCAACTGTTCGTCGATGGACACCTTCCTTATTAAAGCAGGGTGAGCATCTC
>VFSW01016598.1_pt1 | contig 10038 bp, 10 predicted proteins | sample 5358111 | NCBI WGS metagenome assembly VFSW01 (sample SAMN11554181, study PRJNA540505) | mine drainage metagenome | isolation source: sediment from site ElyBrook_90M | place: USA: Ely Copper Mine, Vershire, VT | collected 2017
AACAACATTCAACATCCAAGCCCAAAACTATCCACCTAAACGGGGTAGCTCCACAACACCCAACTGAAGACCGCGCGGTGGCTCTCGAGGTCGATGGTGCGCCGGGTGCGGGAAAGCGTGGAATGATCCGGCGGCGGTTCCTCCACCGCCAGGTGCAGAAAACTGCGGATCGCCAACGAGTCGGTCGCGCGCCAGGCAATCCCGCGTTCCGAGTCGATCCCTTCAAAATAGCCGACCAGCAGCAACCGGAAGTACCGACCGGGCGCGAGACTCGGCCGACCCATCACCGGCGCGTAGAACTTGGCGCACAGGCCTTCCACAAACCGATCGAAGCCCTCGGCCTCCAGCAGCGCTTTGAGCCGCGTGTAGAACGGATGCCCCGCCGACTTCGGCAGCTCCGCCGTCGCCACCCACATCGACGCTTGCTCACCCCGCCCAGTTCCCATCGCCATGCAACACATTGTAGTTCTGCCAATCCATTCTGGCGATCCCTTCCAGTAGCCACTGACTTTCACCACCGGCTGCTAGCGGCGAGCTTGCGCACAACGTAAAGGTCCTGGTGGCCCCACCAATATCCTAGCCGCGTCTCGAGCAACTCGACCGAAGGGATGCTGAGCAGGTTCTTGCGCACGAACGTCTCCGTGACGAAGGTGGACCCATACTCCTCGTTTGGCAGGTCGGCCTGTTCGCTGGAGGCAAGGAACCAGAATCCCAGCGGTCCCAAATCGGGATTCCCCGCGAGCACTCGACTCGCCATCCCATGCGTGGTGAACGCGATCGCTCCCCCAGGCCTGACGGACTGAGTGAGCCTGACGAGCCATCTTGCCCAGGTAGTTATCGGCATATGAGAAAAGAACGAAAGCGCGAAAACGAAGTCGAACAGATGCGGCAGTTTTAGCTCTTCCGGAAATCGCGACGACGCGATTGCCTCAACTCCGATCGAGTGTTTGAGAAACTCGAGGGCCGCGGGATGAATGTCGCAACTTTCCAGGGCGATCGCGCGGTTCAAAACCAGGTGGCGCGTCACGCATCCATAGCCACTGGCGAATTCGAGCACCTGAAGTTTGCGCCCCATCGCTCCGCAATACTGGTTAAGCAGTTCGGTAAATTGCCGCGCCGAATTGGCGCCATCTTCAAAATAGTGCCCGACCCTGGCCTCGTCCGAATCGAATTGCGGATGCTCAACGATGAATCTGAAGATGTGATCGTCTGAATGAACTGCCGGCGAAACACCGAGACTCGCGGCGTGTCGCTTGATTATAGGCTCGAGCCGCTCCCATTTTACCGGGTCGCTTTCTGTGGTTGGTTGCGATGCCGAAGCATTTGACTTACCCCGGGACGCAGCTCCCGAGCCAAGGACTGCGGCGTGGGCCATTCGTAACGGCGCCGTCAATCTCCATGACAGCGACTGATGGATCGCGGCGATGGTACGGTTGGCTTCTCCCTCGGATACAACAATGGGCTCGGTTTCGAGGCCCTCGCCTTTGGCGCGGCGCGCGAGATTTCGTGGAACACGAAAAAGTCGCCAGGATCGAGAGTTCCAGAGGGAATGAATTTCGCCTCGAAGTGCTTCCAGCTTCGGGTTTAGCGATTTCTGTAGCGTTTTCGGAATCGCGGTATCGTCTGTAGGATTTGCCATTTCTTCGCTCAGGGCTGGTGGCGTCGCATCGTAGCAGGAAGTTCCCCCCTACCGTAGCAATTGGAGATCAGCAACTTGCTATAACCACCTCAAGCACGCTAGTGATACCGCTCCATCTAGAATTTTAGCGCGACGCCCAACCTACGGCCTAGGCGTCTCGATCATTGGGGGAAGTTTCCTTGGATAGCATTCTTCGGCGCCGCTGGTTTCCGGCGCTGTGGAAAATTTTGGCGACCCCTTTCACTCGGGCCGCACAGCCGGATTCCGCGCCGATCATCCGCGCGATCTGGTTCGCTTTCGGATGGGCTGCTCTCTGGGGCGCAGTCCTTTTTGTCCAGCGCCTGAGCACCACGACGGTCATATCGATGCAGATCGCGGTGCGCGAAGCGGCGCCGGGAAACCCCGGCATGCTTCCGTGCTTCTACTATGACACCGGCCACGGTTTCTCTGAGGAAGAAAAGGTCTGCTTCAACTATGTGAGCACCCGGCCGGATCAGTTCCACGAGTACAAAGTAGCGCTCCCCACCGTCAGAACGGCCCGTCAGCTTCGGTTTGATCCGCTCCAGGAACCGGGAGTGGTGGCGCTGCGCGACTTTAGAGTTGGCAGGTATCGAACCACCTCGATCGATCTGCGTCATGAGTTCGGTCGTACACTGGTTCCTGTTCACGGATCCTCGCTGTCCTTCGAAGGCGAGACTCTGGTGGCTCGCCTCTCGACCATCGATCCCTATTTCATTTTATCCAACAGGTTGGATCGGCTAGCGGGTTTCAACGCCGGAATGATTTTGAGAGCGGCGGTCCTCGCGTTCCTGATCAGCATCGGTCTGGTCGCCGTGATCGTTCTCGATCGTTGGACGGGAATATCCGGGCACGCCCAGGGCTGGCTCGATCCGGTGCGGTGCCATCTTCCTTCGCAAACCGCCGTACTTTTGGCATGGGCGGGACTGTGCGGCGTTATTCTGCTGGTCGAGAGTCTCAGCGCTCCGACGGTTTCACTTGAGATCGCGGTGAAAGAAGCAGCTCCGCGGCCGCATGATTTGATGCTCGATCTATTTTACGACACCGGGCACGGCTTCAATGATGACCAACAGAGCTGGCGGATCTACGACCGGACTCCCGTCAACCAATTTCAGAGCTACCGAATCACGTTACCGATCCGATCGGGGGTGCGCCGGGTCCGCTTCGATCCGCTGGCACAGCCGGGAGTCGTAGCCTTCCGCAGCGTAAGAATCAGCAAGTACCGAACTGTCGAACTGGATCTGGCGCGCGAGTTGGGACAAACGCTCTATCCGCTGAAAGATTCGCAGCTTAGCCTCGAAGGCAACGTGCTCGTCGCGCGGATGGAGACGGACGATCCCGAGATCATGCTGTCTGATGTCTTCAAGGATCAGACCGCGCTCGATGCTCGCGCGATTCTGAATACGGTCGCGATCGCCTTCCTGATTTGCCTAGCCGGTGTGTTGTTGATCGCATACGCGCGATGGTCCGGGATCGCGGCGTATGGCGAGGTAAGGCTTGACGCACTACGGCACTGCGCGCCGGCACTGATCGCCTCGACTCGCGCGGTAAGCCTTGGCGCGCTGGCGGTGTTTTTAGTCGCGATGCTCGCCGCCAAGCTCTTCGCGATCGCGACCAGCGCGTTTCGTTACGGAAGGACGATCTCCCTGGCGGATTTGGCCGTCGCACCGGCGCAAGGCGTCGCGATCGGTTTGTTGGCCTTGCTCGCAATCTGGATCCTCACCGGCGCCGATGGAGTCTGCGCGAGACGCCGCTGGACGGCTCCTTTTCGCCTTCTATTGATTGGGTTTCAGCTTGTAATCGCGTCGGTTTTGGTGCTGCTGGCGCTCTTCGAAGTGCTGTGTTGTTATGTGTTCTGGGAATGGGGTTCCTTTGTCGACTGGACCTTGATTCGAGTAGCTTACGAATCACCGACTCCCGACAGCATACGTTACTATCTTACGCGGCTCCCGGCCCTGGTTGCCGCCCTCGCGATCGTCGCGCTGGCGGTGTTCGGTGTTTTCGCGTTTCGGGCTTTTCGAAAGCGTGGAATCCCAAAGCGGTTGGTGGTTGCAATTGCCTCGGGCGCTGCGGTGTTCTCCCTCGCGGCGCTGAGTCCGTTGCGCGAGCCATTGGCCTACGATCCTTCGGTTTCGTCCCCGATCTTCGTCGCGCTGCAGAGGGGGACTGACCTGGGCGAGGCTCTCGACCCTGGAGTCACCTCGCCTAACCTGATGCATTTTCATCTGCCAGCGCCCCGCCCGGTTCCCGCCGCCTACCAACATTATCGCGGCGCGGCCGCGGGTCAGGATGTGATCTTCGTAGTATTTGAGTCGGTGCGGCGCGACGACACCTCACTCTATGGCTATCCGCGCGATACTACTCCGAACCTTCGCCGCCTCGCCGATCATGCGATGGTGTTTTCCAACGCCTATATTTCGCAACCTCGAAGTTGCAAGACCATGGAGTCCTTCACCCTCGGCACCTATCCTGACCCACGCTACGATTCGCTGACCTGGGACGCCGACCGAATCATCGGGCGCCAGTCCTTATGGGGAACACTCGCCCACAACGGGTATAAGGCTTATCTCGGAGTTAATGCCGATACGGAAGCGGACGGCTTCGGTCCTTTCATGAGAGCTGCATTGGGACCCACGCTCGATCGTTCAATGAGTTTGCAGGGATTGGTCGCTCGTTACGGACAAGTGGCCAGACCCGCGCACACCATGGGTAATGATACGGTGCTGGTCGATGACTTCCTGCAATGGTATCGCTCGCGCAAGGGGCCATCCGCCGCGGTGATATGGTTCGCCGAGGCGCACCATCCGTACTGGGCGGTCACCAAAAAATTTCCCGAACACAACCTCGTCGATCAGTACGATAACTGCATTTACTCCGCGGATGCGGCCGTGGGTCATCTGATCGATGAAATCGCGAAAACCGGTAAACATCCCCTGGTGCTGATCTTCGGCGATCACGGCGAGTCATTCGGTGAGCATGCCGGCGATCAGTTCCACGGGCGATACCTATACAATCAGTCGGTGCGCATTCCGATGATGCTTTACGACTCGGCGCTCTTCCCGCATCGGGAGGACTTCGACGGACGTTTTTCGATCAAAGATGTGCCCGCCACCATGCTCTATCTGCTCGGCGATAACGACCGGATTGGGCAGTCGGAAGTGATCTTCGCGGCGCGGCCGGATGATACCGTTTACATGAGCAACGTGTATGGGGATTTCAAGCTCGGTATGGTTTATGGGCCGGGGCCCGAGAAATTCATGTATGTGCCGGACCGGAAGCAAAGCTTCCTGTTCGACGGTTCCGCGGATCCCTACGAAATGAACAACCTGGTAGCGTCGACGCCTTCCGCGGAAATCCAGCGCCGGGAACAGCAGCTACTGCAGTGGTATTTCTACCAGACTGCTTATCTAGACAAGATGTTTCCGAGCCATCCCTGGGACCATAGGACAACGCAGTAGGTTAATCCTACTCTTGAGAGCGTTACCCGGGACTTGATTTCCCGTTAAACCTTGTTCGGATCCAGCGTGTAAGGCGCCTCGATCGTTCCGAGCCCGGCCTTGGAATTGATAAAGTGTTCGAGTCGAAACGCCCACCGGCTGCGCCGCTGAAACGCCCTGCGCAGGTCTTCCAGCACATGCGCCAGGAACTCGGCAGTCTGGAAATCGTCTCCCGTTTTGACAAACAACTGGGTGAACGCGGGCATATGGGAATTCACCAGATATTCATCCTGATGCTTCAGACGCAGCGGTAGTCCCTCGGTCAGCGAGAAGCGATGGCCCTTGAGGTCGTCGATCCACAACTGATCTCCTTGCGGATACAAATCAAACTGATGCAGCTGATCCTGCTTCTGGGCGGTTCCCTCACGTACAAAATGCGCGTGCCCGATAATTCCTCCCACCTTGGTCATCTTCAGCGCGTTGAGCCATGAGAGCGCCGGTGACGAGGTGTGGTCCAGGGCATTGCCCACATATACGAGGTCGAAACGTTCTCCCTGGCGCTGCTGATCGAGGGATTCGCCGGTGATGAATTCAGGCATCAGTATCTCATCGAACTTGGAGCGTCTCAGCAATTCACAGTACTCGCGCGCCAGGATGTCCGCCGCGACGACGTCGGCCTTGTTGGAACGGTGAAAGTAATACATGGTCGAGAACGGCCCGGCGCCGAGATCCAGAATTCGGGGTCTGATGCCTGTGGCTATCAGGTCATCGACCAGGCTGATCAGTACATTCGAACACCCATTGACGCTCTGGGGGTCCTTCGAGACGCGCTCGTAGATGTTGCAGATCTTCGGATCCCGAATCTGACTGCTCCAAAACTCGACCTCCCGGTACAACGCGTGCAGAACGTTGTTGCTGTCCTCAACCAAGGCTTCTAACTCGCTCTGAAGATCATCGGCAGCTGCGCGGGATGGACCCTCTGGAAGAGCCGGCGCAGCGCTCTCAGGTGAGGCGTTGTTTCTGAACCACATCAGGATTCTCCTTACTCGCGATCCATTCCAGCCGTCACCAATAGCCAAACAAATCAAATTGTTCTACTTCACGAACTGCGCGTGCGGCGTGTCGGCCGCCCAGGCTGTAAACCGCCACGCCCTTGGGTGTACGTTGTCTTTATGAGCAAGCAAGAAGCTACCGAGCTGCTTTCGATCGATGGGCGCGAGCTTCAGGACGGCGCCCGAAATCAGAATCGCTGCGGCCGGCAGGTTCCGGCAACCCACACCCGGTATGCTCCCGTCGGAACTCGAAGCTGAAGCTCCGGTGTCGTGCCATGTTCATCGTAATGCTGGGGAGCAAACCTCGGGTGTGACTCGACCTAGTGTCTGTTAACGCAGCGAAAATGCCCAATCCCAGGAATACCACGCCGCCCCTCGTTCGGATGAAACGTGAGACATGATGTTGTCGCCGCATGCATGGCAGAAAAGAAAGCCGCCCGGTGCGTTGAGGTGGGCAACCAGAATAGCCTCGCTTCCAGATTTTGGCGCCAACGGTCCGCCGCACGCGACGCAGCTCTGTAGAACTACCTCAGCCTGGTTGACTATCAGAAATTCGCGCAGCTGTTCGCGCGGCTGAGCTCCTTGGTCCGGGTCGAAAACCTGAGCCACGGGAAGCGAAATTTCGCAATTCGCAGATAAAAGCCTGTGCGGAAACTCCTGGCCCGGACGATCGTACGTCCCCTCAGGAACAAATTCTCCCTCAGCGAGGATCTCGCCGGAGCGAGGATCCGAGGGCCCAGACCGCTCCAGATGCGGCGGAAGACGCGCTACCAACTCCACCCGTGGTCGCCGCAGTGGAAGCCGCGCTCCGCACTTCGTGCACCACAGAGCCGAGTCGCTATAACTCGCCGTTCCGCATTCGGTACATTGCATAGACGCAATTCGACACGCTGCTGCGTGAGGTCCCCCAGTTCGCGATGGTATCGCTACATCGCATTCCCCCCGAAACTGCAACAGATACCAGTGATATATCTGACTTGAAGTCAGGCCGGCGAGCAAGCCGCCGAGCACACAAAGTGGGTTGAGCGAAGATTAAGACGAATTCCTCAAGGTTGGCGCGTTTGGGCACTGGCGCTTCTTTGGCCAACGTGTTAAAGAGGACTGGTTTCGGCAGTCTTCGAGTTTACGGAGCGATCAGATGTCACACAGGAGAACCGCATGAGAAATCACTCCTTAATAGCGCTTGGGCTCTTGGCTGGAGCTTTCCTTATCGCTGTTTCATCGTCGGCGCCCGCCAGTGCAAGTTCGCTTCGCGAGGGATTGAACTCGGTCGGCAGTTCCGTTAACGGACCGCTGCCAGGCGAAGTGCAATGGACATACTTTCAGACTTTTGACTCCTTGGGTCAGTTTTGCCCTCCCGGACCGGGTCCGGACCAGTTTGAGGACGTACTTTGCAACACCGAGGGTGAGGGGGACAACATTCTTCGCCTCATCAACCCGAATGGTGGAGCAAACAGTAATCTGGGCGGGGTCAAAGCTCAGACGGTTTGCGCGATGATCTATGTGTTCGACGATGACGAGGAGATGGGGGAGTGCTGCGGGTGCCCCCTTAGTTCGGCTCAACTCGCCACTTTCTCGATAAATCAGAATCTGACGGCGAATTTCGGCATCTCAGGCGAGCCAGGATTGGCGCCGATCTCTACTGAAAACGGGCTTGGAGCAATCGCTGTCGTCGCAGCGGCACCCAACGCTCCAATCGTGCTCAGCTCGGGTAGCAATAGCAATGGCTGTGCCGCCACCCAAAGTGGGGCTTGCAACCTCGGGTGTGATCCAACCAACACCCCTGGTTACGTCGTTTCGCCGACCGCCAACCTGTTTGGAAGCATGACTCACGAGCAGAGCGTTCAACAGGGAGCGGAGGGCAATCAGAATTTGGTTTTCGCTAATTTAACTGAAACCGCGCTCTCGGACGACGGTGGTGGCGATCCGACCAACCTAATCTATCTGCAGACCCAGTGCGGCGCCTTGGTTGGCAACGGAACCGGAGGCGGAATCTGCACCTGTCCGCTCGAGTAGCAACTTGAGGTGGGGCCGGCTGACGGCGATGGCTGCGGGGCCTCTATCTCTCGGTTCGCGAGACTGACCAGGAAAACAGGCTGGGGGAGAGATAAAGCCGCCAGCCGGTAGATATTTGAAGGCCCGCGCCGGGCGCTCAGGCCTTGCTCCCACGGATCAACTATGAGGCTCGTCATCAAATGCCGCGCCGTCCGTGCAAGAGATGAGCTGGAGAGAGCTTTTGAGATCCTCCATTCGGCCGGCATTGCAACCAACGGTGGCGCGATCGGCCCGACCGACGAGGGCGTGTTGCTCATTGCTTCCGATGCAAATGGTCCGATCGCCCTCCGCATCCTCAGAGACCGAGGGTTCGAGGCGCGTCTCGAGTAGAACTGGACCCAATTTTCAAAAAAAGCGATCGGCGAGCGATGGAGGCCTCCTCAGACGCATTTTAGCCCGTGGGAGCCGGACGAATTGGTCATTCGGCCGAGCCATCGCGTGGCTCTTTCTTGGGATCGTTCCCGTGGAAAGCCGAATCCATTTATCCTCGCGTTTGTGCCGAATTCCATGGGCCGGCTTTTCCCGCCTCTGATTAGGCTTTGTGTGGCGAATTGCTGAACAGGGATGTCGTCCGGCGCATACTCATGCGGTACTAACGACCTGCACCAGGCGACGCTCGGCCTTCTTGGCTCTCCGTCATCGGGCAGGCCCGAGGACAGCCCGTGGAGCGTCGCCCTCTTTCGCTGTGAGTCAATTCTGCTCCAGAGCTACTCGGTCATGGTGGTGACGGACGTCTTCGCGCGCCGGATCGTTGTTTCGGCGTCGCCGCCGCCAATCTTGACGGACGCGGCGTGTGCTGGATATTCAACCGCGCGATCGCGAGACAGCGTATGCCGAAACATCTTTCCTCAGATCACGATCCGCTGTTTCGTTTTCAGCAGCTGGCGGGCGAAGCTTCGGATCCTTGAGGTTGATGAGATCAAGACCGTTCCCAGCACACCCCCGTTCGCATGCTTTCGTCGAGCGATTGATCGGGACCATCGGCGCGAATGCCTCGACGTCAGAAGCCCCGCGAGTTGTCCGATGGTCGTTTAGTCGGTCAGACCTGCGATCTGGTCGTGCTCGAAGGCATCGACAAGAGCCTGATAGAAGGACGCCTTCAGATTTAGAAAGCGCCGACCCGGGTCGTTTTCTCCCTGTTCGGGTTTGCTCTCGCTCGGCATCGCGAGGTTGATCAGTTCGACCGGAAAGCGCTGGTCGCGCAGATGGAGGCCAAGCTTATGACCCACGCTGATCGCATCGACCCGCACCAACGAGAGACGAGGGCGGAATTCGTTGAGAAGTCACGACTTGTCCGCGCGTGTCTTCTCCGCGCCAGGCACCCATCCGGATAATCTTGCGTCGACCACGCTTGCACTCGCACACGTACGCGACGGTTTCCGATTGCCCCCTCCGACATCCACTCAGCGAAAGGCTCGACCAAATAGAAAAAGAGCTTCAAGTGCCTCGCTCGCGTGTCCGAGAATTTGAACAACATGGTCTTAAACTTTGAACATGTCAGGCGCCGAGTTTCAAATCGCGACCATAAACTTTCGTTTGCCTCACGGAGCTAGTTTACGGGGGCTTCGGTATTCTGGCACCTCCTTTGCTCAAAGCGCTAACACTGGCGGACCCGCGCAGAATCCTATGAAAGTCGCCCACAAGTCGCGCATGAGCAGGAGCCCCACAACATCTGACCACCTTAACATCTGGTGGGTATTGGGGGTCGCACTGTTTCTGCGCACCTTGCTTCCGACATTTGGGTATTATTACACGCGCGACCTTACCATCTTCGACACGCCAGATACAGCCTCCTATGTTGGACCAGCCGAGGAGCTCGTTGCTCATCACCGTTTCT
>VFSW01016599.1_pt1 | contig 10038 bp, 16 predicted proteins | sample 5358111 | NCBI WGS metagenome assembly VFSW01 (sample SAMN11554181, study PRJNA540505) | mine drainage metagenome | isolation source: sediment from site ElyBrook_90M | place: USA: Ely Copper Mine, Vershire, VT | collected 2017
CATCATACTGCCGCATTCCCTGCACGAAATCACGCAGATGTCCCATCGGCTGATGCTGCTGCAGCTTAAGCGCGGCGGCGCCCCGCTCGATTGGGGAACGATCTTTGAGGCTTGCAACATTGCCGACAACAAGATGGCCGAGGGTAACACCGTTCAGGAACGCAACTGGAACGAAAAAGAGCAGGAAATCTCGCAGATGATCCGCGTTCAGGAAATGGCCCAGATGCTCGGTATCAATCCCCAGGCGATGGCCGGTCCCGGACAGCATGGCGGCGGGCGGCCGCCCACGGCCCAGGCCCGACCGAGGATCGTTGAAAAAGACGGCGGGGCGCGCTCTACCATTTCTGAATCCAAATAATGGCCTATGTCACTGAACAGGCTTGGCTCGGAGTTGTATATCGGTGGGGAACTAAAAAGGTGAGAGTGGCTGCTGAAATCGGTTCGGTGGTTTTAGTTCAGGGTCTGGCCTCTGGGGAATTTTCCCTTGTTGATAAATCCATGCTCCAAAAACTACCCAAGAAGCACCAAAAGTAATGGCCACGTCGGTTCAAAACGGGATATCGACCAAGACCGCCGTGGTTCGCCGGCGCGTATTCAAGGGCTGTGCAATTGATGGCGCCGGAGGTATTCCTGCGGTTCTATGGCAGCTCCATGCCGAAAGGTTTACCGGGAAGGTCACCATCAACATGTCGCAAGGCGGGATCCAAAACGCCTACGCGGAAGATTCTCATGACCTTAACCATGTCAATGGTGCTTGACATCGAAATCTGAATATGATTGTCTAGTAACTAGGATTCTTTAAGGCTGGCGCTTCCTCCAGATTCTGCCAGCGAACTTAAATGGCCCGTTAGAGCCCGCAAAGCTCTGGCGGGCCTTTTTTATTGCCTTGGAGGCTTTACATGGCACTGATGCCGGCAAAGAAAAACAACGCGCAGGGAATTGGTCGCGGTCCCAACACGGTGAAGCTGAAATCCGACGTTAAGGTCGGCCCGCTGGCTTCCAACCCCGCTTCAAAAAGAATCAGCAAGGGTTCGAGCACCAAGGGCTATTAAGTGGCAGCTCAGGCACTTCCGGCTCCGGGTGGCGGTGATCCCCAGGCGGCCCCTCCGGCCCCACAGGGTGGTCCCGATCCGGGCGCGGCACAGATTCTGGACTTGGTCCGCACCATCGTGTCCGCTTCCAGGCTCATTGCCCAGAAGGTGCCCGGCGCCGCTCCCATCGCGCAGCAGATCAATGATCTGGTGCAACAGCTTCAGATGAAAATTTTGCAGTCGCAGCAGCCCCAAGAAGCCGCTGCGCCACCGATGTAAAGAAGGGAATGAATGGCAAAGCTAGAAGAGTTACTGAAAGCCGAAGGGTACACGGACGACGAGTTGAAAGAACTCTCTCCGCTGCTGAATAACCCCAAGTTTCGCACCTCGGTCGAGAGGCAAGCACAGATCGCCGAAGAGAGCGGACAAAAGCTGACCAAGGCGCAACAGGAACTCGACACCTGGTCGAAGTGGCATCAGGAAACAGCGCTTCCCATGCTCGACAAGAACATGAAGGAAGCCATTGCGGCCCGCGAACGCGCCGCGGCTCTCGAGGAGAGGCTGAAGGCCGCTCAGGAGTATGGACTGGCCGAAGTCGCCAAGCAGGAAGAGAAACCCGTGGAAAAGACATCCGATGTGTTCGACCCCAAGAAGCACAATCTGGTCACCTATGACGATGTGAAGACCCTCGCCGACCGCGAAGGCGATTCCATCGCGCTGGCCCAAGACATCGCCTCGGAGCATCACCTGCTGTTCGGCTCTCGCCTGCCGTCATTCCGCGAACTCCGCAAGGAAGCGATGGCCGCCGGCAAGCCGGTTGAGCAGTATTGGCAGGAAAAGTACAAGGTCCAGGACAAGCGTAACGAGATTTCGGCGAAAGAGCGGGCTGATTACGAGGCCAAGATTCGCGCCGACGAGCGCACCAAGACGATCTCGGAGATCGCAAATCCGATGACGCGACCGCCCTCGTCCAGTCACAGTTCGTTCATCCCCCGTGCAAATGCAGACAACAAACAGCCTTGGGAGTCTGGCGAAGATCGGACTCACGCAAGAGTAGAAAAGGCGCTGAAAAGCGTTTTAACTCAGCAAGTTAACTAGGAGGAATCATGGCAGATCCGAGTTTTGACAAAAGCAGCGCTTCAACGCTAGCCGACCTTCGCGCCGACGTAGTGCAAGACAACTTTTTCATCGACCGCGCCATTCAAATAACACTTCGCTCTGCCGGTTCGGTAGACGACTACCTGGGCGGCACCATCATGCAGGAACCGTTCATGTATGACCGCGTGGTCGGCGGCGCAATCGCCCAGGGCTCCGAAGTCAACGTGATCCAGAAGCAGATTCTGGCCGCAACCGCCTTTGTTCCCAAGGAATATGTCGAGCAAGTCCCGCTCAACCTGTGGCAGACCAACGTCATCAACGCTGGTCCGGCCGGCAAGGTGAAGCTGGTTGACCTCTACATGACCAACGCGGTCATGGCGGCCAACACGGACATCAACATCGACTTTTATCGCCACGGGCAGCCGTCGAGCTCGACGGTCACCGACAACCGCACGATCTTTATCAACGGCGCGTCGGAAGCCCTCAACGATGGCGTGAACAACTCCTGGGATGGCAACGTGTTCACCAATTACGGTGGCCAGCTTCGCGGCTCCGCGGTCGGCAACACGCTGAACTCGGTTCCCATCTGGTGTGGCGATCAGTCTGGTGGAACCGGGCAGATCAGCTACAAGCCCCTGCTCGAGTCGTATCTCAACTGCGTGCAGGAACCGGACACCGGCATCTGCAACAAGGCTCTGTTTGCCTACCTGCTGGAACGGCAGGAGACCAAGCAGCGCTTCGCGCAGGAAACCAACGTTCGCATCGGCCTCACCGGCATCAAGGTCATGGATTCGTACATCCACGTTGACAAGCTGTGCCCGTCGACAAAGTACGGCACGATTCTCCCGAGCGGCCTGTCATTGACGACCTCGATCAAGCCCTCAACCTTCACCAGCGCGACTCTGTCCGCGACACAGAACGCCGTATCCAACCTGCCGTCGGCGACCTCGATCACGCCGGGAGAAGTCTTCTTCTGGTTCCGCCTCAAGGGTTGGAAGATTCGCCCGTCCTCGGACCCGGAGTACAACCACAACTTCACGCCTCCGATCCGTTCGCAGACCAACCCGGATCTGGTGGTCATGTTCTACAAGATTGCACTGAACACCTACACGCCCAGCCCGCGTGACAACGTGCAAATGTACGGGATTGGATTCTGAGGCAAGCGCCTTAAAATAAAGGAGATATCATGCCAAGTGGATTTGTCAAGCAACCTCAGTTTCTAACCAACAAGTTCTTCAATGACGGGACTGGCGACGCCACCATCGGCGGCGCGCTTACGAGCGTTCCGGCCAATGTGGGCGGCACCCAGGGAACGCAAACTCTCCCTGGCGACCGGCTCATCTTTGGCGCCGCCGACGCGCTGGCGATGTCCAACAACTCCGTTGGCAACCTCTACGGGGGCGTCTACCAGTACGTCACCACCGTGAACAACTCCTCGGCAACCGCACTCCGCGGCCATGGCGTGTTCATGTCTCAGGTCGGGCTGCAAAACCAGACCGTGGACGCGACCTACGTTGTGACTCCGGACGAGCCGGCCAACACGACCGTTGGCCTGTTTGTTGGTGTGGTTATCAACAACAACATCAGCAAGGGCAATAGCTGGTGGGTTCAGACCGCCGGAAAAGTTGCGGCCAAGTTCCGCAGCACGATTTCGGCCAACGCTGCCATCGGCGGCGGTGTATATCTGGCCGCGGCCGGCAACAACAACAACGCGAACGACGTTGGGGCATTCGACTGCGGATCCAACAACGCCGCCAACCAAACCTATTTCCAGATTGCGATCGACCAGGCGATCACCCGGTATGTTGGTGTGGCCGAGCAGCTTCCGACCAACAACAACATCACCGTGATCGACATGGACTTCCGGAGGGTGCGCTGGTAGATGGTTCTGCTGGATGACGAACTGATTGCTCGTGAGCGCGGCCGCTTAGCGGCGGCCGCCATGGTGGCGGAAAACCCCGAAAGCAGGCAGCGTGTGGAGTCGATATACGGGGTGGATTATTGCAAGCGGAGATATCCGGAGGCCTATGCTCCCGGTTCTGTGAAGGAATGGGCCAAGCGATCTCTTAAAGTTCTGGCAAATTTGCGCTTTATTGGATAAGCTAAGCCCATATGACTACAGCAGTAGAAGCCGCGACGACCAACGGGCTAGAACTCCAACCGGGTGCCAGCACTCCTGAGCCGCGCACCCTTTTCAGGCCGCAGATCATTGACCCCTCTGTGCGCCTTCGCAAAACAATCTTCACTCTGAACATCGGGGACTACAACCCCGAAATCACCAAGCTGACCCGTCCGCTGCTGATGCACTTCGCCAAGAAGATCGGCGCCGACATCGTGGACATCAAGGAACGCAAGTTCCCGACATGGCCGGTGGTGTACGAGAAGCTCCAGATTTATGAATTGGCTCAACAGTTTGGCCCCGGTTGGAACATTTACATTGATTCCGACACTCTTATCAACCCCGACATGTTCGACCCGACCGATCACATGTCACTCAATACCGTCGCCCACAACGGCAAAGACATGGCCGGGAACCGCTGGCGGTACGACAGATTTTTCCTCCGGGACGGGCGCCACATTGGATCGTGCAACTGGTTCGCTATCGCCTCTCATCTGTGCGTCGACCTCTGGAAGCCGCTTGATGATCTGACGCTCGAGCAGGCACTGGACAACATCTTCCCCACGGTCCCCGAGCGCAATGGCATCATCGACCGGGAACACCTGATCGACGACTATACGCTCAGTCGCAATATTGCGAAATTCGGTCTGAAGCACGACACCGTGCAGGACATCTGCAAGCGCATGGGCTTCGAGGCCGGCTGGCTGTGGCACAAATACAATCTCGCAGAGGATCAGAAGATCGGCGAGATGCGCGAAGTTCTCAAGGTCTGGAGGCTGCAATGAGTAGCATCGGGCAGCATATCCATGGCTGGATGAACGACGAAGAGCTGACGTGGCTTTACGAGACCGGGAAAAAGATGGCCACCGTCGTCGAAATCGGCGTCTGGAAGGGCCGCTCCACGTTCGCCCTGTGCTCTTCGGGCACCAAGGTGATTGCCGTAGATCACTTTGAGGGGTCGGAAGAGCATCAGAACGAGGAGTCTTTGCCGCGAATACGGCAGGAATTCGACGCAAACCTTGCGGAGTTTAACAACCTGACGCTCATCCCCATCTCTTCCAAGGACGCTGCGCCGCTGGTCGGCAAGGTGGACATGGTGTTTATCGACGGCGCGCACGACGAGGATTCGGTCATGCAAGACCTGACGCTGTGGGCTCCCAAGGCCCCCAAGATCGTCTCCGGGCACGATTACAAGCACGAGTTTCCGGCGGTACCGGCCTGCTGCAAGAAATACTTCGGCAAAGAGCCGGACGAGCTGCACCACTCAATCTGGGCGTACAACGTGGAGGTGGCCGCCTAATGCGCTCCCTCTTTGAAATGCAAACCATCCAGATCGAGTTGACCTCGGCCTGCGTTCTCAAGTGCTCGAATTGTACGCGTTTTTGCGGAACGCATCAGGTTCCGTTTTTCATGGAGCCTGACTTGTTCAAGAAATCCATTGATTCCCTGGTGGATTTCGCCATGGGGACCAAGGGGATCGTCGGGTTCATGGGCGGCGAGCCGCTGCTGCATCCCGATTTCGTCGAGTTCTGTGATTACGCCGCTACCAAGCTGCCGCGTCACAAGCTGGGACTGTGGACCACGTTTCCCAAGGGCTCCAAGTTCACGCAATATCGGGAAGTGATCTGCCGGACGTTCGGCAACATCCTGCTTAACGATCACTCGCGGGATGACATCATGCACGCTCCGGTGCTGATGGCGGCCGAGGATTATTTCCAGATGCCGTGTCCGACCTGCAAGGGAGAAAATCCCGGGCAATGCGAGACCTGTGTCGGGAAAGGCACAATCACCAACGATGCCGATCTATTTGCTGCCACGGATCGCTGCTGGGTCCAGGAGTCCTGGTCGGCGGCAATCAACCCCAAGGGCGCCTGGTTCTGTGAGGTCGCGGCCGCCCTATCTGATCTGTTCGACGGGCCGCAGGGTTGGGAAGTCGAGCCCGGGTGGTGGAAGCGCACCACCAAGGACTTTACCGCGCAGCGGGAATGGGCGTGCCGGCGGTGCGGAGCCGCGCTGCCGATCTCTCGCGTCCGCAATTCTCAGGATGTTCGGGACGATGTGTCGAAATCCAACCTGGACCGCCTGGTGGCCATTAAGTCGAAAAAGGTCGCCAAGGGCGAATACGTAGCCCACGAAACGTTCGAGTTCGACCCTTCGCTGCACGAGCGCCACGGCTATCCGAACCAGACCTACAAGGATGCCGAGTATCGTCAGGGAATTGCCGCTAAGTATGGGATTTATCTTATACTTAACAAGGAGGGCTTCTGGGATCCGCAGTTGATGCCTGGAGAATGGAAGCCGAAACCGAGTCTGTTTAACATTTTGAACGAGCAGATGAACGAAGTGCCCGTCGCGGGCGTCTGAGGAGGAATTATGGCAGATTTTTCATTACCGAATTATCCGGCTCCGTTCGGGACTCGGTCCATCAACATCACCAACCACAAGGGGCCCGGCAACTATCAGGCCGGCGGCGAGACTGTAAACGCCAGCACATTTGGCTGGGGATCGTTTGACAAGGTTCACGGCGGTCTGAGCACCAACGCCAACAACACCGGCAACTATACGGTAGTAGCCACGGTTCCGGTTGGGCAGGCGCAGAATAACGCTACCGGTTCCAACACCGTGAAGCTCAAGTGGCAGGCGGCCAACGGTACGGAAGCCTCCAACGCCACCGATCTAAGCGGCGAGTACGTGAGAATCGAGTACATCGGGGGCTAGGCCTCCGGGGGACGGAATGCGTGGCGTTTATCGACATGATCTCGGAGCTGCACGGCGCAGTACCCAAGATCCCATTTCCGTTCTGCAAGACTCTCATCAACAGGGCATGGAAAGACCTGAGGCGTCAGAACTTATGGTCTTTCCTGCTATTCGACGCTCGATGGATATCGCCCGGCACCATCAACTCCGGAACTGTCACGGTAACTCAAGGCTCTACGTCTGTAGTAGTAGATTCGACGGCATCTGACGCCATCATAGCCAGCGGATCATCCCCAACATCCCTTCTTCAGCGCCAGTTTCGTATCGGTGCCGGCGGCATTTACAATATCTGGGGATGGGACGGTGCCACCATTCTTACCCTGGATCAGCCATATGCTGAGGCATCGGCATCGGGAAGCTCCTATTCGATTTTCCAGTGCTACTACCCGGCTCCGGTGCAGGACTTTTTGGGTTGGCTGTCGGTTCGGGACATGCAGAACTTCATCAGTCTGTTCACCGACCGCTACACCAGGAGACAGCTGGACGAAATGGACCCGCAGCGCACCTGGTTCTATTTACCTACAGATGTAGTACCTTTTCAACAAGATCAGAATCCATCCTCGCCGACGTTCATGTATCCAATGTTTGAACTTTGGGGGGCGCCGCAATACAACCTGGCTTATCAGCTATATGGTATGCGTAGCGGCACGGATCTGGTGAACCCGACCGATGTACTCCCCCCATCGGTCGGGGAAGATTGCGTGCTCGCTCTGGCCAAGGTTTACAGCTATCAGTGGGCCGAGGCCAACAAGGGAGATTCGCCGCGGAATTCCGGCCCCGATTGGAGATTCCTGATGGGAGCGGCGCAGGCGGAATATCAGCGGCTGTACAAGGACTATCGGCGTCGCGATCGGGAGAACGTTGACAACTTTTTCAGCGTGCGGCGGTCATCGCTTTACGGTAGGGCATTTGCACAATACAATTCACTCGCACATGCGGCGAGCCCGTGGGTATAAGAGAGGGGTTGAAAATGATATGCCCGATTCCGGCAGAAGTGATGATAGGCAGTCGGCGACGCAGTACCAAAGCTCTGAGCGGATGGCCGCGCGTCAGGAACTTATTCTCGAGCAGCTCAGCGCGCTCGGCGGAGATCACGAAAAGCGAATCCGCTTTCTTGAACGTGTCGTTGGGTATGGCGCAGGGGCTGCGGGCGTCATCATGTTCTTCCTCGGCAAGCTCAAAATAATTTGAGGTGAATGAATATGCCATCAGACCAAGTAATGAGCGAGTGGGGCAAGGGGCAGCTGCACAGCGGATCCAAGACCGGCCCCATCGTCAGCAACCGCAAACAAGCTATCGCCATTCTGTTGAGCGAGAAGCGCAAGGAAGGCAATGGCGGATTCACGAAATCTTTGTCTGGATCGTCAGTGCATAAGACTATCGGAAAGAGGTTCTAACTTTGAAGCTGCGCCTCCAACTCGCGGATACGAAGCAACGCCATCTGCCACTCATGGTAGTACGTGCCGTGACCTGGGCACGATCCGGGCTGTTGTTTGCCGCGCACGTAAAGACGCAGGTTTTCAATTGCGTTGTTCTGCTTGTTGCCGTCCATATGGTCTACGCACTCAGCGGAAGTCAGGGCGCGGCCGAGGTGTTTAGCCATGACCCAACGATGCTCGAGAACGCTTCCCCTCCCGAATCTACGCGTGTTTATTCCTCGCATTTCATCGAACATGGGGAGTTCGTCGTCCCTCATCGCGTTCTTACCAAGAACGACATAACCGCTGGTGGCAACGGATCTGCCGGACGGATTGCGTCTCATTCTAAAGGTTCTGGCCTTTGGCAATGCTCTCCAGCATGGCCTACAGGAACCAGTAAAGTTTGGGGAACTGGCCAAACGTTTAAGGTGTCTAGTGGCAATCCAGCGCCCCTGTTTGCAGTGCGGACAAGTAACTTGCGCCGCCGGTCCGGTGTGTCCATATTGTCTGAGCGTTTCAATCTTCGTCCAGTCTATGGAGGGGTGCATGGGTAAATCAGTCAGCTTTCTCTTTTGCATAGGTATAAACATTATACCACAGGAGGCCTTCCATGGCTAAATCTACCGCCTTTGATAACGACCTCATGAAGCTCATTTTTCAGGGTACGGCGATTGCCAACCTTGCGGACAATGCGGCGTCCAGCCCGATTACCAGTCTGTTCGTGGCGCTTCATACGGCTGACCCAAGCGCTGGCAATCAGAACAACTCCGAAGCCACCTACTCCGGCTATGCCCGGGTGGGCATCTCGCGGAACTCTGCAGGGTGGACCGTGACCGGCGCGAACGCGGTCAACGCCAACGCCTGCACGTTCCCGGCCTGCAACGGCGCCAACAACTCTACCGTGACCTATGTGTCGGTTGGCAAGAACAACACCGGCGTGGCGGGCGAGATTTACTATTCCGGCGCGCTGACGGCGAACCTGACGATTTCCAACGGCATCACGCCGTCATTCGCCGCGAGCAACCTGTCGATCACCGAATCGTAGTATGACCCGTTCGGAAGCGCTGGCGATCATATCGGACATCGTTGAAGAAACGAGGCAACAGTTGACACCTGACCAGGTGGCCGGAGAGATTGTTTGCCAACTTGGCGGGGCGTTGCAGCTTGAGCCGGAAGTGATGGAACTGGCGGCAACGTGTAAGGGTGTGGGAAGAATGGCGCGCGATGCCCAAGAGGCTTGACTCGTGATAACTCTACAGGCTGGTGGCAATATCTCCGGCGTATCTGCCAACAACAACGCGGTGGGCATCACTCTCACCGGCATGGAATTGTCAGCGGGCAATGAGACATTTAAAGTTCTGGCGCAAGGGAATCTGACTACCGTTGCGGGGAATATTTATGCCGCTCCGGCCAATACCACTAGTTTCATCAAGCGCATATTCCTGGTAAACCAGACTGCCAGCAACCAAGCTGGTGTGATTCTTTATGCCTCTGGGTCCGGGGCCGCTCCATCTGTGGGCACGCAGATCACCGGCAATTTTACGATCCCGGTAAATGGCAGTGTGGTCTATGACGAGAGCGGATGGACCACTTACGATAACAATTTCAGCGCGTT
>VFSW01016600.1_pt1 | contig 10037 bp, 21 predicted proteins | sample 5358111 | NCBI WGS metagenome assembly VFSW01 (sample SAMN11554181, study PRJNA540505) | mine drainage metagenome | isolation source: sediment from site ElyBrook_90M | place: USA: Ely Copper Mine, Vershire, VT | collected 2017
CCCAAAAGGGGCCGCTCCTGGCCGTGCGTACTCGCTAGTGGACTATCTTAACGCGCAGCTATTAGCTGTGCTTTAAGTTAGACGCGAAGTTAGACGCAAATAGAGCTAGTTAGACGCTAGAACCGTAGCACCTACGCACCTTTATACGGGGTGCTGGACAGCCAGTGTCTAACTCGCGCTCTAAAGAGAGGAGGTGATCGGTTACGTTCACAACTACAGCAGACCTTATCGGCTTTCTCGTAGCTATCGGCATTCCGCTGTTCTTCCTGATACTGATGCCAATTCTGCTGAGACAGCCCAAGAAGCCGAAGGCTCCTGTCGGCTCGGGCTTCGTGCCCAAGGTCGACGAGAACGGCGACGTTTGGCAGAGAACACTCGGCCAGCTACCGCCATGGATGTAACAGAGGAGCGTTAGAAATGCCTCTCTACAGCGAGTACGTTCTCACCGACCCTGAGTGGTTGATGGAGCCGTACATCCTGAAGAACGAGGTGTCTGGATTCGTCGGCGAGCCAAAGGTTGGCAAGGACTTCCTCCTTGCCGACATCGCAGCTCGCCTAACACGCGGCTTCCCGATGCCGCCATGGAGCGCAGCCGACCTACTAGCGCCAGAAAGCGAGGTTCCCGGGTACGTCATTATGATCACACCCGAGGACAAGCCTACGGATACTACGGGTTGGAGACTCCAGGCAGCAGGAGCCGACATGGACATGGTGTACGATCTAACCAGAGTCCAACGTCGGCAAGCCGCGGGAGGCATGCAGAGGTCAGCATTCACCATGCCACAAGACTTCGGCGTGCTGAAGCACACTATCCAGGCAATCAACAACGGGCTAGATCCGGATACGGGCCGAGAGCTGAAGAAACTCGGGCCTGTACACGCGGTCATCATGAGCCCACTGGCGGCAATCTCATCGGTCTCGATCGCACACAGCCAAACCGTGAGACACAAGGTCATGGAGCCGCTACAGGAGATTTCAGAAGACAGCGGCGTAGCGACGATCCTGATCATGCACTTCAACCGGGGCTCGAGCGGTAAGAACGCAAACCTCATGGAGAAGGTACAAGGCAGCATGACAGGCATCGTCGGTGCGCTCCGCGTCTGCAGCGCAATCATGCGAGACGATGTCAACCCCGACATCCGCCGCGTAATGACCTTGGCTTCGAACGTAGCCAAGGGCACCGAGGGCGACCCGCTCGAGTACATCATCGCAGGCGAACACCCCGACACCCACGTAATGTACAAGCAGCCACTGCCTGCCCTCGACAGCGTGTCGTACGACACGCTAGAGGCACGCATAATGGCAATGCTCGCAAGTGCCGCACGTCCTGTGACTTCGCAGGAACTCGCGGCTTACACGCGACTCACACACGGCATCATCAAGCAGATGCTAACCAGGGCACAACGAGACGGGCGCATCGAGAGACATCGAGGCGCGTACACAGTGAAGGCAATCGAAGCCTAGAAGGAGACAACGATGCCCGAGAGCAACATCAAGCGGATTGCCGAGTACTTCGGCATGAAGAACCCGGAGATGGTCCGGGAGTGGAAGGAGCTCTCCCAGGAGGAGCGCGCCCAGATTCGCAACGGCATCATCGACGGCTCGCTCACGTACTGACTTCCAGTGCGGTTCAGCCTCAGCAGTAGCCGAGGCTGTTCCGGAAAGGAGGTAGACATGAACGGAAAAGGCGTAGCCTACGTTTTCGCAGGCATCATCATCCTCGGTGGCGCTGGTGAAGGCGTACACTACTGGGCGCACGATGCATTTGCCGTTGCGGCAACGCAGCCTGGGGGACTCAAGGCTCCACAGGGCGTAGTAAGTCCCAGTCCGATACCAACTGTCTGTCCGACAGTGCCAGAGGCTAAGGCTGGATCTTTTGTTCCGCCATGCCCGGACGCTTCGACGATGGTAAAGGCCAAGCTGCATGTGCATGCACGGCTGCCAATCCACCACGTGCCTCGAGTACACCGGATCCTTCGGGTCGTACACCCTCGCTACTGGTTCCGACACTACACGCGCGGGTTCTAGCATGTACATCTACATACCAGACGACGCAACCGAAGAAGAGGTGGACGAGATGTCCGCCTGGTTGTGGAACAGAAGGTTCGAGCAGCGCTACGAAGAAAGGCAGGCGCATGTACAAGTCAGTGGCAGAGCTACGCGCTGAGATGCGGGAGGCCGAGAAGCGGGAGGCAGCGGAACGTGAGGCGCGGAAGGCGCTAGTGCAGGTCAAGCGCCGGTATACTATACTGCCGCAGGAGAACCACTCCATGTTCGGCCGGATCTACGACAGCACCTGCAAGTACTACGAACTCAGGTGCGCGGTGCTGAACCTTGTAGAGGCGACGGAGGCAGGGTACGCTAGTCACGAGCTAACGGAAGGTAGCGGACGCTACCTCTACAACACTGCTACGGGCTCCATTGTCTGTGCAGTCAGCGGAGGCACGTTCTACATCTCCCCTGGCTGGAAGAGCACCCAGGACGACCTCGACGTGGCAGCGTTTGAGGAGATCAACGAATTCCTCCTGGCGCATCCTGAAGGCGGCATCATCACGGACATCGTCGAGAGGTTCCAGACAGCCCGGAAGGAGACAGACAAGTGACCGCCCAGGACAATGACAGCAAAGAGACACTCAAGGTTCGCATCCGAGACATCGTGGCCTGCGGGTGCTGCACGCTGAACGAGGACGCCGTCGAGAAGGTAGCTACTTTCTTGCTCGAGGGTCTCGGCTACACGGACGGCGAGCTCGCCACTTTGCTCGTCGAGAACGAGATGGACTCCTTGTACCACTACGAGAACTGGACCTACGGACAGCGAAAGGAGCACGATCCATCATGAGCGACAACGAGCCGTACACTCTCACGCCCGAAGAGGAAGGACACATCAACGCCCAGGCCAACGAGTCCGGCGAGGACCCCGACGAGGAGCCTCGGATCGTGGAATGCAAGAAGCACGGTCCACAGGCTGTTGATGGCGTGGACACGTACACCGGATTTGCCGGAGGTACTTGCTACTGGTACCGGCTTGCTTGCGGCTGCCAGATAGTTGACGAATCCGACGACCTGCGCGCAGCGTACTGACTAGCTTCCAAAAAAGCGGACTCCGCTTCTGCTCTGGCAGATTGACGGAGTCCGCTTTTTTATGCCCAAAATCGTGCGGTAGATCCTGAGTATCTATGTAAATAATAGGCTTAGCGTACCCCGAGGCCAGAACACAAAAAACTTCTTAAGAACTCGTGTAGTTATACCGGCACCAACCGGGGTCATTATACTTTTATATACCGAGCCTCAGTAGGCTCAGTTTTGCTTGTGTTATATGGTATATCTCTGTTAGTGCTGCCTATCGCTGCAATTCTAAGGCGATAGCGTTACCTGGTATAGTTACGAAGGGAAAAATCGAGTTAGAGCTGTTAGACGACACTAATGCGCAGAAGATGGCACTAATTTTGCGTGGCAAAACGACTGACATAACTCTTTGCTCTTATTGTAGGATGCTCGTTACCATGCGTCACCTAGGTAAGACACGTATTTGGTCTCCCTGAATGTGCATTTTGTTCCCCCAAGGAGTGTACGTAAATGCTGTTTAACATATATAACAATCCCTAATTTACTTAATAGCAGTAATTTTGTTAGTGGACAATTCGAATCGGAACCGGAACGTTAGTTGGCTCAAGCTTTTGAACTGTGCTTTTACCAGATCCAAAAATTTTAAATCGCCTGTAGTAAACCCTAGTGATATCCAAGCTTCACCTATGCTATAATTATAGTATGCACAAAAGCAATCACTAATAGTCCGCAAATAGTCCGGAGATATTGTATACCATGTCTGCTACTCACAACACGATTTGTGCAGATTGCCAACGAGAGATCAACGAAGCCCTACAGCGGGGCCACGAGGAACCTACTACTCGTTACAGTAGGAAACGACAACGGAACAGCGCGTACTGCGCACACCATATTTACATGCGATCAAAAGCTTCTAGGCTGAAAAAAGACATTAGTGCCATCGTAGAAATGCTTAAATCAGAGGACCCCGAGGAGGTCAAAAGTGGCCTCAAGGCCCTCAACAAGGCCGACCAATATCAGCTGCCAAAAATACCACACGACGCGCTTTTTGAGTTCGCAGAGCAATGGCGCCTACAGGCAGCTACACTCCAGGAGAAGATTAAATCCAACGATGTCCTGAAAGAAGACATCGGCAGGCGTCGGCCTTTCATTAACACCGTCTACGGCTACCTAAAAGTGGCCTTCATTCTGGAACAGCGTAGGCTACCGACAGCTCAGGAAGAAGCGCGGATCAAGTACCAGGAAGCAGATCCTTTCTTCGCGACAGACCTTGAGCATGCCGAAGTCATTGCCCGGAGTCCGGCAGAAGAGGCGTACGAGACAGCTTATGCCCAGCTTCGAACCTTGCCACCTTCTCCTATAGTCGAAAGGGCTTCCAACCTACCCGAAAGGGCCTACGCTGAACCGCCACCTGAAAACGCCTACAGAACACTTGACAAAGTCTACGAGCAGCCTGCAAAGGCCCACATGCAGCCTGTGGAAGTCGTCGAAGACGACGATGAGGAAGACGCCCCTGGGGAGTATGGCAGGTTTGGAACGGACTACATATCACCTGAAGAGGCGGTCGGAAAACCTATCGGAGCGCAGTGGGGCGAATATGAGGATTGGAAAATATAAGGATGAAGCGGCATCCGATTGTGCAACTATGTGTGACAGTGGCCTGCCCTCGTTGCAACGAGCCGGCTGGCAGAACGTGTTCAGGTACGCAGTGGCTAGAGCGTGGTGGTAACGTTCATGAGGAGCGGGCTTACCAGGCATCATACCTTCCGAGGTCTGCGTTCAGGAAGTTCGACCTTGAGTGGGCATACGAACGTATACGAGAGCCGTTCTACGGTGCATCTCGCAGTAGAGTCGACTGGATTGTCGGATGGATGAGGTTTGAGTACGAAAGGACTCACCCAGCTGAGTCAGCGCAAGCAGCACAGGCGGCTCCCAAACGTGCAGGTGTAGATATCGCTGACGACGTGCCTACAAAACAAAAGGAAATGTTCCTTCTAGTGCCCTGCTTCTATTGCGGAGCTAGTATTGGAGAGCCGTGTAAGACTAGCAGTGGCGGTCTACTTAGGAATGGAGCTAAACAGATGTACTGTCACAAGGCAAGGTACGGCACAGTCAGTGGACTGCCGCGCGGAGTGTTCGAGGAGTATGAAAATGCGGACCTTTATCGCACCGTTTTCAGCAAGAATGAACCAGTGCTAGGTGCCGTGTACCCAGGATCCACAGCAAGCATTATTTCCATTATGCGCAAAGCTCGAGTTAGCAGTGTGAGACTAAGGTAATGGAAGCAACTGATGTCCCTTGTCCCTACTGTCAGGTAGGTATTGGAGAGCCTTGCAGGAATCCACAGGGTGGTCCTTTGGGATACAACGGTAGCCGACAAAAAAGCTGCAAGCATATCGACCGTTGGGACGAGCTAACCAAGGTTGTGTCTGCTTGGGAGGCTAGCGGCCAAGGTATGCTGAGAGTTCTACTTCGAGGCGAACAAGAGGCGATTGACAAGCTGACTTCGATGCAACGACCAATTATGGCACGTGACGGAGCTGACCTCAGCAGGCTTATTCAAAGCCGACACAACAGATACTCAGCCCTGTGGAATTTGTTGTCAAAGGAGAACAGGCCGGCTGTAGGTAGATATAAGAAGGTAGTTAAGGTAGATATACCGCACCCGTTGCTCATTGACTGTCCCGTTCCCGAATGCGGGAAAAAGAAAGGAGAACCGTGCCACCAACGGTCCGACACCCAGGATCCAAAGGACCTGACAGCGTACCACCTGCTGAGAGTACGCCAGTCTCCCTAACGGCTGCAGTACTAGACTCACCTAGGGTAATGCCTGTGCTTGCCTTTCTCATAGAGGCAGCAGAAGCTGGCCTGCTCGCTCCGGAGATTTCAAGTAAGTTCACTTACCCGGAGGACAGGCAGCGACGTATGGCTCAGACCAATACGTTGTTGCGTACCCAACAGCGTCTAGGACGAGCACTGAGAGCCCAGAAGCCTGAAGCTAGTGTACGGTACCATAACGTCCCTGCCTACAGGTGGTACATTACCTCAGCTGGGGTGGAATACTACGTAGCTGGTGGCTACAAAGCGCGTGCGACTAAAAGAGCACTAGTCAGGGAGCAACGTATAGTATACGAACAGAAACTACTAGCATATGTAACACGTGTGCAGCTACTACACACGATAAGTACGGAAGAGAGGAACCAGCTAGTTCTAGAAATGTATCTAGACGGTATTACCAAGGCGGACATTGGGCTTATTGTTCGTCTTACGAGAGAACGTGTCCGACAGATTGTTAATGAATTCGGAGTACAGCCTGTACGTCCCTCGATAGTCACGCGCCGCAGGCACCCAAAGAAGAGTGCAGCAGAGCTTGAGGCGCTAGTTAGAAGGGCGGCTACAGGATGGCAAGAATGAAGGAGATAGGGATAGAGATGGTAAAGGAAGAAAACATGCAAAAGATGGACCTACCGATTCTCTCATCGGTGCCCGACCTGAGTGACGCCCCCCTGGCCGAGGAAGTGACCGTCGACAGTCTGGAGTACATGAGGATCATGCGGAGAATCGGGCTAGCAGACACTGAGACGGCAACTCCGGTGTCTGCATTCAATTCGTCCATCTGAGCGCCGCTAGCACACGGAGGCGTGAATGAGTGCGAAGATAATAACAGAGGAAGAAGCCTCGCGCAGAGACTTCCTATTTATGGAAGTGATACGCGACATACTGGAGGCACTCTGTAAGCGGGGACAACATTCCTTTCGACGACGATACACGTAACTACGAACTAGCCGACTGTCTAGGTATCAGCTACGTATTCGAACAGGAAGAGGAGCAATGACAGAACAAGAGTTCTACGAGCTCTATGTAGAGGCATCTGAGACTGTGGCGGATGCTTTCTACCCGAAGAACGAGTACCAGACAACTGGAACGGAAGTAGACCTCGATCTGAATGGCGAGCCTATCAAGACGGAACGCTCCCAACGCAGAGGTGAATACCTGCGCGACCAGGGCGTACTCTACAGTAAGCTAGTAGTCGCACTCAGGAGGAACGGCGTAATAGAGTGACATGCCAAAGAGCTATAGGATCCGTCACGTGTGAGATGCACGGACCCATGAAGCTCGATTTCGCACGCGACCAGTGGTATTGTGTTGGCTTTGACGGCGAAGGTTGCCCGATTGAGCTGACAATGGAAGACGTAGACCCTCTACCTGACAGCGCCAGACACATTTCAGTTACGCCGACCGGGAGACTTAAATGGCGGTAGTCCGATACAAGCAGGTACATGATGTAGTTGGCGACACTAGTAGCTTCAACCCGTTTAGCGTAAGCGAGGTGATCGTCTACTTCCCTGGTGGGGAAGCTACCTCAGAAGAAATTTCCGAGCTAGAAGTGTTGTTCGATACAGGATGGATACCTATGTCCGTCGCGTTCAAGACCAAGAAGCTAATTCCCGACAACTATAACCGGTGCTTCCGCGAGCCTCGCAACGAACAAGAGTATGAGAAAGGATGGTACTGATGACAGAACCGTTGTGTCCTCAAGACGTGCCTGAGGAAGTGTGGCTTCCGAGTCCGAACTGCCATATCGAGTACAGAGACTGTCGGCTTGTATACCAAGCGACACTGCGTTACATCTTTGGAGACGTCAGTAGTAATGCCTAACAGAGAGCGCTGGTGGGACCGGGCAAACTGTAAAGAGGAAGACGTTGAGCTTTTCTTCGAAGCTGACCTGTTGGCTGCACCACGAAGAGAGGCTAGACGTATATGCGAAGCCTGTTCTGTCAGGCAGGCTTGTCTAGACGAGCACGTAGACATTCCGTTCGGAATGTACGGAGGACTAACGTGGACAGAAAGACGCGTGTATAGCGAAACCGTACTTGGCAAACCAGTTGGTAAATGGACTCTATTCCCAACAGGCATCAGCAACAGGAGGAAAAAATGATGTGCAACGACTGCAAGAAAGCCGGAGAACTCCTTAAGGAAGGCAAGGTAGCAGAAGCAGAGGCTATGCACTGCGACGACGAAAAGTGTACCTGCCAGCACAGGACCGACGCTAACATTATTAACCAGGAGCGGGTAGGACAAAATGGCTGAACAGCTCGTAGCAGGCAGTCTGCTAATACTAAGCGGGATAGCGTGCGTAGTGTATGGATACTACGCACAGACACGCGGGTGGAGGAGGTGGTGAACAAGATAATAGTCGCGGGCGACTGGCATGGAAACACTACGTGGGCCAGACACGTCATCAGACAGACCAAAAACTCCTGTGGAACGGCCCTGCTGATGTCATGGTCACGCATGACTGTCCGTCAGGAGTTACACATTCGTTCCCGCCACCACCTATATTCTGGGACTCTCGTGACCTAGCGAGAGGCGACCGGCACCGTGAACGACTTCAAGTGGTCGTAGACCAAGTGCAACCTAGGTACCTCATGCACGGACACCTCCACAGTGCTTACCAGCGTCTCGTGGACTTCGGTTATGGTCCTTGCGAAGTTACGAGTCTGGACTGCGATGAAGGTGCTGGACCGAACTACGCTGTACTCGATGTAGTAAACATGAAGTGGAGCGCCAGACGTGACACAGGACAACGAGCACTCTACCTTTGCAGATCTTCGTTGGCAGAGCCGATGGAATAGCCCAACAGCACCACACGTATTCCTGTATCAGGCAGGCCCTACGCTAATCGCAACCGGATGTATGGGCGTGCTCTATCTAGACCTTCGGAAGTCGGCTGATCAGGTAGCTGTAGTACAGCAGCTACGACAATTGGCAAAGGCAATCGAGTCAGCGCAACTCAGATACACGGAAGTAGCTACGGAGTACGGCCTATAGACAGACAGACTAATTCGCACAGTCTAGAGTGCCAAAAAAGTGGACCTTGAAAATCCACTTAAAAGCCAGGTAAAATTAAAGAAACACAATTACTAATCCAAGAGAGGGCACCCTTTGTCGGACAACAGCGATCCGTACGACGCAGTCCTACTGCAGGTAGAACCGACCTCAGAAGAAGTGGGCTACTACTTCCTAAGGCAGACACCTGCAGGAAGAGCACTTTACGATCCGCAAGGAGAGTGGCTTTGCCATCTCGATGCAACACCGAATTATTCAAGAGCGCCTGAATGACGTGATAGGAGAGTTATGGCTCAGTACCTGCTCCACTTGCTACGTCGACATGACGTTGCCATTAGCGAGACATCCCTCGTACGGTACTACTGCTATACCTGCAACAAGCGATGGGGCCGGAACTGGTCTCAATATAAGAGGCTGCGCTCATGACCGCTAAAGGCTATCCAGTCATCGAAGATGACCACGACGACACATACGGTCCGGAGTTTCGACAGCCAGAGCACTACTGCCGCCAACACGGAACATATATCGGCCCTCCAGGAGGTGCCGATATTCTGTGCGGTCCCTGCGAGCTAGGCGACTGACAATGCAGGATTTGTGTCGCTACTGCAACCATAGCCACGATGAGCAATTCCTATGCACGCCCGCTAAGAGGGTTCTCGACGCTCTGCTAGCAAGAGGTCAACGGTTCGACCTGCCTACGATCGAGTTCCCGGAGGCTGTCCATGACCCTAACATGTTCGGCGAGGACACGGTACTTGTAGCGGGCCTAACCGTGAAGGCAGGTGTAGTTGAAGTAGCAGGGACCCCACAGCCCGTGCTAGTCCTTACTGGCAATGACCTAAATGGGAAGCCATTGCCTAACTGGATATACGCAGCGTCGGTTCCTGACATGAAGCGGATGATGAAGCTAGTAAACGACATGGGAGTCATGGCGATCAGGAGAGCGAGAGGAATGTAACAATGGATAACTGGCATCTTAGTTTCTGTCCCAGTCACAAGCCGGAGGCAGCGGCATGAGCGACGCGTACGAGGCGATCGAGCAGGACCTGGTCCACCAGATCGCGTTCACGATGCTCGACAACTCGCACTCCACCTGGCGGGCGCTCGTTGAGTCGCTACAG
>VFSW01016601.1_pt1 | contig 10037 bp, 8 predicted proteins | sample 5358111 | NCBI WGS metagenome assembly VFSW01 (sample SAMN11554181, study PRJNA540505) | mine drainage metagenome | isolation source: sediment from site ElyBrook_90M | place: USA: Ely Copper Mine, Vershire, VT | collected 2017
TTTTGAATCCGCTGCGTCTGCCATTCCGCCACTTCGGCTCGTTTGCGCCCGTTGCGCTCTGCACTCTCGGCCGTCCTGCTAGCACGTTCCCGGCCGGCGGGTCAGCGGAGCGCGACCGCGACCGCGACACCGACGAGCATCAGCAGGACCACGACGATCACGACGGCACCGAGACCAGCTCGCCGGATCGCTGTGGGCTCCGGAGACGACGGCGCCGGAGGCATCGGGGTGGCCGCGCCCGGGGACGGCGGGAAGAGCTCTCGCATCATCTCCGCGAGAGCCTGCGCCGAGGCCGCAGGGCCAGCGACGAGGTCGAGCGCGCGCCCCAGCTCGGCGGCCGTGGACGTCCTCTCTCGCGGATCGCGCGCGAGCGCCGGCGACAGCGCCGCCCACAGGCCAGGAGGATACCCGGCCACCAGCCGCGTCGGATCGGGCACCCTCGCGGCCCGGACCCTCTCGAGCGTGTGCACGTCGTCGTCGCCTCTGAAGAGCCTGCGGTCGGACGACAGCTCCCACAGCGTGACCGCGAGCGCGAACACGTCAGCGCGGCGGTCGACGGGATCGCCCCCCGCCTGCTCGGGCGACATGTATGCGACCTTGCCCTTGATGATTCCCGTCGCCGTCCGCGAAGCGCGGTTTGCCGCCTTCGCGAGTCCGAAGTCGATGATCTTGATAGTTCCGGCGTCGGTCACGAAGATGTTCGATGGGTTGATGTCGCGGTGCACGATGTCTAGCCGCTGCCCGTGCTCGTCGCGAAGCTCGTGGGCGTGGTGCAGCCCCTCGGCCACGCGAGCGCCGATCCAAGCGATCATGTCGTAGCGAAGTCGCACGCCGCGCGCGCGGCAGGCGTCCCACACCGCCCAGAGCGATCGGCCCGACAGGAGCTCCATCGCGATGAAGGCCTGGCCGTCGATCTCGCCCTGCTCGAAGGTGCGCACGATCCCGGGGTGAGCCAGGCGCGAGACGATCTTCGCCTCGTCCCGGAACATCTCGAGGAACTCGCGGCTGCGGGAGAGCTCCCCGCGGATCATCTTGAGCGCGACGCGGTGTGCGCCTTGCTGCGCGACGTACACCTCGGCCATGCCCCCCTCCCCGATCCGACCCAGGATCTCGTAGGGACCCAGGCGACGGGGCGCGGAGTCGGCAGCGGTCACGAGGCACCCGATCGGGAAGGTACCAAAGCGCAGGGATGCCTCAACCGTCGTACGATGCAGCCCGTCATGCGAAAGACCGACCTGCTACCCGCCACCCCGGTTCCCGTCCTCATCCTTCTTTGTGCCCTGGCTCTCCCGTCCGGCTGCAAGGATCAGGCGAAGGAGAGCGCAACACGCGCCTCGGCCGACGTGGCCTCGCTGGGGCCGCTGGTCGACAAGGACGTGGGCGAGATCGAGCGGGGGCTGCCCGAGGGCGCCAGGCGCCTCTCGACGCTGCTCACCAACGGCGCCGATCCGAAGCAGAACGTCGCCGAGGTACGCAAGGGCCTCTTCAAGGTGCGCCGCGACGTCCCCGACCTCGACATCGCCAAGTCGACCTTCTTCGCCCTGGCCGACTCCACGGGCGTGGCCATCCGCAACGACCTCGAGGAAGACGTCATGGCCGGCCAGAACCTCTTCTCCATCTTCCCTGCCCTGGCCAAGGCCAAGAACGCCTACACCACCACCGTCGGCGCTTTTCCCAACGGCTCGACCAAGAACGGCCCCGACGAGGACTGGATCGCCGGCGCGCCCGTGAAGCGGGACGACGGCTCGACGGGGGCGGTGTTCGTGACCGGCTGGACGTACCGCTACTTCGCTCGCCACCTGCAGGAATCGCTGAAGGACAGGCTCGTCGAGGCGGCCAGGAAGAACGCCGAGGAGGGCAAGCTGCCGGTCTTCTACGTGGCGGTGTTCGACAAGACCGGGGTCTACTCGGCGCCGCTCACGCCGGTGGTCGACGAGCAGGCTCTCGCGGCCCAGGATCTCCTGGGCAAGACCGCAGCGGGGCCCGCCCAGGGCACCCTGAACCTCACCGACCGGGCGTTCGGATGGGCGGCCATCCGCGCGCCGAAGCTGGCGCCGGACACGGGCGTCGTGGTCCTGCGCAGCGAGCTGTGACGTCCGTCAGGTGTCCGAGCGGCCGAAGCTGTGGATGCCCCAGGCGAGCATCGCCCACCCGGCGAGGACGATGAGACCGCCGACGAGCTCCTGAGGGCGCGTGCGCTCGGCCCCCGGGGTCCCGAAGATCGGCGCCGTCGCGGTGATTGCGACCCCGAGCGCGGTGGCCAGCGCGCCCGAGACGAGCATCCGCCGCGCGGTCACGGCCAGGTCTCGTGCTGGGCCCGCCGCAGGACGTCCTTGGTGGCAAGCTCCAGCTTCTGCTCGGCGGCGATGCTCGTGGACGTGTGGGACTCGCCCGAGAGGTCGTCCTGCATGTAGTCGGCCGCGAAGAGCAGGGCGGCGTGGACGTCGGAGTCGTCGCCGCTGCCGTGGACGACGATGATGGCGTCGGGGTCTCCCCGCTTCGGCAGGGCGTCACCCAGCCGGTCGGCGTCCTGCCAGGTGATGTAGGCGATGCCGAAGCGCTTGTCTTTTGCGGCCACATCCAGCCGCAGCTGGGTGTCGCCGGGGCCGAAGGTGATGGTGCGGTTACGGACGGGCTCCAGGTTGAACTGGCGGAAGATGCGGGCCATGATCGACACCGCGTGAGGCTCGTCGATGGGCCGCAGGATGTTGGGCGCCTTCGGGGCGGCGCCACCACAGGCCGACATGACCAGCGTGACCGCCGCGAAGGCCAGGGGCGCCACCAGGGCGGGGGCCAGCGAGATGGCTCGACCGAACACCGCTTCAAACGCTAGCCGATTGGACAGCCAGCGCGCTAGTTTCTCCTCATGCCGCGCTTCGCCGCCATCGACGTGGGATCGAACGCGCTGCGGCTGCGGATCGTCGAGGCCTCGGCGCCTTCGCACAGCCCCAAGGACCAGCTCGCGCTCTTGCCCGACCGGGAAGCCGCCGAGAACTGGCGGGACGTGGCGACGGTGCGGGCGCCCGTTCGACTGGGGGCGGAGGTCTTCGTGACCGGGCGCCTGGCTCCCGCGTCGATCGGTCAGGCGTGCGACGCCCTGCGCGACTTCCGGGCGGAGATGGACCGGACGAAGGTGGACGCCTACCGGGCCATCGCCACCAGCGCGGTGCGCGAGGCCAAGAACGGCGCGACGCTCATCGAGCGTGCGCGGCGCGAGGCGGGCGTGGAGATCGAGACCATCGAGGGGATCGAGGAGGCACGGCTCATCCAGCTCGCCGTCACGCGCCGTCTACCCGTCGGCGACGAGCGGGCGCTGCTGGTCGACGTGGGCGGTGGGTCCACCGAGCTGACGCTGGTCGATCACGGCAAGACCGCCTTCACCATGTCGCTCGCGCTCGGCACCGTGCGGATGCTGGAGGCCTACCTCAAGGGGGTCAAGACCATCGACCGCAAGCGCGAGAAGCTGCTCGAGGAGGCCATCGACCGTGCGCTGGGCGAGGCCATCCCCCAGCTCGGCAAGGTCGACTCCCTCGTCGGAACGGGCGGCAACGTCGAGACCCTCTTCGAGCTCTGCCCCGCGAAGGGCCGCGCCATCGACGTGCAGGCCGCGCGAGCCCTGTTCAAGAAGCTCTGCGGGATGTCCAACAGCGAGCGGCGTGACAGCTACACGCTGCGGCCCGACCGTGCCGACACCATCGTCCCGGCCACCGCCATCTTCCTGCGCATCGCGCGCAAGCTCGACCTGCCCACCATCCTGGCGCCGGGGGTGGGGCTGTCGCTCGGGATCCTCGAGGAGCTGGTCGACAAGTTCTTCCACGTGTGGGACGCCGCGGGTGAGGCCGAGGGAGTCATCGAGACCTGCATGCGCCTGGGCCGCCACTACCACTACGACGAGGGGCACGCGAAGCAGGTGATGCGCTTCGCGTCGCAGCTGTTCGACGACCTGCACACCGTGCACGCCTTCGGCGAGCGGGACCGGCTGCTGCTGCGCGCGGCGGCGGTGCTGCACGACATCGGCGACTTCATCCACTACGGCGGCCACCACAAGCACAGCTACTACCTGATCCAGCACGCCGACATCATGGGCCTCACGCCCGAGGAGCGCGGCATCGTCGCGAACATCGCGCGCTACCACCGCAAGGGGCCCCCTGACACCAGCCACCCCAACTACCGCGACCTCTCGAAGGAGGCGCGCGGCAAGGTGCGCGGGCTGGCGGCGATCCTGCGCATCGCGGACGCGCTCGACCGCGAGCACAGGCAGAAGATCGAGAGCGTCCGCGCCGCCATCGACCGCAGCGCGGGCCAGGTCACCTTGTTCCTGCGCGGCAACGACGATCGCGAGCTCGAGGAGTGGACCGTCGGCGCCAAGGCCTCGCTCTGGCGCGACGAATACGACCTCGACGTGGTGATCGCGAAGGCCGAGGTCTCCTAGATGGGGGGACATGCACGGAGAGATCAGAAGATCAGGAAGGCGAACCCCCTTCCCGTTCTTCTGAGCTCTCTGTTTCCATTCCTGTCCGGCTGCGCTTCGACCAGCGTTCCGGACCCCCACGCGGCAGCGCTGGCGTACGCAGATGCCGCGAGCCGGGGGGATGCACCCGCCATCTACGCGATGCTCTCCGCCCCGTCGAAGCTGGGCCGCTCGGCGGCCGACGTGCAGCGGGTGGTCAGCGACGAGCGCGCGGAGCTGGCCGAGCAAGGCCACGAGCTCGCGCGGGCCGACGCCCGGGTCGAGGCGACGGCGCGACTGCGCTTCGCCGACGGGGAGGAGGCAGCGCTGGAGCTTCGTAACGGACGGTACGGCATCACGGCGTCGGGCGCCCTGCCGGGCGGCGCGCGCACGCCCGAGGAAGCGCTCGACCAGCTCCGACGCGTGCTGGCTCGCCGCAGCTACGCCGGGCTGATGCGGGTGCTGTCGCCGACCACCCGGGCGTCCATCGAGAACGATCTGCGCACTCTGGTCGAGGGGCTGGACGCGCCGGGTACCCTGCCGGTCCAGGTCGCGGGCGACAGCGCGGTGGTCAATGTCCCAGGGGGTCACGTGGTGAAGCTCCGGCGCGAGGGCGGTGTCTGGCGCGTCGACGATTTCGATTGAGCCGACGTTCTGGAGGCGCCGCGTTCGCCCCCGCCGGGCGGCTCGTCTATAGCTTCCTTGTGACTCGCGTGATCGCCTCGACCCGCCCCTCTCTCGCGCTCTCGCTGCTCACCGTTCTGCTGGCCGCGGGCCTGCTCTTCCTCGCCCCTCGCCCCGCCGCGGCTTTCGGCGACGTCGGAGCCTTCGACCCGCGGGTGCTGCTCACGGGCAACCAGACCGGGCCCGCGCACGCGACGGCCCCCGGTCGCTGGTCGTGGGAGCTCATCCAGCGCACGAGCGCTCCGGCCCGGCTGCACCCGACCGTGGTGCGTGCCGACGATCCCGCCATCGTCGACGCGCCTTTCCTCTACTGGAGCGGAGACTCCGAGGTCGCACCGCTGACCGGTAGCGAGCTCGCCGGCCTGCGTCGATTCTTCGCGCTCGGGGGCGTCATGCTGGTCGACGATGCCGCGGCAGGCAGCCATGGCGAACCGAGCGCCTTCGGCCGCGGCGCGCGACGCGAGATCGCGCGCGTGTTGCCGGACGGGACACCGATTGCCATCGGCACCGATCACGTCGTCTTCCGTACTTTCTACCTCCTGCGCCGCGCGCTCGGGCGCGTCGAGGGGCCTGCGTCTCTCGACGCGATCGTGCGCGGGGGGCAGGCACAGGTGCTCTTCAGCGAGAACGATCTCGGCGGGGCGCTCGCTCGCGGGGCCTCCGGGACGTGGGAGCAGCCCGTCGTGCCAGGCGGCGACGCGCAGCGCGAGCAGGCCATCCGCCTGGCGGTGAACGTGGCGATGTACGTGCTCTGCTCCAACTACAAGGACGACCAGGTGCACGCGCCGTTCCTCATGCGCCGCCGCGCGCTTTCCTCGCCATGACCGTCACGCACCTCGGTCCGAGCGGCGACCTGGCGTCGTGGGCGGTGTGGCTCGCCCTGGCGCTCAGCCTCGCGAGCTTCGCGATGCTTCTGGTCGAGATGCGACAGCGTCACCGAGGCGGGATTCTCATCGCCGTCACGGGGCTCCTCGCCGTGTCGGGCTTGCTGGCCGCGGTCCTGCGGCCCGCGCGGGTGACGGCTCGCGAGAGCGTCGTCGGCGCGCGCGTCGTGGTGCTGGCGGACACGTCGCGCTCGATGGCGCTCTCGCAGGGCGCCGAGGCGCGCTGGCAGGCACGCGACCGTGCACTCGAGGCGCTCGCCAGGTCGGCGCAGAACGCACGCCTGGCGGTCCTTTCGTTCGGTGAGGGGCCGCCCGAACCGATGCCGCTCGCCATCAGCGACCGCGCCTCCGAGCGGCTCACCACGGCCGCCGGTCACAGCGACCTCGGAGCCGCCATCCGCGCTCTGGCAGCCTCGCCGGAGGAACGTCCCTCCGCGCTGGTCGTCGTGAGCGACGGCCGGCTCGACGATCCCCCCGAGGACGCGTCCGACGCGAGCCTGCGCGCGCTCGGCGAGAGCCTGCGCGTACCCATCGACACGGTCTCCACGACGCGCGACGCTCCGGCGGACGCGAGCATCCGCCGCGTGAGCACCGCCGGTGCTGCCGTCGCGCACGTGCCCCTTCCGCTGCGCGTCGAGGTGGGCTGCGCCGGCGGCCTTCCGTGCGACGACGTGACGGTGACGGCGCGCGAGCTCCGTGACGACGGGCCGCCGACCGTGCTCGCGTCCGGGATCGCGCACGTCAGGGAAGGCAAGGCCGCGCTCGACCTGACCATCACGCTCGAGCGCGCCGGCGCGCGCATCGTCGAGGTCGCCCTGTCGCCGCCCGCCGGAGACGCCATCCCCGACAACGACCGCCGCCTCGTCACGTTCCACGTCGCCCGGGAGCGCGTACGCGTGCTGCATGTCGCAGGGCGGCCGACGAACGACACGCGCGCCCTGCGTCAGTGGCTGAAGAGCGACGCGTCCGTCGACGTCGTCGCCTTCTTCATCTTGCGCACCCTCACCGACGATGCGCGCGCCTCGCAGAACGACCTGTCCCTCATCCCCTTCCCGGTCGACGAGCTGTTCACCGAGCACCTGCCGAGCTTCGACGCCGTCGTGCTGCAGGACTTCGACGCACAGCCCTACGGGCTCGTGAAATACCTGCCGAATCTGGCGCGGTACGTCCGCGGCGGCGGGGGTCTCGTGATGGTCGGAGGTCAGAACTCTTTCGTGTCCGGGGGATATGCCGGCACCCCCCTGGCCGACGTCTTGCCAGTCGAGGTCGACGGCAGCCCTGGCGCGACGAGCGCCGACGCGTCCCCGTTCGTTCCCGACTGGACGCCGGAGGGCCGCGCGGCTCCGCTGCTCGCTCCGCTGCGCGACGTCGTGGGTGACGAGCTACCGGAGATGCCGGGCGCGAACGTGCTCGGCCCCGTCCGCCCCGGGGGCGTCGTTCTCTGGGCTCACCCGACTCGCACGACGAAGGGCGGAGCGAAGATGCCGGTGCTCGCGGTCGGCGAGCAGGGAGATGGCCGGACCATCGCCCTGGGCATCGACGGTGCGTGGGAGCTCGAGTTTTCGCTCCTCGGGTCGCGCACCGCTGGACGCGGCCACGGAGCCCTGTGGGACGGGCTCCTCGGGTGGCTGATGCGGGACCCGCGCTTCGAGCCGGCGCAGATCGAGATCCCGGGCGGTTGCACGGCGGGGCTGCCGTGGAAGCTCAGCGCGAGGCTCCTGCCCACGGAGCAGGCTGCGAGGGCGAGAAAGATCGCGCTCGACGTGACCCGCATCGACCGGTCACAGCCGCCGTTGCACGCGGAGCAGCAAGCCGCGGTCAGCTCCTCGACCGTGGAGTTCGCGCTGCAGCCCCTGGAGGCCGGCGGATACACCGCGCGGCTCCGCGTCGGCGACGGGGAGGCGACGCGCTTCGACTTCGCGTGCGAGACCGGGGGCGACGAATGGGCCGACTCCCGGCCCGCGCCGGCGCTCCTGGAGCGACTCGCCGCCGCGACGGGAGGTCGCGCCGTCGACGCTGCCGAGGCCGGCGCGCTCCCCCTGCCGAAGCCGACCGTCGTGAGCGCCGAGAGGCGTGTGACCCCCGTCGCGCCCCCGTGGGCGTGGACGCTCGCAGCCACGATCCTGCTGGGCGCTCACTGGATCGCGCGCCGCCGTGGTGGGCTATCCTGAGCCGCGTGAGCGACTCGCGATCGATCCTGGGCCTGATCGCGGCTCTATCGATCGGACTCCGTCCGGCGCCCGCGCACGCCCTCGTGTGGCCCGACGTGGCCGAGCGCGTCGAGCGCGATCTGCAATCGGCCGACGCGGGTACCCGCCGAAGCGCGGCCCGCGAGCTCGGACAGCTCGGACCCAGCCGCGGCGGTCCCCTGGCGATCCAGGCGCTGCAAGACCCGGACGACGACGTGCGTCTCGCGGCGGCGGATGCCGCCATCCGGCTGCGCGCGTCGGCGGCCACGGACCAGGTGGCGACCTGGCTCAACGCTCCCGACGCCCGCCTGCGACGGAAGGCATGCGAGGTCGCACGTGCGCTCCCCGACCCGCGCGTGATTGCTCCGCTCGCTCGGACCCTCGGCGATCCCGACGCCGACGTGCGCGCCGCTGCTGCCGAGGCCCTGGGCCACGAGGCCTCCCCGGACGCGGTACCGCCGCTCCTGGGACGGCTCGACGACGCGTCACCCTCGGTGCGCATCGAGATCGTCGGCGCGCTGGCTCGCCTCGGCGACACGCGCGCCGTGGTTCCCCTCGTGGGGAAGGTGCAGGATTCGTCGCCGGAGGTCCGCGAGGCCGTCGCCCGGGCGCTCGGAGATCTCGGCGACACCCGGGCGTCACCGGCGCTGGTGCTCGCGCTGCGCGATCAGAACAACGACGTCCGTCGCGACGCGCTCGCGGCGCTGGGTCGGCTGCATGCGAGCGACGCGGTCGACGCAATCGCCCCCTTCGCGCTCGACCGGAATGCCGCGCTCCGGATCGCTGCCCTCAGGGCGCTCGGCCGCATTGCATCACCGGATGCGCTCCGCGTGCTCGTTCAATCGCTTGGAACGGCGGAGGACGCCGGCGGCGCTCTCGAGACGAACGCCCTGCGCGAGGCGCTCGTGACATCGGGCCAGGCGGCCGTGTCGCCGCTGCACGCGGTGCTCGCGGGCTCGTCGTCGCCAGCCGCGGCTACCAGCGCAGCCTGGGTGCTCGGCGCCTTGCACGCCACGTCCGAGGGACCTGCCATCGTGGCGGCGATGCGCCGCGGCAGCCTTCCTGCCGCAGCGGCCCTGCGCGGCCTCACGGGAGCGGGCACCGCGAACGAGGTCCCGGTGGTGCTCGAGTTCGTCGCGGACCCGAGCCCGCTGGTGCGCGACGAGGCGCTGGGGGCGGCCATGGCGCTGCTCGACCCGCACCACCCCGACGGGCGTGCGGTCGAGCCTCTGGCCGCCGCGCTCCGGGACAGTCGGCCCTCCGCAGGGCAGCGTGCGCGCATGGCGACGCTCCTGGGTCGTACGGGGGCTGCGCGCGCAGCGCCCCTGCTCGTCGAGCTCACCCGCACCCCGGACGCCCTGCTGCGACTTGCGGCGATCGACGCTCTCGCGACGCTCGGCCCGACCGAGGACTCGGGCGTAGAGGACGCGTTGCTCGAGGCTCTCGGGACGCCCCATGCACCTCTTCGCCTTCACGCGGCGCTCGCTCTCGGAGCGGCCGGTGGCGCGCACGCTCGCGACGCACTGCTTCTTCGCCTCGACGGCGGAGACGAGGTCGACCGCGCTGCCGTGCTCACGGCCCTCGGCGGCGTGCTGGCTCGCGTGCCGAGTGACACGGCCGTCCAGCGGTTGTCAGGCGCGCTCGAGCTGGCCGCCGGCCCCGAACGCGACTCGATCCTCGATGCGCTCGGGCGGGCACCCTCGCCCCCCGCCGTACGCACGGTCACGGGCATGGCCTCGAGCGCCGAGCCCACCGATCGACGCGAGGTGGCCTCCCTGCTCGCCGCTCACCCGGGCGATCCCGCGGTCCTGACGGCGTGCCGGAAGCTGC
>VFSW01016602.1_pt1 | contig 10037 bp, 13 predicted proteins | sample 5358111 | NCBI WGS metagenome assembly VFSW01 (sample SAMN11554181, study PRJNA540505) | mine drainage metagenome | isolation source: sediment from site ElyBrook_90M | place: USA: Ely Copper Mine, Vershire, VT | collected 2017
GCCTTCATCCAGACCTACAACACCCGCGCCCAGCCGTTTCGTTGGCGCGCCTCCCAGGTCCACCCTTCCGCACCCAAACGATCGATCGCGAACTTATCTAACTGAGTACTAGACGAAGACCGAGCGAGAGGTGGCTCGTGCTCGGCCCCGGCGAGCACGATCGACACTAATGCGCACCTTCGGCTGCACCGAGATATGCACCGGTCTGCGGATCGATGAAGTCCACGTGGTATTGCTCCGAAATCGCTTTCCGAGCCTTCGCAATGTCGGCGTTTACCGCGCTGGTCACCGCTGCTTCTTCCTCGGCGGTCAATGGCCGCGTGTCGCCCTTCGCGCGGACCCGTGACATTTCTTGCGAGAAGAAGGCACCGCCGCTTATGAAGATACCGCCCGGGGGAACGGATGACACGGCCCAAAGGAGTCGCTGATCGCGCGAAGGATCGGTTGATTCCGCCGACCACGACTCCACCAGACGCGTTTCCAGGATTTTCGATTGTGGGCTCAATTTTGCGACGGTCGCTGCGGCCTCCGCTGCGGAAACGGCGACCGAAGCCGCAGCTGCGGGTGAAGCGAGTGACACGCGATTCTCGCCCTGTTGGTAGAGGGAGCACGGGATGGACCGGAAGGGATAACCAGCCGCCCCGCAGCCATCTGCCGTCTGGGCGTTTCCCTGCATCGCTCGATGAGCCATGACCAAGCTGCCGAGTCCGACCATGCCCAAGACGGCCAGCGGGACGAGCACACGACGCTTGGTAAGCACGACAATCATCTTCTGGGCCTTTCGCATGAACTGGTCACAGATCGGCTTCTCTTATAGTAAGGGTTACGGCACGGAGATTTTTCGCAAGTAACCAAGCCCACTTCTCCATATTACGAGACCTACTTTGGCAGCGCCTCAGGGGCGGGCACCTATCCGACGTTCACCGTGCTGTACAATTACGTGCCCGGGAAGTTCACGTACCAACTCAATGGATCCCAGTGGGTCCCCCCGGGGCTGGGAGGTGGCTACAACCCCACAGCGTACTTCACGCCCCACGACGTGGAGGTATTAAGTGAACTCCACAATTATGCCGATCAAGTTCCTGGCGGCGCGACTAACCACACGGGCCACTTCGGGGCGCACTATTACTACGGCGGCGCGTGGTCGGTGGGCTGGTTGTCGACAGTTGCCCGGCGCAGAGCCATCCGTTAGCGTGGGGCCGGTTCGCCGAATCGAGAGCAATCGCGCCTACCAGATGCCGAGCTGCATTTTCACATCTTCGCTGGCCATGGTCCGCGGGTCCCAGGGCGGGTTCCAGACAATCTGGACATCGACGTCCTTCACGCCCGGGACTTCCTTGAGCTTGGCGTAGGCTTCGCCGCGGATGACTGGCCCCAGCGGGCAGCCAGGGCTCGTGAGGGTCATCGTGACCAGCACCTCGCCATTGTCGAAGGAGATGTCGTAGACGAGCCCCAGTTCCACGATGGAGAGGTTGATCTCGGGGTCCTTCACTTCGGCGAGCTTGGTCATCAGCTCTTCGTTGGTGGGGATAGCGGTCGCTTCAGTCATGGGTTGCCTCCTGTGGCGGCCGATGTGGCCTGGTCGAGCCCTTCCTGGAGGACATTCCAGGAGAGCAGGGCGCATTTCACACGCACCGGGAGCCGCGCGACGCCTTCGAACGCTTCGAGGTCGCCGAGCTCGCGATCCGGTAACGCGCCGTCGATAAGCATCGCACGGAAGCGGTCCATCACGCGGCGTGCTTCTGCAACGGTGCGGCCTTTGACTCGCTCCGTGAGCATCGAAGCGCTCGATTGGCTGATGCTGCAGCCCTGCCCGGAGAATGCGGCATCGTCGATGATGCCGTGGTGCACGGCGAGGTCCAGCACTATGGCATCGCCGCAGACCGGGTTCACGCCCTCGACATGCTGCGTGGCGCCAGCGAGCGCACCGCGATTCCTCGGCCGCCGGGAGTGGTCGAGGATGAGTTCGCGGTAGAGGTCGTCAAACTGCGGTTCTGGCATCGTCAATCGCGAACACCCGGCGGGCGTGGTTGAGCGCTTCGACGAGGACGTCGATGTCGTCCGCGTCGTTGTAGATGGCAAAGCTTGCGCGGCTGGTGGCGGGCACTTCAAGGCGCCGCATCAGGAGTTGGGCGCAGTGGTGGCCTGCCCGGATCGCGACACCATAGGAATCGACGATCGTGCTCACATCGTGGGGGTGCACGCCTTCCAGCGCAAAGCTCACTGCGCCGCCGCGATCCTCGGGCCGGGGCGGGCCGTGGATTTCAAGGCCCTCGACGGTCCTTAGCCGGTCCATCGCCAGCGCCGTGATGGTCATTTCGTGCTCGCGCACCGCTGCCATGCCAAGGTCGCTGAGATAGTCAAGAGCCGCCCCGAAGGCGATGACATCGGCGATGTTCGGGGTGCCCGCTTCGAATTTGTGGGGCACATCCGCCCACGACGAGCTGTCGCGCTGGACGACGGCGATCATCTCTCCGCCGCCGAGAAACGGCTCCATCGCCTCCAACATGCCGGGCGCCGCCCAGAGCACGCCAACACCGGTCGGGCCGAGCATCTTGTGCGCGGAGAAGGCATAGAAGTCGCACCCGCGCAGCGCGACGTCCACGGGCATGTGGGGCGCGCCCTGGGCACCAGCGATGAGCACTGTGGCTCCTGCTGCGTGGGCGATCGCCGCGATCTCGGCGACCGGGTTGATGGTGCCGAGGACATTCGAAACGTGCGTGACACTCACGAGTTTTGTCTTTGGGCCGACCACTCGGCGAAGCTCGCCAAGGTCGAGGAATCCGTCGTCGGACATGTCGATATAACGGAGGGCGGCGCCGCTACGCCGCGCGAGGAGCTGCCAGGGCACGATATTGGAATGGTGCTCCATCACTGTCAGGACAATCTCGTCGCCTTCATGGATGTTCGTGCCGCCCCAGGATTGGGCCACCAAGTTGATCGACTCAGTTGTGTTGCGGGTGAAGACGATCCCCGACGGGTTCGGCGCCCCGATCAGTGCGGCCGTCCGGCGCCGCACGTCCTCATACTGGTCGGTGGCGCGGACTGCGAGGGTGTGGATGCCGCGGTGGATGTTCGCGTTGTCGTGTTCGTAGTAGTGGACAAGCCGGTCGATGACCTGGCGCGGCTTTTGCGTCGTCGCGGCGTTGTCGAGGTACACGAGGCGATGGCCGTTCACCTGCTGGTCCAGGATAGGGAAGTCCCGCTGGATGCGTTTCACGTCGAGCATGGGCTCCCTCCTTTCTTCCTGCTCAGGGCAGGTCCACTTCCACAGTGTCACCGGTGATGCGGGCCGGGTATGTCTTCACGGGACGGATTGCGGGCAGGCAGAGCGCCCGGCCACTGATGACGTCAAAGCGCGCGCCGTGCCGCGGGCATTCTATCTGGGTGCCGTCGAGCCGTCCCTGGTCCAGCGGGCCCCCATCGTGGGTGCAGACGTCGTCGATCGCATAGATGCCGTCGCCCGTGTTGCAAAGCGCGAGCCGCCTGCCGCCGGCTTCGGCCACATGCGCCGTGCCTGGTGCGATGTCCGCAACCGCGGCGAGCGCCGTCCAGGTCATTCCAGCTTCCCCAGCTTCGCGTCGATGACGCCTTCGATCTCTTCGCGCAGCGCTTCGCCTGGCACACGCGCCACCACTTGCCCGAGGAATGCTCGCACGAGCAACGCCTCCGCCTTCGGCCGCGGGATGCCACGCGCCTGCAGGTAGAAGAGCTGTTCTTCATCGACAGGCCCGGCGGTCGCGCCGTGACTGCAGCGGACGATATTGCTCGTCAGGATCTCCAGCACCGGGTCGCTGTCCGCCTTGGCTTCGTGGCTGAGGAGAAGGTTGCGGTTTTCCTGGTTGGCGTCCGCGTTCCGCGCTTGCAGGCCGACCCGCGTGAGGCCGTAGTAGACCGAGCGTGAGCTCCCCTTCAGCGCCGACTTGTAGAGGAGGTCGCTGCGCGTGTCGGCGGCGATGTGGTCCTGGATCGTGTAGAAATCCACGTGCTGGTGGCCGTCTCCAAGACACAGGCCGAAGAGCTCGCTCGATGAGCCGCGCCCTTCGAGCGCCGAATGCAGATGGCCCTTCACCACGAGGCCGCCGGTGACGACGTTCAGCCCGATGAACGCGCTGTCACGGTTGGTGATAGCCGTCTGATAGGTGAACACGCGCGTTTGGGAGCCCCAGCGATGGAATGCCGTGTAACGCACCTCGGACCCCGGGCCAGGAACGACTTCGAGCACGGGCAGGGCGAGGATGTCGCCATCGGCGGAGTGGAAGTCCTCAATCACGGAGACCCGGCTGTTTGCGCCGGTAACGATGAGGGTGTGGGGCGCAACGAGCGTGCCGCCGGCGGCGTAGTCCCGGCTGATTCGCACTTCGCCGGCTTCGACGTTGGGCTCTGTCTGGACCAGGACGCCATCCTCCAGGAAGGCATAGTGCAGTGCCGTCAGCTTGCTCTGGCGCGGTGCTACGCGCGTCCCGAGGGAGGACTGAATGACCGCCATCGCAGTCTCATCGGCCGCACCGAATGCGGTCAATCGCAGCCCCTCAGCAGCACCGGAGAGCGTCGTCTGGCCAGGCGCCGGCGTGTAGGGGTCGAGGCTCATACCACTGATATCGAGGTACTTCCAGGGCCGCTCCCGACGCGAATCAGGCCAGGCGAGCGAATCAGCCGCGGAAGCGGCGTCGGCCCGCAGCGCGGCGAGCCAGGCAGGGTCCGTGAGTCGCGCACCGAGGTCACGGCTCCTACCGGCGATGGAGGTCGAATGTTCGAGGGCAGAGCTCAATTTCTGCACAACCTTTCACTGGCCGCCGGCGAAAAACCGGCGTAGGCGTCCCGTGCGAGCGGCTGCGACGGGCTAGCCGACGGCCCCTTCCATCTGCAGTTCGATGAGCCGGTTCAGTTCGACGGCGTACTCCATTGGGAGCTCCTTCACGATCGGCTCGACGAAGCCGTTCACGATCATCTTCGCGGCAGCCTCTTCACTGAGCCCCCGGCTCGTGAGATAGAAGAGCTGGTCTTCGCTCAGTTTTGAGACGTAGGCTTCGTGCTGGATGTGCACCTCGGGTGCGTCGATCTCCATCGTCGGGTAGGTGTCGGACCGCGAATTCTCATCGAGTAGGAGCGCATCGCAGCGCACGTTCGACTTCACGTTCTCGCAGCCTTCGTAGACCTTGAGCAGCCCGCGATAGCTCGTGCGGCCGCCGCCCTTGCTCAGAGACTTGGAGATGATCGTTGAAGTAGTGTTCGAGGCAGCGTGCACGATCTTCGCGCCCGCGTCCTGGTGCTGGCCCTAGCCGGCGAACGCCAGCGACAGGATCTCGCCGTGGGCGCCCGGCTCCATCAGGTAGACACTGGGGAACTTCGTCGTGAGCTTCGAACCGAGGTTGCCATCCACCCACTCCATGACGGCGTCCTGGTAGGCGGCGGCGCGCTTCGTCACAAGGTTGTAGACGTTGTTCGACCAGTTCTGGATCGTCGTGTAGCGGCAGCGGGCGCCCTTCTTGACGATGATCTCCACGACCGCACTGTGGAGCGAATCGCTGCTGTAGGTCGGCGCCGTGCAGCCTTCGACGTAGTGCACCTGGCTGCCTTCGTCGCAGATGATGAGCGTGCGTTCGAACTGGCCCATGTTCTGCGTGTTGATGCGGAAATAGGCCTGCAGCGGGATATCGACCTTCACACCCTTGGGCACATAGATGAACGAACCGCCGGACCAGACGGCGCTGTTGAGGGCCGCGTAGCGGTTGTCGCCCGGCGGGACGATCGTCCCGAAGTATTCCTTGAAGATGTCCTCGTGCTCCTTCAGCGCCTGGTCGGTGCCGAGAAAGATGACGCCGAGCTTCTCGAGGTCTTCGCGGATATTGTGGTAGACGACTTCGGAGTCGTATTGCGCGCCCACGCCGGCGAGGAACTTCTTTTCCGCCTCGGGGATACCGAGCTTGTCGAAGGTGTTGCGGATGTACTCGGGGACGTCGTCCCAGGAGCGCTCATCGCGGTCGGTCGCGCGCACAAAATAGTGGATGTTGTCGAAGTCAATCTCCTTCAAGAGCGCGCTGCCCCAGGCCGGGTCTTCGCGCTGGTGGAAGAGTTCGAGCGCGCGCAGCCGGAAGTCGAGCATCCACTGCGGCTCGTCCTTCATCTGCGAAATCATGCGCACCACGTCTTCGTTGAGGCCCTTGTTGGCCGTGAAGAAGGCCTTTTCGTCGTCGTGGAAGCCGAACTTTGTCTCGTAGTTATCGTTGCTGATCAGGTTGGCCGTCGCGGTCATGGTGTCCTCCTCAGGCCGTTGCGGAAGCGGCGAGTGCGGCTTCCATCTGGTCGTAGCCGGTGACTTCGAGCTCCTCAGCCAGCTCCGGCCCGCCGGAGCGGACGATGCGGCCATCGATGAGGACGTGCACGAATTGCGGTTTGACGTAATTCAGGAGCCGCTGATAGTGCGTGATCAGGAGCAGCCCCATCTCTGGGTTCATGAGCGTGTTCACGCCTTCGGCCACGGTCCGCAGTGCATCGATGTCGAGCCCGGAGTCGGTCTCGTCGAGCACGGCCATGGATGGCTGAAGCATCGCCATCTGGAGCATCTCCGCACGCTTCTTTTCGCCACCGCTGAAGCCATCGTTCACATAGCGGCGGGCGAAGTCCTGGTCCACTTTGAGGATGTCCATCTGTTTGAACAACAGCTCGCGAAACTCGCGGATGGGGAGCTCGGTACCGCGGGTGGCGTTCACCGCCTGGCGCAGAAAGTTGACCATCGTCACGCCGGGCACGGCGACCGGGTATTGGAACGCCAGGAAGAGGCCGAGCCGGGCGCGTGCGTCTGGCTTGAGGTCCTTGAGCGATTGCCCCTTGAAGAGCACCTCGCCCGCCGTCATCGTGTAGCTGGGGTTGCCCATGAGGACGTTCGCGAGCGTGCTCTTGCCTGAGCCGTTAGGCCCCATGATGGCGTGTACTTCGCCCCTGTCCACGCTCAGGGAGAGGCCCTTGAGGATCTCTTTGCTGCCGATATTCGCGCGGAGGTTGGTGATCTCCAGCAGAGGGGTGTGTGTCATGGGGCTCCTTACCGTATTTCGATGAGTTGCTCGGGTGGCGGCCCGGCGTGGACAAGGTATTCGCACACCGGCGCGCCATCGACGATGCGGTTCAGTTGTTCGACATCGAGCCCCAACAGGAGCTCGATGGCCTTGCGGTCCGATTCGCAGGGGAGCCGCGAAATTTCCGCCGCGCGGATATAGGGGCAGGCACCGTTGAGCAGATGGAAGCCATCACTCTCGGCGCTCCAGCTTTCCAGGATGCCTTCCTGGCGAAGACTTTCGGTGACCTGACCGACGCGCCCCGCCGGGTCGCCGCTCGAACTGCTGATCTCGGAGCGGTGACGCGAGGCCAGCGATTCTGCGACGTGTGTCATCACCGGCGTGACCGCCTCCTCGCGTTCGCCAAGGCCGCGAAGCATCCCCTCCAGCAATCCCGAATAGGCGGCCGGGATGCCGGGGGTGGCCCGGGCTGTCGCGAAATAGGCGTAATAGGGGCGCCCCGTCGACTGTCGCACTGTGCGGACATCCAGGAGCCCGTCGGCGCGCAGGTGGTCGAGGTGGCGGCGCACCCCTGCCGCGGTGATGTTGAGCTCCGCTGCGAGGTCTTCCACGCGGGCTTCCCGGCGGTGGATGATCATCTCGAGGATGCGTTGGCGTGTTCCCTGCATAGGCCCAGTGTACGCCTGTAGCCGGTCTTTTGGAACTTTATCGTTATAAAAGTTCTCGATGTCCCGTCGTGCTGGCGCTTTCAACCCGCTCGGCCGGGGTGTGGGGGCCGACGTTCCACGGTGCGCCCGGGCAACTCCTCCTGGGCGGCCTGGGCTTCGGTCCCCTCACTCGTCCCGCGCACGGCCCGGCCAAATTCCGCTCCGAGGAGGAGGATGGAGGCGTTTACGAACAGCCAGAGCAGCAAGCCCAGCGCGGTGCCGAGGCTCGCATACAGCGCGGTGTCCTTGGAGAACGAGGTCAGCGTGAAGGCGAGGGCGTAGAGGTTCTTCGCGGCTTCGAAGAGGATGCTTGCCAGGCACGCACCGGCCAATGCTTCGGGCCAGCCCGGCCGGGCCGTGGGCACGTAGCGGTAGAGCAGGGCGAACATCGAAAAGGAGAAAATGGCCGGTAGTGCATAGGAGGAGATCCGCAACGCCAGGTTCGTATCAAAGTTGATCGGCCCGACGTGCCCGACTCGCTCGATGACCACTTGCGAGAGTGCCGTCAGGCCTACCGACAGGATGATCAACGCCCCGAGGGCGGGGATCAGCGCCAGGTCCATCAGTTTGCCGTGCCAGTATGGACGCCCCACTTTGCGGTGGCTGGCTGCGTTAAGTCCCTTCCGCACGGCTGAGAAGATGCCGCTCGACGACCACACCAGTGCCAGCACGCCGAACGACAACCCGGCCACGCTGATATCGTGGGCGCGCTGCACGATCTGCTCGACGTTTTGCCGCACCGTGACCGTCTCCTGGAGCGGAAACTGGTCGAACACGAAATTTGTGATCCGTTGCGGGTTCACCACCAGCCCGAAAATTGAAAGGGTGATCAGGCTCAGCGGGATGAGCGAAAAAATTGCATAGTAGGCGATGGCGGCCGCATAGGTGCCGCAGCTGTCGTCGACGTAGAGCCGGATAGTGCGCGCGATCACTTCCACCCCGCTCCGTAGCGGCCGGGGCACGCGTCCCCACGCGCGAGTGACTGCTACGGGTGTACGCAAGGGCGCCGCACCCCCCGCGAACCGATGTCCTGCTGCATGCCCCTATGATCCTCCACCATGCCGGTCTGTGGAAACGCGCCCGCCGGGGTGCCCGATTCGCTCGCCGGACGAGGCACACTGGAGGTGGCGATCAGCGCCTGCGGGTAGTCGCCAGCTCCGCCAGGCGGGCGTCCCACTCCCCGATGACTGCGGGCCACGCGAAGCGGGCGGCGGCGCGCCGAAGGAGGGGGTCTCCGCCGGGGCGTGAAACGATGGCTGCGCGAAGCTTCGCGACGCAGCCTTCTTCAGAGTCGAACAGTGCAGCGCCCTGCAGTTCCGGTGGCACAAGCGCCGGGAAGTTGAATCCGTTCGGCGCGATCGGGAAGCATCCGCAGTAGAGCGCTTCCACCATGCCCACGCCGAAGAATTCGTGCCGCGTCGTACTCACCACGATGTCACTCTCCCAAAGGAGGCGTGCATAGGCGGCGGGATCGTCGGCATAGCCGCAGTGGCGGATGCGCTCCGGGAACTCGTCGTGCAACACGCCGGGGCCGCCGGACGGGCTGTTGCCCGGTTCGCCCGCCAACGCCAAGCGGAAAGGTACTCCCTCTGCCGCCAATTTGCGGACTGTGCGGATGAACACCTCCGGCGCCTTGTCGAACTCCCAGCGGTGGTTCCAGAGCACGATCGGTGGCTCGGTGGCGGAGCGCCGGCGCCCAGCGGCGGATGCATCCAGCCAGCCGAAGTCGACACCCAAAGGCAAGACCGTGCTCTTGCCGGCAATCGCCTGGACGGTGCCTGCCGCGATCCAGTTGTTTGGCTGCGAAGACAGCGCTTCCAGGGCGGCGAGGAAGTCGCTTCGATGAAACTCCGAGTTGAACGCGACGGCGTCCGCGGTACAGGCCGAGAGATAGTTCATCGCCCCGAACCAGGAATTGAACTTCGTCCCTCGCAGCCGCGGGTAGGTGAGCTGGTGCTCGTGCAGGTAGAACATGATGGGCAGGTCGCTGAAACGCGGCCGCGTCAGGGCGAGGAACGCCGGCAGGTCCAGCATGTCGGGCGCGACGAGGAAGTCGAAGTCTCCATCGAGCGATGCTGCCGCCACTGCGAGCTCGTGGGCGCCCCGGCGCATGCGCCGCCGCCATTCCCCATCATCGAGTGTCAGAAGCCTGAAGTGGTGCGCGCTGTGGCGCACAAGGCCATCGAGAAATACCCGGTGGCTGCCGCCGTAGAACGGTTCAATGAAAAGGCCTCGTGCCATCGCATGAGGATCACATGTGCGGGCGGCGTGGGCCAACCTTACTTAACGGGATGGGGCTTCACGCAGGTGGGTC
>VFSW01016603.1_pt1 | contig 10036 bp, 11 predicted proteins | sample 5358111 | NCBI WGS metagenome assembly VFSW01 (sample SAMN11554181, study PRJNA540505) | mine drainage metagenome | isolation source: sediment from site ElyBrook_90M | place: USA: Ely Copper Mine, Vershire, VT | collected 2017
CTCCAGTTCCAGTGGGCCGTGTCGCCCGGGATCAGATCGGAATCCCTTCCGGCATTCATGACGCCGGACGCCGCGGCCCAGGGCGCCGATCAAGGCCAACGGGTGGGGACCCGAGCGACTGGGCAAGGCGGGGTAGCGGCACCGGACCTGCGCGTACGAGCCGGTTTGCGCCGGCGAGTGTGACCACGGTGCGCAGCAGCAGTGGCAGCACGATCACGAGGATCCCTTATGACAGCCAGGCCCCCGGAATGCAATCCGGGACGCGGCAGCAGCGGCCCTGCGCACCGCCGTCCTTGCGGCGCATTGTTGCGGCGCAACCGGGTGTCCCCGGCAGGCCCTGTAGGATGGGGTTGCCCCGGGCTGCTACAATCACCGGCCATGTGGCGCGCCTTTGACATCACGATGCGGATCATCAGCTCGCTCATCGGTCTGCTGATGATCATGGCCGGCACGGTGTGGATCCTGCAGGGACTGAATCTGGCCTTCCGGGTGGGATTCATGGTCGGGGACAAGCGCTGGACCGTCTATGGCGCCATCCTGGTCCTGGTCGGACTCGCCCAGCTGATCTGGACGAATAGCCGTCGCACAAGATCCTGATCCGGCGTCCCCCCACGCGGTGGGCTACTCGTCGGCGGGCTCGAATGCTTGAGCTGGAGCACATTTCCAAGGCTTTCGACACCAGGCAGGTGCTGACGGACGTCAGCCTTTGCGTTCCCGAGGGTGCCACCTGCGCACTGATCGGCTCCAGTGGCTCGGGCAAGACCACACTGCTGCGGATCACGCTGCGCCTCATCGAACCGGACCGGGGTGCGGTGAAACTGGAAGGGCGGCCCCTGGCGCATTTCGGGCCGGAGGCCTGGGCCGACCGCATCGGCTACGTCCCCCAGGACGGGGGCCTGTTTCCGCACCTGACGGGTCAGCAGAATGTGACCCTGGTCCCCCGGCTGCGCCGCTGGGACCCCCAGCGGATCCTCGCGCGAGTGACCGAGCTGCGGGAACTGGTTGCGCTGGACGCCGCGGTGCTGCGGCGCTTTCCGCACGAAATGAGCGGCGGTCAGATGCAGCGCGTGGCCATCATGCGCGCGGCCATGATGGACCCGGCCGTCATGCTGCTCGATGAGCCCATGGCGTCCCTCGACCCGGTGATCAGAAGCTCCCTGCAACAGGAACTCAAGGCCATATTCGCGCGCCTGGGCAAGACCGTCGTGATCGTCACCCACGATCTGGCCGAGGCGGCATTCCTGGCCGAACGGATCACGCTGCTGCACGGCGGCAGGGTCCTGCAGACCGGCAGCTACGCGGATCTGCTGTGCAGACCGGCCGATCCCTTCGTGACGTCCTTCATCAGCGCCCAACGCACCTTGCCGGACGCCGCCGGCCTCCAATGAGAGCGTCCGGCTGCGTTGCCCTCGCCTGCGGTGTCCTCCTGTCGATGGCCGCCGCGGCGGGCGAGCGCATTGTCGTCGCCTCGAAGAGCTTCACCGAAGGCTACGTGCTCGGCGAGCTCGCCGCCCAGACCCTCGAGGCATCACGACCCGGTGTCCCGGTGGTGCGCAAACTCGGCATGGGCGGCACCGGCATCGTGTTCGAGTCGCTGCGCAGCGGCGCGGTCGACGTCTACTCCGACTATACCGGTACGCTCGCCGCCGCGATCCTGAAGGACCCGCAGTTGCGCTCGGTGCCGGACATCCGCGCGGCACTCCTGAAAAGAGGCATCGTGATTTCCGAACCGCTCGGATTCGACAACACCTACGCACTGGCGGTACCCGAGAAGTTCGCCCGGCGCGAGGATCTGCACACCATCAGCGATCTCACCCGGCTGCACGCCACGCTGCGCGCCGGCTTCAGCTACGAGTTCATGGACCGGCAGGACGGCTATCCCGGGCTCGCCGCCCGCTACCACCTGGGGCTTCCACCCGCGCACGTCAGCCGCATGGAACACAGCCTCACCTACCAGGCGATCGACCAGGGTGCGGTGGATGTCATCGATGTCTATTCGACGGATGCCAAGATCAGGAAATTCCAGCTGCGGCTGCTGCAGGACAATCTGGGGTACTTCCCCTCGTATCAGGCAGTCTGGGTCGCCCGCGCGGCATTCGTGGCGCAGTACCCGGCCCAGTGGCGTGCGCTGCGCCAGTGGGAGGGTCGCATCAGCGCCACCGGCATGCAGGAGCTGAATGCCCAGGCGGATATCGACCGGCGCAGCGTTGCGCAAGTCGCGGCCGGCCTGCGCGGTTCGACCGTGCCTGCCCAGACCCTTGCCGGACAGATCGGCCGCCGGACCCTCGAGCATCTGTGGCTGGTTGGCGTGTCACTGGCCTTTTCCATCGTCGTCGGCATTCCGCTCGGCATCCTCGCCGTGCGGCACCGCCGGACCGGACAGGTCATTCTGACGGTAAGCGCCATCACCCAGACCATCCCCTCGCTCGCCCTGCTGTGCTTTCTCATTCCGGTGTTCGGTGTCGGCACAAGACCGGCATTGGCGGCCCTGTGTCTGTACAGCCTGCTGCCGGTGGTCATGAACACCTTTACCGGCATCGGTGGCATTGACCGGCGACACCTGGAGAATGCGCAGGCGTTCGGACTGACTCCTGGCCAGATCCTCACGCGCATCGTCCTGCCGCTGGCGAGCCCTGCATTGCTGACCGGGGTCCGCACGGCGACCATCGTCAGCATCGGTACGGCCACCCTCGCGGCCCTGGTCCGAGCCGGCCGCTACGGCGTGCCGATCGTCTCCGGGCTGTCCCTCAATGACGTGCCGACCATCCTCACCGGCGCCATTCCCGCGGCCGTGATGGCGTGGGCGGCGCACGCCGCCTTCAACCTGCTGGGCCGGTTCATCATCCCGGCCGGGCTGCGGCGCACCCCCTAGATCAGTCCGAAGACCGCGAACCGGCGCCGCGCGTCGGTCCACAGCCGCAGGGTGCGCCAGCCATGACGGCGCGCGAACTGCGAAAAACCCCTGATCTCGTACTTGCGGGAGCTTTCGGTATGGATGGTCTCGCCGCGCCGGAAGCCGAACCCCTTGCCGCCGATTCCGACCACCTGGTCGATCGGGCTCTCCAGGTGCATCTCCACGGCGGCCTCCAGCGGGTTCCAGCGCGCCACGTGCCGGAACTGGCAGGGGGAGAACTGGCCCCCGAGCTCGCGGTTGATGCGTGCCAGGATGTTGCGGTTGAACTGCGCCGTGATGCCCGCGGCATCGTCATAGGCGGCTAGCAGCACATCGACGTCCTTGTGCAGGTCCCCCCCGATGATGGCCGCGCCCTGCGGCCCGACGTGGTGGCTCAGGCGCTGCAGAAACAGGCCCGCCTCCTGCGGGCTGAGGTTGCCCAGCGTCGATCCGGGAAAGAACGCCACGTGCCGGCCACCATCCAGCACCCGTGGCGGCAGCGAAAAGTCGGCCGTGAAGTCGGCGATGACGGGAATCACCCGCAGCCCGGCAAACTGCCTGCGCAGGCGCGCCGCGGTGAGTTCCAGGAATCCCACGGCGATGTCGATGGGGACGTAGGACCGCGGACTTTCCAGTGCCCCGACCACGATCTGCGTCTTGATTCCTGCGCCCGCGCCGTATTCGATCAGGTTGGAGCCCGGTCCGCAGAACCGCGCGATCTCGGCCGCATGCTTCCTGAGGATCGCGGTCTCGGTGCGCGTCGGGTAGTACTCCGGCAGCGTCGTGATCCGCTCGAAGAGCTCACAGCCGCGCGCGTCATAGAGCCAGCGGCTGGGCAGGGACTTCTGGGGCAGGCCCAGACCCTGCAGGACATCCAGCCGGAAGGCGTCGCGTTGGACTTCCTCGTGCAGCGCTGCATCCATGATTCTAGGCATCCTCTGCGAGCCGCACGCCCGCGAACTGCCAGCGGGCATCCGGTCGGAAGAAATTGCGATAACTGGCACGAATGTGGTTTGCCGGCGTCACACAGGAGCCGCCGCGCAGCACGTACTGCCCGGACATGAATTTACCGTTGTACTCGCCGACGGCGTCCGCGGATGCCCGAAATCCCGGATACGGTGAATACGCACTGCGCGTCCATTCCCAGACATCGCCGAACAGCTGCTGTGGAGCGTGGCCGGATGCGCCTGCGGGCGCCGGCCGCAGCAATCCGGAGTCGGCGAAATTGCCCGCGACGGACTGGTTCCGGGCGGCAGACTCCCACTCGACTTCCGTGGGCAGGCGCCTGCCCGCCCAAGAGGCGTATGCGTCGGCCTCGAAATAGCTGACATGGGCCACGGGCGCCTCGAGCTGCAGCGGTTGGGCGCCGTGCAGGGTCATGCTGAAGTACTCGCCCCCCTCTTCCCACCAGTACAGGGGCATGGTCCACTGCCGGCGCTGGCCCTCTGTCCAGCCGTCGGACAGCCACAGCAGGGGTGCGCGGTAGCCCCCGTCGGTCATGAACTCAAGCCATTCCCGGTTCGTCACACAGCGGTTGCCGAGGCGGAACGCCGGCCGGATCTCGGGATGACGCGGACCTTCGCAGTCGAACGCAAAGCCCGCTCCTGAGTGCCCGATCTCAATGACACCGGCATCGTAGCGGGTATAGGTGAGCCCGGATCCCGCAGCGCGGGGTCGCGGCCCGCGAGGCGCCGCAGCGTAGGCCGGGTGCAGCGGATTCTCCGAAAACAGGTGCAGGATATCCGTGAGCAGCAGCTCCTGGTGCTGCTGTTCGTGATGGCAGCCGAGCTCCACGAGCGACAGCACCGGACGATCCGGCCGGATCCTGAGCAGGCGCTCGATCGCCCCATCGACACAGTCCCGGTAGCGCCTGATCTCATCCAATGCCGGTCGCGTCAGCAGGCCGCGCTTGGGGCGCGCATGGCGGGCGCCGAGGGTTTCATAATAGGAATTGAAGAGAAACGCATACCGCGGATCAAACGGCCGGTAATCGCGATCGTGGGCGGCGAGCACCATGGTCTCGAAAAACCATGTCGTATGGGCCAGGTGCCACTTCGCCGGGCTGGCATCGGGCATCGACTGGGCCGTGGCATCGGCATCCGACAAGCCCTCGATCAGCGCACAGGTCTGCGCCCGGACCTTGCGGTACAACAACCAGATGGTCTCACTGTCGGCATTCAGGTCTGAAGACAGTGGTGTCGCCATGACGGCGGGATCCTCACCTGGGCCTGTTCTGCGACCCGCAAATGCAGCATCGGTGCATCATGGGCTATTGCCTCAGTTCCGTGACAGTCACGGCCCCACCTTGATAAAGGTCTGGCAACAGCCTTTGGAAATCACGGATCTTGGGCAGATCGTTGAAGACGATGTAGGGGTTGGTCGGATTGCGCAGCAGATAGTCCTGGTGATACCCCTCGGCCGGGAAAAACCCCTTCAGGGGCGTGACCTGCGTGACGATGGGGGCACCGAAGACGCCCGCCCTGTTCAACTGGGCGATGTAGCTTTCGGCCACCCGTTTCTGGTCATCGTCGGCATAGAAAATGACCGACCGGTACTGGGTCCCCACATCAGGTCCCTGGCGGTTCAGCTCCGTGGGATCGTGCGCCACCGAGAAGTACACCCGCAGGATCTCACCGTAGGTGACCCGCTGCGGGTCATAGGTGACCTGCACCGACTCGGCATGCCCGGTGCCGCCGTTGCTGACGACCTCGTAGAAAGCGGTGCTCTTGATGCCTCCCGCATAGCCGGACAGCGCCCGCCGCACGCCGATCAGGTGTTCGAAGACGCCCTGGACACCCCAGAAGCAGCCGCCCGAGAGCACCGCGGTCTGCAGCGGTCCGGCCGCTTTGGGAAGATCGACGGCAGGCGGCGGCACGGCGACCGCCGGCTCGGCAGCGACGGCCAGGGTCGGCGCAACGGCCAGCAGCGGCACAGCGACCAGCAGCGTGCGCAGGGAACGGATCAGGCGCGTGAACAGGCTGGGCAACATCGTTGGCTTCCTCACCGGGCCCCATCGCGGCCGGGACGACGAGTATACCCCGCCCGCCGGGCGGCTCCGGGCGGGTGGAATTGCGGATCTCATGCAGATCCGCGCCGACAGTCAAGGTTTGCTCATGGTGTTCGGATCGAAGTGCAGCGCCGCCTTGTCCTTGGCCACGCTGTCCCAATGCTCGGCGATCTTGCCGTTTTCGATCCGGAACAGGTCGAAGTGCGTACCCGCGTACTTCTTGCCGGGCGCTTCCGGATCCGGGGAGTAGGTGACGGTCGCCACCAGCACCTTGTCGCCCTCGGCCATGATGGTGATCACCGGGAAGGTGATGGTCGGCTCGATGGGGCGCACGGGCCGGGTGGATTTCATATAGGCCACCATCGCGTCACGGCCGGTCGCGACATTGGGGTTGTGCTGGATGTAGTCCTTGGTGAAATAGCGGGGCGCAAGTTCGGTGTGGGCCCCCTGGATGATCGCGCGCCACATGTCGAACACCAGCTTCTTGTTGGCCGCGAGGTGCGGATCATTGCTCTGCAGCAGCGCCGCCTGGTCGGGCGCCGCCGTCGGGGGCACCTGGGCGGAGCCTGTCCCCACACAGGCCAGTGCGACGGCGCAGGAAGCGACTCGGGTCATGACTTTCATTGGGAACTCCGGTGTTGTCGTGTCATGGAAGCCCCGAAGTCTACCCCGTGCGCGGGCGGCAATGCTCAGCCCTCGACCTCCGGCTCCGGCCGATCATCCCCGGCGGCGCGCTCCTGGTGCCAGTGGCCCTGCTTGTCCTCGTACGAGATCACCGTGGGCTCCCCGGGCAGCGCCTGCTCGCGCGCCGCGCGCTCCGCCGCCTGGCGGGCCGCCTGATGGGCTGCAAAAGTCTCGGAGAAGGTCTCATCGGCGCGGTAGGCCCAGCCGCCGTCGTGCTGGACGATGTGGTAGGTGATCTTGCTCATGTCCGTTCTCCGCCATGATTGAAGGGTGAAGGCATGTGGTAGGGCACGGTGATGAAAACCGCCTCGATCTGTTCGATGCGCTCGTCGCGGATCCTGAACAGCTCCAGCAGGCAGAAACTGTGCGGCCGGCGAATGGGTGATTCGACGGTCCGGCCATCCGTGAGCCGGTAGCTGCCGAGCCGGCCGCAGTGATCGATGAAGCCGCCGGCCATGACCAGGCCGCGCTCCACGTCCAGCAGCGGAAAGCGGCGGGCGCGCAGCCGGTCATCGTAGCGGTAGACACCCAGGCGGAACTGGTCTGCACAGCCGAGCTTCGCGGTGGGGATCAGCGCCAGCTGCGGATTGTTGGTCGTCTGCACGCCGTTCTCGATGCGATTGCAGGTGTCCCAGAACTGGGTGTGCAGGGTGCCGTCGTTGCGCTCCAGGGTGTCGAAATAGCCATTGGCAATCGCCGTCATGCGGGCGCGCGAGGTGCGCGCGGCCGTGGGCAGCGGCTCGTTCATCGCCGCCCTGGGCTCGAAGCGCGGCTGAGGAAAATTCAGACCCGAGTCGGCGGCGCGCGCCACGATCAGCTCCGCCTGCGCGATGGCGCCCTGCTCCACCTTCAGGCGCAGGCCCAGGGGCGAGGTGTCGCGGGTCTCGGTCACCGCCCCGAAAAAGCCCACCTCGCCGGTTTCAGGGTCTGCAAAGCGCAGGTCATAGGCTGCCAGCGTGCTGATCGTTCCCCACAGCCCGTCGCCCGGTTCGAGGACCACGTTGTTCTCCACGTGCAGCGCCCCCGGTGCCCAGTTCACGCGGGCCGGATCCCGGCACTGCAATGCATCGAGATACCGATCCAGAACCCGGTACAGCCCGACCCGATCCAGCGACTGCGCCACGGCCATCAGCTATTCTGCGCTTCGGCGACCGAGCGGCGCATTGCGAGTGTACCGATGATGCACAACAGGGATGGCACGGCGACCAGCCCCAGTATCAACCGCGGCGCAACGCCCGCGCCAATGATCCACCCGCCGGCCATCGGACCCAGCACGGCACCGACCCGGCTCACGGCACCCGCCCAGCCAAATCCCGTCACCCGGATCTGCGGGGGATAGAAGACCGCCCCCAGGGCGATGATCGACATCATCACCCCGGCGACTCCGCTGCCCATGAGCACCAGCAGCACCGGCCACGCGGGCGCCGTGCCGGGAATGGCAAACAGCAGCGCCGTGGCCAGCGTCATGCCGTAGCCACCGACCAGGGCGCTGATCGCGCGGCGGCGGTCCACGAGCCAGGACTGCACCAGCGCGCCCAGGATGCCTCCGGACTGCAGCAGCGCGATGCCGTGCGGGGCCTGCGCCGGCGACCAGCCTGCGCTGGTAAGGAACACCGGCAGCCAGCTCATCAGGAAGTAGAGCAACATGGCCGACAGGCCATACACGAACCACAGCCGCAGCGTGCGCTCCCGGTACGGTGGCCGCAGCAGGCCCATCAGGGTTCCCGCGCTCCCCGGCAGGGCCGCGTCCGCCACACCGCCACCGGCAGTGGCCCGCCGCGCAGCAATCGCCGGCGACTCGGGCATGCCGAGCGCCGCAGCGAGCACCACCAGCAGCGGCAGTGCCGCGCCGGCCAGGAACAGGCCGCGCCAGCCCGCCGCGGCCAGCACCTGCGGGGCCGTGGCACCGGCCAGCACCGCACCCAGCGACACGCACACGCCCATCAGCGTCATGATGGTGGCGCGACGCGCCCGCGGCGCATATTCGGCGGTAAGCGCCGAGGCGTTGCTCTGGCACACGCCCAGCCCCAGGCCCACCGCTAGGCGCCAGAGCGCCAGCTGCCACGGCGCGGTGGCGGTGGTCGCCCCCAGGGACGTGAGCAGAATGATGACCCGGCCCCCGAGCAGCAGCGGCCGGCGGCCCCGGCGATCCCCCAGGGGCGCGATGCAGGCGGAACCCAGCCCCAGACCCAGCAACGACGCGCTGAGGGTGACGCTGAATGCGGCCGGCGCCAGATGCCATTGTCCACACAGCGTGGGCACTGCGAGCGCCATCGCCTGCAGGTCGTAACCATCGAGCAGCACCACTGCCGCACACAGCAGGAAAACCCGGATCTGTGTTGCGGACAGCGGCCGTTCGTCAATGTCGGCGGCGAGACCGGCGGGTACGGACGGTGAGAGCGCGGCCATGAGGGCGGATGGTACCTGAAGCGCGCCCTGCCGTTGTGAAGTCCCCTGCTATCATTCGCACCGGGCAGCACCAGGATTTTCAGGAATGACACAGAAGAAGGTTGCGCTGGGCACCGGCGGCGGCCGCGGCAGCGGTCGCGGCATTGCCCTGCGGCTGGCGGCGGACGGCTTTGCGGTGGCCGTGGCATCCCGTTCCGGTGCACAGCTCGACCAGGTCGTGCGTGACATCGAAGCCACCGGTGGCACGGCGCTGGCGCAGCCCTGCGACGTGACCCGGCAGGAGGACGTGAATCGGACGGCAGCGGCCGTGCGCGAGCGCCTCGGGGAGATCTGCGTGCTCGTCAACAACGCCGGCGTCTCCGGCCCCATGGGGCCGATCGGCGTCGTGGACCCGCATGACTGGTGGGCGGCACAGGCCGTCCACGTGCTCGGATCACTGCTGTTCATGACGGCCGTCCTGCCCCGCATGGCGCAGGGCGGCGGCGGCCGCATCATCAATGTCTGCTCCGTGGCGGGCATCATCGTGGCCAACAACTTCTCCTCCTACGCCGTGGCGAAGTCGACCCTCATCCGCCTCTCGGAGCACGTCGCGGCCGAGCGCAGGGATCAGAATATCCAGGTCTTCCCGATCCAGCCCGGGACGATCATCACGGACATGGCCCGCGACACCGTGTCCCGGCCCGATGCGGCAAAGTGGGCGGCGTCGCTGGTCGGGATGCTGCAGCAGATCACGCCCGAACAGAGCGCCCGGGCCATGGCCAGGATGCAGGACTTCGTTTCGGATCTCGCCCGTGGCCGGTTCGACGCCATGAGCGGTCGCTACCTTGATGTCGACAAGGAGTTCTCATGAGCACCGAAGAGCAGATTCAGGATCTGCTGCGCAGGGTCGAGGCACTGGAGATCAGGGCGCGGACCGCCGAGGACTACGTGGCCATCTGCAACCTGCAGGCGGCCTATGGGCACTACGTTGACAAGACCCTCTACGACGAGGCGGCGGACCTGTTCGCGCGCAGCGCCCGGCTGCAGATCGCCGGCCGCGGGCG